>ERZ650306.112-NODE-112-length-42588-cov-15.764559_pt1 | contig 42588 bp, 38 predicted proteins | sample MGYA00376242_ERZ650306 | MGnify/ENA primary metagenome ERZ650306 (study PRJEB26733, sample SAMN07839244) | wastewater metagenome | biome: urban; feature: wastewater treatment plant; material: waste water | place: USA: North Carolina | collected 2016-03-31 ... | reverse complement strand
GCTAATCAGTCGGCTTTTGCCCAGCTTAAGGCTATTAGCGGTGCGTAACTTCAGTTAATAAAAAAAAGCCAATCTTCCTCAGAGTGGCTTTTTTAGAGGGCTAAGTTGATAGTCTCTGTTGCCAGTCACCTTTCCCAATGACAGGCAACAATCACCTGAATTAACCCATACGAATTGCCCCGTCCAAACGAATGACGTCGCCATTAAGATAGCTATTTTCTATGATGTGTACCACCAATTTAGCAAATTCTTCTGGATTGCCCAAACGTTTTGGAAAAGGGACGGCTTGCTCAAGACTGGTACGGGCAGCTTCTGGCAGGCTTGCCATCATAGGTGTGCCGAACACCCCTGGGGCGATGGTCATGATACGTATTTGATGGCGCTGCAGCTCACGCGCGAGTGGTAAGGTTAAGCCCACCACACCTGCTTTGGATGACGAGTAACTGCCCTGCCCAACCTGACCATCGAATGCGGCAATTGAAGCGGTATTGATAATCACACCTTTATCTTCATTAATGTCTGCAGTATTCTTTGCCATCGCAGCCGCCGCCAGTCGAGCCACATTGAAAGTACCGATGAGGTTAATCTGGATACCACGGGCAAAGGTGGTTAAATCGGCTGGATTGCCTTCTTTATCCAGTAATTTTTGCACCACCACGATACCGGCACAGTTGATTGACCCTGATAATTTACCAAATTTAGTCACACCCGCCTCAATCGCATTTTTGACATCCGCTTCGCTGGTGATGTCACATTTTGCAAAAATCACGTTGTCGCCCAATTCAGCCACTAATTTCTCACCGGCTTCTTGGTTGAGATCGGCGATGATGATATTTGCGCCATGCGCCACCAAATAACGGGTTGTCGCTTCACCTAGACCTGACGCGCCGCCTGTGACCAAAAATGTATTATTTTGTACTTGCATTGTTTTTCCGTTAACCTGTTATTTTTTTTTGATGTTAAAAGTAGTGGGTTTATATTATTGAATTTTTCACGGTTATGGCTGTCGGTGAAAACCACTTTGATAGCGGCTTTTTCAAGGGGGTATTCAATCGCTTCGATACCAAATGCGGTAAACAATGGCTGATATCCGATCGCCTTTTTTCATCCCCAAAACAATGAGCAGATTACGGGGTTTGGGTGTCAAGATTGTCCATGACAGGCTCCTAATGTCGTCCATGAGATAGGAATAAGTGCCAGTGTCAACGGTCACCCACTGGCTTAAAATAACGCTGACTTGAAATAAATTTGAGTTAATACAACCAGTTTTTTGACGATGGAGTCGCAACTATTGCTGATTTACACTCACGCTGATTTACTTGTATCTCGATTTACTTGTACCAAGTCAAGCTAACAAATTCCTTTTGTCAGCTTATGATGCCTAAAATTTTGGATAATTTCAAGTATTATGATATGAATTGTATCGTTTTAAAAATATACTGTTAACCAATAAACTTAAAAAAATGCGCTTTATAATGGCGCAGTTCACGAATCGAATCACGGATATCATCCAGTGCCAAATGATTTCCTTTTTTCTCAAAGCTTGACAAAATATCGGGGCGCCAGCGATAAGCAAGCTCTTTGACCGTTGACACATCTAAATTGCGGTAATGAAAAAACCGCTCAAGCGTTGGCATTTGACGTGCCAAAAACCGTCTGTCTTGGCAAATCGAATTGCCACACATCGGTGAGCGTCCTGATTCGACATATTTACTCAAAAATGCAATGGTTTCGCTTTCTGCTTGAGCCATGGTCACGTTACTACGGCGAATACGGTCAATCAGTCCTGATTGCCCATGTTGGCGCGTGTTCCAATCATCCATGCTGTTGAGCACAATGTCAGGGGTATGGATGGCAAACACAGGACCTTCGGCTAGGATATTGAGTTCACTGTCAGTCACTATCGTCGCTATCTCGATGATGGTGTCATTAAGGGTATCTAGACCTGTCATCTCAAGGTCAATCCAAATCAGATGTTTTTTATCAACCGCCATACTGTTGCCTTTTCATACGCTTTAACAAATAATCCGCCATCTTAGCAGATTTTACAGGTAAAATATCGGTTTTGTTGGCGCTTGCTCATGCGTGCCCATGTAGCGATGTCTAAAAGTATTGCAAAATTTTATAAGGTGTTAGTATGGTAAAAAATCCCCTAGTGGCTGATGTAGTAGATAGCGTATGGCGTTAATCCGTAAACGTAAACTCACTGACCAGCAAACCCGTCGCATCCAAAAACAACAAAAATCCCAGCAAGTGCTGGACGATGCTCAGCTGATGGATGGCATTGTTGTCGCAAACTTCGGCAAGCAGCTTGAAGTCCAAGCCACTAGCCTACCGCAGACCCTGCCTGAAAAACCGATTGTCGCCGCTGACGAGCCAGAACCGTTTTGGCAACCCATCACCCTGCACAGTGTTTGGCGTTGTCACACCCGTACCAACTTGCCACTGATTGCCACTGGGGATAAAGTCCGCTTTGTCGCTGACCCAAATACAGGACTTGGGCGCATTGAAGCGATTTATGATAGACAAAGCATCATCAACCGCCCTGACCGTTACCACAAGCTCAAACCCATCGCCGCCAACGTCGATATTTTAGCGGTCGTATTTGCGCCGCTGCCGCTACCGTCTGCCCAGCTGATTGATCGGTATTTGGTGGCTTGCCATCACTCAGGCATCACGCCATTGCTGATTTTAAATAAAGCCGATTTGTTGGCAGATGACAGTCATAGTGAGGTGACAGAGCTACTGTCAGCCTATCAGCAGCTTGGCTATGCCACCTTGGTGACCCAATCTAATGGTGATTTAACTGAGCTAAAAAACACCGTTGCCGGCAAGAACGTGATTTTTGCCGGTCAATCAGGGGTTGGCAAAAGCAGCTTGGTCAACCAGTTATTGCCTGCCGCGGGACAATCAGTCAATGAAATTTCAACCATTTCACAGTTGGGTCAACATACTACCACCACCAGTCGATTTTTAGCGTTTGACCCGATGGCGCTCAGCAAAGGCGCCATTATTGATACACCCGGTATTCGCGAATATGGGCTTTGGCATTTGACCCCTGATGATATTTTGCAAGGCTTTATCGAGCTTGCGCCGCTTGCACCCTACTGCCGTTTTCGCGATTGCAAACATACCGAATCCACGCCCAATTGTGCGATGTGGCAGGCGGTGACAGAAGGGCAAGTGCTAGCAAGGCGGGTAGATAATCTGGTGCTACTGCAACAAGAAGCGGCCTCGAAGGATTTTTAAGCTTGCGATTTTAGACCAAATATTAGACTAAATAAAAGTTTCTTAAAATTGACAACTACCGTTATAATACAGTCAATTTTTTATGGGCAATCAAACGATAATTTTGACGAAATGCCCCTGTGGAGGATATCTTGGAACGTTGGTTTGAGTTTATGGGTCATCACCCATTTTTATTTGGCACCATGTTTGTGCTAATTGTGCTATTTTTTATGCTTGAGAACAAACGCGGCGGCAAAAAAATCAATCCAAATGCAGTGGGCTTGATGGTTAACAACCAAAATGCTCAGCTGATTGATATCCGCCCACGAAAAGATTTTGAAAAAGGCTATATCAAAGGCAGCCGCAATATCCCGTTTACTGAGCTTAAAAATCACGTTGACGCACTTCGCAGTGCTGACCATCCTATTATCATCGTTTGCCAAATGGGTATGACCGCGGGTACTGCAGTGGCAATGATTGGTAACGACAACGTTTATCGTCTCGATGGTGGTATTACCAATTGGCAAGCCGCAGGTTTACCTTTAGTGGTAGAAAAAACCGTGCCCGGCAAAACCAAATAAGGTTGGTTGGCTGCTGACAATTTGAAATTTAAATCGCCAAGCCCCATAACCATCATTAACGCTTTATTATCTCATCGGTATCTGATAATAAGCTTTTAACCCATTTTGAAAAATTCAGAAATAAGGAGATTGTTATGGCTATGGTGAAAATTTATACCACACCGACGTGCCCCTACTGTATGCAAGCTAAAATGTTATTAAAAAACAAAGGCCAAGCATTTGAAGAAGTTAACATGTACGATGTGACCGCAGAAGAACGTCAGGCATTGGCGCAAAAAACCAATAACTACCGCACAGTACCGCAAATTTTTATTGACGATAATTTCATTGGTGGTTATGATCAACTCGCTGGTCTTGAGCGTCAAGGCAAACTTGATGGTCTATTAGCGGATTAATCGTTCGCAGATTAAAAAACTTTACTAGAACTTTATTAGATAAATACCCCCCATTATAAATACAGTTGATAGTTTTTAGACTTTTTTTTAGAAAAAGTTAAAGCTGTCATATTGTTATAATTCCCGTAAAAACAGTTAATTGAGGACACTACCATGGCAGACGAACAAAACTTACCACAACTGGCGCTAGAGCGTATCTATGTTAAAGATATGTCATTAGAAGTACCGGGTGCAGATGTATTTACCCGTGAATGGCAACCAGAGCTTGATATCAACCTATCAAGTGCTGCTGAAAAATTGGACGATGACCACTACCAAGTGATATTGACCGTTAATGTGACTGCCAATAACGGTGGTGAAACCGCATTTATCGCAGAGGTACACCAAGCGGGCATCTTTATGTTGCAAAATATCCCTGAAGAACAATTGGGCGCAATTTTAGGTGCGTATTGTCCAAACGTATTGTTCCCTTATGCCCGTGAAGTGGTCAGTGACATTGTGACCCGTGGTAGCTTCCCACAATTGTTACTTGCGCCAGTCAATTTTGACCAAGCCTATCAACTAACGCTTGAGCAAGGTAACTAATTTTTTTTAAAGTTAACTATTTTAAAGCTAACTAATTTTCATTAGCAAAAATTAAGAGCAGGATAACCCCTGCTCTTTTTTTATGTAAATTTAAGCTAAATCGCTAGAACTTGGGCCTGTGGCATAGTGACCAAATAGCAGTGAGCAGCTATGACAGCTGGGAAGGCATGGGTGCTTTGCTGATAATCCTGCAGCGCTTGATAAAGTTGTGTCGCTCGTTCAAGGTGTGTGATAATCATGGGGTTTTCCAATCCCAACCAATTGGGCTCATATGGATTAAAGCATAAATGATTAAAACGATAAACCGCTTAATCAAATAAACGCTTAATCAAATAGACATAGGTAGCAAATGATGTTGAATCAAGCAGCGATGAGCAAAGTATCCAATCACCGCGTGGCGTGTGTCACAGGTGGCGCCAAACGAATTGGTCGGGCGCTTGTGCTGGCACTGCACCAAGCCAATTATAATATCATCATCCATTACCATACCAGTGAATCAGAAGCCATTGAACTTGTTGATTACTGTAATGCCATTCGCCCACAATCAGCAAAAAGCGTACAAGGGGATTTAGAGGATTTTGAAACGTTACCACAATTGACTTGGCGCATAATCAACAGTTTTGGTCGATTGGATTGTCTAGTTCATAATGCCTCACGCTTTTACCCGACGCCCTTTGGTCAAATCTCCCAGCAAGACTGGCAAAATTTATTTTTGACCAATGCACAAACCCCGTTATTTATCAGCCAGTATTTATACCCTTATCTAAAAAAATCGCAAGGCTGCATTATCAGCATTTTGGACATTCACGCCAATGGCAAGCCATTTGGGGGTTATACGGTCTATAACATGGCAAAAGCCGCGCACCAAATGATGGTGCAGTCGCTAGCAATCGAACTAGCGCCCGATATCCGCGTCAATGGCATTGCACCGGGTATTAACATTCTACCCATGGAAGGCACTGAGCAAGCGCTCACCGCTGAAACGATTGAAAAAATCTGCCATGCCGTACCGTTAAAAAGAATTGGCACACCGCAAGATATCGCGCAAGTGGCGGTATTTTTGGCAGCTGCCCCGTATATCACAGGGCAGATTATTGCAGTGGATGGCGGGCGTGGTTTGACCTTAGCTGGTAATGAAAGCAGGTAATGAAAACAGATAACCATAGCCGGCAGCCAGAGCAATTAAAGCACCCGACTATCCGCAACGCAGCAAACTTTTGAATCAAGCTTAATGATGTTTTTTGAGTAATTCCATTAATTCTGCTGGAATGTCATCCTCATTGCTGGCGCCATTTTGATTAGCGCTGTCATTGTTTTGGTCAAAGTTTTGTGACGTGGGTAGCTCGGTCAAAGCCTCTTGGGGTTGTCTTTCGCCTAGGGTCACATTGACGCTGCTTTGTGCTTTATTACGCATCACTTGTAGATTGACCACACTGTTGGGTGCTTTACGTGCGACCATTTGAATCAGTGTATTGGCATCATCGACAGGTTTATTATCCATTGCGGTGATGATATCGCCTTTTTGCAATCCCGCTTTGGCAGCAGGACCATCGGGCATCACGTTCATCACTTCAACGCCCTGGGTGTCATCACCTAGCTTGGTTGGGTCTTTCATCGAACTTTGTAATTCAATCCCAAGCCAGCCGCGGCGCACTTTACCATCTTTAATAATGCCATTCATCACAAGCTTAACAATCTCAGTAGGAATGGCAAATCCAATGCCCATTGAGCCACCTGAGCGTGAAAAAATCGCGGTATTGATACCAACCAGCTGCCCATAAGCATCGACCAGCGCACCCCCTGAGTTACCGGGATTGATAGCGGCATCGGTTTGGATAAAATCTTCCACCGTGTTGATACCCAGTCCCGTGCGACCTGTTGCCGAGATAATGCCTTGGGTGACGGTTTGACCGACCCCAAACGGGTTGCCAATCGCCAACACCACATCGCCCACTTGGGTCGACTGTTCACGAAATCCTAAGGGTTTCAGCCCTGTCAAATCAACCTTAATCACCGCCAAATCACTTTCCACATCGTTGCCGATGACTTTTGCGGTTGCCTTGCGGCCATCATTGAGCATCACGATAATGTTATCGGCTTTGGAAATCACATGCGAGTTGGTGACGATATAGCCATCTTGCGAAATAATGACACCCGAGCCTAAATTGGTATTATCGCTTTCGCCATTGGGAATACCGTGATATTCAAAGTAGCGGCGCATCATCGGGTCATTCATATAGGGATGCTCCTCGATTTTTTGCGTGGTATAGATATTGACAACTGACTGGGCAGCGACTGCGACAGCATTGTGATAAGATGCCACCGCAGCATTTGGATTGTCACCGAGTTTTTTGGTATCGACAGGCTCAGATTTCGGCGGCTGCCAACTGGGCTGACTGGCTACCACTGCTTGATTTTTTTGCCAAGGCAGCTGTGGCTTGGTCATCATCCAAAAGCCCGCCAACAGCACTAGTAGTAACAAAATCCAAGGAAGGATTAGAGTAAATTTGCTAGGTTTACGATACGTAGGCGGCAAAACGGGCGGGGTTTCCAAAGGCTTGTCTGAACGGGGGTCTGTCATAGTCAACGTTTCTCAACGATAGGTCAGAAAATAGACGGGTTTGAGCGAAAAATACAGTTTAGTCTAACACTGATTATTTGGTGAGTTGAGCCGATTTTTTATTAGTTTTGTTTCAGAAGATATCTTTGATATTACTGGCTTCATTATTGTATTCAATGATGGCTGCATTATCATAAAAAACCGCAGTCACCATAATGACTGCGGTTTTGAAAGCTATCGCTATATTAACGCTGTATTGGCATTTTTTAGACGTCCTTGCGACGCATATGGGGGAACAAAATCACATCACGAATACTCGGCGCATTGGTAAATAACATCACTAAACGGTCAATACCGATGCCCTCGCCTGCAGTGGGTGGCAAGCCATAGGACAATGCTTCAATAAACTCTGCATCATAATGCATCGCTTCATCATCGCCTGCGTCTTTCTCAGCCACTTGTTGTTTAAACCGCTCGGCTTGGTCGATTGGGTCATTGAGTTCGCTAAAGCCGTTGGCAATCTCACGCCCGCCGATAAATAATTCAAAACGGTCAGTAATTTCGCTATTGTCATCGTTACGGCGTGCTAGTGGTGAGGTTTCGGCAGGATATTCTGTGACGAAGGTTGGTTGACGCAGTTTGGTTTCTGCGGTTTCTTCAAAAATGATGGTTTGCAGTTTGCCAACCCCAAAGATGTTTTTAACGTCTTGTTTGAGTACGTTTTTGGCATAATCCGCTAGATAATCACGGTCTGCGATTTTGCTCATGTCAAAATTATCCGCGTATTTTTCAATCGCTTTGGTCATTGGCAAGCGTTCAAATGGTGCTTTAAAACTAATTGCTTCACCTTGATAATCAATCTCCGTGGTACCTAAAATATCGTTTGCCAGTTTTTCAAACATATTTTCAGTCAGTTTCATCAAATCTTCATAATCGGCATAGGCTTGATAAAACTCAATCATGGTAAATTCTGGGTTATGACGCGCCGATACCCCTTCGTTACGAAAATTACGGTTAATCTCAAACACACGCTCAAAACCACCGACGACTAGACGTTTTAAGTACAGCTCTGGCGCAATGCGTAAAAAAAGCGGCATATCAAGCGCATTGTGATGGGTGACAAATGGACGAGCCACCGCACCGCCTGGGATGACGTGCATCATCGGGGTTTCGACTTCCATGTAACGCTCATTTAGCATATATTCACGAATACCAGCAATGACTTTACTACGAATAATAAAGGCGTTACGGCTGTCTTCATTGGTCATCAGGTCAAGGTGACGGCTACGATAACGAGCCTCAGTGTCGCTTAACCCATGGAATTTGTCTGGTAGTGGGCGTAGTGATTTGGTCAATAACTGTACTTCAGTGGCATGCACAGATAATTCACCGGTGTTGGTGCGAAATACATAACCTGTCACACCAATAATGTCACCGATATCCCACGTTTTAAAGTCATTATAAATCTCTTCGCCCAAGTCGTTTTTGCTGACATAGGCTTGTATACGCCCTGTCATGTCGGCAATGGTCACAAAGCTGGCTTTACCCATCACCCGTTTGAGCATGATACGACCGGCGACAGTCACCATCACTTTATCGCTATTTGCCAATGTTTCTTTGTCTTTATCGGCAAATTGCTGCTGCAAATCTTGGGCGTATTCTTTGCGTTTGAATTGGTTTGGGTAAGGGTTTTTACCTGCTTGTTTGATTAAGTCAAGTTTGCTGTGACGTTGTTTGATAAGTTCGTTGACGTCTTGGCTATCTTCCACATGCGCTTCGGTTGCTGCATTTTCAGTTTGGTTTTGCTGTGACATGATGTTTTCCCACAATTTTAGTTACACTATTAAAAGTTAAAATTTTTATGCCAAATGGTAAAAATAAAGTTTTATCCTATTAATCCAACATACCCGTTATTCTTCCCCACTCACCGATGCCATCAAATCGGCTTGGTGCTCACGCAATAGGCTATCAAGCAACTCATCTAAGTCACCCTGCATAATGGCATCGAGTTTGTACAAGGTTAAATTAATACGGTGGTCGGTCATCCGCCCTTGGGGAAAATTATAAGTGCGAATGCGCTCCGAGCGATCACCACTACCGACCAAATTGCGACGCATATCACTTGACGCATCGATTTGTTTTTGTACTTTTTCTTGCTGAATTTTGGATACCAACATTTTCATGGCTTTATCGCGGTTGGCGTGTTGGCTACGCTCTTGCTGACACTCGACCACCGTGCCTGTTGGAATATGGGTAATCCGCACCGCAGAGTCGGTTTTATTGATATGCTGACCACCTGCCCCACTGGCACGATAAGTATCGATACGCAAGTCGGCAGGGTTGATATCTACGGTATCATCAATCTCAACCTCTGGCATCACCGCGACCGTGCAAGCCGAAGTATGTACCCGTCCTTGGCTTTCAGTCTCTGGCACCCGTTGCACCCGGTGTGCACCCGACTCAAATTTTAAGCGGCCATACACACCCGTGCCGGATACACGGCTGATGATTTCTTTATAGCCGCCATGCTCACCTTCGTTCTCGGACAATACTTCCACTGTCCAACCTTGGGTTGCCGCATAACGCTCATACATACGGAACAAATCACCGCTAAAAATCGCCGCTTCATCGCCGCCTGTCCCTGCTCGAATCTCTAAGAAGGCAGGCACTTTATCATTCGGGTCTTTAGGCAGCATCATCACATTGAGCACGTCTTCAAGCGCGTTGATGGTGTCTTTGGCGGCTTGGATTTCTTCCTGCGCCATTTCTTTCATGTCGCCATCGCCAGCTGAATCTGACAGCATTTCTTCAGCGGTTGCCAAATCTTCTTCCGCTTGGCGGTATTTGCCCCAAACATCTACCAATGCGGATAAATCACTGTGCTCAACCGATAATTCACGGAATTTTTTGTTGTCATTCATGGTTTCTGGCTCAGACAGCATGGCGGTGACTTCTTCGAAACGGTCAGACATTTGGTCAAGGCGAAAACGTAAGGATTCTTTCATAATTTTAGACAAATAAAAACGGCAAAATAAAAACGTTTATTTTGCCATAATTTATGCGGTTTTGCATTAGGTTTACATGATAGAAGCTGATTAATGATTTAGCTGACTGCGTTTTAGCATATTCTTTAAAAATAAAACTAACAGAACTAAACTTAACCAAAACCACCAATTAATCAAAAATTTATCCCAATAAAAAACATCGATTTGTGAGAGTAGCAAATCAATCGGATTGCTTTGTAAACTGTTGACAGGGGATATGCCTTGATGATCTTCAATGAAATAAAAAGGCAGCCCACCAACTAATACTTCATCTGGCATAAATTCCGCAGTATAAGGCGGTGTTGGCGGCATTTTATACTCAACAAAAACCGTCAAATAAGTCATCAGTAAACTTATTAGCATAGCTTTTATGATATTTTTAGGGTTTATTTTCATCTTGATTTTCTAATTTGAATAACCCTGCTTAATTAAACTTTTTTGACAATCACTGAGCCAATCGAATACCCGGCACCAAATGAACAAATCACACCCAAATCACCTGACTGCATATTTTCTTGGTGTTTATGAAACACAATCATAGGACTGGCTGAGCTGGTATTGGCATATTCTGCTAGCACCATAGGCGCGATTGATTTATCCGCTTCTTTGCCCAATACGGTGCGTAAAATCAAATCAATCATGTTGGCATTGGCTTGGTGCAGCCACATTTTTTTGAGCTGTTGTGGCTCAATGTGGTTTTTATGGAGCAGCTCAAGGATTAAATTGGACACGGCAGGACACACTTCACGAAATACTTTGCGACCTTCTTGCAAGAACAATTTGTCGGTCACAGGCGCGTCGATATCAGGATACATCGGCGTGCCAGCGGCTAAGAATTCACTGCGATCCAAAAAGCCGTATTCATTTTTAATATTGGTTGAAAACTGGGTAAACAAATGGCTATCTAAAATTTCATAGCCTTTGGGTGTGGCTGTTTTTTCGTCAATCTCTTCGATAATCGTCGCGGTTGCCACATCGCCAAAGATAAAGTGGCTGTCACGGTTGCGCCAGTTGAGGTGCGCTGAGGTGATTTCGATATTGACCATGGCGACACGTTTGGCGGTGCCAGATTTGATTAGACCGACCGCTTGGGCGATACCAAAGGTTGCTGCGCTACAGGCGACGTTCATATCAAAGCCAAAACCGCCTTGCATACCAATGTATTGCTGAATTTCGATGGCGATGGCAGGATACACGCGCTGGAAGTTTGAACAAGCAACAATAATACCGTCTAAGTCTTTACCTTGTAGACCAGCATTGTCCAGTGCTTGTTTGAGTGCATCTAGACCCATTTCTGCCATGATGGACATCTCTTCGCCAAGCTTGCGATAAGGAATCACAGGCGCCATGATATCTGGGTTTAAAATTCCGTCTTTTTCCATCACATAGCGGGATTTGATACCTGAGGCTTTTTCGATAAATTCAGCCGTCGAATGCACGAGTGCTGTCTTCTCGCCACGGGCGATGGCATCGGCATTTTTGGCATTATAGTTATCAACGTATTGGTTGAAAGTAGCGACCAACTCTTCGTTACTGATGCTATAAGGCGGGGTATATAATCCTGTGGCAGTGATACAAATACTCATATTAGGATTCCTTTTCTAAACGTAAAACGGGAAGGTAATCATCTAGCTGTCGTCATCAATAATGATGCCGCAGTGCATCCCATCAGGGATGGTATTGAACAAACAGATGATTAAAAATAGGGGTGTGGCTTATTATGCCTTGAAAATAGCGATAATGCGATAACTATGTTACAAATTATTTCATAGCCTTAAAAATATAGAAAACAAAGTCGAGGTTTTTTGCCGGCATACACTCCATACTACTGTATCCCTGCTACTGTCTGGGTCAATCGATACTGCGATAAAGCACTACTTGGTTAAACTGCTTGGCTTCATCCATATCGGGCAAAGTGGTTGTGTTATCTAACGTCGTTACCTTGTGGTAGCGCGGGTGAGCAAAGTTTTTGACGCGGCTATCAGCGACCCAAACCTCATGCGCGTATTGTAAGAACACATCTAATAACGGCAGGTTGGCTTTGTCATACAGCACATCCGCGACCAACAGCACATCGACTTTATCGATGCCAAATTGCTGTTCTAACTCAAATAAATTATCTAGCAGCTCAGCCGTTACCCCATTTAATTGCGCATTGGCTTGGCAGCTAGTTAGGCTCATGCTATCAATATCACAGCAAATGACCCGTTTGGCACCCGCCATTTTTGCGGCAATACCGACAATCCCCGACCCTGCGCCAAAATCCATGACCACTTTATTGCGCACCATCTGTGGCTGCTGCAAAATATACTGCGCCAACACTTGCCCTGACGCCCATGCAAACACCCAATATGGACAATTCTTCCACAGATTTTCTATCACCGCTAGCGTCAAATCTTCATGACAAAAATCTGGATCAATGAGCCATAAATAAAAAGGTTGATTCGGCTTAGATAATAATGGCACATATGTCTTGGCAAGATTAGCGCTAGGCAACACTTGCTGCAATGCGGTAATCAGTTGATGAAAAACGGTTGATGGGTCAGAAGTATTTGATGGCATTGAATTTTTATAGGGGGAAGTTTTATAAGCGGAAGTTTCAGCATCAGTCACGTAGAGATTTCCAGTCATAAGTCATGGTAAAAAAATGAATACAAAAAAAATGTACAAAAAAAGGAAGCTTTAAACACTTCCTTTTTTAATTCAAACCCATTATTTTGCAGCTGCTTTTTCTGCCGCTTCTACCGTTTGACGGATGAGTGTATTGATGGTCATTGGACCTACGCCACCGGGCACTGGGGTATAACTTGAGGCAATATCTTCGATACCTGTCAGCTCAATATCACCCACGCCACCGCTCGTACCATCCGCATGGGTACGCGGATGAAACCCTGCATCGACCACAACAGCGCCCGATTTAATCCAATCTTTTTTGATAAGTTCTGGTTTACCCACAGCCCCCACCACGATATCCGCTTGTTTGACCAATTCTGCCAAATTCTGTGTACGTGAGTGGCAAATCGTCACCGTACAGTTGGCGTTTAATAGCATCATCGCCATCGGTTTACCCAAAATCGCGCTACGACCCACGACCACCGCATGCTTACCAGCAAGCTCAACGCCGTTTTTCTCTAATAAATACATAATGCCTTGCGGGGTGCAAGAACCATACGCAGGCTCGCCCATCGCCATATTGCCAAACCCTAAACAAGTCACGCCATCCACATCTTTTGCCAGTGCAATGGCATCAAAACAGGCACGCTCATCAATTTGGCTAGGCACGGGGTGTTGTAGCAAAATCCCATGCACGTCTGGATTGTTGTTAAGCTCGGCAATTTTTGCTAATAGTTGCTCGGTGGTGGTGGCTTGTGGCATGGCAACTTTTAAGGAATCCATACCCACACGTTGACAGGCATTGCCTTTCATTTTGACATAAGTTGCAGAGGCAGGGTCATCACCCACCAAAATTGTTGCCAAAATCGGCGTGCGTCCAGAGTCTTGTTTTAACTTGGCAACCCGCTCGGCAAGTTCAGCTTCCATTTGTTTGGCATACGCTTTGCCATCTAACACTGTCGCAGTCATGGTGGTTCCTCAATCAATAACGAATCGGTCAACAAAAAGTCGGTTAGCAAAAAATTTGCGTTATTTTAACCGATTTTGCGGCGTGATAACATCCATTGAAAATGTTTAACTGCTAAATTAGCGCTCAAATACCCTTCACCATCCTTCATCACATCGCTCAAATGGCTAAAAAAGTCCTTGCACTTTTAAAAAATTTTGCTATCATAGCAAACCTAAATGAAATGGCTGGGTAGCACAGTGGCCATGCATCGGATTGCAAATCCGCGGACGCCGGTTCGATTCCGGCCTCAGCCTCCATTTTCATTTTGCGGTACTATTATTTTTTTATTATGGGTGTTTTGTTATTATGAGTAAGCGATAAACGCGAAAAAATATCGTAAAAAAATTGCTTGCAAAGTTAACAAAACTGATTATAATAGCACCCACTTCTGACACAGACACCACACGACGCCAAGCGCCAGTGCTGTGACTACCCTGCCCGGGTGGTGAAATTGGTAGACACAAGGGATTTAAAATCCCTCGCTCTTACGAGCGTGCCGGTTCAAGTCCGGCCCCGGGCACCATTTATTAAGCCTAAACAATTTAATGTTTGGGCTTTTTTGTTGTGTGCTATTTTTATTTCTTGTCTTTCTCATGTGTTGCTTATTTTATTGATAGGTTAACTATCAAAAATTTAGATAGTTTTACCTTGAAATATGTATATAATATGAATCTTTAAATAAGTCTGATTTTTTTATTTGTATTTTTAGTATTTCCTCTGATTAACGACTAAGCGAGAAAAACGTGCTGACCCAATCACAAATTGATATTGTCAAATCTACTGTTCCAGTTCTTGAACAACATGGTAACGACATCACCAAAGTGTTTTATACCAATATGTTCAATGATCACCCTGAGCTATTGGATATTTTTAATAAAACCAACCAAAGCCAAGGTCGTCAGCAGACTGCCCTTGCCACGACTGTGTTGGCGGCAGCCAAGCATATTGAGCAATTGGCAGTACTGTTGCCGCAAGTGACACAAATTAGTCACAAGCACCGCGCCTTGCAAATCCAGCCTGAGCATTATCCGATTGTAGGTAAGCATCTGCTACGTGCCATTAAACAGGTGCTCGGTGATGCAGCTACCGATGAGATTATGACGGCATGGGAGGCTGCCTATGCAGAAATTGCCAAAGTATTTATCAACGTTGAGCAAACGATGTACCGTCAAGCAGAATGGCAAGGTTTTCAGCCATTTAAAGTGGTCAAAAAACAAATCACGGGCACTGATATCGCCCAATTTAGTGTTTTGCCAACAGAAGGTAATCCCGTTGAGTTAAATACGCTTGATTTAAAACCAGGTCAGTACATCACGGTAAAAGTAAAACCTGCCAACAGTGACCATATAGCTTTACGTCATTATTCGTTAACGTCAGCGACCATCCATGACGGTTTGCAATTTGCCGTACGTCGTGACAATCGTAATGCGCACGAAGGATTGGTATCGAATTATCTTCATGATGAAGTTGAGGTCGGTGATGAAATTTTGCTGTCAGCACCAGCGGGTGATTTTTTACTGGATGAAATGCTTGCTACCCAAAACCAGATACCGTTGGTATTGATAAGTGCAGGTGTGGGTATTACCCCTGTTTTAGCAATGTTGGAGCGTCAAATTGCGATTAATCCTAATCGTAAAATTATTTGGGCCTATGCTTGCCAAGATAGCGATTACCATGCGTTTTCGCAAGAAGTCGAGACACTGCTAGGCAAAGCAAGCCAAGCTGAACTACACAAATTCTATTTTGCCAACGGTGAACTATTAGAAAAATCTTGGCTTGCCAATTTGCCAAATCCTGCGGATATTTATATCTGTGGTTCTGTAATGTTTATGGAACAGATGATTGGCGATCTATTGAGCCTAAACCATGCGCAAAGCCACGTACATTATGAACCATTTGGTCCAAAAATGAGTCTACAACCGCAAGTTGCTTAATTTAAGCAGTTAAAGTTAAGCTTTCAAAAAGTAGATAAAAATGAGGGTAGCTGCCTAAGTTAACGGCACCACTCTCATCACTTCTTCAAACGTCGTCACCCCTTCAGCAATTTTTTTCGCGCCGGCCAGTCTTAACGGCTGCAACCCATCTTGGTAGGCTTTTTGCGCGATTTGCGACAAGTCAGCGCCTTCGCTAATCAATTTTTTAAGCGCATTACTAAGCACCATGATTTCATACAACCCCACTCGCCCAAGATAACCCGTATTACGGCAATGTTCACAGCCCACGGCATGATTGATGGTATCTGGGGCTACCGCTTTCCAAGGACTGACTAACGCCTGCCAAGTCTGCTGCTCAATGTCATTCATGGGCTGGGTGGATTTACAATGTGGGCAAAGGGTACGCACCAAACGCTGTGCCATGATGCCCAAGATAGTCGCTGAGGTTAAAAATGGCGCAACGCCCAAATCATGCAGCCTTGTTAACGAACTGGGTGCATCATTGGTATGTAAAGTCGATAACACCAAGTGCCCAGTCAGCGAGGCTTGTACCGCCATTTCTGCGGTTTCGGTATCGCGAATCTCGCCAATCATGATGATATCGGGGTCTTGACGCATCAATGAGCGAATACCGTCAGCAAAGGTCAAATCAATATTGTTTTGAATTTGCATTTGGTTAAATGACGGCTCCACCATCTCAATCGGGTCTTCGATGGTACAGACATTGACTTCTTCTGTCGCCAGTTTTTTGAGGGTACTGTACAGCGTCGTGGTTTTACCCGAGCCTGTCGGACCTGTGACCAAAATAATACCATTGGCTTTACGGGTCATGTCATCCCATTTTTGCAAATCTCGCCCTGTCAGTCCCAACTGCTCAAAAGAGCGCACCAGTACTTCTGGGTCAAATACCCGCATCACCAATTTTTCGCCAAACGCAGTGGGGAGAGTCGATAACCGCAGCTCGGTTTCTTGACCTTTGGGGGTACGGGTTTTTAGCCGTCCGTCTTGCGGTTTACGTTTTTCAGCGACATTGAGTCTGGCTAAAATTTTTATCCGAGCCACTACCGCGGTCATAATCCCAGTCGGCATTTGATAAACGGTATGCAAAATACCATCGATACGAAAACGCACGTTGCTTTTATCTCGGCGCGGCTCTAAGTGAATATCACTGGCACGCTGGTCAAAAGCGTATTGTAATAACCAGTCAACAATTTTGACGACGTGTTGGTCATTGGCATCGGGATTTTCAATATTGGCGGCATTGCCCAGTTGCAATAACGCTTCGACATTGGTGATATCGGCATCCGCGCGTTTTTGCTGATGGTTTGCCCCCGCAATAGCTTTGGTGACTTGATAAAATTCTTGGCGATAGCGGTTGATTTGCTCGGGACTGATTAATACGGTTTTGATTTTTTTGGGCGACACGATATGCGCAATATTGAGCTGCCAATCTTGATAAAATGGCTGGTCTGTACCGATTTCCACCGTATCTTGGGTGACTGCGACTGGCAAAATGTGCTGCGAGCGCGCATATTCAAATGACATAATCGATGTCACTGAGGGCACATCGGTCTTCAGCGGGTCAATACGTACATAATCAACGCCTGCTTTTTGTGCCAACCAGCGATTGAGCTGGTCAAGAGTGAGCGCCATGTGCGTGGTTTTATCGACTAGATGAAAGCCTGCAATCACTTGCAAGGGATGCAAGGTTTTGCGGTTATGGGTCATCACCAAATTATAATCACGTTGGTCAATGATGCCATCTTTTAGCAGTTCATCAAGACACCAACGGGTATCAATTATCATTGAAAAAGCATTGGAGAGCATAGGGTTTCCAAAACGATTGCGCCCATAGCAATTAGGGACAATCGGGTTAAAGAATTAGGATTAGGATTAGGATTAGGATTAGGATTAAAATTATCATAAAAATAAGTGAAATAAATTACCACGCTACCCACCGGTATGGCTGGGCAACCTATATTGACAACATGGTATCAACAATGTGGGCGAGAATATAAGGGCGACTACTGGTATAGTCCTTTGCCATCAAATCGGTGCAACCGCAAAAAATACAACCCAGATAAAATCGTCATGATACCCAATATGATAAAACTGTATGAAAACGCGGTTTGCGTCTGTGCCAGCGAGGCGCGAGCGGGCGTCAGTAAATGTAGCAGCATCGCCCCAAAGCCAATCCCAAAACTAATCGCCAATTGCTGATTGACGGACAATAAACTATTGCCACTGCTGGTTTGACTTGGGCGAAGCCGTGCGATACTGATGGTGTTCATCGTGCTAAATTGTAGCGAATTACACGCCCCCATAAAAGTCAAAAATGGCACACTTAGCCAAATCGGCGTGGTTTGATTAAGTTGTGATAGCAGCATGATATTGATGCCAATCAACAAGGTGTTGCCCGCCAATGTTTTACGATAGCCAAATCGCTTCACAATACGCGTGACCAGTGGCTTGGTCACCAGCGCGCCCACCGCAATCGGTGCCAACATCCAACCCGCTTGTGACGGCGAATAGCCCTGCACCACTTGCAGTAGTAGTGGCAGTAGAAAAGGAATCGCACTCATCCCTAAACGGGTCAGCAAATTGCCAACTATACCCACGCGAAAGGTACGCACTTGAAACAAATCCAAGCCAAATAGTGGTTGTTGCCCATTACGCGATTCTGAGTATTTGGCATGATAATAATAGCCAATGAGCAGCATAATCGCTAATAAAGCAACCATCACGGGGAAAACCGCTGAAGCCAGATTATCGGCATGAATGTTATTGGCAAACTCGAGCGCAAAGGTAAAGCTTGCCATCGCGCCACCAAACAGCAAAAACCCAAGTAAATCCATGCTGGGATTGCGCTGTAAATAGTTAGGCATCAGTTTCCACCCTGCCCACATCCCCAATGCCCCCATGGGAATATTAATCAAAAAAATCCAATGCCAGCTTGCAAGCTCCACTAAGTACCCCCCGACCAAAGGCCCAATCACTGGTGCAATCATCGCAGGCATTACCGCATAATTCATGACCGACAGCATACGTTCTCGCGGATAGCTTTTAATCAGCGTTAACTTGCCTACAGGCATGAGCATCGCACCGCCCAATCCTTGCACCACGCGAGAAAAAATTAGGCTATTGAGCGTTGGTGACACCGCACACATTATCGAGCCTGCAGTAAACACGCCAATCGCCACCATAAAGGTGGTCTTAGTCCCATACTTATCGGCAATAAAACCACTAATCGGGGTAAAAATTGCCAAAGTGAGCGCATAGCTAATCACTGTCCACTGCATTGATAACGCAGGCTGATTCAAATCATGCGCCATCGCAGGCAAAGCGGTATTGAGCACCGTTGAGTCTAAAATTTGCATAAACAAAGCGATTGCCACCACGATTGGCAAATATTTGGTTTGCGCGGGGGTCAAGGGCGCTATAGCAAATAGGTCATGCTGTGGCTTTTTGTCTTCGGTAATGATGGAATTTGGCATGGTTAACTTTTAACAATTGCTAAAGGGGCTGTAGTTAAGTGCATGTAATCAAGTCGCTGTATAAGTGCTTGTAATAAAATCACTAGGGTTAAATAACTAGGGTAAATTGGCTATAACCAAGCAAACTCATATAACAACATGGTTCACGATAATTGTTAACTTTCTAATGTTTTGACACCAAACCGGCTAGTTTTCACTGCTGTGCGCAATTAGGGCAGTCACATACTGATTTTGTGGTTGGGTGAAGATATTGTCTGTCGTATCATACGCTTGTATTTCGCCATTTTTCAATACCAGTATCGTTTGACACAATGCCTTAACCACCTGCAAATCATGGCTGATAAAAATATAGCTTAAGCCAAATTTTGCTTGAATATCTCGCAATAATTTGACCATTGCCACTTGGGTGCTGCTATCAAGCGCCGATGTGGGCTCATCGAGTAACAAAATTTTGGGCTTCATTACCAATGCCCGCGCGAGTGCCACCCGCTGACGCTGACCGCCTGAAAGCTCATGCGGATAACGGCTGACAAAATCTCGTGGCAACCGCACCGTGTCTAAGGCTGCTAACACCGCTTTTTCACGCTCGGTTTTTGCCATACCTTGAATGCTTAGCCCTTCTTCAATTATCTCAAACACACTAAACCGTGGATTGATACTGGCATACGGGTCTTGAAATACCATTTGAATATCTGAGCGATAGGGCAAAAAGGCTTTATTCGACAACGCTAAAACGTCCGTCATGTGAGCCTGCGCTGACAGCAAAATCTGACCTTGCACTTTGACAGCATTAGCCAATAATTTGATGAGTGCCAAAGCCGTGGTGGTTTTGCCAGAACCCGACTCGCCCACTATACCCAAGGATTGCCCTTGCGTAAGGGTCAAATTTAACCCTTTTACCGCCTCAAACCATTGGATAGTTTTACCCAATATATTGTTTTTTTGGGGGAAAGCGATGGTTAACTGTTTAACTTCCAAAACGCTGGGTGAATTGGCAATGATGGGCAAACTTTGTCCAAAATCTTGATAAATCAATGAGCGAGTATAACTGTGTTGCGGATTATCAAAAATTGCTTGGGTCGCCCCCTGCTCCATGACCTTGCCTTGTTGCATGACGATGAGGTTGTCGCTGTAGCGTTTGACAAGGTTTAAATCATGGCTAATCAAAATCATCGCCATGCCCCGCTCTTTTTTTAGCCGATGCAGTAACCCCAAAATCTCATGGCGTAAAGTCACATCTAGGGCGGTGGTTGGCTCGTCTGCGATAATAATGTCAGGGTCTTGCGCCAGTGCCATCGCTATCATGATACGCTGTCGTTGTCCACCCGAGAGCTCGTGCGGATAGCGCGCAAGTTTGCTTTCAGGGTCGGCAATATTGACTTGGGAAAGAAGCTCTAGGGTACGCTGTCGCCAGTGTTTTTTTGCCACGCCAGCCAAACTTAACGATTCGGCGATTTGTTTGCCCACCGTGTGCAAGGGGTTTAAGGCGGTCATCGGCTCTTGAAAAATCATGCCGATGCGTTTGCCACGGATTTGGCGAAACACGTTTTGGTTATCTTTGCTTAGGCTATTATTTTCAATGGGTAAAATGACTTCTTGTTCTTTTTTTTGGTCAAATAAAATGGCTTGTCCTGTGATACTTAGGCTATTTGGCAATAGTCCGAGTAAAGCAAGGCTTGATATGGATTTGCCAGAGCCAGATTCGCCAACGATGGCGAGGGTTTCGCCTGTGCGCAGGGTGTAAGATAGGTTATCAACCAGCGTTTGGGTTGCAGATTTGATGGTTAGGTTTTTGACTTTGAGTAACTCGCTCATTTATCACTTCCTTGAATGTTCGAACTTTTATCCGTATGCACGAGCGTCCCCGCCACAAAACCTGAACTCATATTTTTATCCTTTTAACTATTCATTAAAATGTGTATAATATCAAATAATCATACACAAAGGCGAAATGATATGCGAACTAACATCATAATAGATGACAATCTAATGCAACAGACCCTACAAGCCACAGGCATTAAAACTAAAAAAGAAGCCGTCGAACAAGGGCTAAAGCTACTCTTGCAAAAAAGCCAACAACAAAAAATCCGTGACTTACGGGGCAAACTGCATTGGGAAGACGACTTAGTCGAAATGCGTAAAACAGGTGTTGAAGCGTGAACTTGCCTATCATCGCTGATACTAGCGTTTGGATAGACTATTTTAACGGTCATTCAACACCTCACACCGATTTTTTGGACACGCAACTTGAGGCAAGTAATGTGGCAATTTTTGATGTAATTTTGATGGAAATCTTGCAAGGTTTTCGCCTTGATACAGACTACAATCAAGCCAAAAATGCCCTTGATAGTTTATTATGTTACGATATTTTAAACCAACAAAATGCGATTAAATACGCTGACTATTACCGCCAATTACGCAAGCAAGGCATTACCATTCGTAAAGCCAATGATGTGATGATTGCTAGTTTTTGCGTTGAACATCAATTACCCCTGTTATTTTGCGATAGGGATTTTATTCCGTTTACTCAGCATTTTGGGTTGATTTCTGCATTGAATTTTAGTTAATTCAAGACTGCCGTGGGTCAAATGCATCTCGCAGCGCTTCTCCAATAAAAATCAGCAGCGACAACACAATCGTCAAACTAAAAAATCCGGCAAGCGCCAGCCACGGTGAATCCAAATTATCTTTTCCCTGTGAGATTAGCTCCCCCAAAGACGGCGACCCTGCAGGCAAGCCATAACCCAAATAATCAAGCGTGGTGAGTGCCGTGATATTCGCCGTCAAAATAAACGGCAACTGCGACAGACTCGACGACATCGCATTGGGCAAAATATGGCGAAACATAATCTTGGCATCTGACACCCCCATCGCTTTTGCCGACCGCACATAATCAAAATTTCTCGCTCGCAAAAACTCGGCACGCACCAGACCAACGAGCCCCATCCAGCCAAAGAGCAGCATCAGCCCAAACAACACAAACACACTTGGGCTAAACAGACTGACCAAAATAATAATCATAAATAGCTGTGGTAGGCCACCCCACACTTCCATCAACCGCTGACCCACCAAATCCGTCCAGCCGCCAAAATACCCTTGCACCGCCCCCACCGTAATGCCAATGATTGACCCTGCCACCGTCAACACCAACCCGAATAATAGCGATACACGCAAGCCATACAATACCCTTGCCAGCACATCTCGACCTTGGTCGTCTGTGCCGAGCCAGTTCTCGCTATTTGGCGGGGCAGGAAACGGCACCGAGCGCATGACACTTGGCGTTTGGTCGGCAAACGGTATCACAGGCTCAATCATATAGCCATGTTGGTTGATTAGGTCTTTGACCACAGGGTCTTGGTAGTTGGTTTCGGTTTCGAATACACCGCCAAAGGTGGTTTCGGGGTAAGACTTGACGATGGGAAAATACCACTGATTTTGGTAATTGACCAGCATCGGCTTGTCATTGGCGATAAGGTTTGCCCCCATACAGGCAAGGAAAATCAAGCTAAACATGATGAGCGAAAAAAATCCCAACCGGTTACGCCGAAAGCGGTGAATGCGCGCTTGCCAAACAGGATGTTTTATCAGCATTAGCGACCCTCAAAGTCAATACGGGGATCAATGAGATGATAAGTCACATCACTTATCAACTGCAAAATCAGCCCCATCAAGGTAAAAATAAACAGCGTGCCAAAAATCACCGGATAATCGCGTTGCCCAATCGCTTCAAACCCCAGTCGTCCCAAACCATCCAAATTAAAAATTACTTCAATCAAAAAATTGCCGGTAAAAAATATTCCCACAATCGCCGACGGCAAGCCTGCAATAATAATCATCATCGCATTGCGAAATACATGACCGTATAGCACTTTTTTCTCGCTTAACCCTTTACTGCGAGCAGTCAACACGTATTGTTTGTTCAATTCTTCCATAAAACTAAACTTGGTCAAATACGCTAGGCCTGCAAACCCGCCAATCGTACTTGCGGTGATGGGTAATGCCAAATGCCAAAAATAATCTTTGATTTTGCCAAACGTGGACAGCTTATCAAAATTCTCACTCACCAAGCCTTGCAGCGGAAAAATCTGCCAATAACTCCCCCCTGCCAACATCACCAATAACACCACCGCCAACACAAACACAGGCACGGCATAACTCACCGCAAGCAGCAACGCGGTGGTTTTATCCATCAGTGAATTATGGCGTCTGGCTTTGGCAATCCCAAGCGGCACAGCGATTAAATAAATCAGTAGCGTACTCCAAAGCCCTAGCGAAATCGACACGGGCATTTTATCCAAAATCAACTCGCCCACAGGTTTGCCCTTAAAAAATGAGGTACCAAAATCGCCCTTGGCATAGCTTGTCAGCATGAGCCAAAATCGCTCGGGCGCGGATTTATCAAAGCCGTATTGTTTTTTGATAGCCTCGACCATGTCTGGCGATAAACCGCGACTGCCTTGATAAGTGGTCGTTGACAGTTGGGTTTGGGTGGCGCCCTGTTTTTGTTCTGCTTCAATTTGGGATATTTTTTGCTCGACAGGACCGCCCGGCGCCGATTGGACAATGGCAAAATTGGTGAGCAGAATCAAAAACACGGTGGGGATGATTAATAACAGCCGTTTAAGAATATATTTGCCCATGATTATCCCTCATTGTTTTCCCTAATTATTAGCCTTAATTGTTAGCCTTAAAAGTTATTTTTTAGTTGATGTAAGGCTTTAAATATCTCAAACGGGCTATCATCTTCAATCCCTGTCTGCGTTTGTACGGTTTTTATCATCTCATCACTGGGTGCAATCACCGCACGCATAAACGGATTGATGGCTTTTTCATCGGCTAACGAGGTTGGCAAGGTTGGCGTATTTTGCTGGCGTAACTCACTGTCATGCGCTATTGCCTGTGCAATGGCTGGATTATTAGGCTCGATAAACTGGGCAAAGTTAAGATTTGACAAGGTATACTCATGGGCAGGATAAAATAGCGTTTCATCGTCATGTAACTGCGCAAAACGGTCAAAGCTTTCAAACAACGTCTCAATCGTGCCGGTGAAAACACGGCCACAACCTGCGCGAAATAGTGTATCTCCACAAAAGATATGCAGACGGTTATCAAGCGTCAGTAAATATGCTAAATGATTTTCGGTATGCCCTGCCACTTGCCACACCTGCACAGGACTGCCCCAAGCGGTTAATTCGCGCCCTTCAGCGACGGGGATTAAATGCGTGGCATTGATTAGCGGGTGAATATTGGCATGGGCAAAAACTTGGGCATTTGGAAACGCATTTGCCAATGCTGTGACGCCGCCGATGTGGTCGCTGTGATGATGGGTCACCCAGATTTGGCTAATTGTGAGGTTTTGATTTTTGACAAAATCGAGTACAGGCTTGTCATCGCCAGCATCAACAATAATCACTTCTTGTGTTTCATCATTGATAATCGCCCAAATGTAGTTGTCAGTGAAGGCTGGGATTGGGTGGATTTTTAGCATTGTTTTATTCCTTATTATTTTCCTAAATACTGCATGACTTGTGCTTGTTTGTCTTTGTTCGCCCACCAATAATCGATACCGATGGCATTGCTTGGCAGCGGCCCATGCTCATAAAATTTCCAATACGCCACATTGTCAGTATGCTTGCCATAAGTTGGCACGACATAATAGCCCGCCCGTAGCAGACGGTCTAATACTTTGCTGTACAGCACAATATCGTCACGATTTTTGGAGACTATGAGTTTGGCAATCACCGCATCAATGGCTTTGTTTTTGATACCCGCCGAGTTTTGGTTGCCTTTTTCGTCTGCGGCTTGTGAGCCCCACATATAGGTTTGTTCTGCGCCAGGTGACAAACTTTGGGCAAACATATCGATAATCATGTCGTAGTCGTATCTGCGAGTGCGCTCTAAGTACTGGGGGACATCGGCTTGGCGAAAGCTGGCATCAAAACCGAGACGTTGCAGGTTACGTAAAAAAGGCAACACGATGCGCGCATTCTTGGCATCGGTGGATAAAAATTCCAGTTTGGCGGGCTGACCATTGGGCTGATATAGCTTCATATTTTGGTATTTGAAACCCGCTTGCAGCAGCAATTCACGCGCTTTTAATAAGTTATCTCGATTAAATCCATCGCCCGTTGATTTGGGGGCTTGCCAGTCGCTTAAAACAGCCTGTCTTTGAATGGGCTCAAGGTCAGGTAATAGCGGATTGATAACTGCCAGTTCTTGTGGCGTTGGCGTGCCGGTTGCGGCAAGCGCTGACCCATGAAAAAAACTTTGCAAGCGCTCATATTGTCCATAAAACATGGTTTTATTGAGCCATTCAAAATCATACGCCAGTGTCATCGCTTGGCGCACCCGAATATCTTGAAAAATCGGTCGGCGCAAATTCATCACAATCGCTTGCATTGGTACGGGGTTATTATTGGCGATTTGCGCTTTGGTGATCATACCTGCTTTGACGGCAGGAAAGTTATAACCCGTTGCCCATGTCCGCGCTTTGGTTTCAGCACGGAAAAAATATTCGCCTGATTTAAAGCCTTCAAATGCCACTTCGGGGTTTTGATAATATACATATTTAATTTGGTCAAAATTATAGCGACCGACATTTACCACCACGCCCGCGTCAGGTTTGGCGCCCCAATAATTGGGGTCACGCACATAAGTAATAGCGCGTCCTGCATCGATTGTGCCGACTTTATACGCGCCACTGCCCATCAGTGGCGTCAGTCCGACTTTATCAAAATAGCCATCAATCGATTTTTTTGACCAAATCGGCATTTGCGCGACGGTCAGTTTGATTTCTTGGTTGTCTTTGGATTTAAAAATAAATTTGACGGTTTGTCGATCTATCACTTGGGTTTCTTTGACATCCGACAGATAGCTACGCATACTCATCACACCTTTTGTCAGCAGTGCATCCATACTGGCTTTGACATCTTGCGCCGTCACAGGTGTGCCATCCCAAAAATAGGCTTTGGGGTTGATGTGATAGATAACCCAGCTCGGGTCATCTGGGTCATAAGTGACTTTATCCGCTAGTAGGGGGTACTGCACAAACGCTTCAGACAGCGAGCCTGTCATCAAACTTTCAAACAAATAGTCGGTGCCGGTCACAGGTGTACCGACATCAATCCATTTATTAATACTGTCAAAGGTGCCGATGGCAGATAGGCTCAACACACCGCCTTTGGGGGCGTTGGGATTGGCATACGGTAAATGAGAAACATTGGCAAATTGTGCGTTGCTGTTGTGAGCGATAGACGTGCCAGTGATGATAGCGGTATTGGCAGCGGACGCGACCACCAACAAGCCCAGCACCCAGCATTTTTTGCCGAATGTTTGGCGAGTGATTGCCCTCATCCAGTAGGCTGTTTTTATCATCCTGTTTTTTTTCACTTGCATCCCCATGACCCCTTCAACTATTTTTCAAAAACCCTTGGTATTGCTAGCTGTTATCCCTCATATGCCCCACACCCGCTAACTATAAAAAAGACTTAACAAGCATTTTAGCTGTTAAGTCTTAATGTAGCATGATTGTTAAATCTTTTTATACGCTAGTTTGTTCAAACTGCTGCATAAATTTGATTAACTTTTCAACGGTCGCCAAATCAATCGCGTTATAAATACTGGCGCGCATACCGCCCACTGTACGGTGCCCTTTAAGATTCAACAATCCGGCTTCGTCAGCTTTAGCCAAGAAGGTTTTATCAAGTTGACTATCTGCCAAGGTAAAGGGTACATTCATGATTGAGCGGTTGTCTTTGTTGACAGGGTTTTGATAAAAATCGCTTTGGTCGATAAATTCATACAGCTTTTGCGCTTTTAACAAATTTTGTTGATAAATTGCCTCGACACCCCCTTGCTCAAGCAACCATTCAAACACCAAACCTGCCAAATACCAAGAAAAAGTTGCTGGGGTATTGACCATCGAATCATTGTCGGCTTGGTTTTTATAGTCCAAGATACTTGGGCAAACCAAGTTGGCATGACCGATCAAATCATCACGGACAATCACAAGCGTCAAACCCGCAGGACCGATATTTTTTTGCGCCCCTGCATAAATCAGTCCAAATTTTGATACATCTATTGGGCTAGATAGGATGCAAGATGACATATCCGCCACGATGGGTACATTGACCGCTGGCACATCAAACATCGCCAAGCCATTAATGGTCTCATTGGGGCAATAATGGAAATAATCGGCGTTGTCATTAAGTTGCCAGCTATCACGTGGGGGCACAGTGGTATAGTTGCTGTCTTTGGCAGAAGCGACGACATTGATTTTGCCTAGCCCTGCTTGCTCATAGCGTTTGGCTTCGCTGATGGCTTTTTTTGACCAAATGCCGGTGTCTAAATAATCGGCTTCCCCTTTGAGTAAATTCAAAGGAATGGCTGAAAACTGCAAGCTTGCGCCACCTTGCAAAAATAGCACTTTATAATTGTCAGGAATGTTCATCAGCTTGCGCAAATCCTGCTCGGCTTTTGAGGCAATGCCCACAAATTCACTGCTACGGTGGCTCATCTCCATCACCGACATGCCTGAGCCCTGCCAATTTAATAATTCGGCTTGCGCTTTTTGCAGCACCGCAGTCGGCATAGACGCTGGGCCGGCACAAAAGTTAGCAACACGTTGATCAAAGCTGACACTCATAGCACGTTCCTTTTTATCCTGTGAAATGTTATCGTGTGAAATGAAATAAAAAAATACTTTACCACAATATGGCTAGTCGATGAATCATAAAGATGCGTCATCAATCGGCAGCTTTTAAGCTCAACTTGATAGCAACTGCCAAAGTTGGCGTTTTAAGCGATAATCATCGAGCATATCTAGCAGATACGGCAGACACTGTATCGGTTGTTCATCTAGACAGTCAGGCAATGGCGTCAATGCCCCCACCTTGGGATTGCCTTGATTGATACGGTATAAAAATCCCGAAAACCCTGCGACTGCCATCGGGTAGCTGCTCATTAATTGCACCGTGGCTTTGGGTAAATGCTGGCTATCGGTGAGCAAGGGAAAGTTAAAAAAATGCACTGACGCTTTGAACCCACTGATGATTTGTTGCCATAACTGGTGTTGGCGGCTGTCCGTCTGCAAAAAATGACTGTCAACCACCAGTGTCCACTCACCCACCACTATCGCCTGCACATCAAAACTGGCAGTGAGCAATTCATCATTGAGCTGTTCATTATTGAGCTGTTCATTATTAAACAGTTCATCACTGTGCCCATCATTATTTGGCGCAGGGTCACTTTTTAAAGGTGAATCATGGGGTAAAGATGAATGATCAGATAAAGATGAATCGTTGGGTAAAGCTACATCATGAGGGTGAAAATTTGCCAGACTCGCTGGGGGTAATTTTGCTTCACTCTCAACGGCATCATCCGCAATAACAGGATGATTGAAGTCTGGCGGTGTATCAATGGGCACAAGTTCGCTAGTTAAACCAGTTTGAGCGGGTTGTAACTGCTGTGGCATGGCAGCAAGGGTCTCAACCGCTTGATAGCTAGAAACAACCTCAAAATCTTCTAGATTAGCAAACGTTTTGACAGGGCAGTTTTGACTCACCCAACGAGTAATACCCATCTGCGCCAGTATTTCGCTTTGCCAGGCATCGTACTGCTGCTCATCAAGGGTAAGGTCAGATACAGTCATACCAATGTTAACTCAAGTTGAATGGGGCAACGCCGTGTGGCAACCTTATGGCAACCAAATACCCCTAGTAAAAAATTACACAATCGGGGTGAGCGGCACAGTGACATCTGCATTTTGCCCACGATGACGCAGATAATGGTCTAACAGCACAATGGCAAGCATGGCTTCTGCAATCGGCGTAGCACGCACGCCGACACAAGGATCATGCCGCCCTTTGGTTAGCATCTCTACTGCATTGCCGTGAATATCAATGCTTTGACCCGGCGTAGTGATACTGGCAGTAGGTTTTAGCGCAATACTCACTACAATCGTCTGACCCGATGAAATTCCCCCTAAAATTCCCCCGGCATGGTTGGCATTAAAGCCGTGCAAGGTTAACTCGTCGCGAGACTCATGCCCAAACTGTCCCGCCACTGCCATGCCATCGCCAATTTCAACACCTTTGACCGCATTGATGCTCATCATCGCATGCGCGATATCCGCATCAAGCCTGTCAAACACAGGCTCACCCAATCCCACAGGCACGCCCGATGCCAATATGGTAAGTTTTGCGCCACAACTTGTCCCTTGCTCACGGCATTGGGTAATCAGCTGCTCAAACTTTGGCAAGGCATCTATATCCGCACAAAAAAATGGGTTACTGTTGACAAACTCCCAATCAATCGTATTTTCAGGTATCTGTTTGGCAACCACATTACCAATCTGGGTGACATAACCGCGGACTTCTACCCCCAGCCGTTGTTTCAAATATTTCTTGGCAATCGCGCCCGCTGCTACTCGCATTGCCGTTTCGCGCGCTGACGAGCGACCACCGCCACGATAATCGCGAAACCCATATTTCATGCTATAGGTATAATCGGCATGGTTGGGACGAAAGGTGTCTTTAATATCGCTATAATCTTTGGATTTTTGGTTGGTATTGCGAATCAAAAGCCCAATAGAAGTGCCTGTCGTTTTACCCTCAAACACGCCAGAGATAATTTCAACTGTATCGTCTTCACGGCGCTGGGTCGCAAATTTTGAGGTACCTGGCTTACGACGATCCAAGTCAATTTGCAGATCTGCTTCGGTTAAAGGCAACCCTGGTGGCACCCCGTCAACGATTGCCATAAGTCCTGCGCCATGTGATTCGCCACAGGTGGTGACGGTAAAAACTTGCCCGATGGTATTGCCTGCCATTTACGCTCCGCTTACTATTTCATGAATGCTTACAAATAAAATCATGGGTTTTTTGCACCCTGTTGATATATTGTTTTTTTAGTTTTAGCCATTATCTAACTCGTTAAATCCTCAAGCCTAATCAACAAGTTAAAGATAGCAACCCCAAACAACTGCTTACTAAGAAACAGTCACATATTGCTCAAAATATGCCCGATTTTCCATCAATTCATCATAATACATGGCAAAAATCCCATGCCCGCCATGCGCAAAGGTTAACCAATCAAACTGAATTTCAGGATACGCTTGGCGCAGTGCCCATTCACTATCCCCCACCTCGCACACTAGCAAGCCGTCACGAGTCAGATAATCTGGGGCGCTGTATAAAATATGATGCACCAAATCCAAGCCATCTTGTCCCGCTGCCAACGCGTGGTCTGGCTCATGCAAGAACTCGGGTGGTAAATCTGCCATCGTTGCCGCATCGACATACGGCGGGTTGGTCACAATCAAATCATATTGATTTTCTGCAGGCACTTTTTCAAATAAGTTTGACTCAATCAAATTGACTTGATGGTTCATATGGTGATGATCCACATTGACCGCTGCCACTTCTAGCGCGTTCTTGTCGATATCACTGGCATCGACCATTGCATCAGGGAAACGGCTTGCCAAGGCAATGGCAATACAGCCTGACCCTGTACACAAGTCCAGCATACGTTCTGGCTGTGCTAACTGCTTATCATACAATCCGTGGTCATGAAATTTTTTGTCATTAGTAGTGCCACTGATTTTTTCAACCAAATCATTCGGCTCAAAATACGGATAAAACTGCTGGCGAATCAGCTCAGCAATTGGCGAGCGTGGAATCAATACCCGCTCATCCACATAAAATGGCAAATCGCAAAAATAAGACAAATTAATTAAATAACTCAAAGGTTTACGTTCTACGATACGGCGCTGCAACAGTGTCAATACTTCTGATTTTTCGCTATTGGTCAGGCGACAATCTAAAATTTGCTCATCGGCAGACCAATCAAGCGATAAGGTTTGTAGCACAATGGCAGAAGCTTCAGCAAACTCATCTGTGGTACCTTGCGCGACCACCACATCATGCTCGCGTAATTTACTGACCCCAAAACGGATAAAATCGCGAATCGTTTTTAGGCTTTGGTGGGCTTCAGCAAACTCTTGTTGCATGGTGTCAAAGATGTCATCTGATTCGCTTTCTTCATCCATATCAAGTGCTTGCAAATCAATTTGCAAGTCATCAAGGTTTTGTGAATCTTGATTTTGGTCAAAAGATGGCGTGTGAGAAACATTGGCTGATGCAAATGGCGATGATGACATAGTGGTTAACCTAAAAAATTTTGAATTAAAATTATAATATACTTTGATTTTTTTACCAATTATTTAACAAGCTAAAGTTATTTAACGAGTTAAAGTTATTTAAAGAACTAAAGTTTCGCAGATTTGTACAATCCAATTTTTCATCATCGAGCTGTTGAATAAACATTGTAAAAATAAATGTTGCGCGCAGGTCTAGATGTTTTAAATACTTTTTTAGCTTAACCTTGCTATAAAAATACCGCTTGGTTAAAAAATTTTACCATTGTCTATTGTGCGATTTGTTAATGTTAGACTTAAAGCATGTAAATTCGCCTATGGGACAGTTTATTCATACACCAATTTAACGGCGTAAAAATTAAGTGCGCAGCGCGGTTTCATGGCGCAAGGTTGTTAAACGCTTTGGCAAACGCTACTTAGACTGGCGTGCTACCAACAAATGAGCCATTGCCCGAAAAGTTGGTTTTTATAGTATAATTGCTGCCAATTTATGCTTTTATTGTACGTTATTTATATTGTCCCTTATTTTTATTTGTTATTGCCCATTATTGAGTCAATCTATGAAAAAATTTGTACTGTCTACCCTAGCTTGTCTGATTGCCAATCAAGCATTTGCAGCCACCAACACGGTCTCAGACACGACCACCGCCAAAACGGCACCCGCCACCAAAGCTGTGACCAAAAAAACGACCACGACTAAAACTGCCACCACGAAAGCGGCTAGCACCCCTACCGCAGCCGCGACTACTAAAAAAACCACCACCGATAGCAAAACGGCTAAAAAATCGCAAAACAAAACCGCAACCACTACTGCTAAAAAACCGCAACCAGCCAAGCCCGCAACTAGTGTCACACAATCTACCACCACGCCGAAAGTCGCCTCGGCTACTGCGGTGTCGGCAGCAACCGATATCCCTTTGACCCCAATTCCAGCCACCACCACGGCATTAGGCATTAAAGAAGACGCCACCCAAACAGGTATCGACAGTGACTATACCTCGGGTGCAGGTGTCGCAGGCGCGAGCTCTGAAGAAGTCAACAATACCACGACGGCTGCGCCAACCTTTGACCCGACGACTGTGGGTAACAATAAAACAGCAACGACACCTGCCAGTTTTTCTAACCTCAATTTGTCTGACTATGCACAGCTAGTCAATAGCGCCGACTGGAAACCTGGTCAAAATGTTAACTCAGCAACGACCTTAAAACTTCAAGCCTTGTTAGATTGGAATCATGCTTCACCGGGTCCGATTGATGGCGGTTGGGGTATGAATGCCAAAAAAGCGCTCAAAAATTTCCAAGCCATGCATGGACTACCCCAAGATGGCCGTATGAACGCCGAAGTTTGGAAACTGTTAAATGAAAAAATCCCTGCCAATCAGCCTGTGTTGGTCGGTTATACCTTGACGCAAGAAGATATCAAAGGTCCGTATCAGCCAACACCGAGTGGTAGTGAAGCCAAATCTAAAATGAAAGGTCTATACTATCAAGACGTCCAAGAAATGTTAGCTGAACGTTTCCACATGGATATTCGCTATCTTAAAAAGCTTAATAGCGATAAAAAATTCACCGTGGGTGAAACCATCACCGTCTTTAACCCAGGCGCGCCGCTCAATGAGAAAATCACCCGTTTGGTTGCCAAAAAAGCCGACAATATCTTATACGCTTATAATGGCGATAGATTAATTGCCACTTATCCTACCACGGTCGGTAGTAGTGATACACCGTCTCCTACGGGTACCTTTAGTATTGTCAATCGTGTTAAAAACCCTTGGTACCGCGCCAGTAGCGGTGAAGGCAAAGATAAAAAAGTGTTTATGTTGCCGCCAGGACCCAACGGTCCAGTCGGTGTGGTATGGATGGGACTGAGTAAACCCTCATACGGCATTCATGGCTCGCCCGTTCCTGAAGGCATTAGCCGCCAAGCCTCGCACGGTTGTGTCCGCTTAACCAATTGGGATGTGCTTGAAGTTTATGCCAATGTTGATACAGGCACCAAGGTAGATTTACAGTAGCTGTTGAGCCACAGCGTTTAGCACCGTAGTCTAGCGTGAGTGCTATACACTTTTAACCTTATTAGCCATAAAAAAACCGCTTAGCTATTATTAGTTAAGCGGTTTTAATGATTTTAGTGATTTATCTAGCGTACTTTGTTATCGCGCAACTGGGGTTACTGGGGTTTTGGCAATATTCAGTGTTTGCATTTTTTTGGCGACAATCCATGCAATTGGAACAGATAGGATTAAACCAACAATCGCTGTGGCTATAATGTGTGGAATTTGGTCAAAACCAGTTACCAGCGCAATGGTCATTAAAACACCGATAGTCACACCAGAAGCGATTGTAAAAATTACGCTAAATAATTGCCAGTTCATAACAATTCCTTATCATTGTGTAAATAGATGTATTTGTTACGTATAGTTATAATCCAATCCCCCACTCAAAACAAGGGAAAAAAAGATTAAACAAATGAAAAACCTAAAACAATTGGTTATCAATCCCACATTTTTAGTAAGGTTTAATTTGAATCAAATCTATCGAAAAATCCAAAAAACCCGTGTTTTTTTCCGATTAATGCGACTGAGGTTGAGGAATTTAATTGGCTTAGTAAACATTGATGAAAAAAAATCCCACCCAGTTTTTTAAGTTTAATGGCACATTTTTTAGTCACTATGACCCAATAACATGACTTGGTTAAAAATTTGGGTAAAAAAATTTTCTGTAATCTGCTATGTTAGCGGTGTTTATCAATTGTTTAACACAGTAAAGGACAGGAGTATTTAACATGCATCAACAATTTTCTTTTTTCGCCGCTTTTTCTTTTTTCGCCGCTATTAGGCCATCAACAAAACGCCTAGCTACTAAAGGCCTAAGAAGTGCCGCTGCCGTGGTTGGCTCAGCCCTTGCTTTGGGCGGTTGCGCCTCTACCACAGGTACTGGTGTTATGGATGCTAATAGCACTATCGGCACTGCCAACAATGTTGGCATGGCGATATTTAAAGCCGCGGTAAATCAACAATGCCAGACTCAATTACAAACTAACCAATACTGGCGCTTGGGCAGTGTATTGATGACTTCCGACAAGCAAGCAGAGGTAGCGAGCAATGTCTGTGGCTGCGTCAGCGAAAAAGCCCCGCAGTCCGTCACCATTGTCGATTTGACCACAGCAGCGGTTGACCCGACCGCGCGCAATGTTATTGTAGCGCGCGCCGTCTCCAATACCTTACAGCAATGCGTGGGTGAATTTGTTAAGTAAATATTAACTTGCTACTGAGTGTGCGCTACTATATAATAGCGCACCTTGTTTATACCAATATAGTTAGATGAATCTAACTTAGGTGCATTCAATCTCCTTGCTGTTGACACGGGGTCAACGGCTGTATAATCCGTGAGGAGTCTTTATGAGACATTATGAACTGGTATTATTGGTTCACCCAGACCAAAGCGACCAAGTGGTTGGCATGGTTGAGCGTTATATCAACTTAGTAAAAGAACAAGGTGGTGCTATCCATCGCCTAGAAGATTGGGGTCGTCGTCAATTAGCTTACCCAATCAACAAAGTTCACAAAGCTCACTATGTGCTATTAAACATTGAAGCGGGTCAACAAACGCTTGATGAGCTTGAAGAATTATTCCGTTATAACGATGCTATCATCCGTAGCTTAGTTATCCGTCGTGACGAAGCGATTACTGAAGAATCACCATTAGCAAAAAGTGCTGAAGAAAAACGTGCTCGTAAAGCTTCACGCCGTAACGATACAGCTCAAGATGACTATCAATCAAATGATGATGAGTCAGAAGTTGATGCTGAAGACAACAACGACGAATAATTAAGGAGACTAATCATGGCACGTTTTTATCGCCGCCGTAAATTTTGCCGTTTTACTGCTGAAGGCATTACCCATATCGATTATAAAGATATCGAAATCCTAAAACAGTATGTCACTGAAAGTGGCAAAATCGTACCAAGCCGTATCACTGGTACTTCAAACAAATATCAACGCCAATTGGCTGTAGCAATCAAACAAGCGCGTTATCTTGCGTTGGTTCCTTACACTGACAGCCAAAAATAAACCGAGGAGTGATATATGCAAGTTATTTTATTACAACGTATCGCTAACCTAGGTAAACTAGGCGATACTGTTAATGTAAAAGCAGGTTACGGCCGTAACTTCCTTGTACCACAAGGTAAAGCATTACCAGCCACTGCTTTTAACATCGAAAAATTTGAAGCACGCCGTGCAGAACTTGAAAAAGTAGAAGCCGATGAATTAGCCGCTGCTAATGCCCGTGCTGAAGCGCTACAAGACGTCAATGTTATCATCCGTGCAAAATCAGGTGATGAAGGCAAACTATTTGGTTCTATCGGTACTCGCGATATCGCCGATGCATTAACCAAATCTGGTTTACCTGTTGACCGTTCAGAAGTTAAATTGCCTGAAGGTGCATTACGTCAAATTGGCGAATACAATGTTGATATCCAATTACATCACGATGTAATGACCAACATTCAAGTCACTATCTTGGCAGAAGATTCAGCTGCTTAATTGATAGTTTACTTTAAAAAAGAGATGGCTTTGCTGTCTCTTTTTTTTATTGTTTGCGGCGTAAAAATTTAACAAAAAAGCCTAAAATTCAAGCTGATTTCATTCAAAAAAATTGCCGATTTTTTATATTTTTCTCATTAGAATTCGAATGGTTTTTTCGGTATATTGTCTGCTCTATTTCGATGCGTGTGTTAGACTCACAATTTGCAACCGATAACTTTTAGTAAACTTTTGCCCTTTCAAACTATTTAAAATAACTTTATCACAGGTCATCATGGCAGACGATAAAACCAAAGAGAACGATCTTAAGACTACTTCGTTGACGCAGCACCAACCGCACAGTATGGACTTAGAAAAGTCCGTCCTAGCGTCGCTGATGAGCCTTGAAGAGTCATTTGATCGCATCTCAGATATTATTACCAAATATGATTTTTATGCACAGCGCCATCAATATATTTTTGATGCCATCTCTCATCTTGCCAATGCCAATGAGCCGTATGATGCCACCATGGTGATGGACTGGCTCGATATGCAAAAACTGCTTGAGCCTGCGGGGGGTAGCGATTATCTAGGCGATATCCTATCACAAAGCCCAGCGACGCTGTTTAACTTGACTGCTTATGCGCAGCGGGTCAGGGAATTTTCGACCTTACGCCAAATCATCAAAGCCGGCAGTCATATGCTAGAGCTTGCCTTTGACCCAAAAAATCAAAGTGTCAGTGATATTTTAGACACCGTTGAAAGCGAAATTTTTGCCATCAATGAAACCCATAGCCGCCAGTCAAAACACAAGGGTCCTACCCAACTAAGCGATGTTATCACCAATGTCGTCAACAATATCCAAGAACTTAAAGACCATCCTGAAGGCATGATTGGGCTTAAGACCCCGTTTGAAGAACTCAATAACAAAACCCAAGGGCTACAAGCGGGCGATCTTATTATCGTGGCAGCGCGTCCTTCGATGGGTAAAACCACGTTTGCGATGAATTTGGCAGAGAGTATTTTATTTCATACCGATTTACCCGTGGTGGTTTTTTCGATGGAAATGCCTGCCGAGTCAATTGTGATGCGTCTATTGTCCTCTTGGGGGGCTATCAACCAAACCCATTTGCGCTCAGGTCAAATGAACGAAGATGAATGGGGTAAACTTTCCAATGCCATCGCCCATCTGCATGCTAAAAAACTGTATATCGATGACAGTACTGCGCTACCGCCATCTGAGGTTCGTTCACGCTGTCGCCGTATTGCCAAAGACAATGATGGCAAACTTGGGATGGTAATGGTCGACTATCTACAACTGATGAAAGTGCCAGGCTTAGGCGACAACCGCGTGGGTGAGATTTCGGAGATTTCTCGAAGCTTAAAAGCGCTTGCCCGTGAGATGAATTGCCCGGTGGTCGCTTTATCACAGCTCAATCGAAGTTTAGAAAATCGCCCCAACAAACGCCCGATTATGTCGGATTTACGGGAGTCGGGTGCCATTGAGCAGGATGCCGATTTGATTATGTTCATTTATCGTGATGAGGTTTATAATGAGAATAGCGATGCTAAAGGCACAGCTGAAATCATTATCGGCAAACAGCGTAATGGACCTATTGGGACAGTGCGCCTATCCTTTGAAGGGCAATTTACCCGTTTTGGTAACTTAACCCCTGAATTTTACCAAACTGCTTCCTTTAGCGAACCTGATGAATAAAAATTTTACTGCAACAAGGTCAAGATTGTGCGTCAAACCAGCATCACCATCGATTTAGCAGCGCTTAGCCATAACCTACAACGCGTCAAAGAATATGCCCCGAGCGCCAAGGTATTAGCCATGGTGAAAGCCAATGCCTACGGGCATGGCGCAGTCAACTGTTTACCCGCCGTCGCACAAGCCGATGCCTTAGGTGTCGCTTGTTTGCAAGAAGCGATAGAACTACAACAGGGGGGCTGGCAAAAACTAATGGTAGTGATTGAAGGCGCGTTTTCGTTAGCAGAATGGCAATATTGTATAGCGCATCAAATCCAATGTGTGGTGCATCACCAACGCCAATTAGACTGGGCGTTGCAGCAGCCTGCAAAAACAGGAACAACCGTCTGGCTAAAACTAAACACTGGCATGAACCGCCTTGGCTTTACCTCCGATGAAGTCAGTGAAATTGCCCAGCAACTCACTGAGGCAGGTTACGAGATTGTTTTGACCACCCATTTTGCCAATGCTGATGCCATCGATCATCCCAATAACCAACAGCAATTTGAGTTATTTGATTCAACCCTACAAAGGCTACGTGACCAAGTAAACCCAGCGCTTAAAGGCTCATTATGTAATTCAGCAGGGATTGTCAACTGGTCAGACCGCCATTACGATTGGGTGCGCCCAGGCATTATCTTGTATGGGGCAACGCCTGTAAATCATGCCACTGCCAAGCAGCTAAACCTGCAACCCGTCATGCATTTTAACGCCAGTATCATGGCAATTCATACGCTAAAAGCGGGCGATAGCGTGGGTTATGGTAGTCGTTGGACCGCCCAAGCCCCAGCGCGCATCGGCATTGTCAGTGTGGGTTATGCTGATGGTTATCCAAGGGTGATTAGTGATGATGCGTATGTCGTGGTCGCAGGTCAGCAGGCGCCTATCATCGGTCGCGTGGCGATGGATATGTTGATGGTTGATTTGACCCATATTACTGAGGTAACCCTTGACTGCCCTGTCCAACTTTGGGGTAACGCACCGACTATTGATGAAGTGGGTGGCTGGAATGATACCATTAGCTATGAGCTGTTAAGCGTGGTCACCCGACGCCCAACGTGGATTTATCAGTCGTAACTGTTAACTATTTTACTGAGATTAAAGTCAGCCAAATGCGTCAATTTGCTAGACAGTTTGGATAAATCCGCTATACTGATAGTTTACTGTAATGTTTATTGACAAAATTGGGATGTAGGACAGGCAATGAGTACCCGCCATTTTTTGACGTTATTGGATTTTAGCAAAGAAGAATTAATGCAAGTGATTAAACGCGGCAGTGAACTGCGTTTGATGCAGCATGAAGGGGTTATTTATCAGCCTTTTGTCGGTCGTACCTTGGGGATGATTTTTGAAAAATCGAGTACCCGTACCCGTATTTCGTTTGAAACAGGAATGGGACAGTTTGGCGGCCATGCCATATTTTTATCACCTCGCGATACCCAGCTCGGCCGTGGCGAACCGATTGAAGATTCGGCACGTGTTATCTCACGCATGGTCGATATCGTCATGATTCGCACCTTTGAACACAGTATTGTTGAAAAATTCGCCCAGTATTCGCAAGTGCCTGTTATCAATGCGCTCACCGATGAACAGCATCCTTGTCAGCTACTAGCCGATATCCAAACCTTTATGGAGCACCGTGGCAGCATCGAAGGCAAAACGGTGACTTGGATTGGAGATGGCAATAATATGTGCGCTTCTTTTATCCATGCCGCCCATCAATTTGGCTTTCAATTGCGGGTTTCCGCCCCTTATGGGTTTGAACCCAATGCCGACCTCATCAAACAGTATTCGCACTGTGTTGAGTTAGTCGAAGATGTTAATGAGGCAGTCAAAGGCTCGCATTTGGTTGCCACCGATGTATGGGCAAGTATGGGGCAAGAGAGCGAGCAAAATACTCGTGCGCGGCGATTTGCCCAGTACATGGTGACCCGCTCATTACTGGATAAAGCCGATCCAGACGTCTTGTTTATGCATTGTCTACCAGCCCACCGCGGGGAAGAAATCTCCTATGATTTGCTAGAGGATCCGCGTGCTGTGGTATGGGATGAAGCCGAAAATCGTCTGCATGCCCAAAAAGCGCTGATGGAATTCTTGTTAACCGATAAAATCAAACTCGCCTAATCTATGTGGTCTGGGCGTTATCTTTGCGCCCTGCGCTGCCATTATCATTATCTTAACCGCTCTAATTGTTAACCGATAAAGCAAACGGAACATAGCCATGTACTTTGTGCTCTCGCCTGCCAAAAATTTGAATGAAAAAAATGATTTACCTTTCGATTTTAGTCAACATTACACCCAGCCTGCTTTGATGGCGCACGCTTGCGAATTGATGGGTGAATTAAAAACATTAGCACCAACCGATTTGTCGGCGTTGATGAGTATCTCAGGTAAACTTGGGCAATTAAATGCCGTGCGCAACCAAAATTGGCGATGGGATACTACCCAACCATTTAGCACCAATCATGCTGACATACCTGCTAAAGCGGCGCTGTATTTATTTGATGGCGATGTCTATACAGGTTTGGCAGCGCAGCAAATGACTGAGCAGCAAGTCCATTATGTCAATGAGCGATTAGGAATATTGTCTGGGTTGTACGGCTTGTTAAAACCGCTTGATTTGATGCTACCTTATCGCCTGGAAATGGGCACAAAACTAAAAAATCCCAAAGGCGAGAATTTGTATCAATTTTGGGGCGATACGATTGCCGATTTAATCAATCAACGCATGGCAGACAATGAACAAACAACCTTAATCAATCTCGCTTCCAACGAATACTTCAAGTCGGTCAATCCCAAAAAAATCAGCGCGGATATTATCACGCCGCGTTTTGAAGATGGTAAAAATGGCCAATATAAAGTGGTAAGCTTTTATGCCAAAAAGGCACGGGGGTTGATGGTGCGTTTTGCGGCTGAAAATCAGCTGACAACCGCGCAACAGTTAAAAAACTTTAACTTGGAAGGCTATCAGTTCATTGAAAATGCCTCAAGCTCAACTGAGTATGTTTTTAGACGAGATAATAAGTGAAAACAAATTAAAATCTTTTAGTTTTTAGTTTCATCGTCATAGCTAAATAAATTAAATTCTTTAAATTGTGACTAAATCTTCATTCATATTAATGAAATTCGCTGTTATAAACTTAAGTATATGATAATAAATATAAAAATATTGACTAATATGTCTAATTTAAATCATATTATAGCCATTTTCATTTATTTATTCATTCATTCAATTATTGTTTAAAATATTATTCAAATTAATAAATATTAATGGTTTCTTTATGTTTAAAATTTAATTATTATTTAAATCTTATTTAATAAACTTTGAGAAAAAGACTATGAGAAAATTTAAAACTTTACTGGCTTTATCCACAGTATTAAGTCTGTCTGCTTGTCAAACGATGACTGTAAACAATCAAAAATCTGTTGAGTCAACTCAACAACAACTTAATAACGCAACCATAAGTAGTTTATTTGAACAAGCTAAAACTAATGGTGTGATAACCATTTATGATGGTAATAGTTACGCTTCTTACGGTAATAACGTTTCTAGAGCTAATACTTACTACGTTCCTGCTTCAACTTTCAAAATGCTGAATGCTTTAATCGGGATTGAAAATGGTCTGACTACACCTGATGAGGTTTATAAATGGCGTGGCGAGAAGCGACTATTTCCAGCTTGGGAAAAAGATATGACATTGACTCAAGCAATGACAGCTTCAGCAGTTCCTGTATATCAAGAATTAGCTAGAAGAATTGGACTTAATCGTATGCAGAATGAAGTAAAACGTATTGGTTTTGGTAATTCAAATATTGGTAATAAAGTAGATGATTTTTGGTTAGTAGGACCTTTGAAAATTACTCCTCAGCAGGAAGCTGAGTTTGCTTATGAATTAGCTAATAATAGACTACCTGTTTCTTCTGCATCTCAAGAAAAAGTTCAGACTATGATGTTTAATGAAGAAGTAAATGGTAATAAAGTTTATGCAAAGAGTGGCTGGGGGGATGTAGAACCTCAAGTCGGCTGGTTAACAGGTTGGATTGTAAAGCCTAATGGTAAAATCGTTGCATTTTCTTTGAATATGGAAATGCGAAAAGAAATTGCTGCTAAACGTAAAGAAATTGCGTATCAAAGCTTAAAGCAATTAGGCATATTATAAAATAATTAATAGAAATTTTTTCAATAAAGCTAATCTCAATAATTTTATAAGATTAGTTTTATTGTCCCAATTGGATTTCAGCATGAACAGTAACTTTTAATATAAACAAAGAGGAAAGTAAGGTATATGCTGTTGTACTTGGTTATCAAATCTCACATATCAAACGACATGAAACAATACACACACCTTACCAAAGAACAAAGATACCAAAGTTAAATCCACCTCACTTAAAGTCAGTAGGAGTAGCGGATACATCCGGATTATATAAATATTCCTCCCAAGTAACACTATCTTTTAACACATTTTTATTGAATACACTGATAGTTTTGGCTTGTGGTAGTAAAGCGTTCGGTAACTCCATGGTAATAGCTGTGATATTGTCGTTTTATTAAAAAACCCTATTAAACTGAAGTTTAATAGGGTTTTGATTTTAGCTAAATGGCTTGAGTGGGATATAATCTTTCGATTACATCATGCCGCCCATACCACCCATGCCGCCCATACCACCCATGGCAGCAGCGCCAGCGTCGTCTTTTGGCAAGTCAGTAATCA
>ERZ650306.111-NODE-111-length-42713-cov-29.264358_pt1 | contig 42713 bp, 36 predicted proteins | sample MGYA00376242_ERZ650306 | MGnify/ENA primary metagenome ERZ650306 (study PRJEB26733, sample SAMN07839244) | wastewater metagenome | biome: urban; feature: wastewater treatment plant; material: waste water | place: USA: North Carolina | collected 2016-03-31 ... | reverse complement strand
ACCTCATCACCACGGCGCCGACCGTGGTGTATGAAGTGCTGATGAAGGACGGCACGGTCGAGCAGATTTCCAACCCGGCCAAGCTGCCCGACCTGTCGAAGGTCGATGAGGTGCGGGAACCGATCATCAAGGCGGTCATTTTCCTGCCCCAGGAATATGTCGGCTCGGTCATCACCCTGTGCAACCAGAAACGCGGTTCTCAGGTGGACATGCTCTACCACGGCCGCCAGGTCCAGCTGATCTACGACATGCCGATGAACGAAGTGGTCATGGACTTCTTCGACAAACTGAAGTCGGTGTCCCGCGGCTACGCGTCGCTGGATTACGAGTTCAAGGAATATCGCGCCGCCGATCTGGTCAAACTCGATGTGCTTGTGTCGAGTGAGAAGGTGGATGCGCTGTCGATCATCGTGCACCGGGCCAACTCCCAGTATCGTGGCCGCGAGCTCGTGGCCAAATTGCGCGAACTGATTCCGCGCCAGATGTTCGACGTGGCCATCCAGGCCGCGATCGGTTCAAACATCGTTGCCCGCGAAACCATCAAGGCTTTGCGCAAGAACGTGCTGGCCAAGTGTTATGGCGGCGATATCACGCGGAAGAAGAAGCTCCTCGAAAAACAAAAGGAGGGCAAGAAGCGCATGAAACAGGTGGGTAACGTTGAGATTCCGCAGGAGGCTTTCCTGGCCGTGCTGCGGGTCGATGAAGGTAAATAAGCCGGTGCCGAGCCGGCTTGCAGGAGTGGTTACGTGAATTTTGCTTTGATTCTTTTTGTATTGCTGCTGGTGAGCGGTGTCCTGTGGGGGATCGATCACTTTGTGGCCAGCAAGCGCCGCAGCATCGGCTCGAAGACGCCGTGGTGGGTCGAGTACGGTGCGAGCTTTTTCCCCGTCATTCTGGTGGTCTTCTGCCTGCGCTCCTTTGTGGTCGAACCGTTCAAGATTCCGTCCGGCTCGATGATTCCGACGCTGCTCGTTGGCGACTTCATCCTGGTCAACAAATGGACTTACGGCATTCGTCTGCCGGTCATCAACAAGAAAATCATCGACGTCAATCAACCCCAGCGGGGCGACGTCATGGTGTTCCGCTTTCCGGCCGATCCCTCGCTCGACTACATCAAGCGCGTCGTCGGTTTGCCGGGCGATAAAGTCGAATACGTCGACAAGAAACTCACGATCAACGGTGTGGAGATGGTCCAGTCGCCAGCCGGCGATTATCTCCATCCCGATCGCCTGTACTATTCGCCCAGCTTTACCGAAAAGCTGGGCAAGGTCGAGCACCGGATCATCGTGGAAAACGATGCACCGGCGGGTGTTTCGCAGATCACCCGATACCCGTTTCGCGAGAACTGCACCTATACTACCCGCGGCTTCACCTGCACCGTTCCGGCTGGTCACTACTTCATGATGGGCGATAATCGGGACGGCAGTTTCGATAGTCGTGGCTGGGGTTTCGTGCCAGAACAGAACATCGTAGGGAAAGCATTTTTCATCTGGTTCAATTTCAGCGACCTGCAACGCATCGGCAGCTTTCATTGATCATGACGAGAAAAAGTCAGTCTGGCCTGAGTCTCATTGGCGTACTGTTTGTCGGTTGCGTGATTGCGGCCGTCGTGCTGCTGGGTCTGAAGCTGATTCCGGTGGTGTCGGAATATTTCGGTATCAAGCGTGCGCTCTCTTCCGTGGTGGGGGCGGCCAACGCGCAGACGGCTACCGTGTCTGAACTGCGCAATGCCTTCACCAAGCGTGCGCTGGTGGATGACATTTCCAGCGTCACCGCTTCCGATCTGGACATCACCAAGGAAAACGGACGCATCGTCATGTCGGTTACCTATTCCCGCAAGGTGCCGCTGGTTTCCAACGTCAGTCTGCTGGTTGATTTTTCGGCCTCGTCCTCCGACGGGCATTAAGTGTTTTCATGAAGCTGGACGTCCTGCAGCGGGCCATCGGCCATCGCTTTTCCCGGCTGGAACTCCTTGAGCAGGCGCTCACTCATCGCAGTTTCGGCTCGCCCCACAACGAACGGCTCGAGTTCCTCGGCGACAGCGTTCTCAACTGCGTTACCGCCATCGCGTTGTTTGAGCGTTTCAACGGCGAGTTGCGAGAAGGTGACATGTCGCGCCTGCGCGCCAACCTGGTCCGTCAAGAAGCCCTGCATCGTCTGGCCGACGGCCTGCAACTGGGCGACTACTTGCGTCTGGGCGAAGGCGAATTGAAAAGCGGCGGTCATCGCCGTCCCTCCATTCTGGCCGACGCATTGGAGGCCATCTTCGCCGCGGTTTTTCTCGACGCAGGCTTTGCCGAAGCCAAGTCGGTCATTGACCGTCTATACGCCACGTCCTTCGCAGAGCTCGATCCGGCACGCGCCCTCAAGGATCCGAAGACCGCCTTACAGGAGTGGTTGCAGGGAAGGCGCATGGCGCTGCCGAAATATTCCCTCGCCACCACCCGTGGAGAGGCGCATCAACAGGAATTCGAGGTCGAGTGCGAGATCGCCGGCCTCGGTCTCAAGACCCGTGGCATCGGCGTGAGTCGCCGCGCTGCCGAACAGCAGTCCGCTCAGCGGGCGCTGGAACTTCTGCCCAAGAAATGACCGAATCCACTCCCGCCGACCAGCCCTTCCGCACGGGCTTCGTCGCCATCGTCGGCCGCCCCAACGTGGGCAAGTCCACGCTACTCAACCGCCTGATCGGCCAAAAGATCAGCATCGTCTCCCGCAAGGCGCAGACGACGCGGCATCGGGTGACCGGCGTGCTGACCGAGGGTCGTTCCCAGTTCGTCTTCGTCGATACCCCGGGTTTCCAGACCCGCCACAAAAATGCCCTCAACCGGGCGATGAATCGCACCGTGACCCAGGTGCTGTCCGACGTCGATTTGGTGCTCTTCGTGATTGAGAGCGGCCGATTTGGACCGGAGGACGAGCAGGTGCTCAAGCTGCTGCCGGCCAATGGGAAGGTGATCCTGGTGGTCAACAAGGTCGACCTTCTCGAGGACAAGGCGCGGATGCTGCCCTTTCTACAGAAAATGAGCGGCGTTTTCCCGTTTGCCGAGATCGTGCCGGTCAGTGCCGAAAAGGGCCGCAATACCGATCAACTGATCAAGGCCGCCAAGCCCTATCTGCCGGAGGGCGATCCGATCTTCGACGCGGACGACATCACCGATCGGAGCGAGCGTTTTCTTGCGTCTGAATTCCTGCGGGAAAAGCTGTTCCGCCAGCTTGGCGAAGAGCTGCCCTACGGCATGACCGTCGAGATCGAGAAGTTCGAGGCCGAGCCCGGTCTGCGCCGCATTCACGCCGCGATCATCGTCGATCGCGATGCCCATAAGGCGATGGTGATCGGCAAGGGCGGCGAGCGCCTCAAGCGCATCGGTACCGAAGCCCGCCTCGAAATGGAAAAACTCTTCGATTCTCGGGTCTTCCTCGAGGTCTGGGTCAAGGTCAAGAGCGGCTGGGCCGACGACGAGCGGGCACTCAAGAGTCTTGGCTACGAATAAGTCCGACCCGGAAAGCCTGTGACCGCCAAGCAGCGCGTCGATCAGCAGCCCGCTTTCGTGCTGCACAGCTATCCCTACCGGGAAACCAGCCTCATCGTCGAAGTCTTCAGCCGGGATCACGGTCGCGTCGGTCTGGTTGCCAAGGGCGCGCGCCGGCCCATGTCGCAATTGCGCGGGGTACTGATGGCTTTTCAGCCGCTCCTGATCGACTGGAGCGGCGGCGGCGAGATGAAAACCCTCGTTCGTGCCGAGTGGATGGGTGGCCAGCCGCTGCTTGCCGGGCAGGCGCTGCTGTGCGCCTATTACGCCAACGAGCTGCTGATGCGTTTGATGCCGCGGGAGGACGCACACCCCCGTCTGCATCGGGCTTACGGCGACACCTTGCGGGCGCTCGCCGCGGGCGAATCCCAGGAAGTCGTGTTGCGTCGCTTCGAGCTGGCCTTGTTGAAAGAGCTCGGCTACGGCCTGTCGCTGGATGTGGATGCCGACGGCGAGCCGGTCCGGGGCGATGCGCGCTACGCTTATATAATCGAGCGCGGTCCGGTATCCATCGATGGGCGCAGCGACGACGACGCGGCGGTGGTTGCCGGCAAGACCCTTCTCGACATGGCTTCGGGCGATTTCCGCGAACCGGAAACCGTGGTCCAGAGCAAGGCTCTGATGCGTCGGCTCATCCAGCATTACCTCGGCGGACAGGTGCTCCAGTCCCGCCGCGTCTTTACCGAATTGTTTGCTTTTCCCGGAGAACCGTCTTGATCGAACTCGGCGTCAACATCGACCACGTGGCCACCCTGCGCCAAGCCCGTCGCACTTGGGAACCGGACCCCGTATGGGCTGCCGTCGAAGCGCATCTCGGCGGTGCCGACGGGATCACTGTGCATTTGCGCGAGGATCGCCGCCACATCCAGGATGAGGACGTGCGCCGCCTGCGCGATCTCACCCAGATCAAGCTCAATCTCGAGATGGCCGCCACCGACGAGATGGTCGGCATCGCCTGCGGGCTCAAGCCCGAAATGGCCATGTTCGTGCCGGAAGGCCGCCATGAAGTCACCACCGAAGGCGGCCTCGACATCGTTTCCCAGGAAGCACGCCTCAAAAGTGCCGTGGCGCGTCTCGCCGACGTGGGCATCATGGTCAGCGTCTTCATCGATGCCGAGATCGCCCAGGTGGAGGCCGCCGCACGCATCGGTGCAAAGGTCTGCGAAATCCATACCGGGCCTTACGCCCACGCTTTCCATGCCGCTGGCCGCGATGCCGAAAGCCCGGCCGTGATCGTCGAAATCGAAAAGGTCGCCCGCGCCGGCGAGGCGATCCGTGGTCTTGGGCTGCGCTTCAATGCCGGCCACGCGCTCAATTACTACAACGTCCAGCCCATCGCCCGCCTGCCGGGCATCCGCGAGCTGCATATCGGTCACTCCATCGTCAGCCGCTCGGTGTTTACCGGCCTGCGCGAGGCCGTGAAGGAGATGAAGCGCCTGATGCGCGAAGCCGCCGATCGCGGGTTGAAGGCGTGATCCACGGCGTAGGCACCGACATCGTGAAGGTGGCGCGCCTCGACGATGCCCTGACGCGCCACGGTGCCCGCTTTGCCGAACGCATTCTGGACCAATCCGAGCGGTCGGCCTTCGAGGCGGCCCGCGATCCGGCCCGTCTGCTCGCCAAGCGTTTCGCGGCCAAGGAAGCCTTCGGCAAAGCGCTCGGTACCGGCGTTGCCGCACCGGCCACGCTGCATGCCGTGCGGGTCGGCCACGATGCCCTCGGCAAACCGCTGTTCGAGTTTTCGCCCGCGCTGGCGGCCTATATGCAAGCGCGCGGCTATGTCGCCCACCTCAGCCTGTCCGACGAAGTCGACTACGTCGTCGCCTTTGCCATCATCGAAAAACCATGAAGCCATCCCACGCCCAACCCGGTCCGGTCATGCTCGACGTGGCTGCCTACGAAGTCACCGCCGAAGAGCGCGAAATCCTGCAGCACCCGCTGGTTGGCGGCGTGATTCTGTTCGCCCGCAACTACGCCGAGCCTGCGCAACTGCGGGCGCTGACCGCGGCAATCCGCGCGGCGCGGCCCGAGGTGCTGATTTCCGTCGATCATGAAGGCGGTCGCGTCCAGCGTTTTCGCAACGGATTCACGCGCTTGCCGGCGATGCGCCGGTTCGGTGCCGCCTGGGAAGCCGACGCCGACGCCGCCAAGGCCGGCGCCCGTCACGCCGGGTTCGTACTGGCGGCCGAGCTGCGTGCCCACGGTGTCGATCTGAGCTACGCGCCGGTGCTCGACCTCGACTACGGGGTGAGTTCGGTGATCGGCGACCGCGCCTTCCACCGCGATCCGCAGGTCGCCACCGAACTGGCCCGCGCCGTTGTCGCCGGTCTGGGCGATGCGGGGATGCGCGCAGTGGGTAAGCACTTTCCCGGTCACGGTGCCGTCGAGGCGGATTCCCATGTGGCCATTCCGGTCGACAGCCGCGTTTTCGACGCCGTGTGGGCCGAGGACATCCAGCCTTTCCGCCGGCTTGCCGGCGAGCTGGGCGGGGTGATGCCGGCCCATGTGATCTTCGAGAACATCGACCCGCGTCCGGCCGGGTTTTCGCCGTTCTGGCTGCAACAGGTGCTGCGCGGCAAGCTCGGTTTTCAAGGGGTTGTCTTCAGCGATGACCTGACCATGGAAGGGGCCAGCGTTGCCGGCGATATCGTGGCCCGCGCCGAAGCGGCGCATGGCGCCGGCTGTGACATGGTGCTGGTATGTAATCGTCCCGACTTCGCGGTACAGCTCCTCGACCGTTGGCGCCCGGCGGTGAGCGGCGACAGCAGTGCCCGCATCGCGACTCTGCGTCCGCGCCCCGGCAGCGCTCCCGCCGATCCGCAAACCCTCGCCGGCTGGGCGCCGTACTGCGCCGCCCGCGACAGTTTGTTGGCGCTGGGCTGAGTCGATGTCCGCATGAGCTTTGACGCCAAGGCCTTCCTGCGCTCCCTCACCGAGGAGCCGGGCGTCTATCGCATGATCGGCGAAGGCGAGGTAGTGCTCTACGTCGGCAAGGCCAAGAACCTCAAGCGGCGGGTGTCGTCCTATTTCCAGCGCACCCAGCTCAGTCCGCGCATCGCGATCATGGTCGGGCAGGTGGTGCGCGTGGATACCACCGCCACCCGCTCCGAGGCCGAGGCGCTGATCCTCGAGAACAACCTCATCAAGAGCCTTGGTCCGAAATACAACATCCTGTTTCGGGACGACAAGTCTTACCCCTACATTGCGCTCTCCGGCGGAGATTTTCCGCAGATCTACTATCACCGCGGCGCTTTCCGCAAGGGCGTGCGCTACTTCGGGCCGTTTCCCAACAGTTGGGCGGTGCGCGAAACCCTGCATCTGATGCAGAAGATCTTCCGTCTGCGCACCTGCGAGGACACCACCTTCAGCAACCGCTCGCGGCCCTGCCTGCTGCATCAGATCCAACGTTGCACCGGACCCTGCGTCGGTCTGATCGACAAAGATGCCTACGCTGCCGACGTTCAATTGGCCAGCCTGTTTCTCAGCGGTCGCCATAGCGACGTGGTGGACGATCTGTCGCAGCGCATGCAGGCGGCGTCCGACGAGCTGGCTTTCGAAAAGGCCGCCGTCTATCGCGACCAGATCCGCAACCTGCAGGCTGTGCTCCACAAGCAGTTTGTAGAAAGTGCGAAGGGCGAGGATGTGGACGTGCTCGCCGCAGTGGAGCGGGGCGGCACGGTGTGCGTCAACCTGGCGATGATCCGCGGTGGGCGCCACCTTGGCGACCGGCCGCTGTTCCCGAGCAATGCCAAGGGTTGCGACCCCCTCGACGCGCTGCTGGCCTTCGTCGAACAGCATTACCTCGATCATCCGTTGCCCACCAAGATCCTCGTCAATCTCGATCCCGCGACCATCAAGGAAGCGCTGGACGAGATCGTCGAAGGCAAGGTGCCGGTCGTCGCTGCCCGCTTCGAGAACGAACGCGCCTGGATGGGCATGGCTGAGAACAACGCCGGGCTGGCGCTGCTCGCCCGCGAACAGGAATCGTCCCGCGGCGAAGCGCGCCTCGAAGCCCTGCGCGACGCCCTCGATCTGCTCGACACGCCGAACCGCATCGAGTGTTTCGACATTTCCCACACCATGGGCGAGGCGACCGTCGCGTCCTGCGTGGTGTGGGACGGCAAAGCGATGAAAAAGTCCGAATACCGCCGCTACAACATCGCCGGCATCACCCCGGGCGATGACTACGCTGCGATGCGCCAGGCGCTGACCCGGCGTTACGAGAAGGTGGCGGCAGGCGAGGGCGTGCGACCCGACCTCATCCTCATCGATGGCGGCAAAGGTCAGATGGGCGTCGCCAGCGAAGTGCTGGCGGAGCTCGGCCTGGACATCGCGATGTTCGGTGTCGCCAAGGGCGAGAGCCGCAAACCGGGCCTGGAGGAACTCGTCTTCCCCGACGGCCGCGAGCCGGTGCACATGCGTCCGGATGCGCCGGCCCTGCACCTGATCCAGGAAATCCGCGACGAGGCACACCGCTTTGCGATCACCGGCCATCGTGCCCGGCGCGCCAAAACCCGCAACACCTCGAGGCTCGAAGACATCGCCGGGGTCGGCCCGACCCGGCGGCGCAAGCTGTTGGCGGCCTTCGGCGGCATCGACGGTGTGCGCAATGCCACGGTCGAGGACTTGTGCCGTGTCGAAGGCATCAACCGGCTTCTCGCCGAACAGATATACAATTCGCTGCGATAGCCAGCGAACGTCGACATGCTCTTCAATATTCCGAATTCCCTCACCTGGGCGCGCATTGCGCTGATCCCGTTTTTCGTCGGGATCTACTACCTTCCGGAAAGCGTGGTGACGCTCGAGGAAAAAAATCTGGTGGCGACGCTGACCTTCATCGTTGCGGCGGTCACCGATTGGTTCGACGGCTACTTGGCGCGCTATCTCCGCCAGACTTCCGCTTTCGGTGCTTTTCTCGATCCGGTCGCCGACAAGCTGATGGTGGCGGCGGCGCTGATCGTGCTGGTGCACCTCGGCCGGGTCGACTCCCTCATCGCGCTGGTCATCATCGGGCGCGAGATCACCATCTCGGCACTGCGCGAATGGATGGCCAAGGTGGGCGCCTCGGGAAGCGTCGCGGTGGCCTTCGTCGGCAAGCTCAAGACGGCGGCCCAGATGTCCGCGATTCCGCTGTTGCTTTTCGAAGCTCCGGTGTTCGGATTCGACAGCATCAAGCTCGGCACTTTGTTGATCTACGTCGCTGCTGTGCTTACCCTGTGGTCGATGGGTTACTACATGCGCTGTGCCTGGCCGGAGCTGATGAAGCGCAGCCGTTAAAAAAACTTCAGGAAGGTATTGACGCCTCGTTTATAGCGTCTATAATGGCGGCTCTTTCAGCGGCAGTAGCTCAGTTGGTAGAGCGCAACCTTGCCAAGGTTGAGGTCGAGAGTTCGAGACTCTTCTGCCGCTCCATTCCCCCCAGCGTCCTTAGCTCAGTTGGTTAGAGCGCCACGTTGACATCGTGGAGGTCGGCGGTTCGACTCCGTCAGGACGCACCAGGCACTACGGCCTGTTCCGGCGCCTGATCCCCCCGCGCACCGCACATCCCCTCGCAGCACCCTACGGATCGCCCCCGCGCCTGCCTGTCGCCTTTCGCGCGCACGCCAGCCGCATTCATCGCGACCACATCTGCATTTTCGCTCGGGCTATTTTGGCGTCCGGTAATGCAGAGGGCATTGCCATGTGTATATAATTCCAGCCTCACGGAATTTCAATCACATTGCAGGTACACGCATGAAGAAGACCCTTGCCATTCTTGCCACCGTCACTGCCGCCGCCAGCACGCTGGTCGGCTGTGCCGCCACCGAAGAATCCCGCACCGTGGCCGTCGCCAAGCCCGCCGCCGCTGCCCGCGCCTACACCGGCGCCCGCACGCCGATCTCGGTGGGCAAGTTCGACAACCGCTCCAGCTTCATGCGCGGCATCTTCTCCGATGGCGTCGACCGCCTCGGCAGCCAGGCCAAGACCATCCTCATCACTCACCTCCAGCAGACCAACCGCTTCAACGTGCTGGAGCGCGAGAACATGTCCGAGATCAAGCAGGAGGCCGCCCTCAACAAGGTCGAGCAGAAGCTCAAGGGCGCCCGCTTTGTCGTCACCGGCGACGTGACCGAGTTTGGCCGCAAGGAAGTGGGCGATCACCAGCTGTTCGGCATCCTCGGCCGCGGCAAGCAACAGGTGGCCTACGCCAAGGTGGCCCTCAACGTGGTGGATGTGAAGACCTCCGAGGTCGTCTACTCCGCCCAGGGCGCCGGCGAATACAGCCTCTCCAACCGCGAGGTGGTGGGCTTTGGCAGCACCGCCAGCTATGACTCCACCCTCAACGGCAAGGTGCTCGACCTGGCCATCCGCGAAGCTGTCGACAACCTCGTCGGCGGTGTCGAATCCGGCGCGCTGCGCCTCGCCGACTAAGCCCGGAGCCGAGCCCACACCATGCACGTTTCTTCTTTCCGGCACGGCCGGCTGGCGCTGGCCGCGCTGGCGGTCGGCCTGCTCGCCGGCTGCGCCACGCAGCCCAAGCCGCTCTACTACTGGGGCGATTACCCCAGCGTGATGTACAGCCACTTCAATAACGCCAAGGGCCAGCAGGAGCAGATCCAGGCCCTCGAGGCCATGCGTGAGCAGGCCCGCGCCAAGGGCCTGCCCCTGCCGCCGGGCTTCCAGGCCCACCTGGGGATGCTCTACGGCCAGAGCGGCCAGGCCGGCCGTCTCGCCGAGAGCCTCGAAGCCGAGAAGCAGCAGTTTCCCGAAGGCGCACCCTTCATGGATTTCATCCTGAAGAAGTTCCAACCCAAACCCGCAGAGGCCCGCCAATGATCCGATCGCGCCTTTTTCAACGGGTGTTGCTGGCCATCGGCGTGGCGCTGCTTGCCGGCTGCGCCACCAAGCCGGGCTACGACTACACCGCCTTCCGCGAGAGCCGGCCCAAGTCCATCCTGGTGCTGCCCCCGCTCAACGATTCGCCGGACGTGAACGCCACCTACAGCATGTATGCCCAGACCACGCTGCCGCTGGCCGAGTCCGGTTACTACGTGCTGCCGGTAACGCTGGTGGATGAGGCCTTCCGCCAGAACGGCCTCACCTCCCCGGCCGACATCCAGCAGGTGCCGCTCAAGAAGCTGCGCGAGATCTTTGGTGCCGATTCGGCCCTGTACATCAAGGTCACCCACTACGGCACCAAGTACATGATCATCTCCAGCGAGACCCGCGTCTCCGCCGAGGCCAAGCTGGTTGATCTGCGCAGCGGCGCCACCCTGTGGGAAGGCAGCGCCACCGCGTCGAGCGAAGAAGGCAACAACAACTCGAGCGGCGGTGTGGTGGGCCTGCTGGTGAAGGCGGTCATCACCCAGATCGCCGACACCCTGAGCAACCGCGGCCACCCGATCGCCGGCATCACCGCCAGCCGCCTGCTCTCCGCCGGCCGGCCCAACGGCATCCTGTACGGGCCGCGTTCGCCGAAGTATCAGAAGGAAGGTTCGCCGGCACCTTGAGTCGGTTGTGTCGGGTTACGCCCGTTGGGCTAACCCGACACAACATCCACAGCAATCAGCCGATCGTTCCCGGCTTGTTGCCCAGCATCGCGCGCAGGTTGGCGATGCGGGCGCGGGCGTCTTCCTTGCTCACCGGCTCGGCGGATTTGCGGTCGCTGCGGCGGATGCCTTCCATGCCCATCTCGTCGATGAAGCGTGACGGGTCGCAGGTGCGCACCTCGCGGCCGGCCTTGCGGCGTTCGCAGTAGCTGATGGTGAGGCTGCGCTGGGCGCGGGTGATGCCCACGTACATCAGGCGGCGCTCTTCCTCGATCTTGTCCTCGTCGATGGAGCTCTGGTGGGGCAGCAGCCCCTCCTCCACGCCCACCAGAAACACGTGCTTGAACTCCAGCCCCTTGGAGGCGTGGAGCGTGGCCAGCTGCACCTGATCCAGCTCCTCGTCGTCCTTGTCGAGCATGGTGATGAGACTGATGGTCTGGATCATGTCGGTGAGGGTCTTGCCGTCCTCCTCGCCCTTGCGCACCAGCCAGCCGGTAAAGTCGCTCACGTTGCTCCACTTGGTCTCGGCCTCGCGGGGCTCGCAGCTCTCGTACAGCCACGCTTCGTAGCCGATGGCCTTCAGCAGGTCGTTGATCACCGGGCCGGCGGGCTCCCGCGGGGCACGGTGGGTGACGCGGTTGATGAAGTGGCAGAACTCCCGCATGCCCTCCAGCTGGCGCGCCGCCACGTGCTGGGTCACGCCCTCCTCGAAGACCGCCGTGAACAGGCTGATGTTGCGGTTGCTGGCGTAATGGCTGATGGCTTCGATGGTGGCGGCGCCGATGCCCCGGCGCGGCACGGTGATCGCCCGGATGAAGGCCAGGTCGTCGTCCTCGTTGGCGATCAGGCGCAGGTAGGCGCACAAGTCCTTGATCTCGGCGTTCTCGAAGAAGCTGCGCCCGCCGGAGATGGCGTAGGGGATCTTCTGGTTGCGCAGGTGCTGCTCGAAGAGCCGCGCCTGGTGGTTGCCCCGGTAGAGGATGGCGTAATCCTTGAAGTGGGTGCGGTGCTCGAACTTGTGGGCGATGAGCTTCATCACCACCGATTCAGCCTCGTGCTCGGGGGTCTGGCAGGCCACCACCGTCACCGGCTCGCCGGCGCCGTGCTCGGACCACAGCTTCTTGTCGAAGAGCTTCTCGTTGTTGGCGATCACCGTGTTGGCGGCGTGCAGGATGCGCGTGGTGGAGCGGTAGTTCTGCTCCAGCTTGATGACCTTGAGGGTCGGAAAATCCACCGGCAGCTGGCGCAGGTTCTCGATGTCGGCACCGCGCCAGGCGTAGATGGCCTGGTCGTCGTCGCCCACCGCGGTAAAGGCCGCGCGCACGCCGGTGAGCAGCTTGAGCAGGCGGTACTGGGCGCGGTTGGTGTCCTGGTATTCATCCACCAGCAGGTAGCGCAGGCGGTTCTGCCAGCGGTCGCGCACTTCGGGGTGCTCGTCGAAGAGCTTCACCGGCAGGCGGATCAGGTCGTCGAAATCCACGCCCTGGTAGGCGCGCAGGGTCTTGTCGTAATCCCGGTAGAGCAGCGCGGCGGCGGCCGAGACTTCATCGTTGGCGATGTGGGCGGCCTCGTTGGGCTCGACGAGGGCGTTCTTCCAGCTGGAGATCTGCCACTGCAGGGCCTTGGCGCGGTTCTTGTCGGTGTTGCCGGTCATCTCGGCGATGATCTGGGTGGTGTCGCCCGAATCCAGGATCGAAAACTGGGGCTTGAGGCCGAGCAGCTGGGCCTCCTGGCGCACGATGCGCACGCCCAGGGCGTGGAAGGTACACACCGTCAGCCCCTTCGACGCCCGGCCGCCCATCAGCTTGGAGATCCGCTCCAGCATCTCTTTCGCGGCCTTGTTGGTGAAGGTGATCGCGGCGATGGCGTGGGGGTTGAAGCCGCAGTCATTCACCAGATAGGCGATCTTCTGGGTGATCACCCGCGTCTTGCCCGAGCCCGCCCCGGCCAGCACGAGGCAGGGGCCATCGAGGTAATGGATGGCTTCGCGTTGGGGCGGATTGAGCAGGAAGGACATGGCGGCGCAGCGGGTGAAGCGGGGGAGGGCATTCTACCGCCACCGATTGATGTAAGCTCCGGCCACCATGTCCGTATTCACCCCCGTCACCGAAACCGAGCTCGCCGACTGGCTGCGCAACTACGCCATCGGCCGCCTCGAAAACCTGCAGGGCATCTCTGCCGGCGTGCAGAACAGCAACTTCTTCGTCACCACCAGCCTGGGCCGCTACGTGCTCACGCTGTTCGAGACGATGCCCCGGGCCGAGCTGCCTTTTTATCTGCACCTGATGGCCCACCTGGCCCGCCACGGCCTGCCCGTGCCCGCGCCGGTGGCCAACCGCGACAACGAATACCTGGGCACCCTCTCCGGCAAGCCGGCGGTGCTGGTGGCGCGGCTCTCGGGCAAGTCCGAGATGAACCCGGGCCCGGCCCACTGCCGGCGCATCGGCGCGATGATGGCCGGGCTGCACCTGGCCGGCGTCAACTTCGGCCGCAAGCAGGCCAACCCGCGCAACGCCGAGTGGCGCCGCGACTGCGCCCAGCGGGTGCGCCCGCATCTCTCGGCCTACGAGCAGGCCGAGCTCGACGCCGAGCTCGTCTTCCAGGCCGGCTTCGACTTGCGCAAGTTGCCCCAGGGCGTGATCCACGCCGATCTGTTCCGCGACAACGTGCTGTGGGACGGCGAGTTCGTCGGCGGGGTGATCGACTTCTACTTTGCTGGTGTCGACGCCCTGCTGTTCGATGTGGCGGTGACGGTGAACGACTGGTGCGCCGACGCCGACGGCCGCCTCGATCCTGTGCGCACCGCTGCGCTCCTCGAAGGCTATGCCGAATCGCGCCCGTTCACCGCCGCCGAGCGGGCCGCCTGGCCGGCGATGCTGCGCGCCGCGGCGCTGCGCTTCTGGCTGTCGCGGCTGGAGGATTTCCACCGTCCGCGGGCCGGCGAGATGGTGCTGGTGAAGGACCCGGGCGAATACCGGCGCATCCTCAACCAGCGCGCCACCGACACCGCGCTGCCGGCCCTGCCTGCGTGAAATCCGGTCGCGATCCGATCGGCGGTTTGAACACCGCCGGCGATTTGGGCTAGCATTTCACTGCAACGCAACATGCTGATTTTTCGTCCCGTATTCCTGTTTTCCCCAACCCAGTCATGACCGAACCGGCCTCCCCGGCATCCCATCCGTACAGCAGCGCCCGGCATCCCCAGCCGCGCCACGTGTCCCCTGCCGAAAGCCTGGTGTGGCTGAAGGCCGGCTGGTCCTATTTCATGCAGAGCCCCGGCGTGTGGATCGCCATCGCGGTGATCTTCATCGTGATGCTCTTCGTGCTGGGGCTGGTGCCCCTGCTGGGCTGGGCGGTGGTGCTGATCGGCTTCCCGGTGATGGTCGCCGGCATGGTGATGGGCTGCCACGCCCTCGCCCAGGGCCAGCCCCTGCGGGTCGATCACCTCGCCGCGGGCCTCAAGGTGCATGCCGGCAACCTCGCCCTGGTGGGCGTGTTCTACCTGCTCGGCGGCCTCGTCGCCGGTTTCGTGTCGGTGGTGGTGGGCGGCGGCGCGCTGCTCACCGGCTACATCCTCGGCGCGCTGGCCGGCCTCGGGCTGGGCCTGGTGAGCGGCGTGGTGCTGGGCAGCGTGGTGTTCTCGGTGCTGTGGGTGCTGCTCATCACCGCGCTGTGGTTCGCCGCGCCGCTGGTGGTGCTGCGCGACACCCCGCCGCTCGATGCGATGAAGCTCTCGCTCACCGCGTGCTTCAACAACTTCGGGGCCTTCGTCGTCCTCGGGGTGCTGATCTACGTGCTGATCTGGGTGGCGATGCTCCCCGCCGGGCTGGGCGTGCTGGTGCTGATCCCGGTGCTCGCGGGCACCCTCTACGCCTCGTTCCAGGACGTCTTCGGCGAACGCCCGGCCCTGCCGCCGGCCGCGCAGCCCGAAGCCACGCCAGAGTAAGCCGGTGCAGGCGCGCACCCTTCCCGCCCGGCGCGGCTGGGCCTGGATCGTCGACGGCTTCGCGATCTGGAAACGCAATCCGGCCCTCATCACCTTCCTGGTGATGGCCTACTCCTTCATCCAGCTGGTGATGTTCATCGTCCCGTACATCGGGCCGATCGTCATCTCGCTCACCACGCCGGCCCTGGCGCTGGGCATCTACAACGGCTGCAAGGCCGTCGCCGAAGGCCGCAAGGTGGGGCCCGAGGTGATGTTCTCCGGCTTTCGCCAGCAACTGCCCGAGCTCATCAAGATCGGCGGCATCAACTTCCTGTGCACCCTCGCGCTGGTGGGCATCGCCGTGCTGATCGACGGCAGCATGGGCGACCGGATGGTGAACATCCTGCTCGGCAAGGCCGATCTGGGGGAGACCCTGTCAGAGGCGCCGTCCTTCGGCCTCGCGGTATTGATCGTGGTGGTCGGCTTCACCCCGCTGGCGATGGCCTACTGGTTCGCCCCGCTTCTGGCCGCCTGGGGCAAGGTGCCGGCCGTCAAGGCGCTGTTCTTCAGCTATGTGGCCTGCCTGCGCAACTGGCGCGCGTTTCTGGTGTACGGGCTGTGCCTGATGTTCGTCACCCAGGCTGCGAGCATCGTCGTCATCGTGCTCGACCTCGCCCTGCCCATCCTCGGCAGCCTCGCCGCCCTCGCCTTCCCGGTGGTCTTCATGCCGGTGATTTTTGCCAGCCTTTACGCCAACACCACCGACGTGTTCGGCAAGATCACCCCGGATGAGCAGGACTGACCCCGCAGGCCCGCTGGGCCTGTTCGGCGGCACCTTCGACCCGATCCACCTGGGCCACCTGCGCCTCGCCGAAACCGCCCGCGAGGCGCTGGGCCTGGCGCGCGTGCGCCTGATCCCCGCCGGCCAGCCGCCCCACCGCGCCACGCCCGGCGCGAGCGGCAACCACCGGCTGGCAATGGCCCGCCTCGCCACCGCCGACAACCCGGCCTTCGAGGTCGATGCCGCCGAAGTCACCGCCGCCCAGGCCAGCTTCACCATCCTGACCCTCGAACGCCTGCGCGCCGAGCTCGGCTCCGCCCGGCCGCTGGTGCTGCTGCTGGGCGTGGATGCCTTCCTCGGCCTGCCCACCTGGCGGCGCTGGACGGAGCTGCTCGACTTCGCCCACCTGGCCGTGGCCAACCGCCCCGGCTACACCCTCGACGCGGCCCAGATGGTGCCCGCGCTGGCCGACCTCGTCGCCCGTTGCAAGGCCAGCCCGGCAGCCCTAGTCGCAGCCCCGGCCGGCGCCATCGTGCCCTTCGAAATGACTCCCCTGGCAATCTCGGCCACCGACATCCGCGCCCGCGCGGCTGCCGGGCTGAGCCTGCGTTATTTGCTCCCCCCGCCGGTTGTTGACTATATTTCCCGGCATCAACTCTATCTCTGACTCAATGGACATCACCCAACTCGAACAGCTCGTCGTTTCCGCCCTTGAAGACATCAAGGCCAAGGACATCCAGGTCATCGACACCACGCGCATCAGCGCCCTCTTCGAGCGCGTCGTGATCGCCAGCGGCGACTCCAACCGCCAGACCCGCGCCCTCGCCCGCAGCGTGGCCGACAAGGCCCGCGAAGCCGGCATCCAGATCATCGGCATCGAAGGCGAAGGCAGCGGCGAATGGGTGCTGGTCGATCTCGGCGCCATCGTCGTGCACATCATGCAGCCGGCCGTACGCAGCTACTACAACCTCGAGGAACTGTGGGCCGCCACGCCCGCACGCCCGCGCCGCGCCGCCTGAGCGCCCCATGAAGCTGCTGCTGGTTGCTGTCGGCACACGCATGCCCGCGTGGGTCGACACCGCCTTCGACGACTTCGCCAAGCGCATGCCCCGCGAGCTGCCGATCCAGCTCGTCGAGGTAAAGGCCGAGCCGCGCACCACCGGCAAGACGGTCGAAGCCATGATGGCCGCCGAAGCCGCCCGCATCGAAGCCGCCCTGCCGCCCCGCTGCCGCCGGCTGATCCTCGACGAACGGGGCGAGGACCTCACCTCCAAGGCCCTCGCCAAGCGGCTCGAACGCTGGCAGGACGGGGGCGACGACGTGGCCCTCATCATCGGCGGGCCGGACGGCCTCGACCCCGCCCTCAAGGCCACCGCCCACGAGACGATGCGCCTCTCCAGCCTCACCCTGCCCCACGCCCTCGTCCGCGTGATGCTCGCCGAGGCCCTCTACCGGGCCTGGAGCGTGCTCAAGAACCACCCCTACCACCGGGAGTGACGGGCCGCACGTGAGGCGCGACGCCGGCTGCCCGAACAGCCCCGTTTCGCTTTATGCTTCCGGCTGGTCCGGAACCGCGTTTGCATAAGGCGCAAGGCTGTCCGGCCGGGCATACTGCCGCTCATCCTTCACGCATTGCCGCCCCATGATCTACCTCGCCTCCAACAGCCCCCGCCGGCGCGAACTGCTGCAGCAGATCCACGTCCACTTCGAGCCTTTGCTGTTCCGCGGCCCCGGCCGCCACGACCACGACATCGCCGAGGACGTGCTCCCCGGCGAGGACGCCATCACCTACGTCCGGCGCGTCGCCAATGCCAAGGCCATCGGCGGCGTCCAGCGCATGCGCTGGCGAGAGTTGCCCAGCCGGCTGCTGCTGGCCGCCGACACCACCCTCGAGCTCGACGGCGAGATCATTGGCAAGCCCGACGACGGCGAGCACGCGGTGGCGATCCTGCAGCGCCTGTCGGGCCGCACCCACCGGGTGCACACCGCGGTGGTGGTGAGCGATGGCCTGCGCTTCGAAACCCGGCTGTCCACCAGCGACGTGCGTTTCCGCCCCCTGTCGGAAGACGAGATCCGCTATTACGTGGCCACCGGCGAAGCCGACGACAAGGCCGGCGCCTACGGCATCCAGGGCCGCGCCGCGCTGTTCATCGAGGAGATCCGCGGCAGCTACACCGGAATCATGGGCCTGCCGCTCTTCGAGACCGGCGCCCTGCTGCAGGAATTCGGCTATTCTCTGTGACCGCCTGCCGGCTCCCAGCCGGCACGCCTGACGAGGAGACAAACCCACAACCGGGGCGCCACGACGCCCCCTCGGACACGCCCGCGCCCGCCGCAGGACGAGTGGCGATCGGTGAAGGCCCGGCCCAGCCCGGCCCTCACCCATCACCATTTGCATCCGCCATCATGTCCGACGAATACCTCATCAACTTCACCCCCCAGGAAACCCGCGTCGCCCTCATGCAGCAGGGCGTCGTCCAGGAAGTCCACGTCGAGCGCACTGCCAGCCGCGGCATCGTCGGCAACATCTACCTGGGCAAGGTCGTGCGCGTGCTGCCCGGCATGCAGTCGGCCTTCATGGACGTGGGCCTGGAGCGCACCGCCTTCCTCCACGTGGCCGACATCTGGACCGACCGCCACACCGGCGACGCCCCGCGGCCCATCGAGCGCATCCTCGCCGAGGGCCAGAACCTCATGGTGCAGGTGCTGAAGGATCCGATCGGCACCAAGGGCGCCCGGCTGTCCACCCAGATCTCCATCGCCGGCCGGATGCTGGTCTACCTGCCCCAGGACAAGCACATCGGCATCTCCCAGCGCATCGGCGACGAAGCCGGCCGCGAAGCCCTGCGCGAGCGGGTCAGCCGCCTGCTGCCGCCCGACGAGAAGGGCGGCTACATCGTGCGCACGATGGCCGAATACGCCACCGACGAGGAGCTCGCCGCCGACATCGCCTACCTGCGCAAGCTGTGGGCCGAGATCCGCAACCGCACCGTCGGCGCCTTCCCGCCCACCGTGCTGTACCAGGATCTCAACCTCGCCCAGCGGGTGATGCGCGATTTCGTCACCGACGCCACCTCGCGGATCGTGGCCGACTCCCGCGAGAACTTCCAGAAGCTGATGGCCTTCGCCAGCGAGTACATGCCCCAGGTGGCGCCGCTCCTCGACCACTACACCGGCGAGCGGCCGCTGTTCGACCTGCACGGCGTCGAGGCCGAGATCGAGAAGGCCCTGGCCCGGCGGGTGGATCTCAAGTCCGGCGGCTACCTCATCATCGACCAGACCGAGGCGATGACCACCGTCGACGTGAACACCGGGGGCTTCGTCGGCGCGCGCAACTTCGACGACACCATCTTCAAGACCAACCTCGAAGCCGCCCAGTCCATCGCCCGCCAGCTGCGCCTGCGCAACCTGGGCGGCATCATCATCGTCGACTTCATCGACATGGAGAGCGCCGAACACCGGGCCGCCGTGCTCGACGAGTTCCGCAAGGCCCTGTCCCGCGACCACACCAAGATGACGGTCAACGGCTTCACGTCCCTCGGCCTCGTCGAGATGACCCGCAAGCGCACCCGGGAATCCCTCGCCCACCTGCTGTGCGAGCCCTGCCCCACCTGCAACGGCCGGGGCGAGGTGAAGACCGCCCGCACCGTGGCCTACGAGATCCTCCGCGAGCTGCTGCGCGAAGCCCGCCAGTTCAACGCCAAGGAATTCCGCGTGCTCGCCTCGCCCATCGTCATCGACCTCTTCCTGGAAGAAGAATCCCAGTCGCTGGCGATGCTCTCCGACTTCATCGACAAGACGATCTCCCTGCACCCCGAGGCCAGCTACAGCCAGGAGCAGTTCGACATCGTGCTGCTTTGAAGCAAACCCGACAATGCCGATGAAATAACCGCACCAATACAGTGCAATCCCAGTATTGGTGCGGTTTTCGGCGGTTTTGCGCCCCCTGTTGGGGCATCCAAAAAATCAATCGCCAAACGATTGACGCTGCAATCCACGCACCCGCAGAATCGCGCGCCCCGACTCCCGCAGGTGACACGAGATGCAGACGCGCAACACCCTCCAGACCCCGACCAGCCTCACCCCCGGCGCCCTGCGCCTCGGCCCCGACCACGGCTACGCCTTTGACGGCGACCAGGTGCAGCTCAACGCCGAACTCCTCGGCAACGCTGCCGGCAACTGGGCCCTCCAGCTGTGGGCCTGCGATGCGCCCTTCGACGGCCAGCCCGTGCGCGGCACCAAGGTGGCCGAAGTGGCGGTCGGTGGTGATGAAGCCCGGGTCAGCGCCAGCGTCCCCGCCTTCCCGCCCGCCGGTCACGCCCAGCACGCCATGGTGCTGGTGCTCGCCGACGGCAGTGACGGCAGCATCCGTGACTTCGCCAACTTCCCGCAGCCCGAGCGCTTCGCCCAGCCCCGGATCCAGGGCACGGCCGGCTTCACCCTCAGCGACAGCCAGGTGCACATCACCGTCGATGGCATCGACAACCCCCGCGCCGCCGACAACCTGAGCGGCAGCCTCGTGGCCGAGCTGTGGGCCCTGCCCGCCCCCTTCGGCGAGCGCGGCAACACCGACGGCGTGCAGCTCGCCGGCGTCTTCCTGGGCAGCCTGGCCGGCCAGCAGGGCTGGCAGCAGCTCGCCTTCGACCTGCCGCTGGCCGCCCGCCCCGCCGGCACCTGGCACGTCGCCCTGCTGCTGCGCGAATGGACCGCCGCTGGCTACGTGACCCGTGACTTCACCGATTTCCCGCTGCCCGTCAGCTGGACCGCCGAAGCCGCCCCGGTTGCTGAAGTCGAGCCTGCCGCCCCCGCCACGCCGGCCAAGAAGCCCGCCGCGAAGAAGGCCGCCCCGAAAGCCGCCCCCAAGGCTGAAGCGGGCAAGGTGTCGATCAACACCGCCAGCGCAGCCGAGCTCGCCGCCATCAAGGGCCTGCCCAAGGCCGTTGCCGCAGCCATCGTCGCCGCCCGCCCGTTCAAGCAGGTGGACGACCTGCTGGCCGTCAAGGGCGTTGGCGCCAAGCTCCTCGACAAGCTCAAGGCCAGCCTCGGCCTTTAAGCTCCAGCAGCCTCATCCCGCCGTCGGGTTCACGCCCGGCGGCGCCCACAGCATCGCCCCCGTCGTCTCCACCAGACACAGCCACACCCGCACGTCGAACTCCAGCTGGTGATAGGCCGGCTCGATCCGGCAGCACAGCTGGTAGAAGGCCTTGTCGTGCTCCGGCTCCTTCAGATGGGCCAGTTCGTGGGCGACGATCATCCGCAGGAATTCCTCCGGCGCCTCGCGGAACAGGTTGGCGATGCGGATCTCCCGCTTCGTGCGCAGCTTGCCGCCCTGCACCCGCGCCACCCGCGTGTGGGTGCCCAGCGCGTTGTGGATGTTCTGCAGCTTGCCGTCCCAGGCCACCTTCGACAGCGGCGGTGCATTGCGCAGATGCCGCGCCTTAAGCTCGCCCACGTAGTCGTACAGCGCGCCGTCGTTGCGCACCCCGTGGGGCTGGGGATACTTGTCGCGCAGGATGTCGCCCAGCTCGCCCCGGGCCAGCACCTCGCCCACCTGGGTGACGAGGTGCGCCGGATAACCGGCCAGATATTTCAGGTGAGGAGCGGGCAGCATGGCGCGACGGACACAAAGAAATGGAGCGCGATTCTACCCCCCGCGACACCGGGGTTTGATCTGGCGCAATGCCCCGTGCGAGGCTTGGGAGTAAGTTACTGACTATCGAGTCATTAATTTTTCCGACGGAGGAAGACATGCTCGAAACCGTCGTTGAAAGCCACAGCAAACCCGGCCATCCTGCCCCGGCGCGGGTGCTCCTCACCCTCGCCCTGCTGCTGCCCCTCAGCCCCGCACCGCTCGCTGCCGCCGAAACCCTCGCCGACGCCTGGCGCGACGCCCTCGCCGTGGACAGCCGCCTGCGCGCCGCCGACGCCGAATCCGACGCCGCCCGCGCCACCCGCGATGCCGCCCAGGCGCTGGCCCTGCCCCGCGCCACCGCCAGCAGCCGCTACACCGTACTCAGCAACGAGCCCGCCGCGCGCATCGACTTCCCGGCGATCCCCGGCATCGCGCTGCCCAGCCAGATGCCGCTGCAGGAGCGCAGCTACGCCACCCACGCCCTGCAGGCCACGCTGCCGCTCTACACCGGCGGGCGCATCGCGTCGGCGGTGGCCGCGGCCGAGACCGGCGTCGCCGCCAGCGGCTTCGAGCGCACCCGCAGCGAGCAAGCCGTAAAGCTCGACGTGGCCGAGGCCTACCTCAACGTGCTGCGCGCCCGCCGCGCCCTGCGGGCCGCCGAACACCACCTGGCCGCCCTCGACGCCCACGCCGCCGACGTGGCCGAGCTGGGCAAGCAGGGCCTCGTCGCCCGCAACGACATCCTCTCCGTGGCCGTCGCCCGGGCCGACGCCACCCAGCGCCTCACCCAGGCCGGCAACGCCGCCCAGCTGGCCGCCGCCGCCTACAACCGCCTGCTGCGCCGGCCGCTCGATGCGCCGGTCGATCTGACCGAGCCGCCCGTCGCCGACACCGCGCCCGGCGACATCGCCGCCCTCGCCAGCCGCGCCCGCAGCCAGCGCCCCGAACTGGCCCTGCTCGGCGCCCAGGCCGACGTGACCGACCACGAAGCCGACCAGGCCCGCGCCGGGCTGCGGCCCCAGGTCGGGCTGTCGGCCGCCGCGGTGCATGAGGACAACCGCTACCGCGTCCGCCAGGACGTGGCCCAGCTCGCCGTCGGCGTCGAGTGGCAGCTCTTCGACGGTGGCCTGCTGCGCCACCAGGCCGACGCCGCCCGGGCCCGGGCCCGGGCCGCCCGCGAACGCCAGACCGACGCCGGCACGCTGATCGAGCTCGAAGTGCGGCGCGAATGGCTCGCCACCGACGAAGCCGCCCGCCGCCTCGCCACCACCGAAACCGCCGTCGGCCAGGCCGACGAGAACCTGCGCGTGGCCCGCGACCGCTACCGCAACGGCGTCGGCACCCACACCGAAGTGCTCGACGCCGAAGCCCTGCGCAGCCTCACCGACTACAACCACCTGAACGCCCTCTACGACCTCCACCTGGCCCGCCTGCGGCTCAGGAAGGCCGTCGGCGAATTGTGACCGGAGCCCCGCCATGCGTCTCGACAAGACCCAGCTCATCGCCGCCGCCGCGGTCGTCGCCCTCGTGGCCGGCGGCGTGTGGGCGTGGCACACCTTCTCCGGCGGCAACGCCCTGCCCGAAGGCCTGATCCAGGCCAACGGCCGCATCGAAGGCGACCACACCACCGTCGCCAGCAAGCTCGCCGGCCGCATCGCCAAGCTCGAAGTGCGCGAAGGCGCCACCGTCACCGCCGGGCAGGTGCTGGCGCGGCTCGAAGACACCCAGCTCACCGCCCGCCAGCAACAGGCCGACGCCGCCGTCGCCACCCTCGCCGCCCAGCTCCAGGCCGCCCGCAGCCAGCTCGACATCGCCCGCCGCGAGGTGCCGCTGGCCGAAGCCAGCGCCGACGCCGTCGTCGCCAAGGCCCGCGCCGCCGAAGCCCAGGCCGCCCGCGACGCGAAGCGCTTCGACGAGCTCGCCGCCCGCGGCACCGTCGAGCCGCGCCGGGCCGAGCAGACCCGCCTCGCCCTCACCGCCGCCAGCGCCGACCTGCGCCAGGCCGAACAGGCCGCCTCGTCGTCGCGCCTCGGCCGCGACAAGGTGCGCGCCCGCGAGAACGACATCGCCGCCCTCGAAGCCGGGCTGCGCCAGGCCCAGGCCGCATCGAAGGAAGTCGCCAGCCTGGTGGATGACCTGACCCTCCGCGCCCCGGCCGGCGGCGTGGTGCTGTCGCGCCTGCGCGACACCGGCGAGGTGGTTGCCGCCGGCGCGCCGATCTTCGACATCGTCGATCTCGACAAGCTCTACCTGAAGGTTTATGTGCCCGAAAAGCAGATCGGCCTCGTGCGCCTCGGCCTGCCGGCCCAGGTCTACACCGACGCCTACCCCGGCCAGACCTTCGCCGCCACCATCCGCTACGTGGCCAGCCAGGCCGAGTTCACCCCCAAAGAAGTGCAGACCCCCGACGAGCGGGTGAAGCTCAGCTACGCAGTGCGCCTGTACTTCGACACCAACCCCGACCACCGCCTCACCCCCGGCGTGCCCGCCGACGCGGTGATCCGCTGGAAGGACGGCGTGCCCTGGCAGGCGCCCCGCTGGTAGCGCCGGAATCACCATGACCGCCGAAACCGCCATCCGCGTCGACGGTTTCACCAAGCGCTACGGCAAGCGCGTGGCCGCCGACGGGCTCACCCTCGAGGTGAAGCGCGGCGAGATCTACGGGCTGGTGGGCGCCGACGGGGCCGGCAAGTCCAGCCTGATGAAGGCCATCGCTGGCGTGCTGTCCTTCGACGGCGGCACGGTGGAGGTCTTCGGCACCCGCATCGATTCGGCCCGCGCGGCCGAGCAGGTCAAGCAGCGCATCGGCTTTCTGCCCCAGGGGCTGGGGCTCAACCTGTACCCGGATCTGTCCATCGACGAGAACATCGACTTCTTCGGCCGCCTGCGCCTGGTGCCGGCCGACGTGCTCGCCGAGCGCAAGCGCGTGCTCCTCGGCATGACCCGCCTCGACGCCTTCCGCAACCGCCCGATGCGCCAGCTCTCCGGCGGCATGAAGCAGAAACTGGGCCTCGTGTGCACGCTGATCCACGAGCCCGATCTGGTGATCCTCGACGAGCCCACCACCGGCGTCGATCCCGTCTCCCGGCGGGATTTCTGGGCCATCCTCGGCAGGCTGCTCGAAGAAAAGGGCGTCACCGCGCTGGTGTCCACCGCCTATCTCGACGAGGCCGACCGTTTCCACCGGGTGTCGCTGTTCCACGAGGGCAAGGTGATGGGCGAAGGCACGCCGGCCGAACTGGTCGCCGTCGTGCCCGGCACCCTCGCCCTGTTCCGTGCCGAACCCCAGGCCGACGCCCTGCCGCGCCTCAAGGCGCGCTTTCCCCAGACCGAAGCGATGGGCACCTGGCTGCGGGTGTTCGCCGAAGGGCTCGACGCCACGGCCGCCCGAACCGAGATCGACGCCTGCCTCGACCAGCCCGCCCACCCTGCAGGCTCAGCTGTAGGTCGGACTTCAGTCCGACATTCGCTCTCCGATGCGCCGACTTGTCGGACTGAAGTCCGACCTACGGAAGCACCCCCCATCCGCCTCACCGACTGGTTCGCCCGCGAGCCCGAGCTGGAAGACGTCTTCGTCGCGATGCTGCGCCAGCGCGGCGCCAAACTCGAATCGGTCTTCCCGGAAGACGGCCTCACGCCCCACACCAGCACCGCGCCGGCCATCGAGGCCCGCGAGCTGACCCGGGTGTTCGGGGACTTCCGCGCCGCCGACGCGGTGAGCTTCCGGGTGCCCCAGGGCGAGATCTTCGGCCTGCTGGGGGCCAACGGCGCCGGCAAGACAACGGTCATCAAGATGCTCACCGGCATCCTCAAGCCCTCGTCCGGCTTCGGGATGGTGGCGGGCGCCGACATGCGGACCGCCGGCTGGGCGATCAAGGAACGCATCGGCTACATGAGCCAGGCCTTCTCGCTCTATCACGACCTCTCGGTGGTGGAAAACATCCGCCTCTACGCCGGAATCTACGGCCTCGACGACAAGGCCGCCAGGGTGCGCACCGACTGGGTGATCGGCATGGCCGGCCTCGCCGGCTTCGAGAACGACGCCGCCGGGCGCCTGCCCATGGGCCTGCGCCAGCGCCTCGCGCTGGGCTGCGCGCTGGTCCATCAGCCCCAGGTGCTGTTTCTCGACGAACCCACCTCCGGCGTCGATCCCATCGGCCGGCGGGTGTTCTGGGACATTCTGTTCCACCTCTCGCGGCGCGAGGGCGTGGCGATCCTCGTCACCACCCACTACATGGGCGAGGCCGAGCACTGCGACCACCTGGCCCTGATGTTCGCCGGCAAGGTGGTGGCCGACGCCTCGCCGGAGCAGATGAAGCAGGCCGTCACCGCCGAGGCCGGGCAGCTCCTCGAGCTGCGCGTCGACCGCCCGGCGCCGGCCCAGGCGGCGCTGGTGGCCGCCGGCTTTGCCAGCGCCGTGCTCCACGGCCGGGCGGTGCATCTGCTGTCGAAGGCCGCCGACGCCGACCTCGCCCGCCTGCCCGACATCCTCGCCGCGGCCGGCGTGCAGCTGCAGTCGGTTCAGCCGCGGCCCCTGTCGATGGAGGACGTGTTCGTCCATCAGGTGAGCGCCCTCGAAGCCGCCCAGCGGGGCACGCCATGAACCTGAAACGGATCGTCGCGCTGGCCTGGAAGGAATGGCGGGAGATCGTCCGCGACCGGCTGTTCTTCGCACTGGCCTTCATCGTGCCCACCATGCTGATGCTGATCTTCGGCTTCGGCCTGACCCTCGACGTGGAGAACCTGCCCTTCGCGGTGGTGGACCACGACCGCACGCCCGCCAGCCGCGACTACGCCTACCGCTTCATCTCGTCGCGCTACTTCGATTTCAAGGGCTACGCCGACGACGAGCGGACCATCGACCGCCTGCTGGCCGACAACCAGGTGCGGGTGGCGCTGGTGATCCCGCCGCGCTTTGACGAGCGCCTCAGCCGGGGCGAGCCGGCGCCAGTGCAGGTCATCATCGACGGCACCTTCCCGATGCGCGCCCAGACAACCCAGGGCTACGTGGCCGCCATCAACGCCGCGGTGAGCGCCGAGAACATGGCCCAGGCGCTGTCCACCGCCCGCGGCGTGCCCCTGGCCGAGGCCCGCGCCCGCGTCCAGCCGGTGAAGCTGGAGGTGCGCTACCTCTACAACCAGAGCATCAAGAGCATCTGGTCGATGGCGCCCAAGCTCATCATGCTCATCATGATGCTGTCGCCGCCCTTCCTCACCGCGCTGGGCGTGGTGCGCGAGAAGGAATCCGGCTCCATCTTCAACATCTACTCGTCCACCGTGTCGCCGGGCGAGTTCCTGCTCGGCAAGCTGGCGCCCTACGTGCTGATCTCCGCGGCCAACTGGTTCATCCTGTGGATGCTGTGCCTCTCGGTGTATCAGGTGCCCTTCAAGGGCGACCCGCTGTTCTTCACCCTCGCCAGCCTGATCTACGTGGTGTGTACCACCGGCTTCGGGCTGGTGATCTCGATGCTGGTTCAAACTCAGGTGGCGGCGATGATCATCACTAGCGTGGTCACCATCATCCCGGCGGTGCTGTATTCGGGCCTGCTGCTGCCCCTGTCGTCGCTCTCGCCGGGCGCCTCACTGATCGCCCACTCCCTGCCGCCGATGTACTACGGCCGCATCGTCACCGACTGCTTCCTGAAGGGCGCCGGCGCCGCCGAGCTGTGGCCCGACGCGCTGGTGCTCGCCGGCTACGCGGTGGGGCTGTTCGCCATCGGCTACCTGCTGTTCTCCAAGAGGCCGAAATCATGAAGGGCTTCTTCTCCATCGCCGGCCTGCGCCGCCTGCGGGTGATGACCTGGAAGGAGCTGCTGCAGCTCCTGCGCGACACCGCGCTGATGGTGTTCTTCCTCTACAGCTTCACCGGCGACATCTACGTGGCCGCCTCCGGCGTGTCGATGCAGCTGCGGAGTGCCGCGCTGGCAGTGCTCGACAACGACCGCAGCTTCGCCTCGCGGGAGCTGGCCAGCCGCTTCCAGCCGCCGTACTTCAAGCACGCCGGCGAGGCCGCCAGCCCCGACGCCAGCCTCAAGCTGCTCGACCGGGGCGACGCGATGGCAGTGCTCGACATCCCGCCGCGCTTCGAGGAGCGCCTCACCCGCGGCGAGCAGGTGCCGGTGCAGCTGCAGGTGGACACCACCAACTCGGTGCTGGGCTTCCTCGCCTCCAGCTACGCAGCGCAGATCGTCGGCCGCTACGCCGGCGAGGTGGCGATGCTGCGGGAAGGCCTTGCCGGCAGCGGCGGCCCGATGATCGAGGCCGAAACGCGCATCTGGTACAACCCCAACCAGTACGACCCGTGGTTCATGGGCATCTCGGAACTCCTCACCGTCGTCACCCTGTTCTCGATCCTGCTGCCGGCGGCGGCGATGGTCCGCGAGAAGGAGCGCGGCACCATTGAGCAGCTGATGGTCACGCCCCTCACGCCCTTCCAGATCCTCTTCCCGAAGGTCATCGCGATGACGCTGGCCATCGTCGCCGGCACCGCCATCGCACTGTTTGGCGTGCTCGGGCCGGTGTTCAACCTGCCCATGCGCGGCAGCCTGCCGGCCTTCTTTCTGATCACCGCGCTGTACGTCTTCACCACCGCCGGCCTGGGCCTGCTGGCGGCCACGGTGTCGCGCAACCTGGCCCAGGTGGGCATGCTGACCATCGTGATCCTGATGCCCATGCTGCTGCTCTCCGGCGCGTGGACACCGCTGGAGGCCATGCCGCCGTGGATGCGCCTCGCCGCCGGCTTCTCGCCGCTGCACTACTACCTGGATTCCGCCTACGGCATCCTCCTCAAGGGCGCGGGGATGGACCTGCTGTGGGATTCGGTGCTGGCGATGGGCGTGCTGGGCGTGACGATCTTCGGCATCGGCATGGCGCGGTTCAGCCGGCAGTTCGGCTAGCCGCTGTCTGAAAAGGGCAACACGCGTCACCGGACGACACAATCCCTTGCAGCACGTGGCTGCAAGGGATTGTGCGGCGGGGTAAGCTCAGGGCCAAACGAGGGGCGCGTCAATGCGCCCCTGCCCTGGCAGACGAAACCTGCCACGGAGGCCCTCATGTCGCGAAAGATCCCGCTAGCGCTTGGCACCCTTGCCCTCGTTGCCGCCTGTGCGGCGCCCCAGGTCCGGCTGAAGCCCGAAGCCCGGGCCGAGATCGACGCCGTCGACAGCGTGCTCATCGTTTCCCCTGGCACCCTCGGGGCCAGGGCCTCATCCCCAGGCGCCCGCAGCACCGACCCGATCCTCGAAACCCTGCACGACTACGATCTCCGCGCCGCGCTGCAGGAGGCCTGGCGTGCCGAATCCATCCGCGGCAGCACGGTCCGCTTCGTGCCGAAGCTCCGGGTGGAGCGCATTTCCCCCGGCGATCCGGCCGGCCCTGCGCAGATGCGCACCCTCTTCGACAACGCGCGGGGCTCGGCGGTGATGTTCGCCAACATCGACTACCGCCTGCGCGACAGCGCGCTGGTGGTGTCCGCCCAGGTCGAGATCTACCCACGCGCGCCCGCCCTGCTGCGCTTCCGGCATGCCCCCGACGGCAGCGAGCCCCTCGACGGGGGCAGCGTGATCTACCGCCAGCGCTTCGAGGAAAGGCAGGCGCCCGTCACCCCCGCCAGCGCCCGCGGCCAGCTCGACGACGCCGTGCAAGGCGTCGTCCGCCAGATCATCGCCAGCCTCAACGAGGCGCCCTGAGCGCCTGCGGATCAGGCCCCGACCAGGGTGGCCAGCGGTGCGAGGTGGGTCTCGTCGATGGGTTCGAAGCGCTTGAAGTGCAGGTCGTCGAGCACCCGGAGGCCCGCCGGGTCCTGGTGCATGGCGCACAGGATGCGCTGGATCGCCTCGCGCTTGTCGGCCCACTCCGGCGCCACCATGAAGCAGTGGAAGGCGGCGCCGTCGCGGCTCTCGCCCACCACCTGCAGCTGGTCGCGGGTCGAGGCGCTCATGCCGCTCCAGGTCTCGTTGAACACGAAGCCCAGATCGGCCTCGCCCTGCAGCACCGCCTTGGCAGCGTTGAGGTGGTTGCCGACGAAGCGGAAATCTGCGCCGGCCACGTCGAGGCCTTCGCGGCGCAGCACCTGCAGGCCCAGATCGTGGATGACGAGCTTGTCGGTGGCGCTGGCGATGCGCGGCGCATCGGGCACGGCGGCGCCCGCCCGGGTGACCACGATGGTCTCGTCATTCACCCCGGCCGGCCGGGCCACCGGCACGAAGCCCTTGTCCCGGGCGTAGCACAGGGCGCTGAAGGGGTTGGCGTACACCACGTGGAAGCTGTTCTCGAGCACCGCCTGACGCTCGACCAGGAAGTTGTCCTGGGGCTCGAAGTGGATGCCGATGCCCAGGTTGCGCTGGAGATAGGTGTTGAGGGTGAACCAGCCGAGCAGGTTCTTGGCCGTGTCGTGGGGACACACGCTGAGCTTGAATTGGCTTGCCATGGGCTTATCCCGCGATCCGGCAAGGCAAGGGGGTACGGATCGACGCACGCGTCGACGACATCTGCTGGGGCATGGCGGTAACCTCTGTCGGGTTGTCTGTGTGACTTCAGCCCGCCGCCGCGCCTACATGCTGCAAGGCGGCGAACCGGAAGTTCATGATCCTAGCAAATGTCTTTTGCAAAAACTCACAAACCTGTCACGTTTTTGGCATGAAAAATGACGTCACAGCCAATCCACCAGGGATACGCCCAGACCGAAGGTGGTCTGGCGGTGGTTGTAGTCGATCAGGGTTTCGCCGTAACCGGTGAAGAGCTGCAGATAACCCTTGAGGTTGCGGTGGATGGGGATGCTCCAGTCGAACTGGGCCGCCCCGCGGGACTGGTTACCCGACAGCAGGGTGCTGCGCAGGGTCAGGCCGAAGCCGTGCTCGCCCGCCTGCCACATGGCCTGGATGTCGCCGTGGCCCATGTATGAGGTGATGTCCGGGTTGTCGTCCTTGGTGGTCTTCTCCGGAAGGCGCAGCCACGGGCGGAACACCAGCGCGAAGTCGCCGCGCTCGATGCCGATCTGGCCGACGATCCGGTTCCAGCTGCGCGACAACGGCTGGCTGCTGCCGTTGGACTGGTGGTTGAGCCCCAGGGACATCATCTTCACCTTGAAGCCGGCGCCGGCATCCAGGTTGGTGCGGAACACCGCCATCAGCTCGGGCTCGTAGTCGGTCTCGCGGAAGGGCGACGAGAAGCGTTTGTTGTACACCTGCCAGTTGGACTGCTGGGTGTAGCCCATCCACAGGTCGCCGTGACGGCCGAACAGGCCTTCCCACAGCTTGGTCTTGAAGCTGATCTGGTACTTGGCCTCGGCCGGGTCCACGTTGTTCGGCGTCGTCACCACGTTGAGCGGGTTGGGCGAGGTCGGCAGGTTGTTGGGCGAGTTGCTCCAGCGGGCCAGCAGCAGGTAGGTGGGCTTGTACGGGCGGATCAGGAAGGTGCCCTTCTTGTCCTCGGCATCCAGCTCCCAGCGGGCCGAAAACGGCGAGTCGTCATAAGCCACCGGCGCCGGCGCCTCCTGGTGGGGACGGCCCACGGCCTCGTCGTAGCAGGCCAGGCGCTCGGTGTTGTCGGCCACCTTGGCGCAGCCGGCCGGATCGCCGGCCAGCGCGACGCCGCCGGCGCCCATCAGCAGCCCGGCGATGGCCAGTCGTTGCCTTGCGTTCATGCGTTTGTCTCCGATTGTCTTGAAGGTGTTCAGCCGGCCCGGCGCGAGGCCAGAAACTCCCCAAGGATACGCCCGGTATGCGACCGCGCGACCTCCACCACCGCCTCCGGCGGGCCTTCGGCGACGATCTCGCCGCCGCCCTCGCCGCCTTCCGGGCCCAGGTCGATGAGCCAGTCGGCCTCGGCCATCAGGTCCAGGTCGTGCTCGATCACCAGCACCGTGTGGCCGGCATCCGCCAGCCGGTGGAGCACGTGGATCAGCTTCTCCACGTCGGCCATGTGCAGGCCGACGGTGGGCTCGTCGAGCACGTACAGCGTGTGCTTCTCGGGCGGCAGCGGACGGCCCGGGCCAGTGGCGGATTCGCCCGCCCGGCCACGCACCTTGGCGAGCTCCGACACCAGCTTGATCCGCTGGGCCTCGCCGCCCGATAGCGTCGGGCTCGGCTGGCCGAGGGTGAGGTAGCCGAGGCCCACGTCCTGCAGCAGCCTGAGCGGATGGGCGATGGACGGATGGGCGGCGAAGAACTCCACCGCGTCTTCCACCGCCATGTTCAGCACCTCGGCCACGCTCCTGCCCTTCCATTGCACGGTGAGCGTCTCGGGGTTGAAGCGGGCGCCACCGCAGGCCTCGCAGGGCAGCTTCACGTCGGGCAGGAAGTTCATCTCGATGGTGATGCGGCCCTGGCCTTCGCACACTGGGCAGCGCCCGGCGCCGGTGTTGAAGGAGAAGCGCGAGGCGTTCCAGCCGCGCATCTTGGCTTCCGTCGTTTCGGCGAAGAGCTTGCGGATGGCGTCCCAGAAGCCGATGTAGGTGGCCGGGCAGGAGCGCGGCGTCTTGCCGATCGGGGTCTGGTCTACTTCGAGAACACGGCCGATCTGCGCCATGCCGTCCACCGACGCACAGCCCACCGGGCCTTGCGCCACCAGGCTGGCGTGGAGCACGTCGCGGGCGAAGGTGGACTTGCCCGAGCCGGACACGCCGGTGACCACCGTCAGCCGGGCCAGCGGCACGCGGGCCGAGACGTGCTTGAGGTTGTGGAGGGTGGCGCCGGCCACCACCAGCGCCGGGTGGTCGTCTGCCACATCGCGGCGCGGGGCCAGCGGATGCACCAGCGGATGGGCAAAGCAGCGGCCGGTGGCGGATTCCGGCGCGGCCATCAGCTCGGGCAGCCTGCCTTCGGCGACGATGCGCCCGCCGCGCACACCGGCGCCGGGGCCCAGGTCGATCACGTGGTCGGCGCGGCGGATGGTGTCCTCGTCGTGCTCCACCACCAGCAGGGTGTTGCCGCGGCCGCGGAGTTTTTCGAGCGTATCCAGCAGCAGCCGGTTGTCCCGCGGGTGCAGGCCGATGGTCGGCTCGTCGAGGATGTAGCACACGCCGGTGAGGTTGGAGCCGAGCTGGGCCGCCAGCCGGATGCGCTGGGCCTCGCCGCCGGAGAGCGTGGGCGCGGCCCGGTCCAACGCCAGATAGCCGAGGCCCACCTGCTGCAGAAAGTCCAGCCGGCCGCGGATCTCGGTGATCAGGTCGCGGCCGATGTCGGCCTCGCGGCGTTCCAGCTGCAGCCCCTCGAAGAAGCCCGACACCTTGCCCACCGCCAGCGACGCCAGCTCATGCAGACCCAGGTCGCGGAAACGCACCGCCCGCGCCACCGGGTTGAGGCGCGCGCCGTGGCAGCTGGGGCAGGCTTCGTCGGATTCGTGCTCCAGCTCGCCCAGATCCAGGTCGTCCGGATTCTCGACCTTGCCGGCGATCTTCACGCCGGTGCCGTAGCAATCGGGGCACCAGCCGTGCTTGGCGTTGTAGGAGAACAGGCGCGGATCGGGCTCGGGGAAGCTGGTGCCGCAATCCGGGCAGGCGCGCAGCGTGGACAGCGTGGTGAGCGCCGCGCCGGGCACCGCCAGGGGCAGCACCTTCAGCACGCCCTTGCCGTGGTCGAGCGCGGCCTGCACGTATTCGCGCAGCAAGGGTTCGGTCTCGACGCCAACCTTGACCATGCCCACCGGCAGCTCGATGTTGTGCTCCTTGTAGCGGTCGAGGCGCGGCCATTTTTTGGTGGGCAGGTAGTCGCCATCCACGCGCAGCTGCTCGAAGCCTTTGCCGCGGGCCCACTTGGCGAGGTCGGTGTACAAACCCTTGCGGTTGATGATGAGCGGCGCCAGCAGCTCGACCGACTCGCCGGCGTGGTCGCGCAGGATCTGGGCGACGATGGCCTCGAAGCTCTGGGGCGTCACCGGCACGTCGCAATCGGGGCAGTACTGGGTGCCCAGCTTCACGTACAGCAGGCGCAGGAAGGGCTGGATCTCGGTGAGCGTGCCCACCGTGCTCTTTCGTCCGCCGCGGCTCACCCGCTGCTCGATGGCGACGGTGGGCGGGATGCCGAAGATCGCATCCACATCCGGCCGCGCCGAGGGCTGGGCAAACTGCCGGGCGTAGGCGTTGAGGGATTCCAGATAGCGCCGCTGGCCCTCGCCGAACACGATGTCGAAGGCCAGCGTGGATTTGCCCGAGCCCGAAAGCCCGGTGATCACCGTGAACTGATCGCGCGGAATGTCGAGGCTGACGTTCTTCAGGTTGTGGTGGCGGGCGTGGCGGATGGTGATGGCGTTGTCCGGCACCACCCTGTAGCGCGCCGGCGGCTCGGCCACCACCGGCGCAGCCTGCAGGCGGGCGAGCTGGTCGGCGTAATCGGCCAGCGCGCGGCCGGTGTGGGACGCAGGCGTGGCGATCACCTGGGCCGGCGTGCCTTCGGCGACGATCAACCCGCCACCGGCGCCGCCTTCGGGGCCGAGATCCACCAGCCAGTCGGCGGCGGCGATCACGTCCAGGTTGTGCTCGATGACGACCAGCGAGTGGCCAGCATCGATCAGTTTTTCGAATGCCGATAGCAACCGGGCCACGTCCTCGAAATGCAGGCCAGTGGTGGGCTCATCGAACAGAAATAGCAGGCCTGGATCGGCGGAATCTATCGATTTTTTCGATCGTTTTGCCGCCAGTTGGGCGGCCTCGGCCAGATAACCGGCGAGCTTCAGGCGCTGGGCCTCGCCGCCCGAGAGCGTGGGCACCGGCTGGCCAAGGCGCAGGTATTCGAGGCCCACGTCGGCCAGGGGCGCCAGCGCGGCGAGCACGGCTTTCTGGTCCGCAAAGAAGGCCAGGGCTTCGGAGACGGTCATCTCCAGCACGTCGGCCACGGATTTGCCGCGCCATTCGAGGGCCAGGATCTCGGGCCGGTAGCGCTTGCCGTCGCAGTCGGGGCAGCGGAGATACACGTCGGACAGGAACTGCATCTCCACGTGCTCGAAGCCCGAGCCGGTACACGTCGGGCAGCGCCCGGTGCCGGAGTTGAAACTGAAGGTGCCCGGCGTGTAGCCGCGGTCCTTGGCCTCCTGCAGGTTGGCGAAGAGCTTGCGGATGGCGTCCCAGGCGCCCACGTAGCTCACCGGGTTGGAGCGGGCGCTCTTGCCGATGGGCGACTGGTCGACCATCACCACGCCCTTCAGCTGATCCACGCCCACCAGGCCATCAAAGGCGCCGGGCGGCTCGGACGGCTGGCCGAAGTGCTTGGCCAGCGCCGGGAACAGCACGTCCTGGATCAAGGTGGATTTGCCCGATCCGGACACGCCGGTGATGCCCACCAGCCGCTGCAGCGGGATCGCCAGATCGACGCCCTGCAGGTTGTGCTGGCGCGCGCCGGTGAGGGTGAGGCGCGGCGCATCCCCAGCCACCGGGCGCGGCTGGCGACGCGTGTCGACGCGCTTGCGGCCGGAAAGGTAGGCGCCGGTGAGGGACGTCGGGTCGTTGGCAATCTGGGTGGGCGGGCCGTAGGCGACGATCTCGCCGCCCCGCTCGCCGGGGCCGGGGCCGATGTCGAGCAGGCGGTCGGCGGCGAGCATCAGCTGCGGGTCGTGCTCGACGACAACCAGCGAGTTGCCGGCGTCGCGCAGGCGCTCCATCACGCCGAGGATGCGCCCGATGTCCCGCGGATGGAGGCCGATGGACGGCTCGTCGAGCACGAACAGGGTGTTCACCAGCGAGGTGCCCAGCGCGGTGGTGAGGTTGATGCGCTGCACCTCGCCGCCCGACAGGGTGCGCGACTGGCGATCCAGCGTGAGGTAGCCGAGGCCGACGTCCTGCAGGTACTTGAGGCGCCCGCGGATCTCGCCGAGAAGAAGCTCGGTGGCTTCGTCCAGCGGCGCGGGCAGCTCGAGGGCGGCGACGAAGGGGGCGATCTCGTCGATGGGGCGGGCCATCAGCTGATGGATGGGGAGAGGGGAGCAGGAGGTGGGAAGTGGGCCTTGCTCGGCGTCGGTGCGCTGGCGATCGTCAGACGCGGACGCGTCAGCCCGCGCTCCCATTCCCCATTCCCCACTTCCCACCGCCCCACTCCCCAGGCGCCACAGCAAGGCGTCGGGCTTGAGGCGGGCGCCGTGGCAGGCCGGGCATTCGGTGTAGCTGCGGTAGCGCGACAGCAGCACCCGGATGTGCATCTTGTAGGCCTTGGTCTCCAGCCAGTCGAAGAAGTGGCGCACGCCGTACCAGTAGCGCGGCCAGCTGGAATCCCAGTTCTTCCACTTCTCGTCGCCTTCGAGCACCCAGCGGCGGTGATCTTCCGGCAGGTCGCGGAAGGGAATGTCCATCGCCACGCCGTACTTCTTCGCCATCTTCGCCAGGTCGTCCTGGCATTCCTTGAAGCTGGGGCTCTGCCAGGGCTTCACGGCGCCTTCGGCGAGGGTCTTGGATTCGTCCGGGATCACCAGCCCGAAATCCACGCCGATCACCCGCCCGAAGCCGCGGCAGGTGTCGCAGGCGCCAATGGGCGAGTTGAACGAGAACAGGCTGGGCGTCGGGTCCGGATAGGAAATGTCGCAGTCGGCGCAGTGCAGGCCGCTGCTGTACTTCCAGCGGGTTTCGGCTTCGCCATCGACGGCATGCACCGTGAGCTTGCCGTGACCGGCGCGCAGGCCGATCTCCAGCGCTTCCATCACCCGGGCGTGCTCGGCGTTGCCGAGGCGGAAGCGGTCCTGCACCACATGCAGCACCTCGCCGTCGCGGGCGTGGATGCGGGTGTAGCCCTGGCGGGCGAGGAGCTCGGCGACCTCGTCCTCGCCGAAGTTGGCCGGCACGGTGACGGGAAAGCTCACCACCAGCCGCGGGTCGCCCGCCGCGGCGGCACGGGCGGCGATGTCGGCAAAGATCGTCGCCGGCGTATCCCGCGTCACCGGCTTGCCGCAACCGCGGCAGTGCAGGCGCGCGGCGCGGGCGTAGAGCAGCTTGAAGTGGTCGGCCAGCTCGGTCATCGTCCCGACGGTGGAGCGGGACGTGCGCACCGGGTTGGTCTGGTCGATGGCGATGGCTGGCGGCACGCCGTCGATGCGGTCCACCTGGGGCTTGTCCATCCGGTCGAGGAACTGCCGGGCGTAGGGCGAGAAGGTCTCGACGTAGCGGCGCTGGCCCTCGGCGTAGAGGGTGTCGAACACCAGCGAGCTCTTGCCCGAGCCGGACACGCCGGTCACCACCACGAGTTCGTGGTGGGGAATGTCGAGGGACAGGTTCTTGAGGTTGTTCTGACGCGCGCCGCGGATGCGGATGACGCTATCGGTGGCGGGCGCGGCGTGGTCGCCGGAGCAGGCGGGATCGGAGCACATGGGGGGAGCAGTCTGAGGAAGCGGCGAACGCGATTGTAGCGTCCGACACCACTGCGCCCGCGTGGTTCAGGTGCCGAGGAGCTTGTCAGTGGCGGCCTGATCCACCAGCGAGACGTCGCGGAACAGCCGGGTATCGGGGGATTCGGTCTGCTGGGCCAGGGCCCGGGCGGTGATCGCCATCACCGCATCGTGGTCGCCGTCGGAGATCAGTACCACCTGGCCAGCCGGCGCCACATGGGCCACATAGCCGCGCATCACCTTGCCGTTGGGCAGCCCCACCGCCACGTTGTCGCCCACCCGCAGCCCAGCCCATTCGGGCGGCAGCGACAGCTCGCCAGCCACGTACTGCTTGTGCTTGAGGGTGAGCAGGCCCTGGCTGCCCTCGGGCTTCTTGAGGGTGGGCGGCGAGGTTGTCCGGCGCAGGGTGGGCACCGGCGGCGTGCGGCCGGCGAGCAGGCTGGCGTGCAGCGCCTGCACCGACGACAGGGCCGAACCGGCCTGCTTGGCGGGCAGGGCGATCCAGGCGAGCCCCTCGTCCAGATCGTGGATCAGCGCCGGGAACTCACCGAGCATCTTGCGGCGCAAGGCCTCGTCGGCCGGCGGATTGACACACGCCAGCAGGCGGTTGGCGATGAGCAGGCGGCTTGCCCACTGGGGGCTGTCGGGGCCGTAGCGGTAGACCACCTTGGCCAGCACGTGCACCCAGTAGCGCTCGAGGAAGTTGCGGGCGACGCTGACCGGCTCCTGCCCCACCAGCAGGTAGATGGCGCGGCTGGCCTGGTGCAGGGCCACCTCCCGGCGCTCCATGTTCACCGCGGTGTCGATGTGCTGGGCGGCGCGGGTGATGGCGCTCTTCTGGCGGGTGGTCAGGAGGGTTTCGAGCACCCCGAGGGCGAGTTCGAAATCCCGCCGGGTCGGCCTGGGCAGACGCCCGAGGGAGCGCACCATCGACGCCAGCCCGCGACACACGGGCAGCTCCGGCGTGCAGTCGGGCGGCAGCGTGCGACCCAGATTGGCGATGCGATCCACCAGCTGGAAGGCCGGGTGACGTTCGATGGAAAGCAGCTTCTGGCTACGCAGGGCAAGGCGCAGCAGCGGCACCCGCAGGCCGACCAGGAGAGTCCGGATCGTCTGGGGCAGATCGGGGTCGGTCTCGGCCCGGTTGCAGACCGTCTCCACCACCTCAACTGCCACCGCCTGGACAGGGCTGAGGAGCGCGCCCAGCTCGCTGGCGCCCAGCGCGGCCGGCACGCCACCGAACTTCTGGCGCTCCACCAGCCACGCCTCGATGCGCTCCACCAGCGCCGACGCCAGCCCGGGGTCGACGCCGCCGGTCTGCGCCGGCGCGGCCTCGTGCTGGGCCATGGACGCCAGGCGCAGCGCATCCACCGGATCGATGGGCAGGCTGGCGCGGGCCGCCGGCGTGTCGGTCCACTCCTCTTCTTCGTCGGCGCCGTGGCGGATCGGCGCGAAGAGCCCTCGGGTCACCTGCCCCCGGACGGCCAGCGCCTCGTCGGCCAGCTCATGCTCCATCTCCCGATAGAAGCGGGACAGGCGGTCGCCGATCGGCTGCTCCAGGCGCTGCAGCAACTGGAGCGCCTGGGACGGGCTGAGCTTCTCGACCTCCTTGAGCACACGCAGGGCGCGGCACACGGTGGCGGTGCCCAGCGGGGATTCCTCGGTCAGCTGGATGCCGCCTTCGATCAGCTGCAGGCGCAGCCGCAGGTGCAGGGCCGCCAGCTCCCGCCCGCAGCGCTCCTGCAGGCGCCGGTCGAGGTTGATCAGGGCGATGGAGTAGTCGGACTCGTCCGAGCGGACAAGATTGATCGGCCGCACCCCTTCGGCCGGCTTGGGTGCCCGCCGCCCGCCGACCAGCTCGTCAAAGCAGGCGCCCGCCGCTGCCGACAGCACATCCTGCCACGTCCGGTGCCGGATCACCTCGCCAGCGCCTTCGAGAAGGGCTTTCAGGAAACCTTCGCGGGCGCGCGCGAGCAGGAGCGCAGCCTGCTCGGCAGCCTGGATGCTCGCGCGGGGTCGATGGGGCATGGACGGACGGAAAGGGTTTTTCAGACACAGAGTTATACACAGCAGCCCTGCTGCTTCACTGTGACAGAAGCCCGATCCGGGCAGATTTTCGGAGCACTCGCCAGGCGATGATCAGCGCGAAACCCGCGGCGAGGCTCCATTTCACCGCCGAACAGCAGGCCGACAGGGGAATCGCCAGGCTCTCCACACCAAACGGCCCGGAGAGCAGATGGACCTGGAACAGGTTCTCCGCCAGATCGAAGACCGCCGCCACGGGCAGCATCCAGGCCGTCCGACGGGCGGCGGGCGAGTCCGGGTCGCCGAACAGGCCGGCGCGGGTCGCCAGCACGTAACCGAAGGCGGCGTAGATGAACAGGTGGGCGAAATCCCACGGCAGATGGGCCCGATAGCTGCGCAGCCCGGCGTCGCCCCACTGGCCGAGCACCGCCCAGTATCGATCAGATTGAAAACTGAGCTGCAGAACGAAAATATTCGGCCGTAATTGGTGGACCAAGCCGCCAATGTGAGCCTGTGACACGACGTAAACCAGGGTCGAGATGGCGGCCGCGGGTAAGGACGTGCGAGTCATGCCGGGCTCCTCGAAAGTCGGTGATGGGGCGGCCGGTCCGTGATGCACGGCACACCACAAACCATCAAAAAACTAAAAAACCGCGAATGTGAAATATTTGAAACGACAAAAATATCGTTTTTGATAAAATTTAGACAATCCAACGCAGGCCACCCGTCATGAACACAGCTACGGCAACTCGCCCCCTCACTCACGCAGAGCTGAACGAAACCCTGTCTGCGGTGCGTATTCCGCCCTGCCCCAGCATCGTTGCTGAAGTGTTGAGGGAAGCCCAGCGGGACGAACCGTCGATGAAGGTGCTGAGCCGCATCGTCGCTTCAGATGTCAGCATGTCGGCCGCCGCCGTCAAGCTGGCCAATTCGCCGATGTTCTCGCCGGGCTCCCGGGTGCGCAGTGTCCAGCAGGCGGTCAATCGCCTGGGTATCAACCACATCCTGAGTGTGGTCGTGGCCGTCGCGCTGCGCAACACCTCCAGCCACCTGCCGGCCGACGTGATGGAACGCTTCTGGTCGCGGGCCTCGACCCTGGCCCTCGCCGCCGGCGTGCTGGCCCGCGGACACGTGGGCATCTCGCCCGACGCGGCCTACACCTTTGCGCTGTTCCAGGACGCCGCGGTGCCGGTGCTGATGACCACCTTCCCCGACTACGCCGCGCTCTACACCGGCGCGGCCGACCACGGCTACAGCCTGGTCCAGCTGGAGCAGGAACATTTCCGCTGCGACCACGCCGTGGCCGGCTGGCTGCTGGCGCGCAGCTGGGGGCTGTCCGACCGGATCGCCAACGCCATCCGCTACCACCACGACCCCGAAGCCTACATCCTGCCCGAGAAGGAGCTGCCGTCCGACGCCCTGGCATTGATCGCGGTGAGCGTCATCGCCGAGCACGTCCTGGGCGACTACACCCATGACGCCCATGCGGTGGGCGACCGATCTTTCGAGAACGCCAAGACCTCCCTGGGCGTCTCCGATGCCGAAGTGGACGAACTGCACGACACCATCGCCGCCGCGCTGATCTGACCCGGCCTGACGGGCCCCGGCTCCATAAACGAAACCCGCCTTCCGGCGGGTTTTGCTTTTGTGCGAACAGACTGACGCGACACCTTACTCGGCAGCGGCGGCCTTCTTGCGGGTGGCCGGCTTCTTGGCGGCTGGCGTCTTCGGTTCCTTCTTCTCGAACTCGAAGCCCACCTTTCCGTCGTCGCCACGCACCAGGAAAGCCGAGAACTTGCGCTTGGTGCGGCTAGATACGAAGCCCTTCAGCAGCTCGGTGCGGCCGGTGTCGAGGAGCTTGTGCATCTGCTCCCGCTCGATGGGCTGCTGCAGGATGATCTTGCCGGAGCGGAAATCGCAGGATTTCTCGGGCCCGACGGATTTCTCGCAGACGTAGGCCATGCCGTGCTCGAACACCCGCGCCGAACACTTGGGGCAGGCGCCCAGGGTTTCCTGATCCGAGAAATCCACCGGCTCGGCGGTTTCGTCTTCCTTCGGCTGGCCAAAGTCGAACTCGGGCTGCTTGTCGTCGTTGAGACGGATCTCGGCATTGAACAGCCGGCCCATCTTGTTGCGGAAGCCCATCAGCGGGCCGACGCGGCCAGTGGCGAGCAGCGCCTCGATCTCGGGGATCTCGAACTGGCGGCCGGCGACGATCTTCCAGGCGTTCCAGTCGCAGCTCTGGCAGGCGAACTTCTTGTAGTTCTCCTTCACCACGCCGCCGCAGCGGGGGCAAGGCGTGGCCAGGGTGACGAAGTCGCCCGGCACGGTGTCGGATTCGTAGCGCTTGGCGCGCTCGACGATGTCCCGGGTCATGGCCTGGATGTGGTCCATGAACTCGGCCCGCGACAGCGCGCCCCGCTCCATCTGGGCCAGCTTGTGCTCCCATTCGCCGGTGAGTTCGGGCGAGGTGAGCTCGTTGGTGCCGAGGCCGCGCAGCAGGGTGATGAGCGAGAAGGCCTTGGCGGTCGGGATCAGCTCCTTGCCGTCGCGCAGGATGTAGGTCTCGCCGATCAGGTTTTCGATGATCTGGGCACGGGTTGCCGGGGTGCCGAGGCCGCGGCCGGCCATGGCAGCGCGCAGCTCCTCGTCGTCGACCATCTTGCCGGCGCCTTCCATCGCGGAAAGCAGCGTGGCTTCGTTGAAGCGTGCGGGCGGCTTGGTGACCAGCGCCTTGACGAGGATCTCGTCGGTGGAAACCTTCTCGCCGGGCTCGACGGCCACCAGCTGGGGCGCGCCGCCCTCGTCCTCGCTCACCGCGGCGGCCTTGCCATACACGGCCAGCCAGCCCGGATTGACGAGCACCTTGCCTTCGGTCTTGAAGGCTTCGCCCTCGACACGGGTGACGCGGGTGGTGATGCGGTATTCGGCCGCCGGGTAGAACACCGACAGGAAGCGCCGGGTGACCAGATCGTAGATCTTGGCTTCGGCCTCCGACAGGCTCTTGGGCGCGGTGCCCGTGGGCACGATCGCAAAGTGGTCGGAGATCTTGGCGTTGTTGAAGATGCGCTTGTTCGGCTTGACCCAGCCCTGCTTGACGATCTGGTTGGCGAAGGGCGCGTAAGCGTCCGGCAGGCCGGCAAGAATGCCCGGCACCTGGCCCACGTAGTCTTCGGGCAGCGCACGGGCGTCGGTACGCGGGTAGGTCAGCACCTTGTGCTTCTCGTACAGGGCCTGAGCGAGCTGCAGCGTGGTGCGGGCCGAGAAGCCGAAGCGGCCGTTGGCCTCGCGCTGAAGGGAGGTCAGATCGAACAGCAGCGGTGAGAGCTGGGTGGACGGCTTGGATTCTTCCTCCACCGTGCCGGTCTTGCCTTCGCACTTGGCCTTGATGGCCTCGGCGCGGGCTTTTTCCCACAGGCGAAAGGCGGTGGCGTGCTCGGCAAGCGGCGCGCCATCCTCGGGCTTCCTGAAACCTTCGTCGAACCAGCGGCCCACGTAGGCGCCGGCCTGGCAGCCGAAGCTGGCTTCCAGCTCCCAGTAGTCGGTGGGCTTGAAGGCGCGGATCTTCTCCTCGCGCTCGACGACGATCGCCAGCGTGGGGGTCTGGACCCGACCGACCGTGGTCAGGTGGAAACCGCCGGTCTTGGAGTTGAAGGCGGTCATCGCCCGGGTGCCGTTGATGCCGATCAGCCAGTCGCTCTCGGCGCGGCACACCGCAGCCTGGCGCAGGCCTTCGACATCCGCCGCGGCACGCAGCTGGGCAAAGCCATCGCGGATCGCCCCGGCGGTCATGGACTGCAGCCACAGGCGCTGCACCGGCTTGGTGGAGCCGGAGTGCTGCACGATGAAGCTGAAGATCAGTTCCCCCTCGCGGCCCGCGTCACAGGCGTTGATGAGGCCGGTGACATCCTTGCGCTTGATGAGGCGGGTGAGGAGCTTGAGGCGGTCCTCGGTCTTCTCGATCGGATTGAGCGCGAAGTGGGGCGGG
>ERZ650306.109-NODE-109-length-43468-cov-7.498860_pt1 | contig 43468 bp, 41 predicted proteins | sample MGYA00376242_ERZ650306 | MGnify/ENA primary metagenome ERZ650306 (study PRJEB26733, sample SAMN07839244) | wastewater metagenome | biome: urban; feature: wastewater treatment plant; material: waste water | place: USA: North Carolina | collected 2016-03-31 ... | reverse complement strand
GCCTACGCCGCACGCTATTTTGGCGACAACACCGCCTACCACGAAGGCCGGATGACGCTGAACCCGCTTAAACACATCGACCCTGTTGGCACGATTTTATTGCCGCTGCTGTGTGTGGCACTGGGCGGGTTTATCTTTGGCTGGGCCAAGCCGGTGCCGGTGAATTTTGGGCGGCTGCGGCAGCCTAAAAAAGACATGCTCTGGGTGGCTGCTGCGGGGCCGCTGTCTAACTTGGCGATGGCCGCAGGGTGGATGGTGTTGCTGCGGGTGGCCTTGGGGACAGATACCGGCTTTTCGACCCCGCTGATGCTGATGAGCCAAGCAGGGGTGACGATTAACGTCATGCTGATGGTGCTGAACCTGTTGCCTTTGCCGCCTTTGGACGGCGGGCGGATTGCGGTCAGCCTGTTGCCCCCTCAGCAGGCGTGGCAGTTTTCGCGGCTTGAGCCGTACGGCATGTGGATTTTGATTGGGCTAATGGCCACGGGGCTGCTGTCCGTGATTATGCGTCCGCTGATGGACATCGTCTTTCGGTTGCTGAATGCATTGATATAATCGCTTTCCCGCTGGCGAAACAGCGGGCCTTTGTTAATGGACACGAAAGCTTTACATGTATTCTGAACGGGTTCTTTCTGGAATGCGCCCCACGGGCAGCCTGCATTTGGGTCACTACCACGGCGCACTTAAAAACTGGGTGCGGCTGCAAGCCGAGCACGAGTGCTTCTTTTTTGTTGCCGACTGGCATGCACTGACCACCAGTTACGACGACCCCAGCATCATCGCCAAAAGTACATGGGACATGGTCATTGACTGGCTGGCTGCTGGCATCGACCCCGCCCAAGCCACGCTGTTTATCCAAAGCCGTGTGCCCGAGCACGCCGAGCTGCATTTGCTGCTGTCGATGATTACCCCGCTTTCTTGGCTAGAGCGCATACCGACCTACAAAGACCAAATCGAAAAGCTGTCGCACAAAGATTTGGGGACGTATGGCTTTTTGGGCTACCCGCTAATGCAGTCGGCAGATATTTTGATTTACCGTGCGCAGTATGTGCCGGTCGGTGAAGACCAAGTGCCGCATATCGAAATCACCCGCGAAATCGCCCGCCGCTATAACCACATCTACGGGCGTGAAATCGGCTTTGAAGAAAAAGCCGAAGCCGCCGTCAAGAAAATGGGCAGCAAAAAAGCTCGCCTCTACCACGACCTCCGCACCCGCTATCTGCAAGCCGGCGATGACGAAGCCCTCGAAGCCGCCCGCGCCCTGTTGGCCGATGCCCAAAACATCAGCCACGGCGACCGCGACCGCCTGTTTGGCTTCCTCGAAAACAAGGGCAAGGCGATTTTGGTTGAGCCGCAAGCCTTGTTGACCGAAGCCAGTCGGATGCCCGGCTTGGATGGGCAAAAAATGTCCAAGAGCTACGGCAACGGGATTTTTCTGCGTGAAGACCCCGCCACTGTCAGCAAAAAAATCCGCGCCATGCCCACCGACCCTGCACGGGTGCGGCGTACCGATGCGGGCAATCCTGACAAATGCCCTGTCTGGCAGCTGCACAAGGTCTACACCGATGCCGATACCCATGCGTGGGCACAGGCGGGGTGCCGTTCGGCGGGGATAGGCTGTCTGGAATGCAAGCAGCCCGTAATCGATGGCATTTTGCGCGAGCAGCAGCCGATGTTTGAACGCGCCCAGCCCTATCTGGATGACCCCACCTTGGTCAAAAATATTGTGGCGGATGGCTGCGAACGTGCCCGCAAATTGGCACAAGAAACTATGCGTGATGTGCGCGAAGCCATGGGGCTGGGCTACGCCTGATGTCGGTTGATACGCCATTGCTGGCGACAGTCTTTGGCGAGCCCGTCCACACCACCCCGCAGGATTTGTTTATCCCCCCCGATGCCCTGCGGGTGTTTTTGACCAGCTTTGAAGGGCCGCTCGATTTGCTGCTGTATCTGATTCGGCGGCAAAACGTGGATGTGCTGAATATTCCGATGGCGCACATTACCGCGCAGTATCTGGACTACATCGCTGGGATGCAGGCCGAGCGGATGACCCTCGCCGCCGAGTATTTGCTGATGGCGGCCTTGCTGATTGAAATCAAATCGCGGCTGCTGCTGCCCCGCCCGCCCACCGCCCCCGAAGACGAGCCCGACGACCCCCGTGCCGAGCTGGTGCGCCGTCTGTTGGAATATGAGCAAATGAAGTTGGCGGCCTTGACGCTGGATGCCCTGCCCCAAGCCGAGCGGGATTTTGCGTGGCTGGCGGTGATGCTGGAATACACTGCCGAAACCCGCCTGCCCGAGGTGTGTCCCGCCGACCTCAAAACCGCGTGGATGAGCATTCTGGCGCGTGCCCGCCACACCCGTCACCACACCGTCCAGCAAGAAGCCCTGTCGGTGCGCGAGCAAATGAGCCTTATCTTGCGTCAGCTTGCGCCAGACCGTTTTGCCCGCTTCGAAAGCCTATTTGACAGCGCAGAAGGGGTGTCGATGCTGGTGGTGTGCTTTATCGCGATTTTGGAATTGGCCAAAGAGGGCTTGGTGGTGGTGGTGCAGGATGTCCCTTATCAGCCGATTTATGTGCGGCTGGTCAGCGAAGCTGAGGGCATAACCTTGCGCGAAACCGCAGAAAAAGCTTGACGGATGGCCTGCTTTTGGGAATAATGCCGGTTCTGTTTCGCCGGTGTAGCTCAGTTGGTAGAGCACCTGACTTGTAATCAGGGGGTCGCGAGTTCGAATCCTGCCGCCGGCACCAACCCCCATTCCGAAGCCTTTCAGCCCGTACCGAAAGCTTCACGCAAAGCCCCATAGAACCTCGGTTCGTGGGGTTTTTTGTTGTCTGTGGGTTCTAATACGTTCCGATTGTATCCAGCGCAATCAAGGGGTACATTTGGGGGTACATTCAGTTAGATGGAAAAAGTATCCATAAATACCCCTCACCGCCCTTGCTGTAAAAAACTACCCCCCCGAAGCCAAGCCCAGCAAAAAGCCCGATGGGCGTGGGCTGTTTCTCTTGGTCAATCCAAACGGCTCAAAGTATTGGCGGCTCAAATACCGCCTTGATGGCAAAGAAAACCTGTTTGGCGTGGGCGTGTATTGCCGCCCCACCAAGCTTGATGCCAAAGGCCAGCCCCTACCCGCCACCATCATCATGACCCTAGCCGAAGCCCGTGCCGCTGCCGATGCTGCCCGTGAGCTGATTGCCAAGGGTATCGACCCATCCAGCAGCAAGAGGGCAGACAAGCAACAAGCTGCCGTGGACATCGCCCAGCAATTCCGCACCCTTGCCCTTGAGTGGCACAGCAAGGCGGCTACACGCCAAAATCACGCCAAGCGGAAGCTCAAGGCTTGCCGCTATGCGCCCCGCCCGCCGCCCCCTTAGCCGGTGCATGGCGACGCTTTTGGCCACGGAGCAAAAAGCGGTTGGGATGCACCGCCGCCAACAAAGCCGCCGACAGCGGTGATGGCTCACCGGCAATCGCCGCGCCCAGCACCTCCCCCGCCAACGGGGCGGTCACCAAGCCGCGAGAGCCATGCCCCAAAGACACATACAGCCCCGACAGCCACGGAGCAGGGGTCGTCAACTGCTGGCGTTCGACCTGTTCAGGGGCAGGATAAGTCGGCGCAAACAGGGCGGCCTCGGCCACCCCGCCTACCAGCGGCAAATAATCTGGTGTCGTGGCGCGAAACGCCGACCGCCCCAGCAATTGTGCAGGGCGCAACGCCGCGCCACCCAAAGCCTGATACAGCGGCGGCGCGAGCACCGCAAGCTTGGCCAAGTTCTCTTCGTGCTCCTCGTCGGTCACCGTACACGTTGTTTGCTGAAAACGAAAAGTCGCCCCAAAACAGTGGCTGCCATCCTGCCGCGCAGGCGACACATACGACCCGCCGCACACCACGCTTTTGAGGGCACGACTCCCCGCCGTCGCCGCCACCACTGCCGTCTGCCCCCGAATCCCCGACAGCGGCAAATGCGCCAGCACAGGCAAATGGGCAGCCTCGTGTGCCGTCGCCACCACCACCACCGGCGCGGTCGCGTGGCGGCCATCGGCAAAGGTCAGTTGCCAATCGCCCGCCGCCAAATGGGTCAGACTGACGGCTTCAGCCTCGCAGCACACCGTAATCAGAGGATGCGCCAACAAAGCCCGTACCCAAGCAGGCGGATGCACCCAGCCCCCGCCCTCAAACCACAGTCCCGCGTGGACTTGCGGGATGCCGCTTAATGCGCTGCCCTCGGCGGCAGACACCGAACGCAGCCAGCCCGCCGTCCAGTCACATGCCGCCAAACCGGCATGGCGACGCGCCTCTTCGGCATCCACACTTAGCTGCAAAATACCGCAATCGTCCCAGTCCTGCCCTGGCGCACCCAAGGTTTGCGGCAACAGGGCGCGGCTGTAAGCGTAGCCCTGCACCAAGAGCTGGGTCAGCGGGGTGGCATGGGGGGAAAGCTTGGTGTGCAGCACGCCTTGGGCATTGCCCGATGCCCCGCCCGCCACGGTCGCCCCGCGCTCAAACACCGTCACCCGTATCCCCCGCCGCGCCAAGCTAAACGCTACGGCCGCACCGGCAATCCCCGCACCCAGCACCATGGCGTGTTGCGGCGTGGCGTGGGCAGGCGTGGCATACCAAGGGGCTTGCCAAGGCGACACCAGCGGAGAGGTAGCGGCAGAAACAGGGGCAGTAGCAGACATGGCTAAACTCGGCATAGAAAGTGCTGGGCATTCTAAAGCCAGCGGGAGGTTCCGCACAGCGTGAGCACCGCGCTTACGATTTAGCGAGCGAAGGGTCAGCCAAGGCGGAATGAACCGAAAAAACAGCGTTGGACTGCAATCCACACGGATTTTTTGTGCATTTCAACGCAGGGCGCACCCGAGCATCGCAAATCGTAAGCTGGTTCTCAGAAAAATTCGCTAAACTGCCCTCGTTGTTCCCCCTCATTCAAAAGGAGTTTTCTCATGCGTAAAACCTTGTCGCTGTTGGTTGCTGGTCTGGTCTGTGCCGGTGTGATGTCCTCTGCTGTTGCTGCGGAAGACCACGTTAAAGCCCGCCGTGCAATATTCAAAGAATACAAAAAAACCTTTGGAGCCGGCATGGGCAAGATGATGAAGGGCGAAACCCCTTACAACAAAGATGAGTTCGCCGCGATGGCTACCAAGATGGTCGATTTATCCAAGCAGCCTTGGGACCACTTCCCAGAGGGCAGCAACAAGGGCAAGACCGAAGCCAAGCCAGAAATCTGGAGCAAGCCAGCCGAGTTCAAGAAAGAAATCGACTCGCATCAAGCCGCTATCGCTAAGCTGGCCACTGCCGCCCAAACCGGCGACATGGCACAAATCAAGCCTGCCTTTGGCGCAGCACAAAAAACCTGCAAAGCGTGCCACGACACCTTTAAAGCAGACTAATCAGGTCATTGCCCTGTCGCAGTACAGGAAGCGTGCCTGAAGTCCCGCCCTCGATTGCCTCAACTGGCATCGAGGGCTTTTTTGTGGGGTGGCAGATACCGCCCACCCCACCCCGCCACGGGAGGGGCATAAAAACCAAGCCGCCCTCGCTGCCACGCGCGGCAGGGCTCCAGCCCGACCAAAAAGCCTGCCACCCACGGGGTCAGCCGCACAGCCCGCAGCAAATCCGGTAAAGTGCCTGCCTCTTTGTTTTTGCCCGAATGCCTGCCATGTTGCCTTCTGTTGCTGCCCGTCTTGCCACCGAACTCGCGGTGCGCGAAAGCCAAATCTCCGCCACCATCGCCCTGATTGACGAAGGGGCCACCGTCCCCTTTATTGCCCGCTACCGCAAAGAAGTCACCGGCGGGCTGGACGATACCCAGCTTCGGCTGCTGGATGAGCGGTTGCGCTATCTGCGCGAGCTAGACGACCGCCGCGACACCATCCTCAGCAGCATCCGCGAGCAAGACAAACTCACCCCCGAACTCGAAGCCACGCTCTACGCCGCCAGCGACAAAACCACGCTGGAAGACCTCTACCTGCCCTATAAGCCCAAACGCCGCACCAAAGCCCAAATTGCCCGCGAAGCCGGTCTGGCACCCTTGGCCGCCCTGCTGCTGACCGACCCCCAGCAAGACCCGCTGCAAGCAGCCGCCGCCTATGTCGATGCTGCAAAAGGCATTGCCGACCCCAAAGCCGCCCTCGACGGGGCACGCGCCATTTTGATTGAGCAAATGGGCGAATCCGCCGCCCTACTCGGCACCCTACGCGAAACCCTGTGGCGAGAAGGCGAAGTCCGCTCCACGCTGGTCGAAGGCAAAGCCGAGGCGGGCGAAAAATTTGCCGATTATTTTGCCTACCGTGAACGGATTCGGGCGATTCCTTCCCACCGCGCCTTGGCCTTGCTGCGGGGACGGAACGAAGGCGTACTGACGCTGCAACTCACTTGGCAGCCAGACGACGTGCCCAGCGCCCAACGCAGCCCCTACGAAGACAGCATCGCCGCCCACTTTGGCATCGCCGATGCAGGGCGACCCGCCGACCGCTGGCTACTCGACACGGTGCGGCTGGCATGGCGGGCGCGGCTGGTGTTGTCGCTAGAACTGGAGCTGATGAACCGCGTACGGGACAGCGCAGAAGCCGAAGCGATTAAGGTCTTTGCCGATAACCTGCATGACTTGCTGCTGGCCGCCCCCGCAGGACCGCGCCCCACGCTGGGCCTCGACCCTGGCTTACGCACCGGCACCAAAGTCGCCATTGTGGATGCGACCGGCAAGCTGGTCGAAACCACCACCATTTACCCCCATGTCCCCCGCAACGAGTGGGACAAATCACTGGCTATTTTGGCCGCCCTGTGTGGACGGCATCAGGTCGAGCTGATTGCCATTGGCAACGGCACCGCCAGCCGCGAAACCGACAAGCTGGCCGCCGACCTGATACGGCTGTATCCGCAGCTTAAATTGACCAAGCTGGTGGTGTCCGAGGCCGGGGCTTCGGTGTATTCGGCTTCGGCACTGGCGGCGCAGGAATTCCCCGAATTGGATGTCTCCTTGCGCGGGGCGGTGTCGATTGCCCGCCGCCTGCAAGACCCCCTCGCCGAGCTGGTTAAAATCGACCCCAAATCCATCGGCGTGGGACAGTATCAGCACGATGTCAACCAGAGCCAGTTGGCGCGTTCTTTGGATGCCACGGTGGAGGATTGCGTCAATGCCGTGGGGGTGGATGTCAACACCGCCTCCGTGCCCTTGCTGACGCGGGTCTCCGGCCTCAACAGCACCTTGGCGCACAATATCGTCAGCTACCGCGACACCTACGGGGCCTTTACCAGCCGCACCGCCCTGAAAAAAGTCCCCCGCTTAGGCGACAAAACATTTGAGCAGGCGGCTGGCTTTTTGCGGGTGATGAACGGCACGCAGCCGCTGGATCGCTCCACCGTTCACCCCGAAGCCTATCCCGTGGTGGAACGCATGGCGGCGCACACAGGGCGCAAAGTCGCCCAACTACTGGGGGATGCCGCCTTTCTGAAAAGCCTCCGCCCTGCCGATTACACCGACGACCGCTTTGGCTTGCCCACCGTGATGGATATTCTGCGGGAGCTGGATAAGCCAGGCCGCGACCCACGCCCCGAATTCAAGACCGCCACCTTTGCCGAGGGGGTGGAGCAGCTTTCTGACCTGCGGGTGGGGATGGTGCTAGAAGGCGTGGTGACCAACGTCACTAACTTTGGGGCGTTTGTCGATGTCGGCGTGCATCAAGATGGGCTGGTGCATATTTCTGCCCTCAGCAAGACCTTTGTCGATGACCCGCGCAAAGTGGTGAAAGCAGGGGATTTGGTCAAAGCCAAGGTGATGGAAGTGGATGTCAAACGGAAGCGCATTGCCCTGAGCTTGCGGCTTGATGATGAGCCCGGCACCGCGGCGGTGCGTTCAGCTCCCCCCCGCGAAGCCCCGCCCACCGGGGGTCGGCCTGCCGCACGGCGCGAGGGCGGCAAAGCCAGCAGCAAAGACACCGCCCCTGCCAACAACGCCATGGCCGAGGCACTGGCCAAGCTGCGGCGATAGCACGCACCGCCCGTAAAAAACCCGCAAAAAAGGGGACACGCCGCCCAGCACGGCGGGGTGTCCCCTTTGCTTTTGGCGCGACCTTTCAGCCAGCTAAGAGGGTTTGGTTTTTATTCCCCGCCGCCGGTGACCTACGCCGCCATTCCCCGCCACAGGTGGTCGCTGGGCTTGGGCTGTGATTTCCCTCCCGTGGCGGGGTGCCCCATCGGGGTGGGGTGGTTGCCTTTGGGTCTGGGTTTGGCTCTGGCGGCCTCGCCAGCAACTACCCCGTCCGGCGGAGGGGAATAGCAGCCAAGGCCGCAGCGTGTGTGCTTTTTCGGGGTATTTTGCCTTGGCCGACCCGCCGTTCGCGAGCCGCTCAACAGGCTCTAAGGCTTAACCGTGTTCACCCGCAAGCGGTAATCCACCGCACCCCCCGCCCCTGCCCCATCGCGGTACAAAAACACCTGCACCGTATAGCGACCGGCAGCGGGCAAACTCCCCATCCAGTCGCGGGTTTCCGCTGAAGTGACGATGCCGTTATCAGGGCCGCGCAACACAAAATACGCCAACGGGTTCGCACCGGACAAGGTCACCCGCACCACATTACCGGCACTGCCGGCAAAGCTATGGTCACGGACGCTTTTGCCAGACAGCACGCCTTGAGTGGTCAAGCTCGGGCTGAGGCGGGGCTCGGCACGCGCCGGTGAAACAGGGCGTGCCGATGGTGGCGCAGCCACAGCAGGGGCAGCCGCCATCGTACCTATCGACACCAAAGGCGAAGGCCGCACGGCCTGCCCTGAGGACACCACCGACGGCGGCAACACCGCACGCATCGGAGGTGGTGCCGCAGGGCGCGGCGGGGCAGCGGGTGCGGCAGTCGGGGCTTCTGCCCGCACCGTCACCGGCGGCGGCAACAGCCGACTCGGCAGCGGCTTGGGTTTGGGCTTATGGGGCACGACCGCAGGGGCGGCCACCGAGGGGCTGGCGGGCTGGGCAGGGGCAGTCATCGCCTCGACCGGACTGGGTACAGGCGACACAGGGGATGGCTCCGGTTTGACTACCGGCGCGGACGGCGGCACGGCCACGGGGGGCGTAGGTTTGGCGGCAGCAGCGGGCGAACTCGGCTCGCTAGGCGATGTCGCCAAGGTCGCCGCGCCGACGGCTACGGCAGCCGCAACGGGTGCAGCAAGACGAGACGGCGCAGCCGCTTGGGCTGGCTGCGGGGTCGGCTTGGCGGCGCGGACTGGCGGCGATCCCTCGGCGGGAGCCGGTGCCTCGGTCAGGTGGGGAGCCGCTGGCTCTGTTTTAGCAGCACTGGACGCGGCGGACGGTGCGGCTTCAGGGGTGGCAGGGGCGGCAGGGGCGGCTGCCGCCGCACGCGGGGCAGGCTTGGCACGTTTGGCGGGGGCAGTCGGGCTTGCCACACTGGGGCTGGCCGTGTCCGCCTTGGTCGCCGCTTCGGGTGCCGTGTCGCCCTCCTGCGTCGTGCGGCTATCCGTCTCGGCAGCAAGGGGCTTGTCCGCTGGGGCGGGCTTGCTGGCCTTGTCGCTTGCCGCAGGGGCAGGACTGCCCTCTAGCCGTTTCAGCGGGGTGATTTTGATGGCAGGGCGGGTTTCTGCCGCCTCGCCAATGCCGATGGTGGCCAGCGTAATAGCCAGCGCGGTGGTCACGCTCCACGTTTGCCGCATGGTTGTTCTCTTTGCTGTTAAACGCGCCTTAAACAGGGCGCGGGGGTCGGGGTTAGGGGGAGGTCTTAGAGCCTAGTTATAAGGTGCGCTGTTTGCTGTAAATACGCCGCCAGACGTAGGTCGGGTTTTAACCCGACAAAGTATCGGGATAAATCCCGACCTACACAGAGGCTTCGGGGTATTTCACCTTGGCTGACCCCATCGTTCGCGAGGCTTTGAACACGTTCTTAGCTTGCCGCGCGGTGCACGACAGCCTGCGGGGTATAGCCCGCGCCTTTCAGGGCTTCGACCAAGTGGTGCATGGCGGGCTCGGCTAACAGCGGGGCACCGGTCACACCAAACTCAATATGCGGCGGCAAAGATGCCGTGCCAAAGCTGGGCAAGCTAGACAGCTTAAGCGCAGGATTATCCCGTACAAAAGCCTGCATGATGTCGATTAAGTTCCCTTCACGGGCTTGGGGCACCAGTACGGTCAGTTCAATATCGGGGGTACTGTCGAACAAGTGGCGGTAGTGGGTATCCAGCACCCATTCCACCATCGGCCACGCCATGCTCGGAAAGCCAGGCACAAAGTGGTGGTGGGCAAAACTAAAGCCCGGCATCTGGTTAACCGGATTCGGAATCAGGCTGCTGCCACACGGAATATTGACCATATTGATGCGGTGTGGGTAGGCCTCCGCCCCAAAACGCTCTTCGACAATGGCTTGGCCATCGGGGTGGATTTTAAGCGGCACACCCGCTGCATGGGCGGCACAGGCACGGGTCAGGTCATCCGGCGTTGCACCTATCCCGCCAAAGCTAAACACCAAGTCGGGGCTGTTGAGACTGCGGCAAAACGTGGCGGTCAGGCGGGCGGCATCGTCACCGATATATTCCACCCACGACAGCTTGATACCCCGCGCCACCAAGAGCTGAATCAGTTGCGGCAGATGTTTGTCTTGGCGTTTGCCCGAGAGCAATTCATCGCCAATGATGATGGCACCGACTTTCATCGAAACCCCTTTGTGGGATGAGCGTAAAGCCGCATGGCGCGACTGAACAGTGTAAAAAAAGGCCATCGTGGCGCGAATCAAGGCCGCGACACGGGCTGCGACGTGGGGGGGTGCGGGGTGATATCGGTGTTTAAGCTGGTGCGGTAACGGTGCCAGCGGTAGGCCTGCTGCCCAATGGCTTCACGCCAAAGCTGAGCACTGTTGGCCAACATGGCCGCCGATGGCAACCACGCTATCAGCCCTTCTTTAGCCGAAAAATACCCCATCGGGGCGGGCGTGACGACAAAGCCAGTGTGGGCAAACACCACCTCGGCACGCTGCATATGCCACGCATTGGTCACCAAGGCAATCCGACGCTTCCCCAGCGGATGCAAAATCGAGGCCGAGAGGCTGGCGTTTTCTGCCGTGGTGCGCGAGGCGGTTTCTAGCCAACGCGCCGTCACCCCAACCTGACGCTGCAAGACCTGCTGCATCAACACCGCTTCGGCCACCCCGCCATCCGGTGCGCCACCGGTCAGCAGCAGCGGCTTGCCACTCGCCTTGGCCAACTGAGCGGCGTACAACACACGCGCCAAGGCCGTGTCGCTGACCACGTCTTGCCCGTCGGCCTCGGGTGCGGCTTTGCGCCGTCCGCCGCCCAACACCACAATCGCATCGACCTGTTGCAACGCGGTGGGGGTAATCGGCGCGGCGGTTTGCAGCAAGCGCATACTGCCGTTGGCCAATATCGGCAAGGAAGCCACCGCCAGCATCCCAAACGCCAACACCACACAGCCCCGCGCCCATGCTGGCCGACGGCGAAACAGCAGCAGTGCCAAGCCCAGTAGCAACAAGGTACTGCCAGGCGGCAACAACACCGCACTGACAAGGGTCGCGGGCAGCAAATCGAGGGGGGGCGACATTAGCCAAAAACCATGCACAGCGGGCTTATTTACCCGCTAACAGTTTTTCAATCTCGGCTTGGCTAATGGCTCCAGGCACGAGCTTGCCCGAGGGGAAGACCAGCCCAGGTGTACCCGAAATGCCCAGCGTTTTCGCCAAGGTTTGGATACGCGCCAGCGGGGTGTCGCAGCTGGCCGCGCCTTGGGGGGCTTTGTTGTGCCGCATCAGGTCGAGCCATGCGGCAGTGCGGTCGGTGGCACACCAGATTTGGGCGGATTTGCGGGCGGCATCGGGGTGGAGCTCGGTCAGCGGCAGCAAAAAGGTGTAAATCGTCACGTTATCGAGCTTGGCGAGGCTGTCTTGCTCCAGCTTTTTGCAGTAGGGGCAATCAGGGTCGGAGAACACGGCCAAGGAACGGCTGCCATTGCCGCGCACTTCTTTTACGGCGAGGTCGAGCGGCAGGGCTTTCCAATCAACTTTGGACAATTCATTCATCCGCTGCTCGGTCAAGCTTTGGCGTTTTTTGACATCAACCATATCGCCAACAAAGATAAAGTCGGTGCGGGTGTCGGTATACACAATCTGCCGCCCTTGCATCACCACTTCGTAAATCCCATTCAGCGGGGTGGCGTTGACGCTGACCACGTTGCGCTCAGGGAAGCGTTCGGTGAAGCGTTTTTTGACGGCGGCACTGTCATCAGCCGCAGAGGCCGAGCACGCCAGCAGCGGCAGGGTGAGCAAGGAAACAAGCAGGGGGCGAAAAAAAACAGTCATGGCGGCTTTCTGGGCAAAGTCAAAAAAAGGGGGTGCGACGGCAGCAGGCAGGGCGCAATCGGCGGTAAGAAGCTGTTCAAAGTCTAGCGAACGGCGGGTTAGCCAAGGCGAAATTCGCAATATAAAGCACAATCTCTGCCGTCTTGGCTACATCCCCCTCCGCTGGAGGGGGCCACGGCAAAGCTGGACGGGGTGGTGGCTGGCGAGGCCGCCAGAGTCAAAATCTAAACCCAAAGGCAACCACCCCACCCCTACGGGGCACCCCTCCTCCGAAAGGAGGGGAATAACAGCCCAACCCCATCTGCCACCAGCGGCGGGGCATCACGTTTTTTCCGAATTTCAACGCAAAATCACCCGAGTATCGCAGACCGCAAACAGGTTCTAAGGCTAGTAACCTATCGCCTGCCGTGCCAGCAGCCGCTTGACGGGGGCGAGCTGATTGGTCAGCGAGAGACCGGTGTTCCGCAACCAGCCCAGCATGGGGTCGTGGGTGTGGAACAGCTTAAACAGGCTGTCACAGCCCAACTGCATGGTGGTGACAGCTTCGCGGCGGGCACGTTGGTAGCGGCGCAGGGTAAGGTAATCGCCAGGGTCGCCGGTCATATTGCCCAGCAAGTCCGCCAAAGCAATCGCATCGCCAAAACCTAAATTCACCCCCTGCCCCGCCAAAGGATGGACGGTATGGGCGGCATCTCCCGCCAAGGCTACGCGCTCGGCGATAACGGTTTCGGGGCGCATCAAGCGCAGGGGGAAGGCCACTGCAGGGGTCAAGCAGCTGAATGCCCCCAAGGCATGGCCCCCCGCAGCGGCCACCGTTTCGCACAGGGCTTCGGGGCTGAGGCTGGTCAGAGCTTCGGGGTCGCGGCGTGACCAGACAATGGAAATGCGTTTATCGGGCAGCGGTAGCCACGCCAAAATGCCGTCCCCCAAAAACCACTGGCGGGCGATGTTGTCGTGGGGGCGTTCGGTGGCAAAGTTGGCAACCACGCCGGCATGGTGGTAGGGCGACACCTCCACCCGTACCCCCATCGCTTGGCGCACCCAAGAGTTAGCACCGTCCGCGCCAATCACCAGCTTGGCCTGCAGGGCACGCCCCGAGGCAAAGGTAAGCTGGGCGGCTTTGGGCGACGTGACCAAAGCCGTGGGGCGTTCGCCGGTCAGGCACAGCACCTCGGTGTGCGCCAGTTGCGCCCACAGTGCGGCGACCATCCACCGGTTTTCGGCGATATAGGCCAGACGGGCTTCGCCAGCATCTTGGGCAGAGAAGGCGATTTTGCCGGTGCTGTCGCCTCGCACATCCATCGCGGCAATCACGCCGATACGGTCAGCGGCAGGCCACGCGTCGAGCTGGGCGAGAAACTGTTGGTTGGCGGGGCTGATGGCATAGACCCGCGCATCCCAATCGCTGTCCTCGGCAGCCAGATTAAGGTTGGGGGCGTGTCCCTCAACCAAGGCCACACGCCAGCGGCGGGGTGAACGCGCCAAAGCCAGCGCAAGACTCGCGCCGACCAAGCCGCCCCCGACCACGGCAATATCCACTTCAACGGGGCTGTTTTGGGCACTCATGCGGGGACTCCTACACCAAAGACAAGATGGCTGGCAAAGTGGCGACGCAATGGGGCGAGGGTGTCGATGGTCGCCATCACCGCTGCGCGTCCACAGCGTGAAAGGGGGTCGTGCCGGTCAAATAGGCTGACCAGACTATGGGTAAAGCCGGTGACGGCGGCGCGGTCGTGTTGGCGGGCACGGGCATAGGCGGCCAAACGGCTGGCCTCACCGGCATCGCCCGACGGCGCAAGATGCTGGGCCAGCTCGGCAGCATCGCGCAGCCCAAGGTTCAGCCCCTGAGCGGCCACGGGGTGCATGGTTTGGGCGGCATTGCCCACCAACACCACACGCCCGCTGACCAGCTTGGTCGCATATTTCAGCCGGAGTGGCACGGCCGCCCGTTCGCCCACGGCGGTTATCTGGCCGATGCGCTCACCACACACCGAAGCCAACCGCGCGGCAAAAGCCGCATCGTCTAAGGCCAGCAGGGCTTCAGCTTCGGCATGGGGACGCGTCCAGACAAGGGTGTAGCTGTCGCCATTGGGCAGCAAAGCCAAAGGGCCTTCGGCGGCAAAACGTTCGAAGGCGCGGCCTTGATGCGGGGTGTCGGTGTCGATGCGGGCAATCAGGGCGCGTTGCTGGTAGTCGTATTCGCGGCGGGTCATGCCAGGCAGGGTGTCGGCCAAGGCACCGCCTTCGGCCAAGGCCAAGACACGGGCAGTCAGTTCACCGGCTTGACCGGCTTGGCAGCAGCGCACCCGTGCATACGCGCCTAGACTGGTCACGGCGGTGACGGTGGTATCGGTCAGCACACAAACCGAGGAGGCGGCGAGTGCGGCGGCAAGGGCATCGTTTAGCGCGGCATAGCCCACAGTAAAGCCGAGGTGCGGCAGGTCGAGGTCTTGCCGCTGTATCAGCACCCGCCCTAAGCCGCTGTGCTGGCTGACGTGTACGCTGTCTATCGGCGTGGCGGGTAAATCGGCGGGCCACGCGCCGACGCGCTGCAAAATCTGCTGGCTGCCCCACGACAAGGCCAGCACGCGCGGGTCTTTGCCCGTCGTCCCCGCCAAAGCAGGACGGGCTTCGATAAGGGCGACTTTGCGCCCTGCTTGGGCGGCAAGCAGGGCCAAGGTGGCCCCCACTGGGCCCGCACCGGCAATAGCAAGGTCAACGTGTTCAGGGATTCGGCAAGCCATAGTGTCCGCCACTCAGTCAGGGGATTAAAAATAAAGGGGAGGCTATCCCCGCATCAGGGCTTCAATCTCATCGGCGGCGTTCGGCACGTCGGCGGTCAGCACTTCGCAGCCGGTCGCGGTCAGCAGCACGTCGTCTTCAATCCGAATACCGATACCGGCAAAGCGGGCGGGGACGTTGTCAGCAGGGCGCAGATACAGCCCCGGCTCAACGGTGGTCACCATACCGGCGGCAAAGGGTCGCCATGCGCCCGCTTGCTTATACGCGCCCACATCGTGGACATCTAAACCCAGCCAATGCCCGATGCGGTGCATATAAAACTGGCGGTAGGCTTCGGATTCGATATTGCCGTCCACGCTGCCTTTGAGCAGCCCAAGATCAATCAGCCCTTGAACGAGGCAATGCAGCGCGGCATCGGCAGGGACAGACCACGCCACGTCGGGCTTGAGCGCGGCAATGGCGGCGTGGTGGGCGGCCAGCACAATATCGTAGACCGCCCGCTGTTCGCCGCTAAAGGTGCCGTTGACGGGGAAGGTACGGGTGATGTCGCCCGCGTAGCCGCCCAGCTCACAGCCTGCGTCAATCAGCAGCAAATCACCGGCCTTGAGCACGGCGCGGTTGCCGACATAGTGCAGCACACAGGCATTGCTGCCCCCCGCCACAATGGTTTCGTAAGCAGGGCTACGCGCCCCGTGCTGGCCAAAGGTGTGGAGAATATCGGCTTCGATTTGGTATTCGTATTGGCCAGGGCGGGTAGCCTGCATGGCGCGGCAATGGGCTTGGGCGGAGATTTGGCCTGCACGACGCATCAGGTCGATTTCGGTGGCATCTTTAATCAGGCGCATTTCAGCGGTCACGAGGCTGACATCGCTGATACTGCTGGGGGCGGTCACACCGATGCGGGCACGGCTGCGCACCACATCCAGCCAACCCAGAACACGGCTATCCAGTGCGGGCTGTTTGCCAAGGGTGTAGTGCAGGGTGGCGTGGTCGGCAAGAAGGTCGGGCAGGCGTTGGTCTAGGCTGGTGATGGCATACGCTTGGTCGAAGCCAAAGGTGGTGCGGGCAGCTTCGGGGCCGTAGTGAAAGCCTTCCCAAATTTCGCGCTCGGGGTTTTTGTCGCGGCAAAAGAGAATGGAAACGCCCTGTGCAGGCAGCAAAACCAGCAGGGCTTCGGGTTCTTCAAAGCCGGTGAGATAGTAAAACGTGCTGTCAAAACGGTAGGGATGGTGGCTATCGCCGTTGCGGGGGCGTTCTGGGGCGGTGGGAATCAGCACAATGCCGCTGCCCAAGGTGTGCATAAGCCGCTGACGGCGGTCGGAGTAGCAGGAGGCTGCGGGCATGGTGATACCAAATAGAAGGGGCAAGCCCGCCCCCGCAGGCAGCAGCGTGTGCCGCTACGGGGGGCTTGGCCGTTACTCGTGAGTCAAAATAGCGGAGGTGTGGACTTCTTGCACGTCATCGAGGTCTTCGAGCGCGTCGAGCAGCTTTTGCATCCGAATAGAATCTTCGAGGTTCATTTCGGTTTCGTTCAACGCTTTCATCGACACTTCGCCCATGTCAGGCGTAAAGCCAGCGGCTTCGAGGGCTTGCTTGATGTCGCCAAATTCGTACGGGGGGGTGAGGACTTCGATAGAGCCGTCGTCGTGAGTGACGATGTCTTCTGCGCCGGCTTCGAGTGCGGCTTCCATCAGCGCGTCTTCGTTGGTGCCAGGGGCAAACAGCATTTGACCGCAATGCTTAAACTGGAAAGCCACACAGCCATCGGTGCCCATATTGCCGCCGTACTTGGAAAAAGCGTGGCGCACATCAGCGACGGTGCGGGTTTTGTTGTCGGTCAGACAATCAACGATGACCGCCGCGCCGCCAATGCCATAGCCTTCGTAGCGGCATTCTTCGTAGTTCACCCCTTCTAGGCTGCCAGTACCACGGTCAATGGCGCGTTGAATGGTGTCTTTGGGCATATTGGCATCAAAGCCTTTGTCCACCGCCAAACGGAGGCGTGGATTACACGACATATCGCTCCCGCCCATTTTGGCAGCGACGGTGATTTCTTTAATCACACGGGTAAAAATTTTGCCGCGCTTGGCATCGGTAGCGGCTTTTTTGTGCTTGATGTTTGCCCACTTGGAATGACCTGCCATAACAACCTCTTGTGCTGAATTGGGTGAGAACCCGCCCCGCACTTGGCAGCAAGACCAAGCAAGGGGCGGGCTCTGTGATGTTCAAAAAGAGCGCGAATTTTAGCACGCTCTCTGTGGATTCAGCCTGCACGCGCCTTGAGAAGCGTCAACATCATGGCAGTCCCCTCCCGATAAAGCTGGATGATGCCATCTGCAAACGAGGGCAAAGAGAGGTAGAGGGCGATAAAACCGGCCAGCAAGGTCAGCGGAAAGCCAAACGAGAAGATATTAAACTGCGGCGCGGCACGGGTCATGACCCCAATCGCCAAGTTAATAATCAGCAACGCCCCCACCACTGGCATAGACAGCAGCAAGCCCAACGAGAACATTTTGCTGCCCCAGTCCGCCAGTTGCCGGAAGCCTATCCGTGGCAAAAATTCGGGCGAAATGGGAAACAGCCGGAAGCTGTCAATCAGGGTGGAGAGAATCAGATGATGCCCATCCATGGCCAGCAGCATCATAAACACCATCAACGACAATAAGCGCGAGATAGTGGGGACTTGGCTGTTGTGCTGGGGGTCAAACAACATGGCAAAGCCCAGACCCATCTGGGTGCTAATCATAAAACCGGCCATTTCGACCACGGTAATGGTCATCCGCATGATAAAGCCCAGCGACATGCCAATAATCAGCTGCTGGGCAATCATCAATAATCCGGTACCAGAAATGACCGCGACGGCAGGCATGGGCGGCAGCGATGGGGTAATCAGCACGGTAATCACAATCGCCATACCAACTTTGAATTTGCGGGGAATGCTGCGCGTGCCAAACAGGGGGTCGGCAATCAACAAGCCCATCACACGAAACAACGGCCACAAGAAGGTCCCGAGTAAGGCACTGATTTCGGCATCGGAGAGGTGGAGAGCGGTTGGAATCACAAGGGGGCTCGGGAACAGAAGGGGAAGGGAGAAGCGTGCACGGCAACCGCTGTCTTAACCCACCACACCGGGAATGCTATTAAACAGCCGAATGGTGTAATCCATCAGGGTATTGAGCATCCAAGGACCAGCAACCAGCAAGACGACAAACATCGCCAGCAGCTTGGGAATAAAAGTGAGGGTCATTTCGTTAATCTGAGTGGCCGCCTGCAAAATGCTGACCAGCAAGCCCACAACCAGTGAAATGCCCAAAATAGGCGCGGAAATCACAATCAACATAAACAGCGCGTTCTGCACAATATTAATGACCAGTTCTGGTGTCATGCTCCCCCTCCTAACTGACGTAAAAACTTTGCACAAGCGAACCCATCAGCAGCGTCCACCCATCCACCAGCACAAACAGCATCAGCTTAAACGGCAGCGAAATAATCACCGGTGACACCATCATCATCCCCATGGCCATCAAGATAGAGGCCACCACGAGGTCAATAATCAAAAAGGGGATAAAAACCATAAAGCCAATTTGGAAAGCCGTTTTAAGTTCGCTCACCACATAAGCGGGGAGTAGGGTTTTTAGGCTGACATCTTCAGGCCCTTTGGGCTTTTCGCTGCGAGAAATTTCAATAAAAAACTGCAAATCTTTATCACGGGTCTGCTGCATCATGAATTCTTTCATGGGCTGCGACCCTTTATCCAAGGCCTGCATGTAGTTGATTTTGTCCTCGGAGAACGGCATCCATGCCTCGGCATACACTTTGTCGAGCACCGGCCCCATGATAAAGAGGGTCAAAAAGAGGGACAGCCCGACAATGACTTGGTTGGGTGGAGACTGCATCGTCCCCAAGGCTTGGCGCAACAGGGACAGCACAATGACGATGCGTGTGAACGAGGTCATCATCAGCAGGACGGTGGGGATAAAGGTCAGCGAGGTGAGGAACAACAGCATCTGCAGCGATAGCGAGTAATTGGTGCCACCCCCCGCAGGGGCACTGTTCATCAGAGGCAGACCCGCTGCATCGGCGATATCAGGTAACACTAAGCCGAGGCCTCCCAGCACAGCGAGCTGGCACGCCCCCCAGAGAGGGGCTTTGAGGCGATATGCAACCGAAGGCAAGGCAGAAAACGAGAGGTGGGTCATTACGGCTTCTTGGGCAGAGAGAATCCTTGGCTGGTCAGCAAGGATTTGAGTTTGTCAGCAAACGCGCCTTGGGCAAGGGGAGGCGTACTTTCTGAGGGTGGGGCGGAGGGGGGTTTATCCAGCGTGGCCAGCAGTGTGACGTTGCCCGTCGCAACCCCAATCACCAACCAGCGGTTTTCAATTTCAAGCACCACCACGCGTTCACGCTGCCCGACGGTCACGCCGGAGACAACACGCAAAAACCGCCCCCCCCCAGCCACCGAGGGCATCAATCGCCGCGCCAACCACGCCACGCCCACAATCGCCAGCAACACAATGCCCAAGCCAATGACAACTTGAACCAGCCCCTCTAGCGCGGTAGGTGAGGGCGGCGGGGTAAGGGTTTGTCCCCAAGCGAAGGAAGCGAAAAACGGTGCTACCAAGGGCAGCACCGTTGCGGGCGAAAAAATGGCTTTTACGCGCACTATTTTTGCAAACGGCGTAGGCGTTCTGACGGGGTAATAATGTCCGTCAGCCGAATACCAAAGCGGTCATTCACCACCACCACTTCGCCTTGGGCAATCAGGCAGCCATTTACCAATACGTCCATTGGCTCACCGGCTAGGCCGTCTAGCTCAACCACGGAGCCTTGCGCCAACTGCAGCAAATTGCGAATTGCAATTTTGGTGCGCCCAAGCTCCACCGTCATGTTGACGGGGATGTCCAAAATCATATCGAGATTGGCGGGTCCCCCATCGGTGGAGACTTCTGGCGCGGGGTCGGCCGTCAGCGGCTGAAACAAACCTGTGGCAGGCTGAGGAATCGGGGCGGCAGCCTGCTCGGACATCGCAGCAGCCCAGTCGTCCATCGATACAGAGTTTTCAGTCGTCATGTTTCTTCGTCCGTAGTTTCTTGAAGTCTAAGTCGAGGTGGTCGCTCAATTCTTGAGCTCCTGCCAACACTTTTTCGACCTTCAACGCATATTGTTCATTCACGATTCCATATCGGCACTCGGCAACAGGAATACCGGATACGGTTGCTTCAATTGTGGTGGGCACTTCAATCCCCACTACATCCCCTTCTTTCAGCTTAAGGATGCGTCCCAGCGTAATATCGGTGGAAGCCAGCGTAGCCACCAAATCGACCTCGGCAACTTGCACCTGACGGGAGAGCAGATTCACCCAGCGGTTATCCACCTCGGTACGGTCTGCCGCCATGGTAGAGGACAGCAAATCACGCAGCGGTTCGACCATGGAGTACGGCATACAGACATGGAAATCACCACCGCCCGCGCCCAACTCAATCCGGAAGGTCATGGCCACCACGACTTCAGTTGGGGTGGCGATGTTAGCAAATTGGGTATTCATCTCGGAGCGCATAAAGACGAACTCGATGGGGTAGACCGATTCCCACGCTTTTTGGTATTCGACAAACACGACCTCAAGCATCCGACGAATGATGCGCTGCTCGGTCGCGGTAAAGTCTCGCCCTTCGACCCGAACGTGGTAACGCCCATCGCTGCCGAACATGTTATCTACAACCAAAAACACGAGGTCTGGATCAAAAATCAGCAGCGCCGTACCGCGCAGCGGCTTGACATGAACCAAGTTCAGGTTGGTTGGCACAACCAGATTGCGAATAAATTCGCTGTATTTTTGAACGCGAACAGGACCAACAGAAACTTCGGCATTGCGGCGAATGAAGTTAAACAACCCCATTCGGAGGTTACGGGCAAAACGCTCATTGATAATTTCAAGCGTTGGCATCCGACCACGTACAATCCGCTCTTGTCGGCCAATGTCATAGGCTCTAATGGGATTTGCTGTGCTGTCATCCTCAGTGGAGCCAGATACGCCGCGCAGCAGCGCGTCAACCTCTTCCTGAGATAGGATGTCATCTGCCATGGCAGGCCTTATTGCTGAACAATAAACGAGGTAAACACGACACCGATGACCAGAGGTCTGTCGCCGTGAGAGCCAATCGTTTCATTGATAATTTTACGAATCTGATTGCGTAGCTTGGCTTTGCCTTCAGGACTAGCAAGTTCTTGGGCACTCTTGGAGGACAACAACATGATGATGGCACTACGAATTTTGGGGGTATACGCTTTGACGATGGCACGGGCGGCATCATTAGCCAACTCGGTCTCAATTTCGACTTGCAGCATCCCACCTTGTTCACCGGTGAGGTTCACCACAAACGAATCCATCTTTTCAAAAACGGGCAAGCTGGCCGTGCTCCCCACTGGACCATCCCCTTCGGCACCATGATCAGCAGATTTGCTGATAAACAACCAACCGACTGCACCGGCCAACCCAATCACCAAAACAGCCAAAACAGAAATAACGATGATGAGCATCTTTTTGCCGCTCGCCGCTTGTTTGTCTGCTGGTCCCGCGGCTGCGGCTGCTGCTTTGCTTTGTGCCATAGTTCTACCCTAATTAACAAGCAGCCACCACGCGACGATCAGCACACCCCCTGAGCTTACGGGACGCTGCTGAATGAGGCGCATGGCGGGCTTGCACTACTTTTTTAGACTTGCCGCCCACGAGTGAGGCAACGTTTGCCGGAAGCTTATCATAATGGCTATACGCCGCAACCGCGCAATTACACGCGAATGCTCAACGTACCGTCAGGGAGGGGCATGGAACGTGTGGCCACTTCACCCAATATCTCGGCATCGACCTCAACGTCACCGCTACCCGAGCCCTGCCCCTGCCGTCCGCCGCTGCCATTTTGCTGACGCGCCAACTGGTCGTTAGCTTGGGCTTGTGAATTTTGGCCGGACTGCGGCTGCCCGCTGGCGACGTTTGCTTCGGCAAGGTGAATGCCATTATCCGCCAACATGGTAGAGAGCCGCGCGAGTCCATCCTCTAGGGCTTGACGTGTTTCAGGAACAGCGGCAACAAAGCTAAGCTGAGCGCCATCGGGTCCCATCTTCAGGGTGATGTCTACCGGCCCCATATTAGGGGGATTCACTTGCAGCTGAGCAGACTCCAGCTTGGTATTCATCATCACATTAACGTGCTGCCCAACATCTTCTACCCAGCGTGGGTGAAGAACAGGGGTGGCGACATTGATAATATGTACCGGTGCGGCATCGGCTTTTGCACCCAGATTAGGCACAGCGACTTGCAGTGAATTGCCATTGGCCGCCACCACGGTGGGGGCTTCGGTGATATTAGCCTTGTCTGCGGCAGCCAGTTGGGTGGCAAAATCCGCCGCACTCGGCAATTTTTTCTGGGCAGCACCGAGTGCGGCCTCACCCATAGGAACCGCCGTCAAGTCGGCTTTGGGCTCACCCTTGGCTTGACCCTGTGCGCCGCCCTGCGCCAAACCCGCCCCCATATCAAGGGGCTTTTGGGTGGTCGATTCTAAGGTAGAAACGGCCGAAGTAGCGGAAGGTAAATCGCCGACCTGCTTGGTCGTCTTGCCTGCCTCTGGTGTAAGCCCTGCTGCGAGTTTACCCAGTCCATCCTGAGTTGCAGCGACCACCCCTGCCATGGCTTCTAGCCCAGGGTTTTTCGCTGAGCTAGGTACAGCAGCTTGCTCGGTGCTGGGCATGAGGGCGGTAACAACTGGCTCAATAGCAGCGGGAACAAGGACAGAGAGAGGAGAGGCCAAAACAGCTAGAGCCTCAGTAGGTAACGATGCTCTTGCTTTATCCCCCAGCGATGCGGCGTTATCCAGCAAAGTAGCGACATCAGCGGCTGTCTTACTGTCAGCCAACAGCGTATCTTGCACCATCCCTTTGTCGTCTAGCAGTACAGCCGAATCACCAGACGCACCGTTAGCCGCATCCGCATCAAGGCTGACAGCGGTTTTTGTCGGGGCTTGCTTGCCCATTAAGCCAATCAAACCAAACAGCTGTGCAGGGTCAACCGGCTGTGTACTGGCCGTGGCCTCTTCTTCTGACTCTGTTTTACTTGTCGCGGAAGTTGCATCGTCGGCGGTGGATTTTGCTGCCGTGCTATTCGTCGATTTGGGCACGGTCGAAGCCGGTGTGCCAGAAGCGGTACTGGCAGGCGGGGCGGCCTTGGCAGGTACAGCAGGGGGCAAAGCAGGCGGTGCACTAGCAGCACGCGGCGCAGCAGCGGGGGGAGCTGCACGCTCGGCAGGCTTCATGCCCACACTGTCTTTGTTTGCCATGGTTTGAATCTGATTACCCAATAGACCGGAAAAAAGATCCCTTCCTGCACTCGGTGTCGCCGAAGCGGAACTGGTAGAGGGTCCCGCGGGAGCAACAGCAGAGGTCGTATTGACATTCATGATTCAGCCTTTCTTAAGCAATATCTTAGGGCGATTTTAGGGCTTCAAAGCAAGTTACATTCCAGCCGATAGCAACGCAGAAGAGACGCACAATGCAACATATACCCTCGCCACACTTAGCTCTTCCCTGACCGGAAAATCCGTGCGGCAAATTCATCCGTTTGCTTTTGTTCGCGCTTGGCTTCTTTTTGCTGCTGCCTCAGCTTTTCCTGCTCCAACAATTTTTCGAGGGCTTTGACTTTTTTACGCGCTTGATGCCAATTTTCTACCATTTCTTGATGCAATATTTTGGCAAAGTCGACTTCTTTGACTTGAGTCGTCACGGCATCGCGTAGTCGCTCGATAAACCGCTGATAATCCACCCACTGCGCCGCGCCCATACCCCGCTCACCGTGTTCGATACGCCGCACAAGGTAATCGTTCAAAAACATATTGAGCTGATCCAGTTTTTGAATCGCCGAATCCATGCGCTTACGCGCTTCGTTCATACGCTCTACTGCCTTGTCACACGCCTCGGTGGCAAGGCGCATCAAGAGCTCGTATTTGCTTTCGGCCATAGGATATTAAGGACTCGCCAAGACGGCACGGGATGGGGGAAGGGGCAGCAAGTAGGAAAATAAAGAGGAAGAAGGACGAGGTCGCTAGGAAGTCAGTACACCAATCATTTGGGCGTGACTGTCCTCGAAGCCAACAGATTCATCCATGGCTTGAGAGAGAAAACCTTCCATGGCGGGATAGAGCCGAATGGCTTCATCCAAGATACGGTCAGAGCCTGCCACATAAGCCCCCACGCTAATCAGGTCGCGGTTGCGCTGATAACGCGAATAGAGCTGCTTAAATGCCCGCGCCATGTCGAGATGGTTTTTTTCCACCACATCCACCATCACGCGGCTAATGGATTGCTCAATATCAATGGCAGGGTAGTGACCCGCTTCGGCCAAGTGACGGGATAAAACAAAGTGACCATCCAAAATCGCCCGTGAAGAATCGGCGATAGGGTCTTGTTGGTCATCCCCTTCGGACAGCACGGTATAAAAACCGGTAATCGCACCACCTTGGTCACCACAGCCTGCACGTTCAATCAGTTGCGGTAATTTGGCAAACACGGAAGGCGGATAACCCTTGGTCACAGGGGGTTCGCCAATGGCGAGGGCAATTTCACGCTGTGCCATCGCATAGCGGGTAACGGAATCCATCAACAGCAGCACAGACAGCCCTTGGTCACGAAAATATTCGGCCAAGGCGGTAGCATAAGCCGCGCCGTGCAAACGCATTAACGGCGGGGCATCGGCAGGGGCGGCGACCACCACCGAACGGGCTAAACCATCTTCCCCCAAAATATTCTCGATAAAGTCTTTAACTTCTCGACCCCGCTCACCAATCAGCCCCACCACCACTACATCGGCTTTGGTGTAACGCGCCATCATGCCGAGCAGCACGCTCTTACCCACCCCCGAGCCGGCAAACAAACCCAAACGCTGCCCACGCCCAACAGTCAATAATCCGTTAATGGCCTTTACGCCGACATCCAGCACGTCATGAATGGGGGTACGATGCAGCGGGTTAATGGCTTGGCCATACAGGGGGTAGAAAGCATTGGGGGCGATAGGCCCTAAGCCATCCAGCGGGCGACCGAGTGAATCAAGGATGCGTCCCAGCAAGCCTTCACCCACAGGCACTTGCCGCCCCTGCGCACCAGAGGTCTGGCCAACCACTTGTTGATAATCGTAACGAGGGGGATTGTGCGAAACGAGCGCGGAGACCGGCGTACCAGGCAGCAACCCGTGCACATTGGCCACCGGCATCAAATAGACAATGTCACCGGCAAAACCAACCACTTCGGCTTCAACCGTATGACCTTCGTCGAGGTTAACGATACAAGCACTGCCGATAGGGAGGCGCAGGCCAATGGCTTCCATCACCATGCCAGTGACGCGAGTCAGCCGGCCTTGGGTCTGCCACAAAGAAGCCTTAGCAACGGCGGTGCCGCACACATCCAGATAACTGGCAAGGCGGTCAAGCGCGTCCATGGCTTTCTGCCCCCAAAGTGGCGAGCAACGCTTTCCAGCGGCTGGCAACGGTCATGTCAATATGGGCAGAAGGCGTATCAATCACACAGCCACCCGCTGCCACGTTATGGTCTTCAATACACTGCCACTGAATGGCGGGGGATTCGGTATTCAGGAAGAGCCGCACGGTGGCTAAATCTGCTGGATTCAGCCGCACACTGGCTTGGGTGACTTCGGGAGGGATGCTGGCAAGGGCTTGCTCAATCAGGGGCAACACGGCCTTGGCATCGACTTTAAGCTGGGCTTGCACCAAGGTTTCAGCGACGTGTATCGCCAGTTTAAGCACGGCGGGCGCAAGACGGCTTTCCAGATCAGTGACCGCATCGGTAAATGCAGCGGCGACGGCAATCATGCGGCTGATTTGCTGGTTAAACTCAATAGTAGCCGCTTCTTTGGCCTCTACGTGCCCTTGCACAGATCCGCCAGAAAGCCCTTCGTTGTAGCCGGCCTGATAGCCAGTTTGGAAGGCTTCTTGGTGAATATGTTCCAGCTCCGCAGCCGTAGGCCACTGGGGCACGGGCTCTGGCGATGGCTCGACCACGAGGTCAGCAGGCGTAGCTTCGTCGAAAGACACATCCCCTTCTACTTCACCCGCTTGCAAGTCACCATCCGCCATCAGCCCTTCGGCAAAATCAGCAGCATCGCCCTGTGCCTCTTGCCCTTCGGGGAGATTTTCCGCAGAAGAAGGGGCAAGCTCACCCTCTACACCAGCGGCAGCCAGCAGGGCGTTCAGGTCTAAACCTTGGGGTAGGGTGTGCTCTGGTGTCGGAGTGACCCAGTTCCGGCTACGAAGGGAGTTTGACACATTATGGATAGCATCGAAGCGCAGGGGTTTCCATTCCCCGCGCGCGATGTCCTCCTCCGTCATCATCTTATTCGACAACGCCTTCTTCCCCGCCCTTGCCGGTCAAGACAATCTGACCGTCTTCTGCCAACTTACGCACAATTTTGAGGATTTCTTTCTGTTCGCCTTCAACCTCAGACACCTTGACCGGCCCCTTGGCCTCGAAGTCGTCTTTAAGCATTTCTGCAGCACGCGAGGACATGTTCTTGAAGATTTTGTCCTTGAGCTCTTGGCTTGTGCCTTTGAGTGCGGTGATAAGCGATTCTGGCGAAATTTCGCGCAAAATAACCTGAATCGAACGGTTGTCGAGGTCGCACAGGTTTTCGAACACAAACATTTTATCTTGAATGCGCTGCGCCAGCTCTGGGTCGTATTCTCGGATAGAGCCCAGTGCGGAGGTTTCGTAAGAGCTCCCCATAAAGTTGAGGATTTCTGCCGTAAGCTGAACCCCACCAATGGCACTTTTTTTCATCCGGTCAGACCCAGACAACAACTGGTTGAGCACATCGTTCAGCTCACGAATCGCTTGGGGCTGCACGCCTTCCAAGGTCGCAATTCGCAGCAAGACATCGTTACGCAGACGCTCGCTCAAGTGCTGCATGATGGCACTGGACTGGTCAGGCTCAAGGTGAACCAAAATAGTAGAAATAATCTGCGGGTGTTCATTGCGAATCAAATCAGCCGCAGAGGCCGGATCCATCCATTTAAGGCTTTCGATACCGGTGTTATCGTTACCTGCAAAGATTTTATCCAGCAAAGTACTGGCTTTGTCCTCGCCCAGAGCTTCAACCAATACCATCCGTAGGTATTCATCTGCCGCCCCGATAGAAGCCCGCATTTTGGCCTCGTCGCGGAACAGCATTACGGTGGTGTCAATTTCATCAATGCTGAGATTGGTGATCTGGGTCATGGCTGTTGAGATTTTTTGGACTTCTTTCGGCCCTAAAAACTTAAACACCTCAACCGCATCTTGCTGACCAATACTGAACAGCAACACCGCACTGCGGCGAATGCCTGCATCACTCATCACTTATCCATTCTTTGATAATTTGAGCGGCCATACGGGGATCTTTGCGGATAATTTCACGCGCAGCATCGAGATTGGCGGTGTAAGAGATTTGCTGAAGCTCTTGCTCATCCATAGGCTCTGTCTCTTCTTCCGCGCCCTCGATAGCTGGGCCATCCAACCCATCTTCTTCCAGCTTTGGAGGATTGATGACATCCCGAACAATGGGGCGTACCACACCAAACAAAATGTAGAGGAACACCAGCAGCAACGCACCCCACTTGGCGAGTTCACCCAAGTTGTTGCTTACATAATCAATCGCTTGCTGTTGATAGCCAGGGCGAGAAGAGTTGTCAGCAAAAGCGGCGTTAACCACGTTAAGGGTATCGCCCCGTGCAGGGTTATAACCCATCGCCTCTTTGACCAAATTATTGATTTGTGTCAGCTCTTGCTGGGTCAGCGGTGCAAACTTGCTTTCCCCATTTTGGTCGGTTTTCTTCTTGTAGTTGACCACCACTGCAGCAGAAACCCGCTTCACCATCCCAACGGGGAGCTTGGTGTGCTGAATGGTGCGGTCCACTTCGTAGTTAACCGTCGAGTCTTTTTTGGACGACTTTTCAGACCCTTGCTGACCATTGGTGGTAATACCGGCTTGCGTACCAGGCGGCAAAGTAATGGGGGCAGCGGCGGCATTGGGCGGCTGGTTAGACAAGGCTCCCGGCACGCCACCAGGCCCTAGCGGGTCACGGTCGGTACTTTCGTGGAGCTGCTGGCTGCGAATCGCGGCGGCATTGGGCGGGGAATTGGGGCCGTAGTTTTCAGAGGTCTGCTCTGTCTGGGCAAGGTCAAGCTCGGTCGTGACTTCCGCCCGTACATTACCCTTGCCAAAAATAGGCTCAAGAATAGTTTCGATACGCTTAATATACGTACGCTCAACTTCTTTAATGTAGTTCAGCTGACGTTGATTGAGCCCATCTTGACCTTGGGCGGGGTCTTGCATAGTGGAAAGCAGATTGCCTTCTTGATCCACCACCGTGATGTTGCGCGGGGGCAGCCCAGGAACGGCAGAAGCCACCAAATTCATAATGCCGTGAATTTGGGTGGCATCAATCAGGCGGCCCGGATGCAGCGTCAATGCCACCGAGGCGGTGGGCTTTTGTTGTTCACGCAAGAAAACGCTATTTTTAGGAATGGCCAAATGCACCCGTGCTGCTTGTACGGTTTGCAGTGCTTCAATAGTGCGGGAGAGTTCGCCTTCGATGGAACGCTGATAGTTCACTTGCTCAGCAAATTGGCTAATCCCAAATTTCTGGTTATCCATGAGCTCAAAGCCGACACCACTGGCTTTAGGCAGGCCTTGCGACGCAAGCTTAAGACGCGTTTCGTAAACGGCTTCAGAGGGGACAGAAATCACCCCTCCTTGTGCAATTTGATACGGCACATTCATCTGCGTCAGTGCGGTGGTAATTTGACCACCGTCTTTGTCTGACACATTGCTAAACAACACCTTCCACGTTGGCTCACGCATCCACAGCGTCGTACCAATCACGAGCGCGAGAATAGCTGCAATGCCTACATAGAGAAGCATTTTTTTGTTGGTGGGCAACCCCTGCAAACGCTCCATACTTTCACGCATGCGCCCTTGCTTGAGGTTACCGCCGATGTCTGCCATTTCTGCCATAAAAATCTACATGTTATTGCCGCGAAAACTGGCGGAAAACGGGTGTAAAAACGCAGCCCAAACCCAAAAAATGGGAGGCACTACACCTGAGTGTTCATGACTTCTTGGTAGGCAGTAACGAGCTTATTACGCACCTGTACCATCGTTTGAAATGACAAACTCGCCTTTTGCAGGGAAATCATCACATCGTGCAAATTGACGTTTTCATCACCCATTTCAAACCGCTTTTGTAGGTCTTGGGATGTTTGCTGCACGTCGTTGACTTGCTCAATCGAAGAACGGAGTACCTCGGCAAAATCAACCTTTGGAGCTTGCCCCGCAATGGGGTCTGGGGAACGATTTGCCGCTAATGCAGACACACCGCGCAAATCACCTATTACTTGTTCGATGCCTTGGATAGCCATAATCTTCTCCCAACAATCTGTAATGTAGCACGCACGTTCAACGTTGCGTGCTGCTTGGCTCGGCGTGAACCAGATGCGCATCTTGCTCGCGGTAGCGTTGCAACTTATACCGCAAAGTGCGTTCGCTAATACCTAATTTTTCAGCAGCTAAGCGTCTTACGCCTTTGACCGCCGACAGCGTATCTAGGATATGCCGTTTTTCGAGGCTATCCATCGTCTCAGACTCCCCAACACTGGGGGGGAGACAAACATCAACCTCGGTCAAGGAGGGTGCCTCTGCTTGGGCGAGCATCAAATCCTCCAAACCAATCGTACTACTCGAGGCGAGAATCAATGCTCTTTGCATGACGTTTTCTAGCTCACGGATGTTACCGCCCCACTCATACCCCGTCAATTCTTGAATCGCCACCGTAGAAAGGTGCAAATTTTTTATAGGGGTTTGCTGACCTGCGTGCTTGGCCAAGAAATGTTGCGCTAAGGGCACAATGTCCTCTTTACGCTCCCGTAGCGGGGGAATGGTGAGCGGAAAAACATTGATACGGTAAAATAAGTCTTCTCGGAAATGCCCCGCCCGCACTTCGTCTTGCAATGCACGATTGGTGGTGGCAATCACCCGCACATCCAAACGGATAGTTTTACTTCCCCCCACCCGCTCCAATTCTTTTTCTTGTAGCACACGCAACAACTTAGCTTGCAAAGAGAGCGGCATTTCGGAGATTTCATCCAGCAATAACGTCCCGCCCTGCGCCTGCTCAAACTTGCCGGCGAACTGAGCAGAAGCCCCCGTAAACGCCCCTTTTTCGTGGCCAAACAAGGTGGACTCCAGCAGGTTCTCAGGGATGGCCGCGCAATTGACCGCCACAAAAGCACCGCTCGCCCGCATGGAGTGGCGATGGATATAACGCGCCACCACTTCCTTGCCTACGCCACTTTCCCCCTGTAGCAAAACAGAGACATCCGACAGCGCAATCCGTGCAGCCAATGCCAAGGTCTGCTGCATGATAGGCGATTCCGCTACCATGCCTTCGCGTGAATCAGATTTAGGACGCAAAACGCGGTGCTCAATCTCGGCCACCAAAACACTCGGTTCAAAGGGCTTGAGCAGGTAATGCGCCGCGCCCGCCCGCAGCAAGGCCACCGCCTGCTCCAGTACGCCATAGGCCGTCATCAGCACAAAAGGTACGCTGGGGTAATGTTTTTTCGCCTCATAAAACAAAGCGTAACCATCCATAACGGGCATTTGGGCATCTGACAAAATCAAGCCGACGGGCTGGTGCTTGAGCACCTCTAGCGCGGCCATGCCGTTATCCGCCGACAAGGTACAAAAACCCGCCAAATTCAGCGTATCCACCACGGCCTCACGCAAGTCAGGATCATCTTCGACCACGAGTACGGGAAGCGGTGTAGTCGCGACTATTGCAACCTGTCGATGAAGAGACGTGCCCATGACCTGCCCTAATTAAAGAACCTACAGAATCCACCGTATTTCTACCTAATGCCAATTATGGCATGAAGTCATCCCGTTTTTTCTAGCGCATAATGCGTCCCCCACTCTTTACTTTTCCTTAAACAGGTATCGTCGTGCGTTTCGAAAACCGAATCAAAATCTGCGCCCCCACCACCCCCCTATCTGCACGTTTAAGCCGCCCCCAGCTATGGCAGGGCTTGGTTGCACGGGCAGAGCAGCCTGAACTATTTGTTTACGGCCTTGAATACATGAAGGTTTTGGCGCGAGGCACCAACTGGCTAGAGCGAGAACTCTGTCTACCTGGCGGGCTGTTGGTGCGGGATCGTGTGCTGCTCACCCCCCAAGCTTCGGTGCATTACGATACCGAAGCCGGCACAGGATTTGCCGCCAGCAGCCTCTCCATGCACATTGAGGAACCCCAGCCCGAGCACCTTTATGTGCAGTTTACTTACCACACTGGGCTGCAAGCAGAGGCCGAAAACGAAGACGCACGCTTTGTTGCGTATATCCAAGAAGCCTATAAACAAGCTGACCGCGACACCATCCGCAGCCTTCGTGCATGGGTGCGCGGCGAACTGACCGCTCCAGAGGCTTAAGCACCTGCCCGCCCATCATCGGTTCAGTGCTGTCGCAGGATTGCCGGTATAATCCCCCGCTTAATTCTGCTCCGTGAGCCTTATCCGCGATGCTTCGCAAGTTTATTAGCCGTGTATTCAATCTGCCGTCCCGTAACAAAGGGACGCGCCCCAAAGTCATCCCCTTCTCTCAGCATGGTATCCAGCGTGACCGCCTTAGCAGCGGTGCGTTGCGTACCATTGAGCGACTGCAAGAGGGTGGCTTCAATGCCTTTGTGGTCGGTGGTGCCGTGCGTGACTTGCTGCTAGGCGCGCACCCCAAAGACTTTGACATCGCCACCAATGCCACGCCAGAGCAGGTACACCACCTGTTCCGCCGCTCCCGCATTATTGGACGGCGTTTCCGCATCGTGCATGTGTTGATGGGGCCAGAAACCCTCGAAGTCACCACCTTTCGCGGCGGAGACGACAAAACCACCGACCAAGAGGGGCGCATCCTGAACGACAACGTGTTCGGGAGCCAAGAAGAAGACGCACGCCGCCGCGACTTTACGGTCAACGCGCTGTTCTACAACCCCACAGACGAAACCATCATCGACTACCACCACGGCGTGCGCGACGTTCACGCCAAAAAGCTCGTCATGATAGGCAATCCAGTACAACGCTACCGCGAAGACCCCGTGCGTATGTTGCGTGCCGTGCGCCTCGCCGCCAAGCTGGGCCTCAGCATTGACGATGCCACCCGCCGCCCCATCGCCGAGCTGGCCAGCCTACTGAAAAATGTCCCCTCCGCGCGGCTATTCGATGAAATGCTGAAGATGCTGTTCTCGGGTCATGCCTACGCCAGCATCAACATGCTGCGCCAAGAGGGCTTGCACCACGGCATTTTTCCGCTGCTCGATACGCTGGTGGCGCAAACCCAAGGCAAGTCCTTTATCCAGCTAGCCTTAGAAAGTACCGACCAGCGCATCCGCCAAGACAAACCCGTCTCGGTCGGCTTTTTGCTAGCCACCCTACTCTGGCAACACGTCCATAAAGCGTGGCAACGCCGCCTTGACCACGGCGACAAGCCCATCCCCGCGCTGTTTGATGCGATGGATGACGTAGAACGCCTACAAGACGAACAATTTGCTATTCCCCGCCGTTACTCGGCCACCATGCGCGAAATTTGGGTTTTGCAGCCACGCTTCGAACAGCGCATCGGCTCGCGCCCTTACCGCTTACTCGAACAACCCCGCTTCCGTGCAGGCTATGACTTCCTCGCCCTCCGCGCCGCCGTAGGCGAAGTCCCACAAAGCTTGGTTGATTGGTGGACAGACTTCCAAGACGCGCCCGAAAGCAAGCGTCAAGCCCTGCTCACCCAAGCCCGCGAAGCCGACGACCGCCCGCCCCTCGCCAAAAAACGGCGGCGGCGTAGAAAGCCAGCAGGCGGTGCAGGGGACGGCGAATAATGACCCAAGTGTTTGTGGCCTTGGGCAGCAATCTCGCCCAGCCTATGGCGCAGATTGAGGCGGCTTACCACGCGTTAAAAGCACTGCCCAACACACGCTGGGTGGCCAGCTCCTCCCTTTACCGTACTGCGCCGGTAGGCTATACCAACCAGCCGGACTTTATCAACGCGGTCGTTGAACTCGACACCCAGCTTGCGCCCCATGCTTTGCTGATGGCGTTGCAGCACATCGAACATGCCCAAGGACGCGCCCGCACCTTTGCAAATGCGCCCCGTACCTTGGACCTCGACCTGCTGTGGTACGGCAACCAAACCGTGCAAGATCCCGTCCTCACCCTCCCCCACCCCAGAATGCACGAGCGTGCTTTTGTGCTCGCCCCCCTTGCCGAACTCGCCCCCACACTTGACCTGCAGGGTCATGGGCAGGTAGAAGCCTGTCTGGCACGGTGCGTAGGGCAAGATATTGTGCGCTTGCCAGCGGCTGTGTAATCTAGCCCGTCCCCTTTTTAACCCTCATGATGCGCCACGAGGAAACACCCCGATGAAAATCACCGTCAACACGCTGCTTAAGCAAGCTCACGAAGGCAATAAGCTCACCATGCTGACTTGCTACGATGCCAGTTTTGCCACCTTGCTAGACGATGCCGGTGTAGACATGCTGCTGGTCGGGGACTCGCTGGGTATGGTAATGAACGGCACAGACTCCACCTTGCCGGTCACCCTAGACGAAATGGCCTACCACATCCGTGCCGTCGCACGCGGGTCACGCAATGCACTGATTGTCGGGGACATGCCCTTTGGTAGCTACCAAGAAAGCCCGCAGCAAGCCTTTGCCAGTGCCGCCAAATTGATGCAAGCAGGGGCGCATATGGTCAAGCTCGAAGGCGGCGCGTTTATGGCCGAAACCACCCGTTTTCTGGTGGAGCGCGGCGTGCCCGTCTGTGCCCACATCGGACTGACCCCCCAGTTTGTGAACACCTTTGGCGGCTACCGCGTGCAGGGCAAAACCGATGATGCAGCCGAGCGCATCCTTGCCGATGCCCATGCCTTGGCCGATGCGGGCGCAAGCTTGGTGCTGATGGAGTGTGTCCCTGCCGCTTTGGGCAAAACCATCACCCAATCCATCGCCGTGCCCACCATTGGTATTGGTGCAGGCGTGCATACCTCGGGACAAGTGCTGGTGCTTTATGATGTGCTAGGGGTTTACCCAGGCAAAAAAGCCCGCTTTGTCAAAAACTTCATGACCGAAGCGGGCAGTATTCCTGGTGCCATCAAAGCCTATCTTGCTGCCGTCAAAGCGGGCACCTTCCCCGCCGAAGAACATTCGTTTTAACCCTGCCCAATCAGGACGCTTGCCCCATGCAAATCTTACGCACCATTGCCGATGTTCGCGCTTGGCGAAAAACCGCCGGACGACTGGCGTTTGTCCCCACCATGGGCAATCTGCACGAAGGACATTTGGCACTGGTCACCGAAGCCCGTCGCCATAGCGAGGCCGTGATTGTCAGCATCTTCGTTAACCGCCTGCAGTTTGGGCAGGGCGAAGACTTCGACAGCTATCCCCGCACCTTTGAAGCCGATTGCGCCAAGCTAGAAGCCGCGCAGGTCGATGCCCTGTTTTTGCCTGACGAGCGGGCACTTTACCCCCGCATTCGCCAAGACTTCAACGTAGAGCCGCCGCACCTGCAAAACGAGCTCTGCGGCGCGTTCCGCCCAGGGCATTTTCGGGGCGTGGCGACCGTCGTCACCAAGCTGTTCAATATCGTTCAGCCGGACGTAGCCTGCTTCGGCAAAAAAGACTACCAACAGCTTGCCGTGCTGCGGGGCATGGTGGCTGACCTCAACATGCCGATTGACATCGTCCCCGTCGACACCGGACGCGCTGCCGATGGCTTGGCGTTGTCCTCCCGCAATGGCTACCTCTCGGCAGAAGAACGCGCCGAAGCCCCCCGCCTTTATCGCCAGCTCAGCCTTATCCGCGATGCCCTGCAAGCGGGCAGCAACGATTATGCGGGGCTAGAGGCCGTCGCTCACGCGGACTTGACCGCCCACGGCTGGCAAGTTGATTATGTCGAGATTCGTGCCGCTGACACGCTTGAGATTGCCCATGCCGGTGAACGCCATATCGTGATTTTGGCCGCCGCCCGACTCGGCAAAACACGTCTTATCGACAATATCGACGTAATGCGCTAAAACCCCCTCATCGCTTCCCCTGCCCGTCCTCCCCATCCCTCTCTATACCAAGGGTTCAGGAAAACACCGACAGCAGGGGGTCACTTTTTTGGCAGGCTGCACACACGGCACCGTGTGTCCTTGCGCCATGCCTGATTTTTCTCTATCACAAGGATACTTTTGCCATGCAACGCATGATGCTCAAATCCAAGATTCACCGCGTTACCACCACCCAATGCGAACTGCACTACGAAGGCTCGTGCGCCATTGACGAAAATCTCTTAGAAGCAGCCGATATTCGTGAGTACGAGCAAATCGACATTTGGAATGTGAATAACGGCGAACGCTTCACGACTTACGCCATTCGGGGCGAACGCGGGAGCGGCATTATCTCGGTGAATGGCTCTGCCGCTCGCCGCGCAGCCCAAGGCGATATTTTGATTATCGCCACCTTTGCCGCCATGGATGATGCCGAAGCCGCCCGTTATGAGCCCAAGCTGGTCTATGTCAACGACGACAACACCATCAAGGCGATTGGCGGTAGCATCGCCGTTCAACCTGCCCCCTGAGCATGAGGGGCCGCTTGGCGGCAACGCAAAAAAATATCCCACAAGGCCATACGCCGAGGTGGGATATTTTTTTGCCGATTTTGGTAGCGAGTCGGTACGGGTTACAGTGGCTTTTGAATCACCAGCCACATGTTATCGCTGGTCGGTAGGCGGTCAGCAAAGCTAAACTTAGCGATATGAAAACCCACCTGCTGGCACATCTGGACCAAGCTATCAGGCGTAAAGTAATTGACGTGGTCAGGCAGCCGAAACCCGCACCACTCCTTGCCGCGTACCATCCGATTGACCGAGCCAAAGTTAGGCACTTTGATAATGCAGTGCCCCCCAGGCAACAAGGTGCGAAACACCCCCGCCAGCAAGAGCTTAGGGGCGATTTCATGCTCTAAAAACGCGCTCAGTAACACCCCTGAAAAAAGGTTGGCAGGGAACTGCTTCAGCCCACTGACCGCCGCATCGTGGACAATCCGCCCCCCGCGTGGTGCAACTTTCTCCGTAGCCTTTTGTGCCAAGACCCGCGAAATTTCAATCCCGTGCGGAATATGATGCGCCACCAGCCCCTCCAACGCCCCACCCCCGCCACAGCCAATATCTAGAACATTGCCAGCCATCACAAACCGGCGCACAAGGTAAGGCAGCTTGTCGCGCTTCAGCCAGCGATGACGGACTATTTTGAGCTGCTGGCTGAGGAACTGCTGAATCGGGGCTTTAGCCACCCGCCGCTGGGTTTGAGAAGCGGAAGTTTTTTCCCAAGCAAACTCGTCCACCAGCCGTTCATAAACGGGGGCAGTTTCTAGATACACAAACCCACACCCACGGCAGGCTTTAATCGGCCATTGCACATTCCCAAAAGGGGTCACAGGGGCGGCGGCGTTGTCTTCGCCACAGCTAGGACAGGGACGGTGAACCAAATTGCTCATGGTAGCAGTCTCGAAAAAACAAAGGGGTTAGAGGGCAAAAAGCGTTAGAGCCTGTTTACGTGCTAGCGAACGACGTGTCAGCCAAGGCGAAATTCGCAAAAAAACGCCGTTGAACTTGAATCTACACACCTATTTTTGTGAATTTCAATGCAGGCTCACCCGAGTCTCACAGCTCATAAGCAGGCTCTTAACGCGGAATGCTCACCGCGTGTTCATCGTAATCGCCCCGCTCTGCCCCACGGTGGCATGCCATGCAGTTTGCAACGCTGCCAATCGCTTTGCGCTTATACACCGAAGGGCTGACCTCATCATGCTTACGGACAAACCAAGCGGTTTCAGAAATACGTATCACACCGGCATCACGCCCCCCCTCTCGGGCAACTTTGCTTTGGAAGCGACCCGTTGCGCGGTCAGCGGCATGCAGGGTCAAAAACTGGGTAATTTCCTTCGCAGTAGCGGCATCCATGCTGGCGTTGCTGCCAAAGTGCTTGTTCAGTCCGCCCATCATCTTTTGCCAGCCCGAGGCCATCAATAAGCCTGGGGGGTAGGCCATATGGCAAGAGGCGCACTCTTCTTTGTACGCTTTATTGGGCGGGGTCAGTAGCAAGCGGCTGCCGCCTTCGCCGTGCTCACCGGCTACGCTAGGCAAAGCGCAAAGCATCAGCGCGGAGAGGACAAGGCGGGGTAGCCAGCAGTGTTTCATATCAGTACCTTTAAACATATATAATCAATTGGTTATGCGTTAACGCACGGATAGCAGCCACGCCAAATAATCGGCTTTTTCTTGGGGTGTGCATTCGCGGCTGAAGACATCATCGCAATTACGGCGAAACCATTTGTCCACTTTTTTGGGGTCGGTTAAGCGGCGAGGGTTGGCAATAGGCGCAAGCGGATTAATTTCCCGAAAGGCCAGCGTCATCCCCATCGCTTTGGGGTCTTTGGTATGGCAAGTGGCACAACTGATGGCCTTGCCATTTTTTTGGACTTCGCGAAAATACAGGGCTTTGCCGGCTTCGGCAGAAGCTTTGCCGCCTGCGGCTTGGGCATAGGTTGCAGCCATCTCGGCAGGAGTTTCGGCGTGGGTAGGCAAACCAAGTAGCCCCACACAGAGGGCAAAAAGGGTATGAGCGTAACGCATGGTAATTTCCTTGAGGACAGACACCCCCTGTCCGCAGTCAAACGGGAAGGGGGCAAGGGTCCAACAGCAGATTAGGGAGTCGGAGCGGAGGGGGCTTTGGTAGCAGATGTCGCGATGGCTGGACGAGGAGGCGGTGCGGCGGGGGCGGGCTGCCCAAATAACATCGACAGGGCAAAACGGCGGCGGGCGATAAAGACAAAGGCAATGTGCGCCAACACCAGTAGCAAGGTGGCATTGGCGGTGGCTTCGTGAACGTCTTTGGCCACTTCATCCAACGGAGCCGCACCGGCCATCAAGGCAGCCAAACCTTCGCGAGTGTCCATTCGGCGACCATCGCTGTCAGCATGGGCGGCGGGCACCAGTGCCGTGGCGGCCACACCCAAGACACGGGCGTTATCCACCAGCATCAGCCCTGTCACGCTGCACACCAAAAAAGAGGACAGCGTGCTGGCAATCAACAGACTGCTAATTCCTCGACTGGGGTTGTTTTTAAAGCCTTGCAGCTTAGGCAACAAAGAGGGAAAGCCCTTTGTGCCTGTCACCCAAACCAGTAAGCGCACGGCAAAAGCCAACACACCGAGATAGCCTAGCCAAACATGGAGAAGCTCGCCTTCTTCACCCGTCAGATAAGCGGCAAGGCAGCTGCCAGCCAAGAGCCAGTGCAAAACACGGAAGCGGGTAAAGGGTTTCATGGTCAAGCCTTTGTCTGTGCATGAATCAGGGGCGCATCATGCCGACAGCAGCTTAGGAGAAACTTAATAGCGGCGGATTTAGAAGCTGTTTACGTATTCGAGAGCACGCAGGGGTTGCCAAGGCGAAATGAACCAAAAAAGCACCGTTGGAACTGAATCCACACGCATTTTTTGGGGCATTTCAACGCAGGATCACCCGAGTTTCGCAGATCGTAAACAGGTTCTTAGTGCTCACGGAGCTGCAGTGCCTCTAGGATGTCCACCGCCACAATCCGGCTTACGCCCTGCTCCTGCATCGTCACCCCCACCAACTGCTCGGCCATTTCCATGGTTAAGCGGTTGTGGCTGATATAGAGGAACTGGGTTTTATCGGCCATTTTCTTCACGAGGGCACAAAACCGGCTGGTATTGGCATCGTCTAGCGGGGCATCCACTTCGTCCAACAGGCAAAACGGCGCGGGGTTGAGCTGGAACAGGGAAAACACCAAGCTCATGGCGGTAAGGGCTTTTTCGCCGCCAGAGAGCAGGTGGATGGTGGCATTCTTTTTACCTGGGGGCTGGGCAATGATTTGTACGCCAGCTTCTAGCAAGTCCTCCCCCGTCAGGACCAAGGCTGCCCGTCCGCCGCCAAACAACAGCGGAAACAGCTCGGCCATCGACGCATTCACTTGGTCAAACGTGGTCTGTAAGCGGCTACGGGTTTCTTGGTCAATGCTGGCAATGGCTTCTTCCAGCATGGTCATGGCGGAGGTCAAGTCCTCGGTCTGTGCGGCGAGGTAAGCGGCGCGTTCATTGGCGGCGGTCAGTTCGGCCAAGGCGGCAAGGTTGACCGCTCCCAAGGCGGTGATAGCCTGCGACAGCCGCCCAATTTCACTGACCAAGCCACTGGCTTTTAAGCCTGGGGTGAGCTGCGCAGTGAGGGTGGTCAGGTCGGCTTGAGCTTCGGTCAGAACCTCATCAAAGCGTTCTACAGCTAGACGGGCTTCTTGGTTTTTGAGCTGCATTTCATTGATGGCAAGGCGTAACGGAGCGAGGCTAGCCTCAACGGCTTGGCGGCGTTGAGTCAGGGTGCGGTCATGTTCGGCGATGGCATGGGCGTGGTCACGGGCTTGGGCAAGGCCTTGTTCGCAGACTAAACGTGCCGCGACTGCCTCAGCGAGACGGTCATCGGCTGCGGACTCGGCAAGGCTTTCCTGCTCAAAAACGAGGGTTTCGTGCTTCTCCAGCAAAGTCACACGGCGTTCTTCCAACTCTTCTGCACGGCGGGTCAGCTCGGCTACCCGTGCGTCAGCGGTGGCAAGGCTCAGACGGAGGTCTTGCTGCACGCGGTCTTGCTCACGTTGCCGTGCCCGCGCCAAGGTGAGGCCGGTTTCTGCATCGAGCCGCGCCAAACGGGCGGTGTCGATGTCATCCACAAGGGTGTCGAGGATAAGCGTAGCTTCTTCGGCCTCTTGCTGGGCGAGGGCTTGGTGCTCGGTGTCTTCTAGTGCTTGCTGGGCGAGCTGTACCCGCTCGGCTTGGATGGCGGCGTGGCGATGAGCCTTATGCTGGTCGGCGGCTTCTTGCACGGCCCACTGCTGAGCTAAACGCCCCCCCTCGGCCTCGGCTTCTGCCAGCGCAGCTTGGGCGTGTTGACGCGCTTGGGTGGCGGCGAGCAGGTCTGCTTCGGCTTGGGTAAGGGCGGCTTCGCAGGCGGCATGGGGCGCGGCCTGCGCGGCGAGAGCCTCAACCAAGGCTTGGCGGTCGGCCTCGCCCCGAATCAAGCCACTTTCTGCACTGGGTGCCCAATACACCACACTGTGCGGCGTGGCGAGGTGGCCTTCGGGACACACCAGCCATTCCCCTGCCTGCAAGGTCGCTTGCTTCTGGATCAGCGTGGCTGTATCCGGTACGGCATAGCCCCCCGCCAACCAATCGGCCAATCCGGCACAATAACGGGTGTCTTGTGTCTGCAGATAATCGGCCAAACGGGGCAGGGCGAGGCGGGTTGACGGCAAAAAAGCCTCCCCCTCGGCAAAAAGGGCAAGGCGGGTTGACGGCGCATCTACGGCAGGCCGCCCAAGGTGGGCGTGCATCACGGGGGAGAGGATGGCCTCGGCGGCGGTTTCCCAGCCTGCCGTAATGCGTAGGGTCTGCCACAACGGGGGCGTATCGGCACCATGATGCTGGTTCAGCCAATCGGCAGCGGCGGTGGGGTTATTGGCTTGGGCTGCTGTGGTTAGCCACTTGTCTAAAGCCCGCCACTCGGCTTCTAACTGAATACGGTGGTCGCGTGCGTGTTGAAGCTGCTGGCGGGCGTGGTCGTGCTGCTGGGTGGCGGCAGTTTGAGCGGCTTCAGCAGCCGTGAGCTGGGCTTGGCCAGCAGCGAGGGTCTGTTGGGCAGTAGCAAGCGCGTGTGGTGAGAGGGTCAGCGCATCGGATGCTGCATCCTGTCCTTGCGCCTGCTCTGCGACAAGCTGGGCTTGCCGATGCTGGTTTTGCTGATAATTACGGGCGGCATGGTCGGCACGCTGTAAGGCAAGGTCTCGACGGCGCAGGTGCTCTGCTTGCTGTTGGATGCGCTGGGTTAAGGCGGCATCAGCTTGGCGGAACACGGCATCGGCGGCGGTAAGTGCATCTTCATTTGCAGCCGCTAGTAATGCTTCTTCGGCGGCATAACGGGCTTCTTCTTGGCGGGATTCCCAGTCAAACAAGGATTCGGCATTGCTGCGTTGATTGCCGTCGAGGGCGGCCAAGTCTTGCTGGGCGGCCTGCACCTCACGCATCAACCGTGCATGGGTGTCATTGTGGTGACGTTGCTGTTCTTCAAGGCGGGCAAGGTTGGCACTGGCTTCAGCAAGGCAGGCTTGGTGGGCGTGAACGGCATCGGTGGCGGTAAAGTGCGCTTCTCGTGTGCCTTCGAGCTGGGTATCCAGCGTGGTGGCTTCGGCAATCAGGGCTTCGAGTTCGGTTTCGCGCTGGGCAAGCTCGGTGCGGGTGGCGGCTTCGGTAAGGCTGGCATCACGCTGGCGCACCAAAGCCAATAGGCTTTGCCGTGTATTGAGGGTGTCGGTGAGCTGTTGATACTGCTGGGCGACTTCAGCTTGCTCGGCCAGATGTTCGCTTTGGCGGGTCAGTTCGGCTTGAATATCGGCAATGCGAGCAAGATTGTCGCGGGTATCGGCCAGACGAGATTCGGTTTCTTTTCGCCGGTCTTTGTACTTTGACACACCGGCGGCTTCTTCCAGATAGGCACGGAGCTCTTCTGGTCGCGCTTCGATAATGCGGGAAATCATCCCTTGTTCAATGACGGCATAGCCGCGTGTGCCGACCCCTGTTCCCAAGAAAAGGTCGGCGATGTCACGGCGGCGGACTTGCTGGTTGTTAATCCAATAGCTGGATTCCCCTTGGCGGGTGAGAACGCGCTTAATCGCAATTTCAGCGTACTGCGACCACGCACCTGCGGCTTGTCCATCGCTATTATCGAAAACCAGTTCGACAGCGGCACGGCTGACCGGTTTGCGGGTGGAGGATCCGTTGAAAATGACGTCCTGCATGGATTCGCCGCGCAACTGTTTGGCACTGGACTCGCCCAATACCCAGCGCACGGCATCAATCACGTTGGATTTTCCACAGCCGTTAGGGCCAATCACGGCGACCAATTGCCCTGGTACGGCAATGGCAGTGGGGTCAACAAAGGATTTAAAACCGGCAAGTTTGATTTGAGTCAGGCGCACAACAAGACTTTCGGTGGCATCTCCCACCCCAAGGCGGGAGGATGAAATAGAGGCAGAAATGGGAGCATTGTAGCCAATCCCGCGTAAACAAAGGGGAAGGGAGGTGTGCAGCCTATCCTGCTATGCCATAATCGCCGCCATGAAATCCTTCTCTCTTACTGACCATTTTTTGATTGCCATGCCCAGCCTAGCGGATTCGCTCTTTGAGCACGCCGTGGTTTATCTCTGTGAGCACACGGAGCGGGGCGCAATGGGCGTTGTGGTTAACCGCCCTTCTGACATGACCTTAAGCACGCTATTTGAACAGGTTCATTTGCCCTTGGGCGGTGCGCCGATTGGTCGTGCGCCGCTTTATTTGGGGGGGCCTGTGCAAACGGACAGGGGCTTTGTGTTGCACCAGCCGCTGGGGCAGTGGCAATCCACTTTGACGGTGAATGAAACCGTGGGGCTGACGACCTCTAAGGATGTGCTATCGGCTATTTGCAAAGACGAGGGGCCTGAGCAGGTTCTGATTTCTCTCGGCTATGCAGGTTGGGGCGCAGGGCAACTAGAGCGTGAGTTGGCTTCTAATGCTTGGCTCACGGTGCCAGCGCATACCGATGTGATTTTTTCGACACCGCCAGAAGCGCGTTTCGCGGCGGCTCTGCGACTGCTGGGCATTGACCCTTTAGCCCTATCTGCCCAGGCTGGCCATGCTTGATCCTGCTCTGGTTGGCACCTTACTGGGCTTTGATTTCGGCGCGGCACGTATTGGCGTAGCAGTCGGCAGCACGGAAGTGGGGATTGCCCACCCGCTTGAAACCATTGCCAGCGAAAGTAACGAGCTTAGGTTTGCGCGGATTGCAGTGCTGCTTCAAGAGTGGCAGGTGGTGGGCTGTATCGTCGGTCGACCCACGCACTCGGATGGGCGACCACATGAACTCACCCATCTTTGCCAAAAATTTGGGCAGCGTTTGCATGGCCGCTTCAGCCTACCGGTGTGGTTTGTTGATGAACGCTACAGCTCGCTTGCAGCGGAAAGCTATCTAAAGGAAGCGGGGCTGCGGGGGCGCAAACAAAAACCTGCCCTAGACCAAGTGGCCGCACAGATTATCTTACAAACTGTACTCGACTCGGGGACGTTACCGCCGCCCTCTCTTCGCTAGACTAGAACGGTATAACGCCAGCCCCCCCATTGGGGGTTTTTCGTGCCAACAAACCCTCCATAGCAAAAACCCCCCTCAATGATTAAATTGAGGGGGGTTTTTAAATACTTAGCCTG
>ERZ650306.106-NODE-106-length-43843-cov-11.313191_pt1 | contig 43843 bp, 46 predicted proteins | sample MGYA00376242_ERZ650306 | MGnify/ENA primary metagenome ERZ650306 (study PRJEB26733, sample SAMN07839244) | wastewater metagenome | biome: urban; feature: wastewater treatment plant; material: waste water | place: USA: North Carolina | collected 2016-03-31 ... | reverse complement strand
GTCCCAGCGTCTGTGCGGCGGTAGCAATCCCTTAAACAGACGGTTTTACACGCACGAAAAAGGCGACGACGCCATCCACGCGCATACGGTCTTTGGTGATGAGACTGTCGACAGTTGAACGGCTCACCTCAAGTTTGAGGGTGTTCATGTTGATAGGAATAATTTCGTGGAAGATAGGCATGACAATTGCGCCGCCGCTCATCACCACTTTTTGTCCACCAAGGCCGGTACGCACAAACGCCTGTTCAGCAGATGCGCGGCGATACAGGCGGGCAAAAATAATCCCGATAATGACTAAGACGACCACCGCTACAATGGCGGTAAACATCCATGAAGGTAACATGCCAAAAACATCATCCATCTATAAGATCCCTCTGTATAAAATTATAAAACAGTCGGCCAGGGGTTTAGCTCGGCCAGGTAACGCGTTGCAGAGAGTCGGCAAATAATCAGCACCTTGTCTCCTTTTTTGAATTCTTTGCCAACTTCAGGCTCCAGCAGCACATAGTGAGTCTGCCCGAACTTGTCGGTAAATTTGCCTTCGCAGGGGGTTCCGGCACTTGCGGAATGGCCGGTAATAATCGCCATGCGCCGGCTGAAGTCCAGCGCGGTATCATTTGGCGTAAATGCGGCTTTGCTGAGAGATTCCACCACCGGATGGCGGCCGGCGCGGATATCCAGCGCCGGGGCCTGGCCCAGCGTGGGTTTGACGTACTGACGGCTGGCGGCGTGGCGGGCAAAGGTGGCCAGCACGTCCAGCCCGGCCACCGCCTGCGCGGTCAGGCGCAGGTCGCTGATGTGCGGCAGCAGTTGCTCCAGCAGCGCCTCGTACAGCGCTTTTTCGCGCGCCAGCGCGCGGTCTTTGGCCGATAGCGCCTTGTCTTCAAAGGTTTTCAGCTCGGGGGTGATGTAGCGCTCGGCGTTTTTCAGGGTTTGCCGACGGCGGTAATCGTCCGGCACCTTGGCGTCTTGCGCCTTGCTGACCTCAATATAAAAGCCATGCACGGCGTTAAAGCCCACTTTCAGCGTGCTGATGCCGGTGCGGGCTTTTTCGCGGGCTTCCAGCTCCAGCAGATAACTGCCGGCGTCGGTTTGCAGCGCGCGCAGTTGGTCCAGCTCGGCGTCGTAGCCGTCGGCCAGCACGCCGCCATCGCGCAACTGGCTGGCCGGTTCGGGCGCCACCGCCTGCGCCAGCAGCGCCGCCACCGGCGATTGCGCCGGAATTTGCCCGGCCAGCTGGTCAAGCAGCGGGGTATTCAGGTCGGCCAGCAGCGGGTGCAGCGCCGGCAGCGCCAGCAGGCTGTCGCGCAGCGCCGACAAATCGCGCGGACGGGCGCTGCGCAGGGCAATGCGCGAGGCAATCCGCTCGATGTCGGCCACCGGGCGCAGCGCCGCCAGCACCGGCTCGTGCGCCGGTAGCAGCGCCTCTACCGCGTCCAGCCGGGCGCGGATGCGGGCGTGGTCGCGCAAGGGGTGGTGCAGCCAGTGGCGCAATAAGCGGCTGCCCAGGCTGGTGGCGCATTGGTCCAGCAAGGAGAACAAGGTCGGCGCGGCCTCGCCGCGAATGGTTTCGGTCAGCTCCAGATTGCGCCGGGTGGCGGCGTCCAGCTGGATGTACTGGCTGCTGGTTTCCACCCGCAGGGTGTCCAGATGCGGCAGCTGCGAGCCTTGCGTGGCGCGGGCGTATTCCAGCAGCGCGCCCGCCGCGCCGATGGCCGGGCCGAGGTCTTGCGCGCCAAAGCCGGCCAGATCCTGCACGGCAAAATGCCGTGCCAGCCGCTCGCTGGCGCTGGCGCGCTCGAACTGCCACGGCGGCAGGCGTTTGATCGGCGCGCGCACCTGCTCCAGCACCGCCAGCCTGGCGTTGTCCGCCACCAGGATTTCCGCCGGGCGCAGCCGCTCCAGCTCGCTCAGGCAGTGTTCGGCGCGGGTTTCCTGCACCACAAACTCACCACTGGCCAGTGACAGCCAGGCAATGCCCAGCACGCCTTGCTGAAACACCAGCGCCAGCAGGCGGTTGTCGGTTTTGTCGTCCAGCAGGGCGGCGTCGGTCAGCGTGCCGGGGGTGACCACGCGCACCACCTGACGCTCCACCGGCCCCTTGCTGGTGGCCGGATCGCCCACTTGTTCGCAAATCGCCGCCGATTCGCCCAGCTTGACCAGCTTGGCCAGGTATTGCTCGACAGCATGAAACGGAATGCCGGCCATGCGCACCGGCGCGCCGGCCGACTGGCCGCGCGTGGTCAGCGTGATGTCGAGCAGGCGGGCGGCTTTTTCGGCGTCGTCGTAAAACAGCTCGTAAAAATCGCCCATCCGGTAAAACAGCAGTTTGTCGGTGTGCTGGCTTTTCAGCGCAAAGTACTGCTGCATCATTGGGGTGTGGCTGGGCGCGGCGCTGTCGGCGGAGGGTTTTGTCATGGCAATCAGAGGCTTGAATCCGGCACACAGGCCGGCGATGGCGGATTGTATGCGGGAATGCCGCCGGCGTGCCATAGCCGGCTGCCGATTGCCCGCCGGGTGGCATTCCGCTGTGCAATCCAGCCGCCCATTCTGCTTGGGCGGCTGGCGGCGGCTGCCGTACACTGCCGGACATCTTGCGTGTAGATGACGGTGAATGACGATGAAACTGTGTCTGATCCCCGGCGATGGCATTGGCCGGGAAGTAGTCCCTGTGGCGGCGGCGGCGCTGCAACGGCTGTTGCCGGCGGTGCAGCTACAGCAGGCGGATGCCGGTTGGGAATGTTTTGTGCGCACCGGCCAGGCCCTGCCGGACGCCACCCTGGCGCGCGCGCGTGAATGCGGCGCGGTGTTGTTTGGCGCAGTCAGCTCGCCGGCGCGCAAGGTGGAGGGCTATCGCTCGCCGATTGTCGCCCTGCGCCGCGAGCTGAACGCCTACGCCAATCTGCGCCCAACCTGCGCCTTGCCGATTGCCGGCGCGCGCCAGGATGTGGATCTGCTGATCGTGCGGGAAAACACCGAAGATTTGTATATTGGCGAAGAACAGCGCGACGGCGACACCGCCATCGCCATCAAGCGCATCACCGCCGCCGCCTCGCGCCGGGTGGCGCGCGCCGCCTGCGAAACCTTGCTGGCGCGCGGCATGCACCGGCTGGTGATTGTGCACAAGGCCAATATCATGCCGCTGACCGATGGGCTGTTTCGCGATTGCTGCCGCGAAGTGGCGCAAAGTTATCCACAGATCGAGGTCAGCGAGCTGTTGGTGGACACCGCCGCCTACCAGCTGGCGCGCGCGCCGCAGCAGTTTCAGGCGCTGGTGGCGCCCAATTTGTATGGCGATATTTTGTCTGATCTGGCCGCTGCCCACGGCGGCGGCTTGGGCCTGGCCGCCTCGCTGAACCAGGGCGACGCGGGCGTGGCGATTGCCGAGCCGGTGCATGGCTCGGCGCCGGACATCGCCGGCCAGGGCGTGGCCAATCCGGTGGCGGCGCTGCTGAGCGTGGCCTTGCTGCTGCGCCACACCTGGCAGCGCCCGGACGAAGCGCAGCGGCTGGAGCATGCCGTGCGCGACACCTTGGCCGCTGGCATCGCCACCCCGGATGTGGCCGGCGCGGCCGGGGTGAGCACGGCGGCGTTTGCCCAGGCGCTGCTGGCGCGTTTGTAAAAAACCCACAAAAAACCGCCCGGGCGCTGCGGCGCACGGGCGGTTTCGGTTTGGCCAAACACGCGCAAATTGATTACGGATAAAACCACATCAGGCTGTAACCACTGGCACGCAGCAGGCCGATGTCCAGCTGCATATTCACCTTGATCTCGCTATTGCCGTTGAACTGGCCCAGGGCAAAGTCGTTTTTGCTCAGGTAGTCCTTGGGGGCAAACACCTTGCGCGACAGCACGCGGTCTTCGCCGTCCTTCAGCGTCAGTTCCAGATGCGGGTAAGCTTGCGGGTAGGCAGCCTGATTACGCACGGTGGCAGACACACGGATCAGATTGGCTTGATCCGGCACGGCGGCCAGCTCGGAGTATTCCGTGCGCAGCTGGTCGCTGCGGCGCGGCAGCGGCACATCGCAGCCCAAGCCCTTGCACATCGATTCCAGCACACCGCGTGAGCCTGGCAGCTCGGCGGCAATCGGGGTGCGGTAGACGTACACCACCTGCACCAGCAGCACAATGGCCGCCACCACGGCGGCGGCGGTCCACAGCCACACCAGTTTGCCGCCAGCAGAGAAAGAAAACTCGGGCAGCGCCGGCAAGGAAAACGCTGGCAGCTTGGGCAGCGTCACCTTGGGCAGGGCAAAGCCTTTTTTGTCTTCTGTCGCAGGCGCGCCGCCTTTCAGCAACTCGGCGCTGTGGGCGATGAAGGGCGCAGGCTCCACGGTGGGGTCGGCCGCCAGCGGATTGCCCTTGTACACCACGCCGTCGTCTTCGTCGTCGGGCAGCACTTCGGCCTTGAAGCTGGGCTCGATGCGCTTGCCGCCAGCTGGCGGCGTGTCGGCCTTGGCCGGAGCGGGCTTGTCAGCGGGGGCGGTTTGCTGATGGCGGGCGGCTTCCAGTTTTTTCAGGAAGGTATCGTCTTCACCTTCATCATCCGGGATGACTTCCGGCTGCTTGGCAGCGGGCCTGGCCGCCGGCGGCGGGCTGGCCGGCTTGGCCGCAGCGGTGGCCACCGGCTTGGGCAACGGGTCGGGACGTAGTACGGGCTCCTGACGGACAGCCTTGCCGGCCGAGCCAGCGTCGGCGGCAAAATCCGGCAGTTCCAGATCAATATTCTTGCTGATGCGGTCCAGATCCCCATCTGCCGGCAGCGGAATGGCGGTGGCTTCATCCTGCGGGGAGGGCGCACTCCATTGGCCATTTTGCGGCGCATTGGCCAGCGCGCGCACCAGATGACCGGCCTCGGCGGGCAGGTTGTCATCAGCCAGAGCGGCGGGCGCAGAGGGGGCAGCGGCGGCGGGCTTGGCCGGGGCCGGCTCGTTGACCGGCTCGAGCGAGGCACGGGCATCGAACACGGTGGCGCAGCGGCCGCAGCGAACCTGGCCGTCGCAGACGTCAAGCTGACCCGGCTGGACCTTGAAGCGGGTCTGGCAGTTCGGGCATTGCGTGATGTACATGGCGAACAGTTCTTAAGCGTTTTGCGGTGGCGAGAGCATAGCAGAAATGGCCGTTTGCCGCGCGCATACCCGCATGGCAGCTCAGGCCCAAGCGCTTGCTTGACCAGAAAAAAGACGCAAAAACGGCGGCTGATGCCGCCGTGTCATGCCTTGACCAGCGGGCCGGCTTAGCGTTTGCGCCCGGACAAACAGGTCCAGCCGTCGTCAAACACCGGCGCATCCATCTCAAACCATTGCTGATACAGCGTGCGGATTTCTTCCGCCTGCTCTTGCAGAATGCCAGACAGCACGATGCGGCCGCCCACGCGCACATGGCGGGTGAGCAAGGCGCCCAGCATGCGCAGCGGGTTGGCCAGGATATTGGCCACCACCACATCGGTTTCGACGTCGGGCAGCTCGCCCGGCAGGTAGAAATCTGCCTGCACGGCGTTTTGCGCGGCGTTGTCGCGACTGGACTGCACCGCTTGCGGGTCGATGTCCACGCCCAGCGCCCGGCCGGCGCCAAGCTTGAGCGCGGCGATGGCCAGAATGCCCGAGCCGCAACCGTAGTCCAGCACCGATTCGCCGGCTTGCAGCTCGCGGTCCAGCCATTGCAGGCACAGCCGGGTGGTCGGGTGGCTGCCGGTGCCAAATGCCAGGCCCGGATCCAGTTGCAGATTGATGGCGTCCGGGTTGGGCGCTTCGTGCCAGGTGGGGGTGATCCACAGCCGGTCAGAAATGCGGATCGGGTCGAACTGCGCCTGGGTGGCGCGCACCCAGTCCTGCTCGGCGATTTCTTCCATCTGCCAGCTGGGGGTGGGCACGCCACACTCGCTGGCGGCGGCGGCGATCAGCAGCGCCACGTCTTGCGCCGGGTCGAACAGCGCCAGGATGCGGCTGGTGCGCCACATGCGGTCCACCGGCTCGCCGGGTTCGCCAAAAATCGGCTCTTCGGCGTCGGTGCCGGCGGCGGCGTCTTCAATCGCCGCCGACAGCGCGCCCAGGTCCATCAGCGCGTCGGCGAGTTTTTCCGCCACGGCGGAATCGGTGTCTAGGGTGACTTGCAGCCAGCTCATGCTTCGGATTTCTTCAGTTTGGCCAGGCGTGCTTCCAGATAGTGGATGGAGGTGCCGCCCTGGATAAAGGCGGAATCCACCAGCAGCTCCTGGTGCAGCGGGATGTTGGTCTTGATGCCGCCGATGGCCATTTCCGACAGGGCCACGCGCAGGCGCGCCATGGCCTGTTCGCGGGTGTCGCCGTAGGCAATCAGCTTGGCGATCATCGAATCATAGTACGGCGGCACGGTGTAGCCATGGTAAATGTGCGAATCCACGCGAATGCCAGGGCCGCCGGGCGGGTGGTAGCCGTCGATGCGGCCAGGGCTGGGCACAAAGGTGAACGGATCTTCAGCGTTGATCCGGCATTCCATGGCATGGCCCTTGAGCTGCACCTGCTTTTGCGTGTAGCGCAGTTTTTGGCCGGCCGCGACGCGGATTTGCTCTTGCACGATGTCGATGCCGGTGATCAGCTCCGTCACCGGGTGCTCCACCTGCACGCGGGTGTTCATCTCGATAAAGTAGAATTCGTTGTTTTCAAACAAGAATTCAAACGTGCCGGCGCCGCGGTAGCCAATCTTGCGGCAGGCGGCGGCGCAGGCTTCGCCAATGTGCTTGCGCTGCTTGTCGGTGATGCCCGGCGCCGGCGCTTCTTCGATGATTTTCTGGTGGCGGCGCTGCATCGAGCAATCGCGCTCGCCCAGGTAAATGGCGTTGCCGTGTTCGTCGGCCAGCACCTGGATTTCAATGTGGCGCGGTTGCTCCAGGTATTTTTCCATGTACACGGTGGGGTTGCCAAAGGCGGCGCCGGCTTCGGTGCGGGTCATTTGCACCGAGTTGATCAGCGCGCCTTCGGTGTGCACCACGCGCATGCCGCGCCCGCCGCCGCCGCCGGCGGCTTTGATGATCACCGGGTAGCCGATTTTTTTGGCGATTTTGGCGATTTGCGCCGGATCATCCGGCAGCGCGCCTTCCGAGCCGGGCACGCAGGGCACGCCGGAGGCGATCATGGCGTTCTTGGCGCTGACCTTGTCGCCCATCAGGCGAATGGTGTCGGGGCGCGGGCCGATGAACACAAAGCCGGATTGCTCGACGCGCTCGGCAAAGTCGGCGTTTTCCGACAGAAAACCATAACCCGGGTGAATCGCCTGGGCGTCGGTGACTTCGGCGGCCGAGATCAGCGCCGGCACATTCAGATAGCTCAGCGCGGACGCAGCCGGGCCAATGCACACCGATTCGTCGGCCAGCTTGACGTATTTGGCTTCGCGGTCGGCCTCGGAGTGCACCACCACGGTTTTGATGCCCATTTCACGGCAGGCGCGCTGGATGCGCAGGGCGATTTCGCCACGGTTGGCGATAAGGATTTTTTCAAACATGGGGATTCCTGAACAGCGTCCGGCACGGTCAAGGAACGGGCGGCGCCAGCGGCGGGGAAGGGCGGCAAGGGACGCATAGAGTCGCCGCCCGGCCGCTGGGGCGTCCGGCGGCGCACGATCAGGGCACAGAAGCCCGATGCGCGCCGGCCGGGGATTATTCGATGACGAACAGCGGCTCGCCGAATTCCACCGGCTCGCCGTTTTCCACCAGAATCGCCTTGATCACGCCGGCGCGGTCGGATTCGATTTCGTTCATCAGCTTCATGGCTTCGATGATGCACAGGGTGTCGCCCACGCTCACGCTCTGGCCGATTTCGGCAAACGGCTTGCCGCCCGGCGTGGCCGAACGGTAGAAGGTGCCCACCATCGGCGACTTCACGGCATTCTGGGTGCTGGGCTTGGCGGCTTCAGCCGGCGCAGCAGCAGCCGGCGCGGCGGCCGGGGCGGCTTGCGGCAGCGCCACCTGGGTCATGGCGGGGTAGGCCATGGCGGCGCCAGCCTGCACGCGGGTGATGCGAACTTTTTCCTCGCCTTCGGTCACTTCCAGTTCGGCAATGCCGGACTCTTCCACCAGGTCGATCAGTTTTTTCAGCTTGCGAAGATCCATGGGTTTCCTTTTTGACGTCGAACCGCCCCGCCTCATAATCAAGGCTTGGGCGGGCGGGTTCAGGCTCGAGCGTGAAGATGATTCAATGCATGGGACAAGGCGTATTCATAGCCCTTGGCGCCCAGGCCGCAGATGACGCCGACGGCGAGATCCGAGAAGTAGGAATGCTGACGGAACGCTTCCCGAGCGTGAACATTGGACAGATGCACTTCGATGAAGGGGATTTTCACCGCCGCCAGGGCATCGCGCAGCGCCACGCTGGTGTGGGTGAAGGCAGCCGGGTTGATGATGATGAACGCAGCGCCATCGGTGTAGGCGGCGTGGATGCGGTCGATCAGCACATGTTCGGCGTTGCTTTGCAGCCAGTCAAAGCCCATGCCAGCGGCTTGAGCCTGGGCAGCCAGGCGGCCGTTGATGTCGGCCAGGGTGTCAGCGCCATACAGATGCGGTTCGCGCATGCCCAACATGTTCAGGTTGGGGCCATGCAGCGCCAGCACATAGGGGGCGGGCGCGGCAGCTTTTTGCTCGGGATTCGTCATCATGGGCGCGAGTTTGCCGCATTTGGCCGAAAAAAGTCCAGCTTTTCCCGAAGTTCAAACATTTGTTTTAAAGCAACAGCGCCGTGGGGAAGGCCGCGAAAAGGCCATGAACTGCTATACTGGCCAACATTGTGCCTGACTGTATTTTTCATGCAACTGTCCGATTTTGATTTTGAACTGCCCGAGGCGCTGATTGCCCAGTTTCCACCGGCCACGCGCGGCGACAGCCGTTTGCTGCACGTCGATGGTCTCTGCTGCACGGATGACCATTTCAGCCAGCTGAGCGCCTATCTGCGCGCCGGCGACGTGCTGGTATTCAACGACACTCGCGTGCTTAAGGCCCGCCTGTTTGGTCAGAAGGCCAGCGGAGGACAGGTGGAAATTTTGGTCGAGCGCGTGCTCGACGCCCATCGGGTGCTGGCGCATGTGCGCGCCAGCAAGTCGCCCAAGCCGGGTTCGCGCCTGCTGCTGGAAGGCCGCTGGCAGGCCGAGATGGTTGAACGCCAGGAGGCGCTGTTCCTGCTGCGCTTTCTGGACGACGCCAATGTGCTGGATATTCTGGAGCAATCCGGCAAGCTGCCGCTGCCGCCCTACATCACCCGCGACGCCGATTCGCCCGACGACGAGCGCTATCAAACCGTCTACGCCCGCCATCAGGGCGCGGTGGCGGCGCCCACCGCCGGCCTGCACTTTACCGACACCCAACTGGACGCGCTGCGCGCCCAGGGCGTGAAGCTGGCGTTTGTCACCCTGCATGTGGGCGCCGGCACGTTTCAGCCGGTGCGGGTGGACAATATCGCCGAGCACCGCATGCACAGCGAGCTGTACGACATCCCGCCCGCCACCGTCGAGGCGATTGCCCAGGCGCACGCCAACGGCGGCCGGGTGGTGGCGGTGGGCACCACCAGCCTGCGCGCGCTGGAATCCGCCGCGCGCGGCGGCGAGCTGGCCGCCGGCCAGGGCGAGACCGATATTTTCATCACCCCGGGCTATCGCTTTCGCGTGGTGGACCGGCTGCTGACCAATTTTCACCTGCCCAAATCCACCTTGATGATGCTGGTGTCGGCGTTTGCCGGCATGGCGCCGATCCGCGCCGCCTATCGCCACGCCATTGAACAGCAATACCGTTTCTTCAGCTATGGCGACGCCATGCTGCTGGAGAAATCGCCCGACGCCTGACGCGCCGGCCATGCACAGGAGCGCACCATGAGCGGACTTTCCCCCGACACCCCGCAACCGACTGAAATCCGCCTGCATCAGCAGTCGCGGGCGCTGGAGCTGCATTTTGACGATGGCGCGCAATTCACCCTGCCGTGTGAGTATCTGCGGGTGTATTCGCCATCGGCCTCGGTGCGCGGCCACGGCCCGGGGCAGGAGGTGCTGCAAACCGGCAAGCGGCTGGTGAATATCGTCAATATCGAGCCGGTCGGCCATTACGCGGTGAAGCTGGTGTTCTCAGACGGGCATGATTCGGGTTTGTACAGCTGGGATTATTTGTATCAACTGGGGCGAGAGCAGGAAGCGCGCTGGGCGGAGTATCTGGCGCGGCTGGCGGCGGCAGGGGCGAGCCGGGACGAGTAAGGCGGGGCTTCGCCCCACACCCGCCCCCTTTTTCTTTGTCTCGCCAAAGAAAAAGGGGGATAAAGAAAGGCGACCCGGGACGAAAGGGTAAACCGGCTAAGCGCAACCGGCGGAGCATGAAATTAAGGCCTGGTGGATGGTGCAAGAGACAATTAGATGCCGCCAGGCCGATCTTATTGAAAATGACGGGATAACAATCATGGCAGAACAAACGCATTTCGGTTTCCAGACGGTGGATGCCGCGCAGAAGGCGGGCAAGGTGGCTGAGGTGTTTCACTCGGTGGCCAATAAATACGATGTGATGAACGATTTCATGTCTGCCGGCATGCACCGTGTGTGGAAGCGCTTCACCCTGGACACCGCCGGGGTGCGGCCGGGGCAGAAGGTGCTGGATATTGCCGGCGGCACCGGGGATCTGGCGCGCGGCTGGGCCAAGCGGGTGGGGCGCAGTGGCGAGGTGTGGTTGACGGACATCAACAGCTCGATGCTGACCGTGGGCCGCGACCGTCTGGCCGATGAGGGGGTGTTGTTGCCGGTGGCCTTGGCCGATGCCGAGAAGCTGCCCTTCCCCAGCAATTATTTTGATCTGGTGTCGGTGGCGTTTGGCTTGCGCAATATGACCCACAAAGAGGGCGCGCTGGCGGAGATGCTGCGCGTGCTCAAGCCGGGCGGCAAGTTGCTGGTGCTGGAGTTTTCCCAGGTGTGGGGGCCGTTGAAGCCGGCGTATGATCTGTATTCGTTCAAAGCCTTGCCGCTGATGGGCAAGCTGGTGGCCAACGATGCCGAGAGCTACCGCTATCTGGCTGAGTCCATCCGCATGCACCCGGACCAGGACACCCTCAAGCAGATGATGCTGGACGTGGGGTTTGGCAAGGTGGATTACCACAACCTCAGCGCCGGTGTGGTGGCGCTGCACAAGGGCTGGAAATTCTGACCCCCGCCGGCGCGCGCGCCGGGCGGTCTTTTTTGCGAGGTTTGCCATGAATCGCCCGCAACTGGCTGTGTTGAATCATTTGCTGGCCCAGCAAGAGGGCGTGCGCCAACGCTTGGCGGAGCACGCGGGCCGGCGCTTTCGGGTGGAGTTGCCGCCGCTGGGCGTCAGCGCCGTGGTGTTGGCGGATGGCTTTGCTGGCCAGACCGATGGCGAGCCAGAAGCCCGCGTGCGCTTGTCCAGTTCGCTGCTGGTCAAGCGCCTGACCGGCGGCGAGCCGGGCGCCGGCGATGTGCAGCTGGACGGCGACGCCGAGCTGGGCCTGGCGCTGGCGCGCATTCTGGCCGACTTGCGCTGGGACGCGGTGGAAGACTTGTCGCGGGTGGTCGGCGATGTGGCCGCCTACCGCGCCGAGCGCTGGCTGCGCGGCGCGCTGGGGGTGAAGGGCGAGGTGGCCTGGCGACTGGCCAGCGCCTACGCCGAACACCTGAAAGAAGAAACGCCCTTGCTGTGCAAGCGCACCCAGGTGGACGCCTGGCATGGCCAGGTGGACGCCCTGCGCGACGACGTGGCGCGCGCCGACAAACGGCTGGCGCGGCTGGAAGCCCTGCTGGCCGCGCGCCTGCCGGCGCCGACGGCCGAATAAGCGTCGTGTGACCTCTTCTTGGCGTGGTGTATCGTGTCGGTGTGCGCCGAGCGTGGCGAACACCACCCAGCGAAGCGTTTCCAGCGAGGTGCGCGCAGACAACGGCAAGGCAGCACCACAACGCCAGAGAGGCTTTGTGAGCGACGCTGAGCGTGTTGGCGGCGTCACAGCCGTGCCGCCATATCGTGCATCATCTGGGCACACCGCCCCGCCCAACCCCGCCGGCCGTATGCCGGCTTGAGCCTGTGATCATGCGATTTTCTCGTTTCACCACCATTTTCCGCACCTTGCACCGTTACGGCCTGGACGAGTTTTTCGTCAACCATTCGCGGCTGCGGGTGATTCATCTGTTCCTGCGCTGGCTGCCGCTGCCGCGCGATGTGTCCGAACCGCTGCCGCGCCGGGTGCGGCTGGCGCTGGAAAGCCTGGGGCCGATTTTTGTCAAATTCGGCCAGGTGCTGTCCACCCGCCGCGACCTGCTGCCGCCGGAATACGCCGACGAGCTGGCGCTGTTGCAGGATCGGGTGGCGCCGTTTCCGGGCAGCCAGGCGCGCCAGGTGATCGAAGCCAGCCTGGGCAAGTCAGTCTATGAGGCGTTTGCCGAGTTTGACGAAACGCCGATTGCCAGCGCCTCGGTGGCGCAGGTGCACAAGGCGCGCCGCCACGACGGCCGCCAGGTGGCGGTGAAGGTGCTGCGCCCCGGCATCCTGCCGGTGATCGAGCAGGATCTGGCGCTGCTGCGCGCGCTGGCCGGCTGGGCCGAGCGCTTGCTGGTGGACGGCAAGCGTCTGCGCCCGCGCGAAGTGGTGGCCGAGTTCGACAAATACCTGCACGACGAGCTGGACCTGATGCACGAGGCCGGCAATGCCTCGCAGCTGCGCCGCAACTTTACCGACTCGCCGATGCTGATCGTGCCGGAAGTGTTCTGGGACACCAGCACCCGCGACGTGCTGACGCTGGCGTGGATGGACGGCATTCCGGTGGGGCAGATCGACCGCCTGCGCGAGGCTGGGGTGGATTTGAAGCAGCTAAGCCGCTTTGGCGTGGAGATTTTTTTCACCCAGGTGTTTCGTCACGGGTTTTTCCATGCCGACATGCACCCCGGCAATATCCTGGTGGCGGCGGACGGGCGCTATATCGCGCTGGATTTTGGCATCGTCGGCAGCCTGACCGACTACGACAAGCACTATCTGGCGGTGAACTTCCTGGCGTTTTTCAACCGCGACTACAAGCGGGTGGCCACCGCGCATATCGAATCCGGCTGGGTGCCGAAAGACACTCGGGTAGAAGAGCTGGAGGCCGCCGTGCGCACGGTGTGCGAGCCGATTTTTGACCGGCCATTGTCAGAAATCTCGTTTGGCTATGTGCTGCTGCGGCTGTTTGAAACCAGCCGGCGCTTTAATGTGGAAATCCAGCCGCAGTTGGTGTTGCTGCAAAAAACCCTGCTGAATATCGAAGGCCTGGGCCGCCAGCTCGACCCGGATCTGGACCTGTGGCAAACCGCCAAGCCATTTTTGGTGAAGTGGATGAACGAGCAAATCGGCTGGCGCGGGCTGTTGCGCAATCTGCGCGACGAGGCGCCGCAATGGGCCAGCCTGCTGCCGGCAATTCCGCGCCGGCTGAACGAGGCGCTGTCAGCGGACACCCGCGATGTGTTGATTCAGGGTTATGTGACCTTGTTGCGCGAGCAAAAGCGCCAGAACATGCTGCTGATGGCGCTGGTGGCGCTGCTGGCGGCGGGTTTGCTGGGGCTGTGGCTGCGCTGAATCGGGCCGGCTGCGCTCGCGGCTACGGCAGCAGCCGAATCGCCATCTTGGCCGGGCTGGTGCTGGTGGCCCAGCAATCCACCGTGGTGGGCGAGTAGCTGCTGGCGTCCGAGCGGATCAGCCCGGTGGCGGGATTCAGGTCATCCATCTGTTTTTCCAGCTGACAGAGCATACGACTGTCCACCGCCAGCGAATACAAGAAGGTATTGCTGGGCGGAAAGCGATCGGCATCGGTGGCGTCGATGGCATCCCCGGTGCGGACTTCCCATTCGGCGCCGATCGCGTTTTTCTTTTCCGACAGCGGCAGAATATTGGTGCTGTTGAGCAGGCTCCAGAATGACGATTGCTCGGCGGCACTGCTCAGCGTGATGTCTTTGGCCGCGGTGCAATTGCCCACCTGTAAAGTATTGGCGCTGGTGCAGCCATCACCGGGATAAAAGCCGTATTTCTCGAAAAAAATATTCATTGCTGCACTGATTTTGCCGTATTGGGCCTGCACACTCTTGACCTTGGCCCCGTCGATCAGCTCGCGCCCCTTGAAGGTCATGCCCAGCACCAGGCCAATAATCACCAGCGCAATGGCCAGTTCCACCAGGGTAAAGCCGCGTTGTGCGTGATGCATGAGGGTTTCCTTTTTTCTGATGTCGGCAACAAGATTCAAGGCAGGCGACCGGCGCTGACCAGTGCATGCAATAGCAAGGGCGCAGGAATGGCTTCCAGCACATCATCACTGTCCACGCCCGGATTTGTCGGGCCATAAAACGGCTTGGGTGCGCCATTGCTGCCCAGATCGCGCCCGGCGGTGACGATATTCAATTGTTCCCCACTGCTGGCGCTGGCGCCAGGCAGCGCCTGTCCCAGTGCGTCCCAGCCGCCGTAGCCATTGGCCCCGTGCGACAACACCAGTGCCGCCAGCCGCGTTTGCTGCACCGCAGCCGGTGGCGTGGCGCTGGCAGTCAGATGCACATACCAGGCGGCCTCGGCCAACTCTGCCGCACTGCTGGCCTGAGGATACGCCAATTGGCTGACAGGCTGGCTGTACCGTGCAGCCACCGCATAGCTGTAGCGGTGGCCCCAGGCATCCAGCGCGGGCGCACCCAGGGTCTTCCAGGGCAGCACGCCGGCCTGACGCTGGCAGGGCATGCCAGTATCCGGCAGGGCCAATCCGGCTTGGGCGTGGCTGTCCGCCAAGGCAGGGTCGGCCGGACAGGGCAAACGGCCATGGCTCATGGCGTAGCCCAGCAAGCCCTGGCGAATGGCCGCCAGCGCAGCACGGGTGTCCTGCTGGCGTTGATGGGTGCGCAGCTGTTGCAGCGGGCCCAATAACCCGGTCAGCATCACACCCAATACCGCCAGGGCAATTGCCAACTCCACCAGACTGAAGCCGGCCTCTGCCGACGCAACGCTTGACGCCATGCCATTCACCCATGAGATATGCGGCGCAACATGTGCAGAACGGATAGTCTGCTATACCGGGCATGCCGACGGCAATGGTGGAAAATACGTAATGACTTGGCTATCCAAGGCCGTATCCGCACTGGCGGCAGGGCTGATGCGCCAGCAACGGGGATCACCATCAAACATCACATAGATGGCCGCGCCATCCTGCTGCAGCCGCAGGCTGGCCGCCCAGGTGTCCAGTTCAACGCTGGCCGGGCGATCCGGGTCATTGAGGTTGCGGTTATACGAGCCCGCCCACCACGCCGGCCAGCTCAGGCCGGAGGGCTGGCAAGGCTTCACCGCCACGGTATTGGCGTCCGGGCGCAGGCTGGCGCACCACGGCGAGGAGGTAAACGGAAACGGGTCGGGGTCCAGCAGCGAAGGCGTTGCCATGGCCGGCGGCACATCGGCGTAGCGCACGCTGGGCAGTGCGCCGTGGCTGCGCAATTGGCGGGCCAGAAAACGGGTGATCCAGCGGACAAGCTGCACCCGATAGTGCTCGACCTCGACATACAGCACGGTGTCGTTAAAGCCGGCGCGTGGGCTGGCCTGAACAAAGCGGTTATCGCCATCGTCGTTGCGGCCGCTGCCGCCGCAACGCGGGTCAGCACCCACCGGAAAACTCAGTCGGTCCAGGTAATCACTGCGCTGAAAACTGCCATCGCGGTGTTGTCCGGGCAAGGGCGGGCCAGCCGCGATCAGCAACCAGGCCACCCGGTCAGACAACACCTGGCCGCGGGCATCGCACACGGTCAGCCAGCCGCTGGTTTGATTGAGGGTGCGCAAGGTGATGGGCTGGCGATAGCGGGTGCTGTGTTCAAAGCGTCGGTCCATCACATTGGCCGACACCGCATACCACAAGCGCTGGCCATGGCCGTCACGCAGCATCGGCGCCAGCGCCATGTCGCGCGGGGCGTCCTGGGTCAGGCTGTCACAAGGGTTGGCGATAAACGGAATGCTCATGGCGGCACGCGCCTGCTCGCCCAGCTCGGGCAGCCAGCCCAGACGGCGCAAGTTGGCATCGCTGCCGCTCAGATGGGCGCCCTCGGTGGTGCAGGTGCTATACCCCAGGCCTTTGCGGTCGGGGTAGGGCAGTGCGCCGGGCTCGGTTTCAGCGCCGTGTGGGCTGTTCACCCACAGCGGCGGCGCAAACGCCCACGCCCAGAGTGCCGACTGGGCTTGCGCCAGCGCACGGGCATCCTGCTGACGCCGCCAGGCGGCGTCCTGCGCCGGAAACAGCCACCAGGGCGCCAAGGCCAGCATGCCCAGCGCCAGCAGGGCCACCATCAGCAACAGGGCCGCGCCCTGCTGGCGTGGATCAACCGGCGGACAGCACCCGGACATGGGCGGCGACACTGCGCGCCAGCGCGGACAGATCGTAGCCGCCCTCCAGCACCGAGACAATGCGGCCTTCGCAATAGGTGCGCGCCACACGCATCAGCTGACGGGTGACCCATTCGTAGTCGGATTCGGTCAGGCCCATCGAGCCCATTTCGTCTTCGCGGTGGGCGTCAAAGCCGGCGGAGATAAACAGCATCTGCGGCTGGAAAGCTTCCAGATTGGGCAGCCAGGCCATTTCCACTGCTTCACGGAAGGCGGAACTGCCGCTGCCGGCCTTCATCGGCACATTGTGCATGTTCGGGCCCAGCGGCACGTCGCCACAGTAGGGGTAGAACGGATGCTGGAAGATCGACACCATCATCACGCGCGGGTCGTTCTGGAAGATTTCTTCGGTGCCGTTGCCGTGGTGCACGTCAAAGTCGATGATGGCCACGCGCTCCAGGCCGTGCTGCGACAGCGCATGAGAGGCGGCGATGGCCACGTTGTTGTAAAAACAGAAACCCATCGACTTGGCCGATTCGGCGTGGTGGCCAGGCGGGCGGATGCTGCAAAAGGCGTTGGGGGCCAGGCCTTCGCATACCATGTCCACTGCCTTGACCGCGCCGCCCGCCGCGCGGCGCGCGGCGCGCAGGGTGTGCGCCATCATGGCGGTATCAGGATCCACGCGATAGGTGCCGCTGGCCGGCGTGCTGGCTTCCAGCGATTCCAGGTAGTGCGGCGGATGCACGCGGGCGAGTTGCTGGTCGGTGACTTCCGGCGCCTCGACTTCGTGCAGTTCGTCGTACAGTTGCGAGGCCATCAGTTGGTCACGGATGGCAATCAGCCGCTCGGGGCATTCCGGGTGGCCTTCGCCCACATTGTGCAGCAGGCAATCCTGGTGGGTGATGAAGGCGGTCAGACCGGAACTGGGGAGTTGTTTTTTAATCCACGTCAACAATTGACTGCTTCCTGATAGTTCGTCCATTTGTAGAAAGGGCCACGACTTCCCCGTGCACGCCCTGGCCAGCGGTCGCGTCCGCACGCCAGCGCCCGCCCGGAAAGGGAACAGGGAGCGACATCAACGAAACGCCAGCGGTGACAGCGTCGTCAGCCTTCAGGCTGCGCGCTGTTCGGTTTATCACCTTGATCCTGCGCAGAAAACCCGGAGGGCTGCACGGTCAGGCTTATGATTTTTGGATGAATCCAAGTGTGCGCTGAATGTCGAAAAAATGCAATCGTTCAGCCGGGGATTGCGCCAGGCCAGATGCGCCACGCCCCGCCGGGCGGAAAAGCCGGGCGGGGCGTGGCAAAGTGAGGCACAACAGCAGATCAGAGCAGCATGTCTTTGGAGACGCCCTTGCGCCGCAACAGCCGGCGCAGGGTTTCCAGGCCTTCGATCTGGATTTGCCGCACCCGCTCGCGGGTCAGGCTCATGCTGGCGGCCAGTTCTTCCAGCGTGCAGATTTCGTAGCCATTCAAGCCATAGCGGCGCTCGATCACTGTGCGTTGCTTGTCATTAAGCTGTTGCAGCCACTCGCGCACATAGCGCTCGATTTCGGCGTTGTGCAGCAGCTCATCTGGCTCTTCCTGCTGCTCGTCGGGGATGGATTCACCCACAGTCAGCATCGGGTCGATGTCCAGCGGCGCATCCAGCGAGGCCACCCGTTCGTTCAGGCTGAGGATGCGGCGGACTTCTTCCACTGGCTTATCCACCAGATGGGAGATTTCCTCCAGCGTCGGCTCGCGCCCGGCCTGCATTTCCAGATGGCGCTGGGCGCGCAGACAGACGTTCAGCTCTTTGATCACATGAACAGGCAGGCGAATGGTGCGCGACTGGTTCATGATCGCCCGCTCGATGCTCTGCCGAATCCACCAGGTAGCGTAGGTGGAAAAGCGGAACCCGCGTTCGGGGTCGAATTTTTCCAGCGCGTGCATCAGGCCGATATTGCCTTCCTCGATCAGGTCAAGCAGCGGCAGGCCCCGGTTGATGTAGTGCTTGGCGATGTTCACCACCAGGCGCAAATTGTGCTCAATCATGCGCTGACGCGCAGCGAAATCGCCTTGCACCACGCGGCGGCACAGGGCTTTTTCTTCGTCGGCGCTCAAGAGCGCATTGTGGCCGATGTCGTTCAGATAAATCTGGGTGACATCGGCGAGCTCGTCCATGCTGGCGAACGAGGAATCGGCAACGTCCTCGCTGGTGTCGGCGTCAGCGACGGCCTCCTCCAGCGGTTCTTCCAGATCCGACACTTCTTCGTCATGGAGGCTGTCGATACTGTGGCTCATGCTATGTCCCCTTGCTCCCCATGCTGCCCGCCAGCGACACACGCTGGCATGGATCAGGGAGCGTTACCCAGATATTTTTGCGGGTCAACAGGCTTGCCGAAGCGCCGGATCTCGAAGTGCAGCTTGACCTGATCGGCGTCGGAATTACCCATCTCCGCAATTTTTTGCCCCTTGGTGACGACTTGGCCTTCCTTGACCAGCAACTGGCTGTTATGCGCGTAGGCGGTCAGGAAAGTCTTGTTATGCTTGATGATGATCAGCTTGCCGTAGCCACGCAGGCCCGAACCACTGTACACCACCCGGCCTTTGGCCGAGGCCAGCACCGGCTGGCCGGTTTTGCCGCCGATGTCGATACCTTTATTGTTGTCGGTGAAGCGGTTGATCACCTTACCCTGCGTTGGCCAACCCCAACTGGCCACATCTTCTTCACCTGCCTGGGCGCTGGCGGCCGGCTCTGCAACGGTCGGCGCACGAGGCGCTTCAGTATTCTTGCTGCTGTCGCGTTCTTTGTCCTTGCCCAGCTTGTCTTTGTCGACGGCTTTGCTATCGACTTTATTATCTTTCTCGGTTTTGCTGGCCGGCTTGTCTGCCTTGGCCTGTTTTTCGGTCTTGCTGTCGCTACGTGCCTCGCTCTTGTCCGCGGATTTGTCTGCTGGCGCGGCTTCTGCCACCGAGCCAATCTTGCGCACGGCTTCAGCCGAATACGGCAGCTTGACCGCCTTGGGGCCATGACGAGCGCCGGCATCAGCCACCGGCGGGGTAGGCGCCGGTTTTTCTGCGGCCGGGGCCGCAGCAGGCGCCACCGCCACACTGCGTGCAGGCGCAGGCTCGGCAGGCGGGGTCAGCCGCAACACCTGATCTACCTTGATGACCCCCGGGTCATCGAGTTGGTTCCAGGCAGCAATATCACGGTAATCCTGGCCGTAGTTCAGGGCAATACTGTACAACGTGTCGCCAGCCTTGACCTTGTAGCTGTCCGGTCGATCATCGTCCGGATCGCGACTGGAAGGCGCCCGCGAGCCCATCGGCACGGGCGTCGGCGCAGGCGCGGCTTGCGACGAATTCATTGGATAGGCGGGAATATGCGTACTGCTGGCCGTAGTCGTGGTGCTGGTGCTGCTGGCCGGAGAGACCTTCACCGGGGCTTTGGCACGATACACGCTGACCTCACCCGCTGGTGCGGCCTGCACCGTCACCGCGCCCCGGCTGCCGCTGGCCATCGGCGCAGGCGGCGGAGTGTAGGCATCAGGGTAGGCCGTGGCCGGACGGGTCTGTCCGCCCTGCACAACCGGGGCAGGGCTTTGTGACAGCGCAGAACATCCGGACAGGGTCAGGCCAAGCACTGCAAGGTAGAACGGTTTAGCGGCTCGCATAGTTCACTATCATTGAGTCATTTGTAAGACGACCCCATCCGTTTGTCTAGCGACTTCGGCAAGGATTCGGCGGATTTTCTTTGAAACGGCATTCAACAGCCCGGACGCATGTCGCATGCATACAACATGCGTACAAAATGGCATGCCATACCGGCCGGCTTATTGCTGACCATTCAGCAGTGGCACAAAACGCACAGGGTCAAGGCGGGTTTTCTGGATGGAGCCATCCTCTTGTTTGTCAATCATCCAGAGAAACTGCTCCTGGGTGCCCAGCGGCAGAATCATGCGCCCGCCAGGCAGTAATTGTTCCAGCAGTGCCGGCGGCACATGGCTGGCCGCCGCCGTCATGATGATGGCGTCAAAAGGGGCGGCTTCCGGCAGGCCCAGATGGCCGTCGCCATGTTGCAGCCGCGCACGCACCTGCTTGACGGCGCGCAGATTGGCGCGGGCACGATCCAGCAGGGCGGCGATGCGTTCGATGGAATACACCTCGGGAAATAATTTGGTCAGTACGGCGGTTTGATAGCCACAACCGGTGCCGATTTCCAGAATCTTGCGCGGCGATTTGCCATTGAGCAGCAGTTCGGTCATCCGCGCCACGGTAAACGGCTGGGAAATGGTCTGACCGTGGCCGATGGGCAAAGCGTCGTCGTCATAAGCGCGATGCGCCAGCGCGTTTTCCACGAACAGGTGACGTGGCAATTCTGCCATCGCCGCCAGCACGCGGGCGTCGGCAATGCCTTTTTCCCGCAGCCGGTCAACCATCCGGGTACGGGTGCGCGGTGATGTCATGCCAATGCCAAGTTGCGGGGTGTTCATGGGGCCAGCCAAGCAGAAAGAGGGTCAAGAGTGTGATGGGCGGTGAGATCCAGTTGCAAAGGTGTCACCGACACACCTTTGGCCGCCACGGTATGAAAATCGGTTCCCGGGCCGGCATCTTGAGCACGACCGACAGCACCCACCCAGTAAATGGTTTCGCCACGCGGATTGCGACTTTGCACCACTGGCTCGGCATGGTGGCGACGACCCAGACGGGTCACCTGCCATGGGCCCAGTTGCTCGGGTGGCACATCGGGCACGTTGACGTTCAGCAGCACCGCCCCTTGCGCCCATGGCGCCTCTTGCCAGCGGCGCACCAGTTGCTCGGCCACCAGGCAGGCGCTGGCAAAGTGTTCGCCGGGCTTGCCGGCCAGCGACATGGCTACCGAGGGAATGCCGAGCAGATAACCTTCGGTGGCGGCGGCCACCGTGCCGGAATACAAAGTATCGTCGCCCATGTTCGGGCCGTGGTTGATGCCGGAAAACACCATGTCCGGCGGGCTGTCCATCAGGCCGGTGATGGCCAGATGCACGCAATCGGTGGGCGTACCGTTGACGCTGAAAAAACCATTCGCCGCCCGACGTGCCGTCAGCGGCCGATCCAGGGTCAGCGAATTGGAGGCGCCGCTGCGGTCGCGCTCCGGCGCCACCACGGTGACGTTGCCCAGGCGTGACAAGGTCTGCGCCAGCGCGGCAAGGCCGGGGGCAAAGTAACCATCGTCATTGCTGATGAGAAAATTCATGGCGAGTCACAAAAGGCAATGCCGCGATTGTAACCCGCCACGGGTAAAAGACAATCGTCATTCACGTGGCGGGCGGAATGCCTTCAGGCGACGTAACGTTGACTGAACGCCAGCATGCGCTCGATTGGCAGGCGGGCAGCGTCCATCTGTTCCGGTGTCAGATAGTCGATACGCTCGCCCTGACCAGCCTGCGCCGCCTGCACGGCAGCCACCGTATTCAGCTTCATGTACGGACAGGAATTGCACTGGCAGCCAGCGTAGATCGGCGCCTGTACCAGGTTCAGATCCGGTCGCGCCTCATGCATGTTGTAAAGGATGCCGTCTTCGGTGGCGACAAAAATGGTGGCCGACAGCTCGCCCTGATAGTTCTTGACCCAGTTCAACATGCCCGAGGTCGAACCCACGTAATCTGCCCGCTGCAACACCGGCAGCGGGCTTTCCGGGTGCGCAATCAGGAAGGCCTGGCCGCTGACGCTGGCGAACGCCTCGTTCAGCGCGTCCTCGTTGAATTTGTCGTGCACTTCGCACACCGCCGACCACAGCGGCATGTCGTAGCCGTACTGGAAGTTCAGGTAGGCGCCCATATTGCGGTCGGGCGAGAAGATCACCTTTTTGCCTTCGGCGTACAGATGGGCAATGATGTCATCGACATTGCGGCTGGTGACGATCCAGTCCGACAGCGCCTTATGCTCGGCGCTGGAATTGATGTACGACACATGCACATGATCCGGGTAGCTTTCACGCCAGGCGCGCAGCGCGCTGACATCTGTCTGGGTGACCAAGGAACACGTTGAACCGGCGTCCGGCAGGATGACTTGCGCTTGCGGGTTGAGAATCTTGGCGGTTTCCGCCATGAAGCGCACACCGGCAAACACAATGATGTCAGCCTGGGCATCGCGTGCGTACAGCGAAAGCTCCAGGCTGTCGCCCACCTTGTCAGCCATGCGCTGGATTTCGGGTGCAGTGTAGTAATGGGCGAGAGTTACAACACGGGGGGACATCGGGTTATGGCTCCTGCCGCGCTGGCGCGGCGATATGGGCTGGCAGGATTTAACGGGCGCGCCCTTGGATTCAGAACCAGGCGCAACGCTCGCCAAGGGCTGCGCCATCCTGACACAGGACAGTGCAACGCATCATTTGCTTGACACACTGCGCATGGCGGCCAATGGACGTCAGCGCAGCGCAAAAATCGAAACATAGCAAAAAAGCCACAGGCCTGCCAGCAGCACACGCCAAGCGCCAGTTACTGAACCACTGTTTTTTGCGAAGGGAAACAGTCTGGTAGATAATGTTGCAACGCACAATGACCCATGCCACACCGTGCGCCACACCGCGCGCTTGCCACGCCTTGCGCATCAGCATGGCGGCGCGCACAGATTTGCGGCAGGCTTGTTGCAGCGCGGTCAACACGCCACTCGCCATGGATGCAACACCACCGCGCGGCCCCGACAACACGACACGCATGCACGACAGGAAGCGACCATCCCCCCGCCTGTCCGGCCCTGTTTGCGGCGCGCGTCACCCGCGCGTCTCGATAAAACTGATTGAATGACCAGGTTAATATCATGAAACCGCACTATCTCACCCCGCTTTTCGCGCCCCGCACCGTCGCCGTCATCGGCGCCAGCGACACCCCAGGCTCTGTCGGTCAGGCGGTGTTCGCCAACCTGCTCGCCGGGGGGTATCAGGGCAAGCTGTATCCGGTCAACCTGAATCACCGCGTGGTGGGCGGCATCGCCGCCGTGCCCAATGTCAAAATGCTGGAGCCGGAAATCGACCTGGCCGTGGTCACCACCGCCATCCGTTCGCTGCCCGGCGTGATGAAGGATTGCGCCAAAAAAGGCGTCAAGGCCGTGCTGCTCACCCGCGAATTCGCCGACACCGACGAGCTGGAAAGCGAGGTGATGAAAGAATCACTGGCCATCGCCAAGCGCGCCGGCGTGCGCGTGCTGGGCCCGAACATGCTGGGCCTGATGCGCCCGGTGATCGGCCTGAACGCCAGCAATTATTCCGCCAAGGTGCGCCCGGGCAATCTGGCGCTGGTGGCGCACTCCTCGGCGCTGTGTACCGCCATGCTGGACTGGGCCGAAGCCAAGGGCATTGGGTTTTCCAGCGTGATCTCGATGGGCGAAAGCTCGGACCTGGACTTTGGCGAAATCCTCGATTATCTGGTGGCCGACGGCTACACCCAGGGGATTTTGCTGCATGTGCACTCCATCCACGACGCCCGCCGCTTCATGAGCTCGCTGCGCGCCGCCGCGCGCGGCAAGCCAGTGGTGGTGATCAAGTCCGGCCGCTATCTGGACCAGCACACCGGCCTGACCCACTCCAGCCATATGGTGGCCAGCGGCGATGTGTTTGACTCCGCGCTGGCGCGCGCCGGGGTGCTGCGGGTGAACACCATTGCCCAGCTGTTCACCGCCGCCCGCGTGCTGGCCGCCAAATACCGCGTGCAAGGCACCCGGCTGGCGATTGTCACCAACGGCATCGGCCCCGGCGTGCTGGCCGCTGACAGCGTGATGAGCTACGGCGCCGAGCTGGCCCAGCTGTCGCCGGACACCATGCAGTTGCTGAATGAAGAACTGCCGCGCAACTGGTCGCGCGCCAACCCGGTGGACATCATCGGCGACGCCAGCCCGGTGCGCTTTCGCATGGCGGTCAAAGCCTGTCTGGACGACCCGAACGTGGACGGCGTGCTGGTGATCTTCACCCCGCAGGCCGGCACCGACCACCACACCACCGCCGAGCTGATGGTGGGCCTGCAAAAAGAAACCACCAAGCCGATGTTCATGTCCTGGCTGGGCGATTCGAAAGTGGCCTCCAGCCGCGAGCTGTTCAGCCGCGCGCGCATGGCGCACTTCCGCACCCCGGAATTTGCCGTGGAAGTGTTCCGTTCGCTGGCCTCGTTCCACTATAACCAGCAACTGCTGCTGCAAACCCCCGGCCCCTTGCAGGGCGAACAGGCCGAGCCGAATGTGGCGCACGCGCAAAGCATCATCGACGCCGCGCTGGCCCAGGGCCGGGAAGTGCTGTCCGAGCGCGAATCCAAAGAAATCCTCGCCGCCTTCAATATCCCGGTCAACCAGACCCGGCTGGCCACCACGGCTGACGAAGCAGTGGCACACGCCGAAACGCTGGGCTACCCAGTGGTGCTGAAGATCGACTCGCCGGACGTGATTTACAAGTCCGACGTCGGCGGCGTCGAGCTGAACATCACCAACAGCGCCTCGGTGCGCGAAGTGTTCGCCAATATTCTCGAGCGCACCCGCCAGGCGCTGCCCAATGCGCTGGTGCACGGCGTGTCGGTGCAACCGATGGTGCGCCGCCGCCATGCCCGCGAGCTGATGATCGGCGTGGTGCACGACAACTCCTTTGGCCCGGTGATCACCTTTGGCGCGGGCGGCATCGCCACCGAAATCCAGCACGACCGCAGCATTGCCCTGCCGCCGCTGAACAGCTATCTGGCGGAAAAAATGATCGCCCGCACCCGCATCAGTAAAACGCTGGGCGAGTTCAAGCACATGCCGGCAGTGGACATGGACCAGCTGAAAACGCTGATGGGCCGTGTGTCCGACATGGTGTGCGAGCTGCCCGACCTGCTGGAGGCCGACATCAACCCGCTGCTGATCGACGACCGCAACGCCGTGGTGCTGGACGCGCGCATCATCGTGCGCAAAACCCGCCATTCGCGCCGCTATCGCCATATGGCCATCATGCCCTACCCGTCGGACATGGTGGAGCACATGACGCTGAACGACAACACCGAGGTCACCATCCGGCCGATGCGCCCGGAAGACGCCGACATGCAGCAGGAATTCGTGCGCAATCTGTCGGAAGAAAGCCGCTACAACCGCTATATGTCCAGCATCAAGCAGCTGTCGCAGCCGGTGCTGGTGCGCTTCACCCAGCTGGACTTCGACCGCGAAATGGCGCTGGTGATGACCCGTATGGTCGATGGCCGCGAAGAGCAGCTGGCGGTGGCCCGCTACTTCACCGACCCGGACAACGAATCCTGCGAATTTGCCCTGGTGGTGGCCGACAACTGGCAAGGGCGCGGCATCGGCCCGATCATGATGAATCGCCTGTTTGACGCCGCCAAGCGCCAAGGGCTGACCATCATGCGCGGCGAAGTGCTGGCCAATAACAAGGGCATGCTCAAGCTGATGGCCAAGCTGGGCTTTACCGTCTCGCCGCATCCGGAAGATCGTCAGCTCACCTGGGTGACCCGTCCGCTGTAAACTGCCTGTCTGCGCGCCGGGCCAAGCGCAGGTGGCTGGCCCGGCGCGCGGCTTTTGTGACCCTGGGCGCGACACCCTGCGCCCAGGGTTGTTTAAACACTTGCCAGTAAAAGGAAAAGCGGCTTAAAATCGCAGCCTTTTTACTGTCTGATTAAACTAGGAACCACCATGGTTGTGATTCGTCTTGCTCGCGGCGGCGCCAAGAACCGTCCGTTTTTCAATATCGTCGTGACCGATTCCCGCAACCGCCGCGACGGCCGCTTCATTGAGCGCGTGGGCTTCTACAACCCGGTCGCCAACGAGCGTCAAGAGCGCGTGCGTCTGGCGATGGACCGCGTGAACTACTGGACCGGCGTCGGCGCGCAAGTGACCGAAGCTGTGGCCAAGCTGCTCAAGCAACAGAAAGTGGCCGCCTGAGCATGTCGGGCTCCCCTGTGATGACCGGGGCCGCTGCGCCCGATGAATCGACGCTGGTCAGCATGGGGTATATCGCCGGCGCCTTCGGTGTGCGCGGCTGGGTGAAAATCCACGCCGACACCGAATACGCCGACAGCCTGTTCGACTACCCGCGCTGGTGGGTGGGTCGTCCGGGCGGCGCCTGGCGCGCCTACACGCTGGAAGATGGCTCGGTGCACAGCAAAGGCGTGGCCGCCAAGCTCGAAGGCGTGCTGGATCGTGACCAGGCTGCGCTGATGCGCGGGCTGACCATCGCCATCGAACGCGCCGAACTGCCGCCGCCGGAAGAAGGCGAGTACTACTGGACCGACCTGATCGGCCTGAGCGTGGTCAATACCCAGGGCGAAACCCTGGGCGTGGTGAGCGAACTGCTGGCCACCGGCGCCGCCAACGATGTGTTGGTGGTGCGTCAGGACAAGACCGAACGGCTGATTCCGTTTGTCGGCGCCTACGTGCTGGAAGTCGATCTGCCTGGCAAGACCATCCGGGTGGACTGGGGGCTGGACTACTGACGATGCAGATCGACGTCGTCACCCTGTTCCCGGAGATGTTCAGCGCGCTGACCGCCAGCGGCGTCACCCGACGCGCGCTGGAGCAAGGCATCTGGGCGCTGCACACCCATTACCCCCGGGATTTCGCCTACGACAATTACCGCACCGTGGACGATCGCCCTTATGGCGGCGGCCCCGGCATGGTGATGCGGGCGGAACCGCTGGAAGCGGCGATTATTGCCGCGCGTCAGCGTCAGGCTGAGGCCGGCGTGGCCGACAGCCATTGCATCTACCTGTCGCCGCAAGGCCGCCCACTGGGCGACGCCCGCGTGCGCGAACTGGCGCAACGCCCTGGCCTGATCTTGCTGGCCGGGCGCTACGAAGGGGTGGATGAGCGGCTGATCCAGCGTCAGGTCGATGAAGAAATCTCCATTGGCGACTATGTTTTGTCCGGCGGCGAGCTGCCGGCCATGGTGCTGATGGATGCCGTACTCCGGCTGTTGCCGGGTGTGTTGAATCACGCCCAGTCGGCCGAACAGGATTCGTTTGTGGACGGGCTGCTTGACTGCCCGCACTACACCCGGCCTGAAGAATACCAGGGGGTGCGCGTGCCGGATGTCTTGCTGTCCGGCGACCACGCCCGCATTGCCCGCTGGCGACTCAAGCAGTCGCTGGGGCGCACGGCCAGCCGTCGCCCTGATCTGCTTGCCGCTCGCCCGCTATCCAAACAGGAATCTCGGCTGCTGGCTGAGTATCAGCAGGAACAAGATTCCGCATAACAACTGGAGTAATCCCATGAATCTGCTGCAACAACTCGAGCAGGAAGAAATCGCCCGCCTGGGCAAAACCATCCCTGACTTCGCCCCGGGTGACACCGTGATCGTGCAAGTGAAGGTGAAGGAAGGCAACCGTGAGCGTCTGCAGGCTTACGAAGGTGTGGTGATCGCCAAGAAAAACCGTGGCCTGAACAGCGCTTTCACCGTGCGCAAAATCTCCGCCGGCACCGGCGTGGAACGCACCTTCCAAACCTACTCGCCGCTGGTTGCCCAGATCGACGTGAAGCGTCGCGGTGACGTGCGTCGCGCCAAGCTGTACTTCCTGCGCGAACGCTCGGGCAAGTCCGCTCGCATCAAGGAAAAGCTGCCGGCCAAGAAGACCGCCGCTTAATCGCGCCGGGTTCTTCGCCACAGCAAAACACGCTGGCCATCTGGTCAGCGTGTTTTTTTTGCGCCATGCTGCCGCTTTTGCCCCAGAAAGCCCCGCCATGGCCACCGACTCTTCGCACGCTCCTGATGAATCCGCCGTGCTGGCGGCGCCGTTTGGCCGGCTGGGCGTGGCCGCGCACGCAGGCGTGCTGACCGGCATTGAATTTTTGCCCGCTGACACCCCCTTGCGCGCGCCGATCAGCGATGGCGTCTGCGCGCAGCTGGCGCAAGAGCTGGCCAGCTACTGGGATGCGCCGCAGCACGTCTTCCAGCTGCCCTGGCGCGCCGAGGGCACGCTGTTTCAGCAGCGGGTGTGGCAGGTGATGTTGCAGATTCCGCCAGGGCAGACCCTGAGCTATGGCCAGGTGGCGCAGCAGTTGGCCAGCGCGCCGCGCGCAGTGGGCGGCGCGTGTGGGCGCAATCCCTTACCGATTGTGATTCCGTGTCACCGGATTGTCGCAGCGGGCGGCTTGGGCGGGTTCAATCAGGGGCGAGACGAAGGCTTATTGGGGGTGAAGCGCTGGTTGTTGCGGCATGAGGGAGCGCTGACTGGGGTTTAGTCGCTCACCACCCCCTCCTGGCGTTGTTGCGCAGCCTTGCCGTACGACGTGTACCGTCTGCGGCCGCGCGCCTCACACCGCCTGACTGCCCTTTATGGCGGCGATGCGCCATGCCTTAAGCATGAAGCTCGGCAAGCCGTCTATTGCGTATAACTTCGTGCAAGCCCGTCGATCTAGCCAAGAAAAACCCCGCCGAAGCGGGGTTGCCAAGTGGCGCACGGATGCTTGAGGGTCAGGCCGGAATCGGGGCGCTGCCTTTGTCTTTGGCGTTGCTTTCCTTGACCGCGAACTCCAGTTTCACCTTGTCGTGCTCGTCCATGTCCACCGTCACTTCGCCGCCGTCGGCCAGGCGGCCGAACAGCAGTTCGTCGGCCAGGGCTTTGCGGATGGTGTCCTGGATCAGCCGCGCCATCGGCCGCGCGCCCATTTGCGGGTCGAAGCCGTGTTTGGCCAGGTGCGACTTGAGCGCGTCGGTGAAGTGGATTTCGACCTTTTTCTCGTTCAGCTGTGCTTCCAGCTGCATCAGGAACTTGTCCACCACGCGCAGGATAATCGCCTCGTCCAGCATCTTGAACGAGATGATGGCGTCCAGCCGGTTGCGGAATTCCGGGGTGAACAGGCGCTTGATGTCGGCCATCTCGTCGCCACTGGCCTTGCTGCTGGTAAAGCCGATGCTGGACTTGGACAGGCTTTCCGCGCCGGCATTGGTGGTCATGATGATCACCACATTGCGAAAATCCGCCTTGCGGCCGTTGTTGTCGGTCAGCGTGCCGTGGTCCATCACCTGCAACAGCACATTGAAGATGTCCGGGTGGGCTTTTTCGATTTCGTCCAGCAGCAACACCGCGTACGGGTGCTTGGTGACTTGCTCGGTGAGCAGGCCGCCCTGTTCAAAACCCACATAGCCCGGCGGCGCGCCAATCAGCCGCGACACGGCGTGGCGCTCCATGTATTCGGACATGTCAAAGCGCAGCAGCTCCACGCCCAGCGTGTAGGCCAGCTGCTTGGCCACTTCGGTCTTGCCCACCCCGGTCGGGCCGGAGAACAGGAAGGAGCCAATCGGCTTGGCCGGGTTGCCCAGGCCAGAGCGCGACATCTTGATGGCGGCGGCCAGCGCGTCGATGGCGGCATCCTGGCCAAACACCACGTTTTTCAGGTCGCGGTCCAGGGTCTTGAGCGCGCTGCGGTCGTCGTTGGACACCGTCTTGGCCGGGATGCGGGCAATCTTGGTGATGATGTCCTCGATCTCGGTCTTGTTGATCACCTTCTTCTGCCGCGACTTGGGCAAAATCTTTTGCGCGGCGCCGGCTTCGTCGATCACGTCAATTGCCTTGTCCGGCAGGTGACGGTCGTTGATGTAGCGCGCGGCCAGCTCGGCAGCGGTGGTCAGCGCGGCGGCGGTGTACTTGACGCCGTGGTGGGCCTCAAAGCGCGATTTCAGCCCCTTGAGGATTTCCACCGTCTGCTCGACCGTCGGCTCGGCCACGTCGATCTTCTGGAAGCGGCGCGACAGCGCGTTGTCCTTTTCGAAGATGCCGCGGAACTCGTTGTAGGTGGTGGCGCCAATGCAGCGCAGCGAGCCATTGGACAAGGCCGGCTTGAGCAGGTTGGAGGCATCCAGCGTGCCGCCCGACGCCGCCCCCGCCCCGATCAGGGTGTGGATTTCGTCGATGAACAGGATGGCGTGCTTGTCCTCGGTCAGCTGCTTGATCACGCTCTTGAGCCGTTGCTCAAAGTCGCCGCGATACTTGGTGCCGGCCAGCAGCGAGCCCATGTCCAGCGAATAGACGGTGGCGTCGGCCAGCACGTCCGGCACTTCGCCGCGCACGATGCGCCGCGCCAGGCCTTCGGCAATGGCGGTTTTGCCCACGCCGGCCTCGCCGACCAGCAGCGGGTTGTTTTTGCGCCGACGGCAGAGGATCTGGATCACCCGCTCCAGCTCGTGGTCACGGCCGATCAGCGGATCGATCTTGCCGGCGGTGGCTTGCTGGTTGAGGTTTTGCGTGTAGTTCTCCAGCGCGCCACCATGGCCGGCGGTTTCCTGCTCGTCGCCGCTCTCCTCGCCCGAGCTGCGCGGCGGTTGCTCGCCGCTCTTTTGCTTGGAGATGCCGTGCGAGATGTAGTTGACCACATCCAGGCGGCTGATGTTCTGCTGGTGCAGGTAGTACACCGCGTGCGAGTCCTTTTCGCCAAAGATGGCGACCAGGATATTCGCGCCGGTGACTTCTTTTTTGCCGGACGATTGCACATGCAGGATGGCGCGCTGGATCACGCGCTGAAAGCCCAGCGTGGGCTGGGTTTCCACTTCATCGGTGCCCGATACCAGCGGCGTGTGCTGTTCGATGAATTCGGACAGGTTCTTGCGCAACTGATCCAGGTTGGCGCCGCAGGCGCGCAACACATCGGCGGCAGAGGGGTTGTCGAGCATGGCCAGCAACAGGTGTTCAACGCTGATGAACTCATGGCGTTTTTGACGTGCGTCCATGAAGGCCATGTGCAGGCTCACTTCAAGTTCTTGGGCGATCATCCGTTTTCCTCCATTACGCACTGCAAGGGGTGCTGGTGAACCCTGGCCATATCGAGCACCTGATCCACCTTGGTGGCAGCGATGTCTTTGGTGTAAACCCCACAGACGCCGCGCCCTTCGGTGTGGACGGTGAGCATGACTCGGGTTGCTTGTTCCTGATCCATCCGGAAGATGCGTTGCAAAACTTGCACCACAAACTCCATCGGCGTGAAATCATCGTTCAAAAGTAAAACTTTGTACAAAGGCGGCGGCGCCGTCCGTGTTTTCATCGGGACGAGTGCAACATCGTCCTGTGTGCGTCTAGGCATAGCGGTGGAACTCGCTCTTTGGTTACTTTCATTTTGGCGTCAGCCAAAGCTTTTTCAAGTGAAGAATCCTAACGGATTCAGCCCGCTGACGCTTGCTCCAATGGCGGCCGCGTGTGCCAGACCATGCTGGAGCCCGCTCCGGCGGGGATTAATGACAATGACTTGTTTTGTTTTCATGCAACGAACAAGCCCGCTGTGCTGTCCACGACAGCGATTGTCACAAGTCAGACACAGGCCGTTCAGCCGTGTGCACACGCATCGGCATGGCGTACGACAGAAAAACCACACCGTGCCATCTCCTGGCCTGACACATGCAAATCGCTGGCCAGTTTTGCATCGACGTGGCGCATAACCATGGCGCACACGCCCGGCAACAGTGCACGCCAGACATGCCAGTGTGCAAAAACGTCCCAGCCCGAGCAGGCCGATAGTAAAACCAGCGAAAACGCTTGACGGCGTGTGCCGGCTCACGTAAAACCTTACTTCGGGTTGCGAGCTTGACCTCGTTTTGCAGTACCGGATTGCCTCCGCGATGCTCGCTAAAACACACCACAGTGAAAGCTTCGTAGTATCGGGGTTCCCACCCCTGTTTTTTGTTTAGGGATGTAACACATATGGCAACTGGTACCGTCAAGTGGTTCAATGACGCTAAAGGCTTCGGCTTCATCACCCCGGACGATGGTGGCGAAGACCTGTTCGCGCACTTCTCCGCAATCAATATGAACGGCTTCAAAACCCTGAAAGAAGGCCAACGCGTGACCTTCGAAGTGACCCAAGGTCCGAAGGGTAAGCAAGCCTCCAACATTCAGTCCCAGTAATTGAACTGAGACGGTTTGCGTGAGCACAACCCGCTAAAGCGGGTTTTTTCATGCATATTTCGCCAGCGCAGTGGCAGCCCATGCTGAATAATTCAGGGTTTCTACCTAGTTTCATACCAGATTCAGGGGAAATTCGTCATCAGTACAAATACTGATCTTGTCATCAAGGGCTTCCGCGGGCATGAATATATGATATAAATGCCCATGCGCTTTCGGGGGATGGCCCCGTTTTTTTAAGGAAACAAGCAAGATGGCAACTGGTATCGTGAAATGGTTTAACGACGCAAAAGGTTTTGGCTTCATCACTCCGGATGATGGTGGCGAAGACCTGTTTGCGCACTTCTCCGCAATCAACATGAATGGCTTCAAAACCCTGAAGGAAGGCGAGCGCGTCAGCTTTGACGTCGCCCAAGGCCCGAAGGGCAAGCAAGCCGCCAACATCCAGTCGGCTAGCTAATAGCCCATGGAATGCAGTGCCCGGCGCGTTTGGCGCGCAGGGCACAGGCAACAAAAAACCCGCCTTCCGGCGGGTTTTTTGTTGCTGGCGCAGAGATTACATGCGCTCGATCATGGCGTCGCCAAAGGCCGAGCAGCTGACTTCGGTAGCGCCGTCCATCAGACGGGCAAAGTCATACGTCACCACCTTGTCGCCGATGGCTTTTTCCATCGAGCTGATGATCAGGTCGGCGGCTTCGGTCCAGCCCATGTGGCGCAGCATCATTTCGGCCGACAGGATCAGCGAACCCGGGTTCACCTTGTCCAGACCAGCGTACTTCGGCGCGGTGCCGTGGGTGGCTTCAAACATCGCCACGCTGTCAGACAGGTTGGCGCCCGGGGCGATGCCGATGCCGCCCACTTGCGCGGCCAGCGCGTCAGAGATGTAGTCGCCGTTCAGGTTGCAGGTGGCGATCACATCGTATTCGGCCGGACGCAGCAGGATTTGTTGCAGGAAGGCGTCAGCAATGGCGTCTTTGACGATGATGTCCTTGCCGGTCTTCGGGTTGGTGAACTTGCACCACGGGCCGCCATCCACCAGCTGGGCGCCGAATTCGTTCTTGGCCAGGTCGTAGGCCCAGTCACGGAAGCCACCTTCGGTGAACTTCATGATGTTGCCCTTGTGCACGATGGTCACCGACTTGCGATCGTTGTCGATGGCGTACTGGATGGCCTTGCGCACCAGGCGCTCGGTGCCTTGCTTGGACACCGGCTTGATGCCGATGCCGGAGGTTTCCGGGAAGCGGATCTTCTTCACGCCCATTTCGGTTTGCAGGAAGTTGATCAGCTTCTTGGCGCCGTCGGTTTCGGCTTGCCATTCGATGCCGGCGTAGATGTCTTCGGTGTTTTCACGGAAGATCACCATGTCGGTCAGGTCCGGGCGCTTCAGCGGCGAGGGCACGCCAGTGAAGTAGCGCACCGGGCGCAGGCAGACGTACAGATCCAGCTCCTGGCGCAGGGCCACGTTCAGCGAACGGATGCCGCCGCCCACCGGGGTGGTCATCGGGCCCTTGATCGACACCACGTAGTCTTTCAGGGCAGCCATGGTTTCTTCCGGCAGCCACACATCGCCGCCGTACACGCGGGTGGATTTTTCACCGGCGTAGATTTCCATCCAGTGAATTTTCTTGCTGTTGTTGTAGGCCTTGGACACTGCGGCGTCCACCACCTTGATCATCACCGGGGTGATGTCGATGCCGATGCCGTCGCCTTCGATGAACGGGATGATCGGATTGTCGGGGATAGCCTGACCCGGAACGATTTTCTGGCCGCCTTGGGGTACGGTAATGTGGGAAGTCGTCATGCCTGCTCCATCATGGATTGTAGGGTGGGAGTGCGCGCGCATGTTGCAAAGCACCCGGACGCCGGCTTGTGGCCGACAGCAGAATGACGGCTGCCTGTGGCGGGGCAGAGGTCGGACGGGTTCTCGACATGCGCATGAACAGATCGTGTTGGAATCAAATTCGGGCGGGGAGAGTGCGAGCCGGTCGCGGCAGAGCGTGCGACGGACAAGTTATAGGTATCGAAATTTTTCGCGTCTCCTCAGCCTGATATTATCGCGTAAAACCGTTGCCTAAGCTAGAGGATGTTCGATTTCGCGCATCCATGCGCTGTTTCGCATCCGCCGCGTCGCCTGTTCATGCTGTCCTGCAACATGAACAAGGCATCAAATTGCCAGTATTCACCAGAAAGCCCCAGATGTCGGAACTGATCCTGTTCAACAAACCTTATGGCGTGATCTGCCAGTTTTCCGCGCACCCCAAGCATCCCAGCCTGGCGGACTATGTCCGCATCCCCGACGTTTATCCCGCCGGCCGGCTGGACACCGACAGCGAGGGGCTGTTGCTGCTCACCGCCGATGGCGCGCTGCAACACCAGATCAGCCATCCGGGATGCAAACTGCCAAAAACCTACTGGGCCCAGGTGGAGGGCGTTCCCGACGACGACGCGCTGGCCCAGCTGCGCGCCGGGGTGGATTTGGGCGACTTTGTCACCCAGCCCGCCCAGGTGCGGCGCATCGACCCGCCCAGCCTGTGGCCGCGCACGCCCCCCATCCGCGTGCGCCAGAGCGTGCCGGACAGCTGGCTGGAAATCATCATCCACGAAGGCAAAAACCGCCAGGTGCGGCGCATGACCGCCAAGGTGGGCCACCCCACGCTGCGCCTGGTGCGCGCCGCCATCGGCCCCTGGTCTTTGGGCGACTTGCCGCCGGGTGAGCTGCGCCAGCTGACCGTCAGCGCGCCGCCTCTTGCCAATGGCGGCAAACCAGCGCACCATGACCGTGCCATGTCGCGAGCTGACCGCCCGGCCCCACCCCGGCCCGGCGTGCGCGCCCGTCATGCCGGTCGACGCCGCTGATCCACGTTGACCCCGGCGCCCGCATGGGCGCCGCGCCGGCAAGCCCTCACCCGCGCCCTTGCCTTGTCACGCCGGCCAACTCGCCCGCGCATCAGGCGTCCGTTCGGCCGGAACTTTGTCCATCCTCCGACCGCCGCCGATGAACACACCGTCCGAACTCAACGCCGTAGCCTGGGACATTGCCCAGACCCTGATCAAAGGCTTTAACAAGCACTATTTTCTGTTTCGCGAATGCTCGCGCAACGCCAAGGAATACTTCGACCAAGGCGACTGGCACGCCATGCAGCGCGCCATCACCGAGCGCATCCAGTTTTACACCGAACGGGTGATGGAAACCGTCGAACAGCTGCAATGCCGCTTCCATGCCGACGCGCTGGACGACAGCACCTGGCAGCAGGTCAAGCTGTACTTCATCGGCATGCTGATGAACCACAAACAGCCAGAGCTGGCCGAGACGTTTTTCAACTCGGTGTTCTGTCGTATTCTGGACCGCGATTATTTCAACAGTGATTTCATTTTCACCCGCCCGGTGATTTCTACGGAATATATCGAGTCCGACCCGCCGATTTACCGCAGCTATTACCCCGGCCCCAAGGGTCTGTGCCAGACGCTGGAACAGATTGTGGCCGATTTTGGCTGGAACCGTCCCTTTGCCCACCTCAGACGCGATATCGTCAAGGTGATGCGCGCCGCGCGCGAGCATCTGGGCGGCCAGTGGGCCACACCGGACGTCAATTACCAGATCCAGGTGCTGTATTCTGGTTTTTACCGCAATAAATCCGCCTACATCATGGGCAAGGTGATCAACGGCAATCAAAGCTACCCGTTTGCGCTGTGCATCATGCACAACGACGACGGCGAGCTGGAAATCGACACCGTGCTCTTGGAGCCGTGGCGCATTGGCGTGCTGTTCTCGTTCAGCCGCGCCTACTTCCTGGTGGACATGGAAGTCCCCTCGGGCTATGTGCAGTTTTTGCGCGGCATGCTGCCGTGGAAAACCAAGGCCGAGATCTACACCATGCTGGGTCTGCAAAAACAGGGCAAGAACACCTTCTACCGCGACTTCATGCACCACTTGCAGCACTCCAACGATGATTTCATCATCGCGCCGGGCATTCGCGGCCTGGTGATGCTGGTGTTCACCCTGCCGTCTTACCCCTTCGTGTTCAAGCTGATCAAAGATGTGTTTGGCAGCTCGAAAGAAGTGGACCGCCCCACCGTCAAGGCCAAATACCTGCTGGTGAAACGCCACGACCGGGTGGGCCGCATGGCCGACACGCTGGAATACTCCAACGTCGCCTTCCCGAAAAAGCGCTTTACCGAAGAGCTGCTCACCGAGCTGCGCACCCTGGCGCCGTCGCTGCTGGAAGAAAGCGACGACACCCTGGTGATCAAGCACTTGTACATCGAACGGCGGATGAAGCCGCTGAACATCTACCTGGACAACGCCACCCCGGAAGAAAAAGAACACGCCGTGCGCGAATACGGCGACGCCATCAAAGACCTGGCCCAGGCCAATATCTTCTCTGGCGACATGCTGTTCAAAAACTTTGGCGTGACGCGCTATGGCCGGGTGATTTTCTACGACTACGACGAAATCGAGTACATGACCGACTGCAACTTCCGGGACATCCCCGAGCCGCCGTCGCCCGAGTACGAAATGGCGTCCGAACCGTGGTATCCAGTGGCCAAGAACGATATCTTCCCGGAAGAATTCGCCTCTTTCCTGCTGGGCGACCCGCTGGTGCGCAAGTTCTTCATCAAGTATCACCGCGACCTGCTGTCGCCTGCTTTCTGGCGCACCCAGCAGACCAATATCCGCGCCGGCAAGATGGACAACTTCTATCCCTATCCGCAGGCGTTGCGCCTGTGCCATCGCTACCCGGACAAAGCCGCCAGCAAGTAAGCGCGGTGTGTTGATGTCAGCCTGAACGCGGGCGGGAGGCAACTCCCGCCCGCGTTTGCATCTGGCCCCCTGTCTGTCGGCAGCGCTACACTGCGGGTTTTCTTCCTCTGCTGCGGTTTTTCACCATGAGCCAGAAACCCCCTGTCACCCAGGCCATCCGCATGCTGCGCGCCCACCATGTGGCGTGGACGGATCACCTGTACGCCTACGAAGAAAAAGGCGGCACCCGCGTCTCGGCCCGCGAACTGGGCGTGGACGAACACGCCGTGATCAAAACCCTGATCATGCACGACGAGCAAAAACGCCCGCTGGTGGTGCTGATGCACGGCGATTGCGAAGTCTCCACCAAGAACCTGGCCCGCCAATTGGCGGTAAAAAGCATCGAGCCCTGCCCGCCGGCGATTGCCGACAAGCACTCCGGCTATCAAGTGGGCGGCACCAGCCCCTTTGGCACGCGCCAGGCCATGCCGGTGTATATGGAAGCCAGCATCGCCGAGCTGCCGCGCATCTATCTGAATGGCGGCAAACGCGGCTATTTGATTGGGGTTGATCCGGCTGACGTGGTGCGGGTGTTGCAGCCCACGCTGGTGAATGTGGCGGTGGCGGGCTGAGAAACCGCCTGCGTGCATCACTACGCCCGGCGCGGTCTGACCCCATACTGCGCACACGAAAAAACCGGGTAAACGGCATGGCCGCACCCGGTTTTTTGTTTCATCAAGTCTCTTAGCCGATGGTCTGGGCGCTGCTCGTGCGCGCCAATTGACAGACAATCCAGGCTTTTTGCGCCGCTTCGCGGCGTTTGTCGTTCATATGGCTGAGGATTTTCTCCCGCGCCTGGGTAAAGCTCACCGTCTCGCCGCGCTGGATGGCGTCGCAGCGCAGAATGTGCAGGCCAATCGGCGATTCGATCGGGTCGGACACTTCGCCGGCATCCATGCCAAACGCCGAGGGCTCCAGTTCGGGAAACAGCTGGCCGCGCTTGAGCGTGCCCAGCGCGCCGCCCTGCATGGCGGTGGGGCAGTGCGAATAGCGCAGCGCCGCCTTGGCGAAGCTGTCTTCGTCCACCAGGGTGCGGCGCACCTTGTCCAAGAGCGCCAAGGCCTTGACCTGCTCGCGCGAGTTATTGAAGGTCACCAGAATATGGCGCATGGTGCGGGTTTCCGGCCGGCTGAACGCCTGCGGATGCTCGCGGTAGTAACGCTCGGCGTCTTCGTCGCTGGCCAGTTCGGTTTTGCTGGCCACATGCTCCAGCAGCGCCTCCACCCGCAAATCGCGCAACACCGCCTCGGCCAGGCTGGCTTGGTTCAGCCCGACGGCGCTCAGCTCGGCGGTCAATTCTTCGGCGCTGGCGTAGCGCGCGGCGAGCGTGTCCAGCCGCGCGTGCAGCTCGGCGTCGCCCACCCGCACGTCTTCCGCTTCGCGGCTGGATAAAATCGCCGCTTCCAGCTGTTGCTGGCGGCGGGCGATTTTGTCCAGTTTGGCGCGTTCTTCGGCGTTCAGCGCCTGCGGCGCGCGCTGGAACAGCTCCCAGGAGAGTTTCAGTTCAAGATAGGCTGGCATCGTGCTCCACCTCTTCTTCTCCGGCCGGAATCCAGCCGGCGGCTGGGTCCAGCAGGGTTTCCGCCACCTGAAACACCCGGCCGGGCAGTTGCTCGGCAAAGTGCAGGTGATAGGCCACGCCGCCCGGCGCATCGCGGATCACCCGCAGCACCTCGCCCACCGCGCCGGCCGGGGTCAGCGTTTCGCCGCCCAGGGTCAGCGGCATGCGCGGACAGACTTTGTCGCGAAACTCAAAGCGCGAGGGCGTCCATGGGTCGTTGATGTCGATCAGCTCTTCTTCGCGACAGCCGACAATGCGGCCGTCTTCCAGAAAATGCACCGAATAAATCACCTGATCCTGCAAAAAGGTGCCGATATCGACCACATGGCCAATGCTGCCGCGCCGCACCAGCGGCGCGCCCACCGCCATTCCGGGGTAGGTGCCGTCGTTTTTGACGTTGCGCACCAAGCGGACCCCGTCGCCGTACTCCCAGCGCGCGTTCATCATGACGAGAACACCCGATCCAGCGACACAAACGAGGTGTGGCCGCCGCCTGGCAGGTCATGCTGCTGGAACACGCGAAACACTTTTTCGGTCAGCGCGTCGGATTCGACAAAGTCCAGGTAGGCGCGCTCCAGCCACAGCCGGTAGATGCTGCGCTGGGCGGATTCTTCCGGCGGCATATTGGCGGCGTAGCGGCCCAGGTAGTCGTGAAAGCGCTGCAGGATGTGCAGGCGGTTCACCTGCACCACCGACGGGGTGTAGGGCACGCTGAAGTAATCCAGAAAATCCTCGGCGCTGGAGAGTTCGTCCAGTGCTTCCAGTAAAGACAGATCGGTATCCATGGGGCTCTCCTTCAGGCAGCGGAAACGTCGGGAACGGGGTCGATGATGTCCAGCAAGGCGCTGGCGCCAAGTTGGTCGCGCTGATCCAGCGCGGCCAGTTTGCTCAAGTGGTCGCGGGCGTTGTCGATGTCGCCCAGCCGCAGCAGCACCACGCCGGCGGCTTTCAACGCCAGCAAATAAAAACGCAGCAAACCAAACGATTGCGCGGCGGCCACCGCCAGGCCGTGCTCGTCCAGCCGCCGCCAGTCGTCCGATATGCCCAGCCGCGCGCTGGCCAGGCGCATGGCGCGGTAAGCCACGTCCAGCGCCTCGGCCAGGCGGTGCTGATAAAAGTAATAGCGGTACAGCCCCACCAGCACGGTCAGGCTGTCCGGGGCGTGCAAAAAGGCGCGCAGCAGGGCCAGCTCGGCTTCGGGTTCGCCGTAGCACTCTGCGGCGCGATGCATCAGCTGTTCCACTTCGGGCGAGAGCTCCGCCTCGAAGTACAGCGCACAGTCGGTAAAATCCAGCAAGTCCATGGTTAGGCCTTTGTCACTTCAATGACCTGCGGCGCGGCGGCATCCACATGCTCGCAGCACAGGTCGCCGGCCGAACAGGTGCGACAGTGGCCGTCGTCAGAATGGGGCGGCGTTTGCCCGCGCAACAGCGCCAGCTCACGCTCCAGTTGGTCAATGCGATCCACCAGGCAGCTGATCGAGCGCGCCACCGGGTCGGGCAGCAGGTGATGATCCAGCCGCGCCTGCACATCTTCCTGGCCCTGGCGGCGACTGGTCACCACCCGACCGGGCACGCCCACCACGGTGGCGTCTTCCGGCACATCCTTGATCACCACCGAATTGGCCCCCACCCGCACGCGCGGGCCAACCACAATCGGCCCGAGAATCTTGGCGCCAGCGCCCACCACCACGCCATCCGACAAGGTGGGGTGGCGCTTGCCCTGCTTCCAGGAGGTGCCGCCCAGCGTCACGCCGTGATACAGCGTCACGTCGTCGCCCACCTCGGCGGTTTCGCCAATCACCACACAGGCGCCGTGGTCGATAAAAAAGCGGCGGCCAATCACCGCGCCGGGGTGGATGTCCACATTGGTGAACAGCCGCACGGCAAAGCTCAACAGCCGCGCCGGGTAGCGCCAGCCGCGCGTCCACAGCCGGTGGGCCAGGCGGTGGCCCAGAATGGCGTGTACGCCGGGGTAGGTGGTCAGCACCTCAAAACGGGTGCGCGCGGCCGGGTCGCGCTGAAACACGCAGTGCAAATCCTCGCGCAGCTGCGCGGCCAGGCCCAGCGGGCGGGAAGCGTCATCAGTCATCGGCGGACTCAGGGTGCAGGCATCAGACATGGCGGGCCATCTCCTCATCGCTCAGCAAATTCAACAGTTCGGGGTTTTCCGGCGGGCGCTTGCGCGCCAGCACAAAGGCGCGCACCCGCGCCAGCAGGCGCTCGGCCATCGCCATATCCAGATGCACGCCCAAACCGGCGTACACCGTCATCACCGCGCGCGGGCCAGAATGCTTGCCCAGCACAATGCGGTGGCTGCGGCCCACCTCGCTGGGGTCAAAGCCCTGGTAGTTGTCCGGGTGTTTCAGCAGGCCATCGACATGGATGCCCGCCTCATGGGTGAACACCCCTTGCCCGACCAGGCTTTTTTGCCAGGACACCGTGCGCCCGGACGCCGTCGCCACCTGCTGCGACAGCGCCAGAAAATGCTTTAAATCCACCCCGGTGGCGATGCCGTGCAGCTTGGCCAGCCCCAGCACCACTTCTTCCAGCGGCGCATTGCCGGCGCGCTCGCCCAGGCCGTTCACCGTGGTGTTGGCGTGGGTGGCGCCGCCGCGACAGGCGGCCAGGGTGTTGGCGGTGGCCAGGCCCAGGTCGTCGTGGGCGTGGATTTCAATCTCCAGCCCGCTGGCCGCGCGCAAGGCGGCAATCCGCTCGTAGGTGGTGAACGGCTCCAGAATGCCCAGCGTGTCGGCAAAGCGCAGCCGGCGCGCGCCGGCCTTGGCCGCCACCTCGGCCAGCTGGCACAAAAACCCCAGGTCAGCGCGCGAGGCGTCTTCACAGCCCACGCACACCTCCATGCCCAAATCGCCCGCGCGCGCCAGCGTGTCCGGCAAGGTGCGCAGCAGCCAGTCGCGGTTCTGACGCAATTTGTAGGCCAGGTGTTGGTCCGACGCCGGAATCGACACATCAATCAGATGCGCGCCCAAATCGGCGCAGGCGTCGATGTCGTCCGGGTGCATGCGGCTCCACACCATCAGCCGCGCCGGCAGGCCCAGCGCCGCCACCGCGCGGATGCTGTCGCGCTCTTCCTCGCCCATCGCCGGGATGCCGATTTCCAGCTCTGGCACGCCGATGGCGACCAACTGGCGGGCAATGCTCAATTTTTCGCTCAGCGAAAACGCCACCCCGGCGGACTGCTCGCCATCGCGCAAGGTGGTGTCGTTGATGGTGACCCAAGACGGGGATTGCATGGCTGGCCTCCTGGAAACCAAGGGCGACGCCGCGCGCCGCCGGATTGAACTCTGGATTAGCAAGTCCGGGGCCAGAAGAAAAACCATTTAAAACCAAATATTTGCTTGATGTTGTGCGTGCATGGCGGGCGAAAATTGTCAGGAAGGTGACAGGGGCCACATGGGCTCACGTGGGCTTTCGGGTAAAAATCGCTTGCAATTACATCGCACACAATATAAATTGCCGACATGGCAGACACACCACCCCTCTCCACCACCGGCAACCCGGCGCTGAAACTGGACGCCCAGCTGTGCTTTGCACTGTATTCGACCCTGTTGGGGGTCAATAAGGTGTATCGCACCCTGCTGCGCGAGCTGGACCTCACCTACCCGCAATACCTGGTGATGCTGGTGCTGTGGGAGCGCGACGAGCGCAATGTGTCGGACATTTGCAGCCAGCTCTACCTGGAAACCGCCACGCTGACGCCGCTGCTGAAACGGCTGGAAGCGCGCGGGCTGGTCAACCGCCGCCGCTCACCCAGCGACGAGCGTCAGGTGATTGTCAGCCTGAGCGAGGCCGGGCGCGCGCTGTACGCCCAGGTGCAGCATATTCCTGGCTGCATGAGCGAGGCGCTGTCTTGTTCGCAGGACGACATTGTCGCCCTGCGCAAGCAACTGCTGACCTTGCGCGACGCCTTGTTTCAGCACGTCTGAGCACGGCTACACCCCGGCTGGCCCGCCCATGTGGGCCGATTTTTTAAACAAACATATCGCACGCGATATATTAGTAAGCAATATTAATCCCTCAAGGAGCTCAGCATGTCGATCGAAAAAGTCCTCTACCGCGCCCAAGCCACCGCCACCGGCGGCCGTGACGGCCGCGCCGTGTCCAGCGACAACCAACTGGATGTGCAACTGAGCACCCCGCGCGAGCTGGGCGGCGCTGGCGGCGTCGGCACCAACCCCGAGCAACTGTTTGCCGCAGGCTATAGCGCCTGCTTTTTGGGCGCCATGAAGTTTGTCGCCGCCCGCGACAAGCTGCCGCTGCCGGCCGACGTCAGCGTCAGCGGCGAAGTGGGCATCGGCGCCATCCCCAACGGCTTTGGCATTGAAGTGGACCTGCGCATCAGCCTGCCGGGCATGGACCGCGAACTGGCGCAGACGCTGATCGAACGCGCGCATATCGTCTGCCCGTATTCCAACGCCACCCGCAACAATATCGACGTGCGGCTGAGCCTGGCGTAAGCCCTGTCTGGGTGGCGGGGGTAGGCAGGCTCACGGTCTGGCGCTAAGGTGTTGGGTTTACCTATTGCCAAGGAACCCCGCCATGTTCACCCGCGCGCTGCTGGCTGCCCTGTTGGCCCTGACCACCGCCTCGTTCACCCACGCCGCCCCGCCGGCCGCCGCCACTGCCCAGCATGGCCAGGCGTGGGACAGCCTGGCGGCGCTCAAGGGCAAGTATTTTGCCGACAAACCTGCCAGCCGCGTGCTGGCGCCGGTGCTGAAAAAACTGCTGGGCAAACACTACGCCGCCTTTGACCCCGGTGCGCGGCAAGCCTCGGCCTTCAGGCCGGGGAAGGATAGCGCGGACACCGTAGGCGTCCTTTGGGCGGCCAGTGCGGCGTCTGCTGCTGTTCGATGTATTGGCGGATGATCTCGATGGGTGCACCGCCGCAACTGCCAGCAAAGTAGGACGGCGACCACAGGGCGCCGCCCCACCGCTTCTTGCGGATGCTCGGGTAGTTCTTTTTGCGGATCATGCGGCTGGACACGCCCTTGAGGCTGCTCACCAGCGCCGAGACGGCGACCTTGGGCGGGTAGTTCACCAGCAGGTGGACGTGATCGTCCTCACCGTCGAACTCAACCAGTTCCGCCTCGAAGTCGGCACAGACGCTGGCGAATATCCCGTGCAGGTCATCGAGGATTTCCTTGGTGAACACTTCGCGGCGATATTTGGTCACAAAGACCAAATGCACATGCATCAGGAATACGCAGGGCGGTCTCAAACACCAATGCAACAGAGTCAATGTTTAACCGCATGCCGTGATTCAATCACAGCGTCCATCTGCCTTGAATCTGTTGTGGCGACCAGCCTTGACGCAGCAGGTCGGTGACGACG
>ERZ650306.105-NODE-105-length-44106-cov-23.502395_pt1 | contig 44106 bp, 38 predicted proteins | sample MGYA00376242_ERZ650306 | MGnify/ENA primary metagenome ERZ650306 (study PRJEB26733, sample SAMN07839244) | wastewater metagenome | biome: urban; feature: wastewater treatment plant; material: waste water | place: USA: North Carolina | collected 2016-03-31 ... | reverse complement strand
ATTTTATCAGTTTGTATTCATCAGAGTTTGAAAATGGTAACATAACTTTTAGCTAAAAACACTAAAAATTAGCCATTTTTAAAACTCAACCATCAAGCACGCACCCAATAATAGTTTTTTATCTAAAATTGACCCATAAAGTGGTAAAATGATTAAAAGTTTAAAAGATCTGCTTGATAAGCTTAGTAGGTTTACAAATTCACTAGTTTATGATGGTGGAATTTGCAAGCGGCTCAAGTTTAAAGATTATAAAAAAGGGATTTTAAATGAAAGAGAATTTACTTATTGTTTGGACCAATGGAGATATTGAAGTTGCAAATAACTTTCCACTTCTATATTCAAGTGTAATTTTAGATAGACAATATTGGAAAACAGCACATTTAATGCTTTGGGGACCATCAATTTTACTTGTAAAAGAGACTTTTATTCAAGAAAAACTAAAATATATTTTAAGCACAGGTGTAAAAATGAGTGCTTGTATAGTTTGTGTAGAAGATTACGGAGCAAGAGATGAATTGGAAAAACTTGGTATTGAAATAACTCATACTGGTGAATTTTTAACAAATGCTTTAAAAGATGAAACTTTTTCCGTTTTAACTATTTAAGAGAGTTCTTCTAGATATTTTATTGCTTCTATCATGGTTTTTGTGATTTTTTTTAGCTCTTTTTTTGATATTGTATATGCAACGATAGAGTAAAAAAGTTTTCCAAAAGGACGAAGCCAAACTCCATTTTTTACACAATAATCTTGAAGTTGTGAAGCATAAATATCATCTTTTAGCTCTATTACTCCAATTGCTCCAATATTTCTTACATCTTTTACCAAAAAGCTATCTTTTACTTTTTCTAACTCTTTTTTAAAAATTTTCTCAATTTTTAAAACTCTTTTTTTCCAATCATAATTTAAAAGCTCATCAATAGCTGCATTTGCAACACTACATGCTAGTGGATTTGCCATAAATGTTGGTCCATGCATTAAAACTTTAATATCACTATTTGAAATAGCATCACTTATATCTTTAGATGTAATCATTGCAGCCATTGTCAAAGTTCCGCCAGTAAGACCTTTTCCAATAGTTAAAATATCTGGTTTTATATTTGTATGTAAAAAAGCAAACATCTCTCCTGTATGTCCAAAACCAGTTGCAATCTCATCTAAAATCATCAAAATATCATATTTTGTACAAAGTTCTCTTACTTTTTCTAAATATTTGGGATTATATATCCTCATTCCACCTGCACCTTGCACAACTGGTTCAAGAATAAATCCTGCAATTTGTTCATGATTTATTTTTAAAGTTTTCTCTAAATCTTCCAAAGCTTTACTAAAATCTGCTTCAAATCCCAATTCTGGAGCCTCTACAAAAATATTAGAACTTAAATAGTCACCATATAAAGAGTGCATTGAATTTTCAGGATCACAAACACTCATAGCTCCTAATGTATCTCCGTGATAAGCATTTTTTAAAGCTAAAAATTTAAACTTCTCTTTGCCTTTTGCTTTTTGATACAAAATTGCTGTTTTTAATGCAACTTCTACTGAAACAGAGCCACTATCACATAAAAATACAGAGTTTAAACCAGTTATTTCTACAAGCTTTTTGGCTAGGATTGAAGCTGGAGAATGAGTTAAACCTCCAAACATAATATGAGGCATAATTTTTGCTTGCTTTTTCAAAGATTTATATATCTTTTTATTGTTATAACCTAAAATTGCACTCCACCATGAGCTCATTCCATCAATTAAAATCTCACCGTTTTCCAAAAAAATTTTACAATCTTTTGTTTTTTTAACGCCCAAAATTGGACTTTTTGATGGTAAAGAGTTATAAGGATGCCAAAGATGGTTTTTATCTATTTCTAAATAATTCAATTTTTTATCTCTTCAAATATATTTTTAGTTAAAATAATTGTTGTAATAACACCTTTTTGTTCAATATTTTTATATTTAAAACTACAATTTTTCATAAAAATATCTCCATTTAAATGAGTCTTTATAATCTGATTTGACATATAAAGTCCTATTCCTGTTCCACTATATTGGTGTTTTGTAGTGAAATATGGTTCAAATACTTTATCTAAAATATCATCTTCTACTCCACCTGCATTATCTTTTATCTCTATTAAAATCCTATTTGGAAAGTTTTTTATTGATATAAAAATAACTCTATCTTTAATTTTTTTCTCAATAAAAGCATCTTTTGAGTTACTTATAATATTTATAAAAACTTGCATAAGCTCTGTTTCATATGCAGTAATATCAATATCTTCATATTCAAACTCAACTTTAATAGAGTTTTCTTTTAAAACTGTCTCTAAAAAACTCAAGCTTTTTTCAATATTTTTTACCAAGCTAAACTTTGTTTTATCTTTTTGCGGTTTAAAAAAATATCTAAAATCATCTATTGTATCAGATAGATATTTTGCAGTATCTACTATTTGATCTATACTTTTTATAAGCTCTTCATCTTCTAAAATATTTAACTGTTTTTTTAATTTTAACCCACTAGCACTTGTACTAATAACAGAGAGTGGTTGTCTCCACTGATGAGCTATATTTTCTATCATTTGTCCCATTGCTACCATTTTTTGTTGTTGAGCCAAAATTCTATCTTTTTCTTGATGCTTATCTAACTCTTTTTTTATCCTTGTTGCAAGCTTTTTATTCATTATTTTTAATCTATTTGTTTTTATATTTACAAGATTTTTTAATCTTTTATTTAGCTTTATTATAAAATATTGTCTATAGACAAAAATAGCTGTAATAATAAAAATAATTAATATAAGTTTCCATAAAAATGCTAAATTAAAATGCTCTTCAAACTTAGAATATAACCATTTTTCTAGTCTACTTTTTTTATCATATCCTATAAAATTGTCTATTTTAAATTCACTATTTATATATCCCATAACATTGTATAAGTCGTATATTCTTTGAACTTTTTCTTGTTTCATATCTCCTAACTTATTATCATTTAAATATGATAACTTCTTTAGCTCATTTGCTTCAAAAATAAGCTCATCTTTTGAAATATTTTGAGTATTATATTTTTCAAAAATAATATCTACACTTTTTTCTATATTATTATAGGCATATTCCCAACCTTTTAAAGATGCTTTTTTAAATTTTTCAACAATACTATAATCATTGTTGTATTTATCAATATTTGTAATTAAAAAATCACTATACATATCAAAGCCATAATCTTTTGGATAAAAAATATTATATTTTATTTGCTCTTTTTGTAATATATATGGTGCTTTTGATGTATATGCAGAGATAATATCAACTCTTTTTTCTATCAAGTCATAAATATTGTGTGAATGTTCTACTTGAGTTATACTTTTTAAATCTATTTTACTAGCTGACAACATAGCTTTTAATGAAACTTCACTTCCATCATCTTTTGTTCTCATAAGTTTTTTATTTTCAAACTTTTTAAATGTATCTATTCCTGAATCTTTTGTTGTTAAAAGAACTAAAGGTGTTGCTTGAAAAATTGCTGCAAGAGCTATAATTTTTGGATATTTTGCTTTTTCAAGAATTAGATTTTCTCTTCCTATTGCAAAATCTACATCTCCATCATTTACCATTTTTGGAATATTCATACCTAAAGAAAATGGCAAAATCTGAACATCAAGTCCAGCATCTTTGTAAAAACCTTGCTCTTTTGCCATATAATAACCAGCAAATTGAAACTGATCAAACCAAGATAGTTGAATTGTAACTTTTGTTAAATCTTTTGAATATAAATCTATATTTAAAAAGATTACTAAAAAAAGAAGTTTAAGATTTAAAAAAAGTCTCAATTTTTGCCTTTAAAATCTATACCAAAATATTTTGGTATAGATAATTTTAATATAAATAGTTAATGTAAAAAGTGTCTAATTCCTGAGAAATATAAAGCCATACCATACTCATTTGCAGCTTCTATAATTTCATCATCTCTAATACTTCCACCTGGTTCAATCACACACTTAACACCAGCTTTTTGTGCCTCATCAATACTATCTCTAAATGGGAAAAATGCTTCAGATGCTAGTACTGCTCCATTTACATCTAATCCCATATCACTAGCTTTTCTAAGTGCTGCCTTAGAAGCATCAACTCTAGATGTCATTCCCATTCCAACAGCTACCATTGCAGAGTTTTTAACATACACAACACAGTTTGATTTTGTCAAACTTGCTATTTTGTAAGCTATTTCCATATCTTTTATCTCTTCTTTAGTTGCAGCTCTTGAAGACATAAGTTTAGAGTTTTTAACCTCATCATCTGCAACTTTATCAGCCTCTTGATATACAAAACCACCATCAACTCTTTTGAAATCAAAACTATCATTTGCTAGTTCTAAATATTTTGTTCCTTGTGAAAATAGTTTGATTCTTTTTTTAGTTTCAAAAACTTCAACAGCATCTGCAGTGAAATCTGCTGCAAAAACAACTTCAAGGAAAATTTCATTCATTTTTTCTGCTAACTCTTTATCAACTACTCCATTTACAGCAACAACTCCACCAAATGCACTAACTGGGTCACATTTTAAAGCTTCAACATAAGAGTTTAATAGTGTATCTTTAATAGCAAATCCACATGGATTTCCATGCTTAACTATACAAACAGCATTATCTGTTCCAAAAGATGCAGCAATTCTAGCAGCTCCACTAATATCACCCATATTATTAAAACTTGGCTCTCCTTTGATTACTTTGAATTTATTTGAAAATTGAGATTCAAACTCATATAAAGCACCTTTTTGATGAGGATTCTCTCCATATCTTGTATCAAATACTTTAGTTCCAACAATAAACTGTTTTGCACCAAAACCATTGTTAAATCTTTTATTCATATAGTTTGCAATCATAGAGTCATAAGAAGCTGTGTGTTCATAAGCTTTTATCATTAAATCTCTTCTAAACTCTACCGTATTTGTATTGTTTTTAAGATTATTTAGTACTAAATCATAATCAGCAACATCTGTTACAATAATTACACTATCAAAGTTTTTAGCAGCACTTCTTACCATTGCTGGTCCACCAATATCAATATTTTCAATAATCTCTTCAAAATCATCTGTTTTTTCAATTGTTGCTTTAAATGGATATAAATTTACACAAACTAAATCAATCCCTTCTACACCTAATTCTTTTGCTTGGTCAAGATGAGATTGTTTATCTCGTCTATGTAAAATTCCACCATGAATATATGGATTTAAAGTTTTTACTCTACCTTCAAAACACTCTGGAAATTTTGTAACCTCATTTGCTTCAATTACAGCTATTCCCTCTTCTTTTAACTTACTATATGTTCCACCTGTTGAAATAATCTCATATCCAAGTTTCACAAGCTCTTTTGCAAAATTTACAACACCACTTTTATCACTTACACTAATTAATGCTCTCATCTTTTACCTTATTTTCTTATTGATCTTGTTCTATTACTTCTTTAAATCTGTTAAAGTAAACTTTGCTCAGATTATCTAACTCTTTAAAAATATCATTTATAATAAATTTATCTCCACCTGTTCTTCCAATAGCTACATAAGAAACTCTGTTTTTAGAAGCTAATTTCTCAAACTCTTCACAATTTTTTGGATTTACTTCAACTATTGCTCTACTTAATGATTCACTAAAAATATCTTTAGAATCATTTAAAGATATATTAGCTTCAACTCCAATATTTCCTACAACTGCCATTTTTGCTAAAGATATAGCAACTCCACCAAGATTTACATCTTTGGCACTTTTTAAAAGTTTTGCTCTGTTTGCTTCAATTACTGTATTCCATAAAGCTAACTCTTTTTCAAAATCAACTTTTGGATGAACTCCAGCAACTTTTCCATAAAGTTTTTTTAGATATAAACTTCCACCAAACTCACTATAAGTATCACCTAAAAGATATAGTACATTTCCACTTTCTTGAAGTTTTGAAGGAAGTACATTTTGTGCATCTTCATTTACTCCAACCATTGCAATTGATGGTGTTGGGAAAACACTAACTCCATTTGTTTCATTGTATAAAGATACATTTCCACCAATTACAGGAGTATTTAATGCTCTACAAGCATTTTTAATACCTTCACAACTCTCTTTAAATTGCCACATAACTTCTGGATTTTGAGGATTTCCAAAATTTAGACAATCTGTAATAGCTTTTGGAACAGCCCCAGTCATAGCAACATTTCTACCACTCTCCATAACAGCAGCTGCTGCTCCTAATTGAGGGTTAATATAACAAAATCTTGTGTTACAATCAGCACTCATAGATAAAGCTTTACCAGTCTCTTTAATTCTAATTGTAGAACCATCCAAACTTCCTGGACCTTTTATAGTATTTGTTTGAACCATTGAGTCAAATTGAGAGTAAATCCAAGATTTATCTACAACTTCCATATCACTAAATAACTCATCAAAAGCAATTTGATTTGAAATTTGTTTATCCATATTCACATTTGCAACAGTTTTTAAATACTCAGGCTCACGTACAGGTCTATCTAAAACTGGTGCCTCTTCTGATACTGGTTGAACTGGAATATCAGCTACTTTTTCACCATGCCAAAATAGTTCCATGTTACCAGTATTTGTAACTTCTCCAATAACAGCAACATCTAGTTCCCATTTTTGGAAAATATCAATAATAGCTTGTTCACAACCTTTTTTAGCACAAATAAGCATTCTTTCTTGAGACTCTGAAAGCATAAAATCATAAGGAGTCATACCCTCTTCTCGTGCTGGAACTTTATCTAAGTGCATAATCATTCCACTTCCACTTCTTCCAGCCATCTCAAATGAAGATGATGTAAGCCCAGCAGCTCCCATATCTTGAATACCAACAATTAAATCAGCTTTAAATAGTTCTAAACAAGCCTCTAAAAGTAGCTTTTCAGTAAATGGATCTCCAACTTGAACAGTTGGTCTTTTGCTTTCACTATCTTCAGTAAAAGAGGCACTTGACATAACAGCACCACCAAGACCATCTCGTCCTGTTTTACTTCCAACATAAATAACTGGATTTCCAATTCCTTCAGCTCTTCCATAAAAAATCTCATCAGCTTTTGCAAGACCTAAAGTAAATGCATTTACTAGATTATTTCCAGCATAACACTCTTCAAAACTTGTCTCTCCACCAATAGTTGGAACACCCATACAGTTTCCATATCCACCAATTCCAGCAACAACACCTTTTAAAAGGTATCTATGTTTTTTTGCAGTTTCGCTATTACCTTCAATTGAAGCAAATCTAATTGAGTTCATACTTGCAACTGGTCTTGCACCCATTGTAAATACATCTCTTAAAATACCACCAACTCCAGTTGCAGCTCCTTGATAAGGCTCAATAAAGCTTGGATGATTGTGTGATTCCATTTTAAATACAGCAGCGTATCCATCACCAATATCTATTACTCCAGCATTTTCACCAGGTCCTTGAATAACCCATGGTGCTTTTGTTGGAAATCCACTTAAATATTTTTTACTTGATTTATAAGAGCAGTGCTCGCTCCACATTGCAGAGAAGATACCAATCTCAACATAGTTTGGTTCTCTTCCTAAGATTTTTTTTATATTCTCAAACTCATCTTTTGTTAAAGAGTGCGCTAAAGCTATCTCTTCAATATTCATATCTTTTTTTTGCATTTTTCGCCTTAAATATTTGTCAATTTTTAAGGCGATTGTATCTAAAAAGAGTTAAAAATGTTTTTAATCTTCAGTTAAAATTTGTACTTTATTGTTTGCAACTTCAAGAAAAAGCTCTTTTTTGCCAACAAACTTAACAGATGGGCTGTAATACTCTTCATCCATTACCGCTCTATATATTTTTTTACCCAAAGAGTTTGGATAAGGACTTATATCCATATTATAAAGATTAATTATTTTATTCTCATTTTTAGCAAAGATTTGCTTTTTTTGATTTGCAAAAGTATTAAAATCACTTCTATCTGCTCTTTTAAAATCTTTTGAATAAAAAGATAAATACTCATTTATATTAGATGTTTTCCAAGCATCTTTCCACTTATAAATTGAACTTAAAATAAGTGCTATATCTTCTTTTTTTGCTTTTTTAAACTCATCACCACTAGTTATCAATACTGTTTTTTTATAATCAATATTTTTTTCTAACTCTTTTAGTTTTTCATTATTTAAAGCTAAACAACCTTGTGTATAATTTTCTCTATCTCCATTTAAAGGCATTCCATGTATCCAAATTCCATGACCTTTTTTATTTAAACTTTGGTCAAAATTATTTGGATATGAAGTAACAAGTGCTAAAGGTCCATAAAATTGGTCAAGTCCTGTTCTTTTTTGAACTAAATCATAAGAACCTTCTGGAGTTTTTTTATCACCCTCTAAATATTTATCACCAGCTTTTTCACCAATAATCATATTATCTTTTGAGATTTTTTTAAAATCATCTCCATTTTTTGCAAATACACTCATCTCTTTATTGTTTTTTTGTGCAACAATAACATACTCTTTTGTCTCATAAAAACCATAATCAACATTTTTATTTTCAAGATATTTTTTCCATGAATTTACATCTCTTAAACTCTTTTCAAGCTCTTTTTCTACTGCATTTATACCTTGAGTTCTATACAACTCTAAAAAATCTTTAGAAAAAAGATTTACTGATAAAAATACTACAATAACCAACTTTAACAATTTATGCTCCATTTTCTTTTTAAGTTTTGGGATTGTATAATACTTGTCCTAATTTTTTAATAAAAAGGGATTATAGATTTTGAAAAAAATTATTTTACTTATTTGCATTTTATTTAACACACTTTTTTCAGCTCAAATAGAAGAACTTTCTTGGCAAAAAGGAGAGAGTTTCTTAACATTTTTAGAAAAAAATAAAATCCCTTTAAAATTATATTATGACCTAGATAAAGAGGATCAGGAACTTTGTAGTGAAATTCAATCTGGAAATAGATTTTTCTCATATACAGAAGAGGATGGAAGTTTAATACAAGCTTTAATTCCAGTCTCACTAGATATGCAAATACATATTTATAAAGATAGTTCAAATGAATATAAATTCCAAACTCTACCTATTAACTACACTGAAAAATCAGAATTAATAGCTATTCCCATAACAGAATCTATATCAAATGATATTCAAAAAGCAACTGGAGATGTTACAATAGCAGCTCTTTTAAACACTCTATTTAGCAACTCAAATGCTGATTTTAAAAAGATGAAAAAAGGTGACTTTATAGCTATTGAATACAACCAAAAAACTTATATGGGAAAACTTCATGGTATGCCTGAAATAAATGCTGCTATGATTCAAATAAATGGAAAACCATTTTATAGATTTAGAAATAGCAAAGATGACAAATATTATGATGAAAACGGTGTTGGTTTTACAAAAACTTATCTATTTCAAATACCTTTGACATTTACAAGAATTTCAAGTCCATTTACAAACAAAAGATACCACCCTGTTTTAAAAAGATATAGAGCCCATTTGGGTACTGATTTTGCAGCACCTACAGGAAGAAATATATATGCAGCAAGTGATGGAAAAGTTGAGTTTGTTGGGACTCAAAGTGGATATGGAAAAACTGTTATTATAAATCATCAAAATGGATATAAGACTTTATATGCTCATCAAAATGGATTTGCAAAAGGCTTAAGACAAGGACAAATGATAAAAAAAGGTACACACATTGGATATGTTGGTTCAACTGGACTTAGCTCAGGACCACATTTACATTTAGGAATGTATAAAAACAATGTTGCAATTGACCCAATGAGTGTTTTACAAAGACCAAAATTTGAAGGACTTGATCCAAAAGAGAAACCAATATTTTTGGCAAATACTAAAGCTATTATCTCTAAGTTCAATAAGCAAATAGAAAATGATAACAGAACAACTCCAACAAGATTAGATAGAATTTCAGATAGAAGTATTATTAACTTATTTTAAAAATATTGCTTAAAAGTTAAGCTTTCAGTAGAAAACTCGACTTTAAAGCATAATTTTTATTCACTATCTTCTACAGAACCAACTGGTTGTAAAACTGCTAAATAGTCTTTAAATCTTTCTTGTCCCAAATTATCAGTTTTATAATCATTTATAAGTTTTTCTATATAATCAACAACACCAGTTGAAGGAACTTTTACACCAATTTTTCTAGCAATTCTACTTTTACTTGTACCTTCTAAATTTCCACCTAAAAGTACATCATATCCCTCAACTCTTTCACCTTCATGTCTAATCATAGCTCCAACAAATCCAATATCAGCAATTTGTGGTTGAGAACATGTATTTCCACAACCAGAAATAGCAATAGTTAAATCTTCTTTAAAATCTGGAAATCTATTTTCAAGCTCAACAACAACTTTTTTTGCAAACTCTTTTGTTTCAGTTATACCAAATTTACAGAACTCTTTTCCTGTACATGATTGTAATCTTGCCCTAAATGGATTTGGTGTATATGGATAACCTAATTCTTCAAACTCATCTGCCAAAGATTGAACTACCTCATCTTTTACATCATAAACTACAAAATTCTGAGTTCCAGTTAATGCAACTCCACCAGCACCATATTTTTTACAAATTTCATAAAACCTTACAAAATCTTCTCCAGCAACTCTTCCTGAGTTTGTTGCAAACCCAACATAAGAGAGTCCATTCTGTTTTTGTCTATTGATTCCAAAGTGATTTCTATTTTCAAAAGATGCAACAATTGGAGCTTCTAAACCATCTTGAAGTTTGTATCCAATAGCTTTTTCAATCTCTTCTACAAACTTTTCTATTCCCCAGTCATTTAAAAGATGTCTAACTCTTGCTTTATTTCTATTGTCTCTATTTCCATTATCTCTAAAAATTTCTGCACAAGCAACTGCTACATCTAAAACTTGTTCTGGCTTTACATACTTATTTGCTCTTGTTGCTATTTGTTTTGATTTTGATAATCCACCACCAATAGTTAAATCAAATAAAACTTCATTATCTTCTGTTTTAAAAGCTGTAAAAGCAACATCTTGAATCTCATGTGCTGCACAGTGACATTTACAACCACTAATTCCTATTTTATATTTTCTTGGAAAATTACAAAATCTATCATCATTTTTATCAAAATATGAATCAACCTCTTTTAAAAGCTTTTGAACATCATAAATTTCACCTTCATCAATACCACTAACAGGACAAGTCATAATAGGTCTAGGACCATCACCAGATGCCATTCTTGAAGTTAAATTTACACTATTTAGTAAATCAAAAATAGCTGGAATATCTTTTATTTCAATATAGTGAAACTGAACATTTTGTCTTGTTGTAAAATCAACCAATCCTTGAGCATATTTTTGTCCAATCTCTCCCATAACTCTTAGTTGTTCTAAATTCATTCTAGCATCAACTAATTTGATTCTTTTCATAAAATATTTTTTATCTTCTAAACCATCTTTATTTATGTGAGGATACATTCCGTACCATTTTAAAAGCCCAATATACTCATCTTTCAAAGGAATTCCTTCTAATGCTTCTTTGTATAAATCGTCTATTACTCTAAGCGGATTTCTTGAAGCTTTTAAAAGTTCAAGTTCTGATAATTGTGCCATACTATTCCTTATTATAATTGTAATTTTTGTGTAATTATATCTCGAAAAGTTTAAATACAAATTAAAATAATCTTGATTAAATAACTATAGTAAATTATAGATAAATTTAAGCTCTTTTTTAGATTAATATTTAAAATATAGTTTATAATTCCACCACAGAATAAACTTTTATTCTATAAAACTTTAGGAGAATAGTTTGAGTGCTTCATTTTCAAATGAGCCAAAAGATTTTACTCTATTTTTAGATTTGCTAAAACAACTTATTCGAGTTCCTTCTGTTACAGGAGCTGAACACTCTTTTTTACTTTACTTAAAAAGAGAACTTGAAGAGATTGGTATAAAAACAGAGCATTATGATGGACTTTTAGTTGCTAGCGGAAAAGATCCATTAAATGGTATCTTAAGTGCACACATAGATAGACATGGTGTTATTTGTACCGGTCCAAATGAGTTCCAGTTTGCAGCTTTTTTAGCAAAAAATCGCTCTGATTTAAGAGGAAATTCACTTTCAGAACAAACTTTTCAACAAATTTCACAAAGATATATAAATCAAAATGTTCATGCTTACGAGCCATTTAGTGGAGGTTATTTAGGTATTGGAAAAATTACAGATGCTTTTTTAAAAGAAGAGATAAATAATCTAATATTTAAAATAGATGGGTTAAATCACCTACTTCCTGGTACTCCAATTGCCTTTGTAGATAAGCTTAAACAAAATGGAAATTTAATCTCTGCACAACTTGACAATGTTTTAAGTGCAGCAATTATTTTATATCTTTATCAGCATGGATTTGCTGGAACTGCATTTTTTACAGCTCAAGAAGAAGCTGGTAAAAGTTGGAGGTTTGTTCATGAATGGTTTAAAAAAAATAAAATATCAACAGATAAACTAGTTGTTCTTGATACAAGTCCTTATGAAAGCAGAGAAGAAGCAGATAAGCAACTTATAGTTTTAAGAAATAAGGATGTAAATGCAAGATTTAAATCACCTCTTTTAAAGGAGCTTAAACAATTTTGTAAAAAAAATAAAATATCATTCTCTTGTAAAGACAAATTTATAATTGAAAAAAATAAACTAAGAGAAAAAGATGGGTTAAAGCCTCTTAGTATTGGAAGTACAGAGTTAGGAAGAATTGTTATGGAGTCGAATGGACAAATTCAAGGTGCAACTTTACAAATTCCAACTACTGGTTATCATACAGTTGATGAGACAGCTTGTGTTGAATCTATTAAAGCAATTATTTTTATTTTGAGTAGTTTTTATATAAAAACTGTTAATATTTAATTTTAAAAAAGAAGGGAAAAATGAATTTAGCTATTATTTATGAATTAAGAGCCGCTGATGTAAAAGAAGAACATATTGAGCAAATTATGGATAAAGTAAAAAATAGATTAAGTGAAGAGAATATCGATAAAGAGCTTGTAAAGTTGGGGTATCCTAAAATTTTTACTGTTGATTATAGTGAATATGATAGTTTTGATTATAACGATAGCTTTACACCAACTAGTAAAGCCTCTTTAAAAGAAGATTGAAAAACTAAAAAACCTTAAATTTTAAATTCATAAGCTTCTTGCTTGTGAATTTAGCTACAATTTCCAAAAAAATAAGAAAAGAAAATTTATGAATTTAATACAACTACTACAAAATAAAACAAATCTACCTATAAATATTATTGAAAATATAATAAAACTTCTTGATGAAGGATGCACTATTCCTTTTATTGCAAGATATAGAAAAGAGTTTACAAATGGTGCAAGCGATAGTGAGCTTAGAGTATTTGAAGAAGTTTTTGAATATTCAAAAAAATTAATTCAAAGAAAAGATGAGATAAAAAATCTATTAAAAGAGAAAAACTTTTTAGATGAAAAAATAATAAAATTTTTAGATGAAGCTACCTCTTTACAAGCTTTGGAAGATATTTATTCACCATTTAAAGATAAAAAATCTTCAAGAACTACAACTGCTTTAGAAAATGGTCTTGAACCATTGGCAAATATTATTCAAAGTATGAGATATACAAAAGAGGAGTGTGAGCAAAAAGCAAATCAATTTTTAAATGAAAATATAAAAACTATCAATGAAGCAATAAATGGAGCAAAAGATATAATAGCTCAAAGATATGCGGATGATTTTAAATCAAAAGAAGTTTTAAGAAATTTAATACAAAATTGGGGAGTTTTAGAAGTAACTCCTACAAAAGAGTTTGATAAAAATGGTCTTTATTCAAATTTTGCAAATATAAATGAAAAAATAAAATATATAAAATCTCATAGAGTTTTAGCAATTTTAAGAGCTGTAAATGAAAAGCAACTATCAATTAAAGTTGAAATTGATGAAAATCATATTTTAGATAATATAAAAAAATACAAAATTCCAACAAATGCTTCTAGCTCAAAAGAGTTAGTATTTGATGCTTACAAAGATGGTTTAAAAAGACTTCTTCTTCCAACTTTAAAAAGAGAAGCTATTTCAAACTTAAAAGAAAAAGCTGGAATTGAAGCTATAGAACTTTTTGGAAAAAATCTAAAAGAGTTACTCCTTACAGCTCCACTTGTAAATCAAGTAATTTTAGGAATTGACCCTGGATTTAAAACTGGTTGTAAACTTGCAGTTATTGATGAAAATGGGATTTTTTTAGATAGTGCAGTTATATATCCTACAAAACCAAAAGAGGATTTGATAAATTCATCAAAAATTGTGTTAGAACTTATTAAAAAATATAAGATTACTGCTATTGCTATTGGAAATGGTACAGCTTCAAGAGAAACTGCAAATTTTATTGATGAGTTATTAAAAAATGAAGAGTTAAAAAAAGAGAATTTTGAAATAAAATATGCAATAGTTAGTGAAATTGGAGCTAGTGTATATTCGGCTTCAAAAATAGCTTCGCAAGAGTATCCAAATCTTGATGTGACAATAAGAGGAGCTATTTCTATAGCACAAAGACTAAGAGACCCAATGGCAGCTTTGGTTAAAATTGATCCAAAATCATTAGGAATTGGTCAATACCAACACGATGTAAATCAAAAAGAGTTAGAGAAAAAACTAGAAAACATAACTATAGATTTAGTAAACAAAGTTGGAGTTGATTTAAACTCTGCTTCATATAAGCTTCTATCTTTTATATCTGGAATTAGTGAGAAATTAGCTCAAAATATAGTAGAACATAGAGAAAAAATTAAAAAGTTTAGTTCAAAAAATCAACTTTTAGAAGTAAAAGGTTTGGGAGAAAAAGCATTTATTCAAAGTGTTGGATTTTTAAGAATAAAAGATGGCTTATCTATTTTAGACAATACTGCAATTCATCCTGAAGATTATGAGCTAACAAAAAAATTACAACAAAACTACAAAATTGAAGAGATAAAAGATTTTGAAAAAACTGCTATTGAACTAAATACAACTACTCTAAAATTAAAAGATATTATAAACGAACTTTTAAAACCAGGATATGATGTACGAACAGAGTTTAACCAAGTAAAATTTTCAAATGATATTTTGGATATAAATGACTTAAAAGAGGGATTTATTTTAAATGGAATTGTTCGTAATATAACTGATTTTGGAGCATTTGTAGATATTGGGCTAAAAAATGATGCCCTACTTCATATTTCACAAATTAGTCAAAAAAGAGTATCTCATCCAAGCGAAATTTTAAGTATAAATCAAAATCTTGAAAATCTAAAAGTAATAAGTGTAGATTTGGAAAAACAAAGGGTTGGTATTAGTTTAAAATAGATATTTAATTAATTTTGATAAAAAAAGCTATTTTACTAGCTCTTTTTATCTTTTTCTGTTCTTAATACAATTGATGTTTTTTTATGAACTCATCATCAATATCAATAATATTTCTCTCTCTTAAACTATCAATAACACTTTTTGTACAATTTACATCTCCTGGCCAACGTCTAGTAAATCCATCTAAAGAGTTTTTGTTTGTTCCATCAAGACAGATAGTATTTCCTTCTATATATAAATCTCTACTTGAATCCATATTATTTGTAACTCTCCAAATTAACATATATGGATTTTCTAAATCATTTGCTTTTTCATCAACAATTACTAAAATTTTTATATGAGAAAATAGAGCTTTTAACTCTTCAAAAAGATATTTTTGGCTTCTTGTTTTTTCTACACTTATAACACAAATTGGATTTTTTGTATCTTTGTAGTACTGTTTTAAACCTTTTATATCACTTGAAATATTTTTCATTTTACTTAAAAGCTCACTATCTTCTAAAAGAGTAATTCCTAACTCATCTATCTCATCACCTGTACAATCAAGTCCAAGTTTTCCACCAACTGCAAATTTAGGAGATGCATGATCAAGATGATCTGTAGCACCTCTTGAAACTAAAATATCATCAACATTAATTCTATTTAAAATATATCTTATTATCTCATCATGTGAAGTTAATTTTGGCGCATCAGAGTTTACAAAAATTGCATGTTTTACAAAACTCATCTGTCCTACACCCCAAAATGCATGCATCATTTGACTTGCATGCCCTGGATAAAATGTATTTATTTTCGCCAAAATAAGATTGTGATAAACACCATTTTCAGGCATATAATAATCAACTAAATCAGGTGCAGTTGTTCTTAAAAGTGGTAAAAATATTCTCTCTGTTGCATAGCCCATATATTTATCTTCTAAAGGTGGTTTTCCTACAACTGTTGCTAAAAATACTGGATCTTTTTTGCTTGTAATTGCACTAACTTCCATAAAAGGAAACTCTTCATCTAAAGTATAATATCCTGTATGATCTCCAAAAGGACCCTCTATTTTTAACTTACTTGTATCAACAAATCCTTCTATGATGTAGTCATTGTCTTCAGGAACCCAAATATCATTTGTAATAGATTTTACAAGCCTTGCTGGAGAGTTTTTTACAAAACCATAAAGCATAAGCTCGAAAACTCCAATTGGAAGTGGTGCTTGTCCACACCATATATACATAGGATCTCCACCAATTCCAATACTTACAGGCATTTTTTTACCAGCTTTTTTATATTCATGAAAAAAATGATTACTATCTTTGTGTATTTGCCAATGCATTCCAAGAGTGTTGTCTGGAAAAACTTGAAGCCTATACATTCCTAAATTTTTAAGTTCACCATTTAAACTTTGAGTATAAACTTGTCCCATAGTAATAAATGGTCCTCCATCTTCTTCCCAAGTTTTAATAACTGGCAAATCACTAAGTTTTGCATCAGCTCCTAGCTTTATAACCTCTTGACAAATACCTTTACCTTTAATTTTTTTTGGAATTGTATTTTTTAGTGAGAATAATTTACCCAAAGTTGATAATTTTTCACTAAAAGTAACAGGTGGTTTTAATTTTAATAAACTCTCTATTTCACTCCCTATTTTATCTCCATCACCAATAAAAAGTTTAACTGCATCTTCATTACAAAAAACATTCATTAATACAGGTTCTTTAAACTTCTTACCATTTTTTCTATCTACTACATTTGTAAACAAAATTGCCTTTGAATCGGCTCTTTTAACCTCTACATAAGCAATATGTGGAATTTCTAAATTTATATCAAGTTCATCAGAAATTATTTTTAAAAGATTGTGTTTTTCTAAAAGTGCTATCGCTCTTTTCATTATTTTTCCTTTGGGTTTAAATAAGAATTTACTCTATCATCATCTTCTTTAATATCTCTTTATGTTCCTTTTTGTAGCAAATTAAAATTAAGTTTTAATTAAGAAAAACCTTATATTTTAGATATTTTATATATAGTGAATTTGTCAAGATTAGAAAGTATTACATTTTTTCACACTTAAGTTTTTAATTGATTATAAAACAGCTTTAAAATTGTTTAGTTTAAAAAATTTGTGTACAATCAAAGTCTGATTACAATTTATAAAAATAGGAAAAAAGATGTCTGCTGAATTAATGTTAGCATCTGCTATATTTATTGCCATTGGGGTGATTCTTGCAGTTGTTTTTATGCTTACCAAATTTATTGGTCCTCAAAATAAAGACTCTGTTCTTAAAAACAATGTCTATGAAAGTGGAGTTACAAATCCTGTTGGAACAACAAACAATAGATTCTCTGTAAAATTCTATTTGGTTGCTATCTCATTTTTACTTTTTGATGTAGAGGTGATTTTTATGTTTCCTTGGGCTGTAAATGTTGTTGATCTTGGAGTTGCTGGACTATTTAAGATGTTTATCTTTATGGGACTGTTATTTATTGGATTAATTTATATCTATAAGAAAAAGGCTTTATCATGGGATTAGGAGTTGAATCGAGTTTAGGAGATAGCATACTTACTACAAAGTTAGATGCAGCTATTAACTGGGGAAGGTCATATTCTCTTTGGCCTATGGCATTTGGAACAGCTTGTTGTGGTATTGAGTTTATGGCAGTTGCTGCTGCTAGATATGATGTTTCAAGATTTGGAGCTGAAGTTGTAAGATTCTCTCCAAGACAAGCAGATTTATTAATAGTTGCTGGAACTATTTCATATAAACAAGCTCCTATTTTGAAAAAAATTTATGAGCAAATGTGTGAACCAAAATGGGTAATATCTATGGGTGCATGTGCTTGTAGTGGTGGTTTTTATGACAATTATGCAACAGTTCAAGGTATTGATGAAATTATTCCAGTTGATGAGTATGTTGCTGGTTGTCCACCAAGACCAGAAGCTGTTCTTGATGCAATCATGAGAATTCAAGAAAAAGCTAAAAATGAGTCAATTATTAAAGATAGAGTTAAAGAGTATAAAGGATTTTTAGATGCTTAAATGTGATTTATTAGTTGATTCAAAAGATTTAAGAGCAACTCTTTTAAAATTAAAAAAAGATGATGATTTTACAATTCTTTTAGATATGACAGCAGTTGATTATTCAAAATTTCCAGACTCTACTCCATCAAGATTTGCAGTTGTTTATGTTTTAAGAAGTAGTGATTTTAAAAAAGAGACTACGGTAAAAGCATTTGTAAGTGATGAAACTTTAAGTGTTGATACAGTTAGTGATATTTTTCCTTCTGCAAATTGGGCTGAAAGAGAAGCTTATGATCAATATGGTGTAATATTTTTAAACCATCCAAATCTTAAAAGAGTTTTAAATCATAAACAATTTGTTGGTCATCCTTTAAGAAAAGATTATAAAATAACTCAAGGACAAATTTGTACAGAAACTGATGATTTAATGGATGAGATGTTACCTCTTCTTAAATCAAAAGGGTATACAGATGAAGAGATAGCTGACTTAATGCTTTTAAATGTTGGACCTTCTCATCCAGCAAGTCACGGAACTATAAGAAACTTTGTTGCACTTGAAGGTGAAACTATAGCTGCTTGTGTAACTGAAATTGGTTATTTACATAGAGGTTTTGAAAAAGCTTGCGAGCACCACACTTACTCTCAAGTAATTCCATATACAGATAGATTAAATTACTGTAGTGCTATTTTAAATAATATCGGATGGGCAAAAGCTATCGAAGATATGATGAAAATTGAGATAACTCCAAGAGCAAAAATGATAAGAGTTGTTATTGGTGAATTAAGCCGTATAATTGACCACTTTGTTTGTAATGCTGCAAATATGGTTGATTTAGGTGGTCTTACAAGTTTATGGTACTTATTTGGAGCAAGAGATCAAGCTTATGATTTATTATCTAAACTTACAGGTGCTAGACTTACAAACACTTATACAAGAATTGGTGGTTTAGAGTTTGATTTATATGATGGTTTTGATAAAGATTTAGAAGAAGTTTTAAAAACATCTGAAAAAGCGATAGAAGATGTTCTATCTTTAATAGCTCACAATAAACTTTTCCATGATAGAACTCAAGATGTTGGAGTTATAAAAGCTGATTTTGCACTTGCAAATGGTATTTCTGGACCAAACTTAAGAGCAGCTGGAGTTGCTCATGACTTAAGAAAAGATAAACCATATTATGGATACGAAAACTTTGATTTTGATGTAGTTATTGGAAGTCATGGTGATGTTTATGACAGAATGATGTGTAGATTTGAAGAGTCTATTCAATCTATAAAAATCATTAGACAAGCTATGAAAAATATGCCAGATGGTGCTATAAATGTTTATGCTCCAAATCTTGTATTACCAAATAAAAAAGATGTTTATGGAAATATTGAAGGTTTAATGAATCAATTTAAGCTTACATTTGAAGGAACTTTAGTTCCAAAAGGTGAGTATTATAGTTCAACAGAAGCTACAAATGGAGAGTTAGGTTTCTTTATTATAAGTGATGGAAGCGGAAGACCATATAAAGTTAAATGTAGACCACCATGTTTTTATTCTTTGGCTGCTTATTCAAAAATAGTTGAAGGTACTATGTTAGCTGATGCTGTTGTTACAATGGCTAGCTTGAATTTTATTGCTGGGGAGTTTGATAGATAATGAGTAGTTTTAAATATACACCAGAAAATGAAGCAAAATTTCAAGAGTATGCTTCTAGATATCCAAAAATTGACTCTTGTATGCTACCAGCTCTTTGGTTGGTACAAGAGCAAGAAGGTTGGGTAAGCCCAGAAGCTATGGTTTATGTAGCAGAAAAAGTTCAAAAAAGTCCAATGCAAGTATATGAAGTGGCAACTTTTTATACAATGTTTAACTTAAAACCTATTGGAAAATATCATATTGAGCTATGCAAAACTGTATCTTGTATGTTAATGGGTGCAAGAGAACTTAAAGCTTTTATAAAAGATACTTTAGGATTAGAACCTGGTCAAACAAGTGCTGATGGACTTTTTACTTTTAGTGAAGTTGAGTGTCAAGGTGCTTGTGGAGATGCTCCAATGATTGCATTAAACAATGTTTATCACGGAAAATTAACAAAAGAGAAATTAGAAAAAATAATTTGGGAGTGCAAAAATGATAACTAAAATAGTAAGTAAAAATTTTGATATCCCAAATTCACACAAACTTGAAGTTGCTCTTGCAAATGGAAGATACTCTTCAATAGATAAACTTTTCACTATGAAACCTGAAGAGGTAACTGCTGAAGTTACTGCATCAGGGCTACGAGGAAAAGGTGGAGGAGGAGCTGCTTGTGGTCCTAAATGGGAACTTATGCCTCCAGTTGATGAAAGACCAAGATACTTAATTGTAAATGGTGATGAGAGTGAACCTGGAACTTTTAAAGATAGACAAATTTTCCAATATGATCCACATCTTTTAATAGAAGGAATTATCTGTACTTGTTGGGCAATTCAAGCAAATCATGCTTATATTTATATAAGAGGTGAGTATAAATTCTTTATTGATAGATTAAATGAAGCTATTCAAGAGGCTTATAAAGCAAAAATTATCGGTGATAAAATCATGGATAAATATGATTTTAAAGTTGATATTACAGTTCATAGAGGTGGAGGAGCTTATATTTGTGGAGAAAAATCTGCACTTATTGAATCACTTGAAGGAAAAAGAGGACACCCAAGACTTAAACCACATGGAAAAGAGTGTGAGTGGTTTTATGGTGATCCTGCAACTGTAAATAATGTTGAAACTATATCGTCTGTTCCTAATATTGTTGAAAATGGAGCAGAGGGCTATACAAAATATGGTACAGAAAAATCTCCAGGAACTATGCTTTTTGCAATCTCAGGACCTGTTAAAAACCCAGGTGTTTATGAGCTTCAATATGGAAATAAAATGATTGATTTCTTAAATGAAGTTGGTGGTGGGATGCTTGAGGGTAAAAAGTTAAAAGCTGTTATTCCAGGTGGAACATCATGTCCTATATTAACAGCTGATGAAGTAGAAAAAGCTGTATTAGATTATGAATCAATGTGGGATATAGGTTCAACTTTAGGTACAGGAGGTATGATTGTAATTGATGATAGTGCATGTATGGTTGAAGTTGCAAAAAATATTATTGAATTTTATCATCATGAGTCGTGTGGACAATGTACTCCTTGTAGAGAGGGTTGTGGTTGGATTGATAAAATTATAAGAGATATTATAGAGGGTTGTGGCTCTTCAAATGATTTACAAACTATACTTGATGTTTGCGAAACTATGAATGGAAAAACAGTTTGTGTTTTTGCACCTGCTGTTAAAGATATTATAGCAAGTATTGTAAAAAAATTTAGAAGTGAATTTGACGCTTATATAAAAAATAATCAAAAATAAGGAGAAAAAATGGCAAAAAATACAATGACTTTTACAGATAACAGAACTGGTAAATCTTATGAGTACAATATTATTGATGGTACAAGAGGACCAAGTGTTGTAGATATTTCTACTTTTTATAAAGATTCAGGAATGTTTACATTTGACCCTGGATATACTTCAACAGCAGCTTGTGAGTCAAAAATTACTTTTATAGATGGTGAAAACTCTGAGCTAAAATATAGAGGAATTGATATAGCTGATTTGGCTGGTAAACACTCATTTTTAGATGTATCATATCTACTAATGAATGGAAGATTACCAACAAAAGATGAGTCAAAAAATCTTGATTTAGAAATAAGACATAGATCTTTTGTTGATGAGGGAATTATAAGACTATTTGATGCCTTACCTGATAGAGCTCACCCTATGGCAACAATGGCAGCTTCAACAATGGCACTATCTGCATTTTATAAAGACCACTTACATTTAGAAGATGAAGAAGAGTTTAGAACTATGCAAAATAGAATTATGGCAAAAATGCCAACAATTGCAGCTATGGCTTATAGAAACTCAATTGGAACACCTATGATTTATCCAGATATTGACAGATATTTCACAGAAAACTTCTTGTATATGCTAAGAGCATATCCAGGTGGAAAAATGAAACATTTAGCTGATGGTTCAAATCAAGAAATTAGTCAAATTGAAGTTGATGCTCTTGATGCTATTTTAACTCTTCATGCAGACCACGAACAAAATGCTTCTACAACAACAGTTAGAAATGTTGGATCAACTGAAGCTCACCCATATGTTGCAATAGCTTCTGGTATTTCAGCACTTTGGGGTGCAGCTCATGGTGGAGCAAATGAAAAAGTTATGGATCAGTTAAGAATGATTGGTGATGTAAAAAATGTTCCTAGCTTTATAGCAAAAGCTAAAGACAAAAATGATCCATTTAGATTAATGGGATTCGGACATAGAGTTTATAAAAACAGAGACCCTAGAGCTGAAACATTAAAAGGTTTACAAGATCAATTAAGAGAGAAATTAAACTTAGATTCTAAACTTCTTGATATTGCAAAAGCAGTTGAAGAAGCAGCTTTAAGTGATGATTATTTTAAAGAAAGAGGTCTATATCCAAATATTGATTTCTATTCAGGAGTAATTTTAACAGCGCTTAAAATTCCAGTAGAGATGTTTACACCGATTTTCGTTATAGGAAGAACTCCAGGATGGATTGCTCAATGGGCAGAGTTTAAAAGAGATCCAAAACATAAAATTGCTAGACCTAGACAATTATATACAGGTAAATAAAAAATAAGGGGATATGAATTTATGGCTGATCAAGTTAGTATAACAATTAATGGAGTTCAATTTCAAGCTACCAAAGGTAGCTTGTTAATTGATAAACTATTGGATGAAAAAATCCATATCCCTCACTTTTGTTATCATCAAGCGTTGGGAAAAGATGGAAATTGTAGAATGTGTATGGTTGAAATAGAGGGGCAAAAAAGACCTCAAATTGCATGTGATACACCTATAAAAGATGGAATGATTGTAAGAACAAAAGGTGAAAAAATAGAGAGTGTTAGAAAAGATATTTTAGAACTTGAACTTATAAATCACCCAATAGACTGTCCTACATGTGATCAAGCTGGTGAGTGTAAACTACAAGATTACTATATGGAATCTGGTTTCTATGCTTCAAGAGTAAATCTTGATGATAAAAATCATGCAAGAAAAAGAGTTGATTTAGGTTCAAATGTAATGTTGGATCAAGAGAGATGTGTTTTATGTCTTAGATGTGTAAGATTTTGTAAAGATATTACAAAAACGGCAGAACTAGGAGTTATAGATAGAACAGATCACTCTGTGATTGGGACATTTCCTGGACGTCCTTTAGATAATCCATACGCAATGAATGTTGTTGATTTATGTCCTGTTGGAGCATTAACAAGCAAAGATTTTAGATTTAAACAAAGAGTTTGGTTTTTACAAAGTTTTGAAGCTATTTGTAATGGTTGTTCAAAAGGGTGTAATATAAATGTAGATCATAGAAAAGAGAAATATAAAGATGATATGATTTATAGATTTAGACCAAGAACAAATAGAGCAGTAAACGGTTGGTTTATGTGTGATTATGGAAGATTATCTTATGAAAATGATGCAACAAATAGATTTACAACTGCATTAATTAATAAAAATGAGACAAATATTTCAAATGCTATTATTAATATCTTCAAAGAGTTATCAAGTCATGATAATAAATTAATACTTTTAAGTCCTAATTTATCTTATGAAGAGATGATAAATGTAAAAGCGCTCGCAGATAAGTTGAATATAAAACTAAGTGGTTATTCTCCAAATACTTTTGATGAATCTTTTGCAGATGATTGGTTAAAAAAAGCTGATAAAACTGCAAATAGAGCATCTTTTAAAGAACTTCAAATAGATGAAACTAAAGAGTTTTTTGAAAAAGCTTTAAATGAAGCAAAAACTATTTTTGTTTTAGAAAATAGTTATTTTGAAGATAAATTAAATTTACTTGAAAATAAAAAACTTATATCTTTATTCTCTCACCACTGTTTAACAGTAGGAAACTCAGATATTGCAGTTCCTGTTGCATCTTTTTATGAAAAAAGTGGTTCATACATAAACTGTGATGGAATAAGACAAAAAGTTGTTTCTAAATTAGATAAAAATAGTCCTATGCCTACAATTACAACGATTATAGAGAATATTAAATCTATGATTGAAAAAGGAACTATATGAGTACTACAATTATAATTATTGTAAATATTGCCTTATCAGTCGTTCTTGCTGTTGGGCTAACACCACTTTGGGTTTGGTGGGAAAGAAGAATTGCTGGATTTATTCAAGATAGAAGTGGTCCAAATAGATGTAGCATTGGAGTTATAAGACTAGGTGGTCTTGTTCAAGCAGTTGCTGATATGTTAAAACTTATATTTAAAGAAGATTTCACACCTTCTCATATAAAGCATAAGTTTTTCTTTACAATTGCTCCTGCTATTGTATTTATAGCTTCATTTTTAACTTTTGCGGTTATCCCTTATGCTGATGTTTTAACAATAGATGGAAAAGCTCACACAATGCAAGCTATACCAAATGAGCTTGGGATTATGTGGTTTTTAGCATTTGCTGGGCTTAGTGTTTATGGAATTATTTTAGGTGGTTATTCATCTCAAAGTAAATATGGACTTTTAGGTTCAATTAGAGCTTCTGCTCAAGTTATCTCTTATGAAGCTGCTATGGGATTATCAATTATATCTATGATTATATCTTACGGTACAATCCATTTAACAGATATTGTAAATGCACAAACAGGAACTTATTTGGGAGTTATTCCTATGTGGGGAATATTTATTCAACCATTAGCTGCTATTATATTTATTGTTTGTTCATTTGCAGAGACAAATAGAGCGCCTTTTGACTTAGCAGAAGGAGAGAGTGAAATAGTTGCTGGATATCATACAGAGTATAGTGCAATGAAATTTGGACTTTTCCAAGTTGGTGAATATGCAGCTATGAGTGCTTCAAGTGCGCTAATAGTAACACTATTTTTTGGTGGTTATCAAATTCCTTGGATGGATACAGCAACTATTCAAGCAAATATAAATTATGTTATTTTGGCAATAGTTATTTTACTTCCAATTAAAATTTTTATATTTACAAGATGGATGAAGAAAAACAACAAAAGAGTTGGAAATGATACAAGTAGAGAAAAAGAGACAAAAATATTAACTGTTATTTTCTGGTCATTGTGTTTAGTAATCATGGGAATTTTAATATCATTTTTAGTAAATGGACTTGGAACAAATGGAGTAAATATTGCAACAGCTGTTATTCAAGTTGGAACTTTTATGGTTAAATTTTTTATGATGGCTTTTGTTTATATGTGGGTTAGATGGACTGTTTTAAGAATTAGATATGACCAACTACAAATGCTAGGATGGAAAGTTCTAATTCCTCTAGCTTTATTAAATATTGTAATAACAGCGATTGTTGTTGTGTTAGGAAATTAAGATGGCAATAAAAATAGTACCAAGATACGGAAGTTCATTTAGAGATAAGCTATACATTCCTGCTATTGCTGGTGGAATGAAAACAACTTTTAAACACTTCTTTAAAAATCTAAGAGATGTAGAAGGGGTAAGTACTTTACAATATCCAGAGGTTCAACCAAGTGATATAACGGAAAGATATAGAGGTGTTCATAGACTTACAAAACATGATGATGGAACTGAAAAGTGTGTTGCTTGTTTTATGTGTGCAACAGCATGTCCTGCTGAATGTATATTTATAGAAGCTGAAGAGAGATTTGATGGTGTTGATGAAAAAAGACCAAAAGAGTTTAAAATAGATCTTCTTGAGTGTGTATTTTGCGGATATTGTGTAGAAGCTTGTCCATGTGATGCAATAAGAATGGATACTGGAATTTTCTCTTTTACAGCTTCAACTAGAGAAGAGTTTGTATTAGATAAAAAAGCTCTTATGAAAAATGAGAGATCAAAGGATTTTGAATAATGGCTGATATACTATTTATTGCTTTAGCATTTTTTGCAATTACTGGTGCTATAGCTATGCTAGTTTACAAAAGTCCAATGTTTAGTGCATTGGGGCTTTTAATTACTATGCTAAGTGTTGCTGGAATGTTTGCACTTTTAAATGCAACTTTGTTGTTTATGGTACAAATTATCGTTTATGCTGGTGCTATTATGGCTTTAATTCTATTTATTTTAATGTTTTTAAATATTAAAGAAGAGGATTTACCAAAAGAACCAAAAAAATTTATGCTTATAGGTTTTGGTGCTGTTTTAATGATTCCTCTAAATATTTTAGTTTTAAAAGCTGTATCAAATTTACCTAGTAAAGATTTGTATCCTATAGAAGGTGATTTTGGAACTATAAAACCAGTTGGGCTTATTCTTTATAATGAGTGGATTATAGCATTTGAATTAATATCTATTTTACTTCTAATTGCACTTGTAGGTTCTGTTGTTCTTGCAAAAAGAAGAAAAACTAAAATAACTTCAAAGGAGGATTAAAAAATGATATCATTAACTTCTTATGCTTTTGTATCTATGATTTTATTCTCAATTGGTGCAATTGGAGTAATTGCTAGAAGAAATATTTTTGTGATTTATATGTCACTTGAACTTATGTTAAATGCTATAAATCTATTTTTAGTAACATTTGCTAGATACCATTTTAATGTTGATCCTCAAATTGTTTCAATTATGGTTATATCAATTGCTGCAGCTGAAGCTGCAATATTTCTATCAATAGTAATATTGCTGTTTAGATCTAAAAAATCTTTGGATACAGATCTATTTACATCTCTATCTCAAGGAGAAAAAAGATGAGTACAAATCTTTTAGTTTGGATAATATTAGCTCCTTTACTTGGGGCTATTTTAAATGGTGGTTTATATTTTTATAATATCAAAAAACAAAAAATATCAGAAAATTATTTTGCAATAATTGGAACATTAACTCCTTTAATCTCTTTTTTAATAACTCTTAGTCTATTTTTAAGAATGATTGAAGAAAAAATTATATTTAAACAACATATATTTACATGGTTAAATGTTGAAAACTTAAATATAGATATGGCATTTTTGGGTGATAATTTATCTATTTTTATGTCAATGTTTGTAACTTTTGTTGGTTGGTTAATTCACATCTATGCTGTTGGATATATGAAAGATGATGAAGGTTTTGGTAAATTTTTTGCTTACTTTAATCTATTCCTAGCATCAATGTTGATTCTTGTACTTGCAGACAATCCAATAATTTTATTTATAGGTTGGGAAGGTGTTGGAGTTTGTTCATACCTTTTAATCAAATTCTATTATGGTGAAAAAAATAATGTTATTGCTGCAAATAAAGCATTTATTGTAAACAGAGTTGGAGATTTTGGGTTCCTTTTAGGAGTTGCAACACTATTTTTTGCATTAGGTCAAGTTGATCTATCTTTCTCTTCAATTGAAGCAAATTTATCAAATGCATCAAATGGTTGGCTTTTATTAGCTGGTATATTATTATTTGTAGGAGCTATGGGAAAATCAGCTCAGATTCCACTATATACTTGGCTTCCAGATGCAATGGCAGGTCCAACACCAATTTCAGCTCTAATTCACGCAGCAACAATGGTTACAGCTGGGGTTTATATGGTTGCGAGATTTAATTTCTTATATACAGGAATAGAAGAAATTGGAATATTCATAGCATATATTGGAGCATTTTCAGCTCTTCTTGCTGCTATTATTGCAACAAAACAGACAGATATTAAAAAAATACTTGCATACTCAACTATGAGTCAATTAGGTTATATGTTTATAGCTGTTGGACTTGGATTTTACTCAAGTGGATTATTTCATGTTTTCACACATGCATTCTTTAAAGCAATGCTATTTATGGGAGCTGGTGGAGTTATAATTGCACTTCATCATGAACAAAATATTTTTAATATTGCTAAACATAGAGCAATATTGCCAATAATTTCTGCAACATTCTTAATAGGAGTTATTGCAATTTCAGGAATTCCACCATTTTCTGGGTTCTTCTCTAAAGATGCAATTTTAGCAGCAGCATTTCAAGAAGGTCACTACTTAATTTATGGTATAGCACTATTTACTGCATTTTTAACTGCATTTTATATGTTTAGACTATATTTTGTTGTTTTTGTTACACCAAATCATCATAAAAAAGAGTATGTATATACAAGTAAAACTATCACTTTCCCACTTGTAGTATTAGCAGTAGGTGCTGTTACAGCAGGATTTTTAAATCTACCTTCTATATTTGGTGGAACACATATGGTAGATACTTGGCTTGGAAGCTTAAATTCAAAAACAATTACTCTATCTCATAGTACAGAGTATATTTTAATGGCTCTTTCAGTTCTAGTTGCCTCTTTTGGTATATTTATTGCATATAAAAAATATGCAAGATTTGATTTAGAAAAACCTGAACTTGAAGTTGGTTTTGTTGGAAGAAAACTTTATGTTGATGAGCTTTATGATATTTTATTTGTTAAAACTTCAAAAGCAATATCTTGTTTTATTGATAAAGTTTTAGATGCAAAAATTATTGATGCATTTATTATGAAATCTTCAATCTATTTTGTAGCTATTGGAAGAAAAGTAGCATTAATACAAAATGCAAATGTACGGTTCTATGCACTGTTTATGCTTGCTGGAATGACTTGTATATTTGTATATCTATATTTAAAATTAGGGTTATAATATGAGTGCAGATATTCTTTCATTTATTATATTTTTACCTGCTATTGTAGCAATAGGTTTAATGATAACAACTAGAGATGTAAATACTATTAGAAATATTGCATTTCTTACAACTACAGTTATTTTAGCACTTGTGCTTAAGCTTTATTTAGAATTTGAACCAAGTTCTGGAATGCAGTTTGTAACAAATGTTGCTTGGATTGAAACATATGGTATAAACTACTATATTGGTTTAGATGGAATCTCATTAACAATTTTAATGATGATTGCAATTTTAATTCCAACTTCATACCTTCTTTTATGGGAAGGTAAAACTAAAGGTTATTGGATAAATATGCTTTTAGTTCAAACAGGAGTTACGGGAACTTTACTTTCATTAGATGTTGTTCTTTTCTACTTCTTTTGGGAAATTATGCTTTTACCAGTTTTTCTTATGATTGGTCAATTTGGATTTGGTGATAAAGTTTTCACAACAATCAAAGTAACTGTTTATACAATGGCTGGTTCACTTTTAATGCTTGTAGCAATTTTATATCTAGGAGTTGCTTATCATAGTGAGTTTGGTGTTTGGTCTTTTGCTTATGATAAATTAATGCAAATATCAATACTTGATTACAATACAAAAGTTTGGTTATTTTTAGGATTTTTAGTAGCATTTGCAATAAAAATTCCACTATTTCCTCTTCATACTTGGATTATGGAAACATATAAAAATGCTCCAACTGGTGCTGTATTTTTACTATCATCGATTATGGCAAAACTAGGAGTTTATGCTGTTTTAAGATTTATGATACCACTATTTCCAGAGGTTTATATTGAGTTTTCAACTTGGTTTGTAATTATTGGTCTATTTGGTCTTGTATACTTTGGAATAGCTGCACTTATGCAAGATGATATTAAAAGAATGTTTGCATACTCTTCAGCTTCACACTTAAGTTTTATAGCTGCTGGTATTTTTTCATTAAACTCTTATGGTATAAATGGAGCTTTATATTTAATTATTGCTCACGCAATTGCTACAGGAGCCCTATTTTTACTTGTAGGATTAATGCAAGAACAAACAGGATTTAAAACTATAAAAGATTTAGGTGGAATTGCAAAAAAAGCTCCTATATTTACATTCGTTTTTGCTGTTATGCTTTTTGCAAATGTTGGACTTCCAGGTACAAATGGATTTGTTTCTGAATTACTTATAATTTTTGGTGTATTTAACTTTAATATTTATCTAGGTGTTATTGCTGCTTTATCAGTTATTATTGGAGCTTCTTATATGCTTTGGATGTTTCAAAGAGCAATTTTGCAAGATAGACCAGAAGGTTCAGCTGAACTTAATATGAGAGATTTAAAAATCAAAGAGATTGTTGGACTTGTTCCATGGGTTGTTTTAGTGTTTATTATGGGATTTTATCCAGAAGTTTTTATAGATAAATTTGAACCAACAGTTACACACTACTTACAAGATATTTTACAAATTGGAGCAACAAGATGAGTAATTTTATTTATTTAATTCCAACTTTACTGGTTTTATTTGGAGCTATTGCTCTTCTGTTTATGAGTATGTATGAAAAAATTAGTGTAAAAAGTCATATTTTTGTATCTTCACTATTTTTAGTTATAGCTTTAGTATTTGCACTTGTAAATGCAAATACTCTATATTCTGTTCAGCCTTATGATAGTTTTTTAAATAATGTTTTAACTTTTGATACTTTTTCAAATTTCTTTAATATTTTATTAATTTTAGGTACTTTATTGACAATTTTAATTGGTGAACACTATTTACAACATAGAAGTTATTTCAAAGGTGAATTTTTTAGTATTTTACTTTTTGCTCTATTTGGAATGATGGTTTTAGCACAAGCAAATGAGCTAATAACTGCATTTATTGCATTAGAAATTGCATCATTTAGTGTATATATTATGGTTGGTTACAATAGTGATGATTCAAAAAGAGTTGAAGCTATTTTTAAATATTTAGTACTTGGTGCATTTATTGGTGCATTTTTCCTATTAGGACTTGTTTTAGTTTTTGGTACTGTTGCAAGTACAAATTTGGCAGATATTTATTCGTATATTCAAGCAAGTAATGGTTCAAATCTTGAGCTTTTATATGTTGGTTTAACACTAATTTTATTTACTTTCCTTTTCAAAATTGCAGCATTTCCTTTCCAGTCTTGGGTATTAGATATCTATAGAGGTGCTCCTATGATTATTACAGCATATATGGCATCTACATTTAAAATTGCTATATTCTCATTTTTTATGAGATTAATATTAGATTACATAGCTCCAATTATAGATTTCTGGGACACTATTTTACAAGTTGTAATTATTTTAACTCTTCTATTTGGAACTTGGCTTGCTATTACACAAGATATTGTAAAAAGAATGTTAGCAGCTTCTTCTATAGTACACACAGGTTATTTACTTCTTGCATTTATCTCTTTAAGTTATGCAAATAATTCAATATTAAATATTGAAGCAGCTTACTCTATAATGTTCTATTTAATTGCTTATTTAGTATCTGCACTAGGAGCATTTGGATTAGCTTCTCATATCATTTCAGAGACAAATATTAAAGTTACTTTTGATGATTTTAAAGGTTTAGCAAAGCAAAGACCATTTTTAGCTGCAATGATGACAATATTTATGTTATCACTAGCAGGAATTCCTGGAACTATAGGTTTTATAGGAAAAGTTTATGTATTTACAGAAGCATTAAAAGCTGGATATGTTGCATTAGCAATTTTTGCAATTTTTGCAACAATAGTTTCAATGTATTACTACTTAAGATTGATTGCTGTTATGTATTTTTATCCTCCAAAAGAGGAGTGTATAAGTCAAGATTTTAACGACAGTAGAGTATCTACATATGCAATACTTTTTGTTGCAATTTTAACTGTTGTTGGTGGTATTGGTTCTGCTGTTGTATTCTTTATTCCAGCATTAAATATTGATACTTTAATAAATTTTGCACAATTAGCTGTAAAATCTCTATTTTTATAGTGAGTATTTTAGTAACACTATAAAACTTTATTTTAACATTTAGTCCACTGAAAATGGGCTAAATGTCACTTTTCTACAATCTTTTATTTTTTTTTAACAAAAAGCTTTTTTATTGATTAATTTTAAACCTATAATTTGATATTATGTTGTGAAATCTAAATCTAAAGAAAAGGATAGAAAATGAGTGACCTAGTAGAGGGTTATTTAGGGAAAACCGAAGAAGGAAGAAAAAGTAGATTACCTGCAAAACTTGACTTTATTCAAAGTTTTACAGGTGGTTTTTTAGCTTTATTTATGTGGGCACATATGATGCTTGTTGCATCAATATTGGTGTCAAATGATTTTATGTACCAAGTTACAAAATTATTAGAAGGTAGCTTTATATTTGAAGATGGAAATCCACTTTTAGTATCTATTGCTGCACTTGTTATTTTTGTTATTTTTATTGTTCATGCTGCTTTAGGAATGAGAAAATTACCAGGTAACTTTAAACAGTACCAAGTAATTAAGGCTCATTCAAAAAGTATGGGACATGATGATACGAAATTATGGTTTACACAGGCATTTACAGGATTTGCAATGTTCTTCTTAGGATCAGTGCATTTATATGTAATTATGACTCACCCTGATCAAATAGGTCCTTACGAAAGTAGTGCTAGAGTTTGGGATGAATATATGTGGCCACTATATATTCTTTTACTATTAGCTGTTGAATTCCATGGAACAATTGGTCTTTATAGACTTTGTGTAAAATGGGGATGGTTTGATGGTGAAAATCCAAAAGCAACAAGAAAAGCACTTAAAAAACTTAAATGGGCGTTAACAGTATTTTTCTTAGTTTTAGGATTTGCATCACTTGCTGCTTATATGAAAATTGGTTACGAAAACTCTAAAAATAATATTCCTAGAGATTCATTTAAACCATCTGCACATATAATGAATTATGACTTAAAAACTAAAAGTGTTGGAGGAATCGCATAATGAAAATTAATTACTGTGATGCATTAGTAATTGGTGGAGGACTTGCAGGTCTTAGAGCTGCTGTTGCTGCACAAAAAAAGGGATTAAGCACAATTGTTTTATCTTTAGTTCCAGTTAAAAGATCTCATAGTGCTGCTGCTCAAGGTGGTATGCAAGCATCTTTAGGAAACTCTAAAATGTCTGATGGAGATAATGAAGATTTACACTTTGCAGATACTGTAAAAGGTAGTGACTGGGGATGTGACCAAGACGTTGCAAGAATGTTCGTACACACTGCACCAAAAGCTATTAGAGAGTTAGCAAGCTGGGGGGTTCCTTGGTCAAGAGTTGAAAAAGGTACTAGAGAAGCTGTTATTAATGCTAAAAAAACAACTATAACAGAAGATGAAGATAGACACGGACTTATCACTTCAAGAGATTTTGGTGGTACTAAAAAATGGAGAACATGTTACACAGCTGATGCAACAGGTCATACAATGTTGTTTGGTGTTGCAAATGAAGCTTTAAAACATAATGTTGATATTAGAGATAGAAAAGAAGCAATTAGTTTAATTCATGAAGATGGAAGATGTTATGGAGCTGTTGTTAGAGATTTAATTACAGGTGAATTAGAAGCTTATGTTGCAAAAGGTACTTGTATTGCAACAGGTGGATATGGAAGAGTATTTAAACAAACTACAAATGCTGTAATTTGTGAAGGAACAGGTGCTGCTATTGCACTTGAAACTGGAGTTGCAACTTTAGGAAATATGGAAGCTGTTCAGTTCCATCCAACACCAATCGTTCCATCTGGTATTTTATTAACAGAAGGTTGTAGAGGAGATGGAGGAATTCTAAGAGACGTTGATGGTCACAGATTCATGCCTGATTATGAGCCTGAGAAAAAAGAACTTGCATCAAGAGACGTTGTTTCAAGAAGAATGATTGAACATATTAGAAATGGTAAAGGTGTTCCTTCTCCTTATGGATACCACGTATGGTTAGATATTTCTATTCTTGGTCGAGAGCATATTGAGAAAAACTTAAGAGACGTTCAAGAAATTTGTCAAATTTTCAACGGTATTGATCCAGCAGATGAGGGTCCAAAAGGTTGGGCACCAGTTCTTCCAATGCAACACTACTCTATGGGTGGAATTAGAACAAAACCAACTGGTGAGTCACAAAACCTAAAAGGTCTATTTGCTTGTGGAGAAGCTGCTTGTTGGGATATGCACGGGTTTAATAGACTTGGAGGAAACTCAGTTTCTGAAACAGTTGTTGCTGGTATGATTATTGGAAACTATTTTGCAGATTTCTGTTTAGAAAATGATGTAACAATTCCAACTTCTGTTGTTCAAAAATTTGTTGATGAGCAAGAAGCATATATTGATGAAATTCTATCTTACAATGGAAATGAAGATATTTTCAAAATTAAAAATAGAATGAAAGAGCTTATGGATGAGAAAGTTGGTATCTTTAGAAGTGGTGAACCACTAAAAGAGGCTGTTGAAGAGTTAAAAGATCTATTAGCTAAAACTAAAAAAATTACAGTTAAATCAAAAGAAAAAGCTGGAAATCCAGAATTAGAAGAAGCTTATAGAGTTCCAAAAATGTTGAAAATTGCACTTTGTGTTGCTAAAGGTGCAAGAGATAGAACAGAATCTAGAGGTGCTCACTATAGAGAAGATTTCTTAATGAGAGATGATAAAAATTGGTTAAATAGAACTCTTACATCTTGGCCAAATAAAAATGATATGGAACCAACTGTTACTTATGAACCACTTGATATTATGAAAATGGAAATGCCTCCTGCATTTAGAGGATATGGTGCGAAGGGTATGATTATTGAACATGAATTATCAGCAGTTAGACAAGAACAAGTTGATAGTATAACTGAGAAAATGCAAAATGAAGGTAAAGATAGACATGAAATTCAAGATGCATTAATGCCATTTAGTTTACCTATGAACTACAAAGAGAAAAATGAAAGAGCAGGAGATAAATAATGAGCGCACAAAAAGGTAGAGAAATTACAATTTCAGTTCTTAAATATAATCCTAGAAGTAAGGTTTCAAAACCTCACTTCGTAGAGTTTAAGCTAGAAGAGACTCCAGGTATGACTCTTTTTATTGCATTAAACTTAATTAGAGAAAACTATGATGCTGATTTATCTTTTGACTTCGTATGTAGAGCTGGAATTTGTGGAAGCTGTGGAATGATGGTAAATGGAAAACCTGCACTTGCTTGTAGAACACTAATTGCAAACTATCCAACTGGAAAATTACAATTAATGCCTATGCCTGCATTTGAACTAATCAAAGATTTATCAGTAAACACAGGTAAATGGATGGATGCTATGAGCAAAAGAGTTGAATCATGGATTCATACAAATGAAGAAGTTGATATTTCAAAAATGGAGCAAAGAGTTGATCCAAAAGTAGCAAATGATACATTTGAATTAGATAGATGTATTGAGTGTGGTATTTGTGTTGCTTCTTGTGGAACAATGCTAATGAGACCAAACTTTGTTGGACCAGTTGGATTAAATAGAATTGCAAGATTTGATATAGATCCACATGATAATAGAACTGCTGAAGATTTCTATGAGTTAGTTGGAGATGATGATGGAGTATTTGGTTGTATGTCATTAATGGCTTGTGAAGACCATTGTCCAAAACATTTACCACTACAAAATAAAATTGCTTACTTAAGAAGAAAATTAGTAGCACTTAGATAGTTATTTATGAAGGTTTTACCTTCATAAATCTAAATAATAGAAAAAGTTAAATATCATTATGGATATTTAACTTTTTTTATTTAGGAGAGAATTAATGAGTTTATCAAATGACTACTTTTTGTTGTACCACGGTATTAGCTTTCAAAAAAATTTAGAGCTTGAGCCTCTTGATGTAATTTTAGATGATAACACTTTTACAATATTTGCATTAATTATTAGTGCCAATAGAAAAAACTATGATAAATATTTAAATTTAAACTCCTTCAAAAAACTTTGTGAGCAAATAAATATTAAAACTCCATCAAATATAAATGAGTTTCACAATATACAAAACAGTATTGTTGAATTAATTCATGAAAAAAGTTCTAAAAATTTAATTACTACTTTAATTGAGTCATTTGAGTATTTAAATAATCAAAATATACTAAATACAGAAGGTTTTAAAAAACTAATATCACTATTTGAAAATAAAAATATAGAAGATAGTGATTTAGAACATATAAAAAAGATGGAAAGTGAGAGTAAAACTCCATTTAAAGATCTAAAAGTTATTATTGAAAATACTTTAATTGATTTAAAAAAAGAGCTAAAAAGCAAAGAAATTTTAATAGAACTTGAGGATATAAACTCTTATATGAATAATCAAAAGTTCTCTATTGGAATAACAGGTGTTATGAATGCAGGAAAATCTACAATGCTAAATGCACTTATGGGAAAAGAGATTTTAGGGAGTGCCGTTGTTCCTGAGACTGCAAATTTGACTATTGTAAAACATAATCCAACTGATAATGCAAAAGTTTTCTATTGGAATAAGAAAGAGTGGCAAAAAATAGAAGATAGTGCAAATAGTTTAGAAAGTATGAGAGATTTTGTAGATGAAACAAATAGAGTTTTTGGTGAAAATCTAAAAAATTATGTACAAGAAACTTCAAGATTTGATGAAGTTGATATAAATGATTTAAAATCTTACACTTCAGCAGAACATAGTGCAAAAAAATGTAATCTTGTAAAATATGTTGAGCTAGGTAGTAATCTTAAATTCTTAAGTGATGGTATAGAAATAGTTGATACTCCAGGTCTTGATGACCCTGTTATTCAAAGAGAGGAGATTACAAAAGAGTATATTAGTAAATGTGATATGATGATACATCTTATGAATGTAAGTCAGAGTGCAACTTTGAAAGATGTTGAGTTTATTATAGATGCTGTTTTATATCAAAATATTTCAAAACTTTTAGTTGTAATTACAAGAGCTGATACAGTAAGTAAAAAAAATCTAGATGAAGTTATACAATATACTAAAACTTCAATACAAAGACAACTAAAAGCTCAAAATAAAGACTCTCAATTAGATCATATTTTAAATACTATAAAATTTATTCCAATATCAGGTTATATGGCACTTTTACATAGAACAGGAAGAGAAAAAGAGGCACTAGAAGCTGGTTTTACATTGGAAGATACAGGAATTTTAGAGATAGAAAATTATCTAATGGAGAGTCTATTTGGAACTTCTTCTGCTAAAGGAGATTTAGTAATTCAATCAGCAAAAACTCAAATTAATAGAGTTTTAGAGAAACAAATAGGATTTAATAACTATGAGCTAACTTTATTAAATAAATCAAAAGATGAGCTTGAAATAGAGTTAAAAGAGTTTAACAAGAAAAAAGATGCAAATAAAAGAGTACTTTATTCTATGAGTGAAGATATAAATTATTATAAAAATGATGCGAAATCATATATAGACTCTTTAGAAACATTTTTACAAAGTGAATTATTAGAACTTCAAAATATAATAAAACAAAGAGTTGTAAATGATACTAGATACTCTTTAGAAAAAACAAAAAAAAGACCAGAAAATGCTAGAGTAAAAGTTATTGTTGAAACTGCAATTAAAGATGGAATTATTGATGTTATAAGAGATTATCGATATAAATTTATAAAAAAATCTCAAACTATAGGCGAACAATGTGAACAAAAATATCATGACTTAGGTTTTCTAATTGGACACAAAAATGAAAACTTTGATGCTAGAGGATTCTTTCAAGAAGATTTTAAAAGTGGCTTTCTAACATCAAACAATGAAATTATGGTTAATCAAATAATAGTAGCTGTAGCAAATGCAAAAGAAGGAAAATTAAACGAGCTTGATAGAAATATTGAAGAAATAGTAAAAAATCAATTTAAAACTATTGAAGATGATATTAAAACAAAAGCAAAAAAAGTTAGTTCACTATTAATTGAAAACTTTTTTGATACTTTAAATGCTCCTCTAAAAGAGTTTGAGCAAAGATTAATAAATGAAGAGGCAACTCTTCAGGAGAAAATTTCAACATTTGAAGATAATGAGAAAAACAAAGCTGAATTATCTATAAATTTACACAAAAATATAAAAAAACTTGAAAATATTATGTTAAATATAAAAGGATTAAAATAATGAGTGCAAATTTTAACATTTTAAAAAATTTTGCTAGTGAATATCATGAAAACAACTCAATAAAAGAGATAGTATATGAAGATGGTCTAGTTGGTGAAATTCAAAAAACAATAGATAAACTTTTAGATGAAAAATTCTATCCATCAATTCAGTTTCAAACAATTTTAAATAAACAATTAAAAAGAGCTAGATATCCTATGGAAGTTGCAATTACTGGACAATTTAGTGCTGGAAAATCTACATTTTTAAATGCCCTACTCTCAAGAAATATTTTACCAACTGGAATTACTCCAGTTACCTCTAAAGTAAATTTTATAAATTATGGTGAAGATTTTAAACTTAAAATTACATACTACTCTGGAGCAACAGAGTTTGCACCAATAGAAAGTATTGCTGATTTTACAGATCAAAGAAAAGATGAGATGCAAAACATAAAATATCTTACTCTTTATGCTCCAATGCCTATTTTAAAAGATATATCTTTTGTTGATACTCCTGGTCTTAACTCTCAATCACAAAGTGATACAGATGTTACAAAAAGAGTATTAAAAGATGTTGGAGGAATTATTTGGTTAACACTTATTGATAATGCTGGAAAACTATCAGAAGCACAAGTTTTAGAAGAGTATATGCAACACTTTAAAAATAAATCTTTGTGTGTTTTAAATCAAAAAGATAAACTAACTCCTGAACAAGTAGAAACAACTACAAACTATGTAAAAGATAAATTTGGTAAATATTTTGCAAAAGTTGTGCCAATTTCTGCAATAAAAGCATTAGAAGGAAGAGCAAAAGAGAAAGATATTTTAATAGAAGATGAAAATATAAATCTTTTATCTGAGTTAAAAAAAGAGCTTTTATCTAGTGATATTGAAAATAATAACAACATAGATAAACTTTTATCTGAACATAAAAATAGAATAAAAACTATAAAATTAGCTGATACAACACTTAATACAAAACTTTTAGAAGACTCAAATATTCAAGAAGTTTTAGATTTTATTGAAACTACTATTAGACCACAAGCTTCTGAAGCAAAAGAGTTTGCTATAAAAAAAGATTTAAGAAATTTTTGTGATATTTTAGTAAAAGAGTATGAAACAATAATAAAAGTTTATGATGCTTTAGTTGAAATTTTAGAGTCTTGTGAACCTAGAGTTCTTGAAGCTTTTGATAATATCTATAAAAAATATTCAAAAGAACTATTTACAATCTATAACTCTCTAGAGAGTGTAATGGAGAAAATTGCACATGAAACATTTAAAAATATAAAAAGAAAAAAATCTACAAGATTTGAAGCTTCAAAATCACTATTTGGTGAAAAAATAGAAAAATTCGATTTTGAAACATTTTGGGTAGATAGTGATGCTATTTACAAAGCTTTATTTTATGATGATCAAACTGTTGATAAAATGTTTAAAAGATCAATAAAGCTACTTAAAAATGTTGAATTAGATACTGATGAATCTTTTAGAGAAGTTTTTAGAATAGTAAAAAATGATATTGTAAAATGGCAAGAAAACTATGAGCTTATAAGAAAAAATAGAGAAATTGCATCTGATATTGAGTTTTCAAATACAAGACACTTTGCTGCAAAAGTTTATGAAAATGTTATAAGGTTTTTCTATAAAGCAATTTTAGAAAACATTTCAGCTTTAAGAAAAAAGTTTGCATACTTTAATGGGGCATTATCTTATTCATATATTCAAACAACTCAAGCAACTATTGCTCATTTTGAACAACAAATAGTAGAAAGTGAAGAGTTATACAAAAAAGAACCTAGTAGATTCTCTATAAATTGTCCAAGAGAAGATGAAATAGTAGCAAAATTAAAAGCAAATTTTGGTTTTGAAAAAATAGAAGATTTTTTAACTTCAAAAAGAAACTATCTATTTAAAATTATAAAATACTCAAAAGAGCAATATTTAGAGATAAATAAAGATAGAATACTTTTTGTAAAAGATAAAAAAGAGCAATTTATAACAAAAATAGAAGAGCTTGAAAAAATTAAAAATGAGATATAAAAGGATATAATTTGCCACAAAATATTACAGAAAATTTAGAGTTTCAGGAATTAATACAAAATCATTGTAAAGAACAACTTAACTTTTTTATATCAAAAGGTATTGATTTTAGTATTGTTGCGAATATTTCAAATATAACTTTTAATCCTGAGCTACCAAATAGCATAAAAGAGAATTTGAGTAAATTCTCTTTATTTACTTTAACTGGCTATACATTTCAATCAGCACACATTAAAGAAGAGTGTTTATATTTTGAAGCTGGATTTGGGAAAGATAACTTTGGAAGTTTAGTTCAAATACCATTTAGTTCGATTTTTCAAATTATTAAAAATGATAATATTGTTTTTATAAATATAAGTGCAACTTTGGAAAATATCAATCAAAATCCAAAAAACAAATCAATGAATATATTTAAAAATAACCCAAATAATAGTAAATTTAACTAAAAAATAGTTTAAATAACTATTTTTTAGGTGAAAACTTAAATAGTGCGCATCCCCAAGTTAGTCCACCACCAAATGCGTCAAATAGTACAGTATCTCCAGATTTAATTCTACCTTGCTCAAAAGCATAATTCATAGCCATTGGAATTGACGCAGCTGATGTATTTCCATACTTATCAACTGTTACAACAGTTTGTTCATCACTTATATTTAAAGCTTCACCAACAGCTTTTATAATTCTATAATTTGCTTGATGAGGAATAAAATGAGTAATATCTTTATTTGAAAGATTATGTTTTTCTAAAATTTTTACAACATCAGAAGTCAATGTCTTAACAGCAAGCTTAAAAGTCTCATTCCCTTTCATAGAGATACAAGCCATTTTTGCATCTACAACCTCTTGACTACATGGATGTTTACTTCCACCACCAGTAGTTTTAATTAAATCTTCGTAAGTTCCATCACTAGAACAACTAATATCAATTATTGCTTCACTTTTATCATCTGTAGCACTAATTATTGCGGCACCTGCGCCATCTCCAAATATAAAACAAGTTGTTCTATCTTCATAATTTAAAATTGAACTATATTTTTCGGCTCCAACTATTAAAACATTTTTCTTTAAACCTGATTCAATAAAAGCTTTTGCAATATTTAAAATATATACAAAACCTGTACATGCAGCACTTACATCAAAAGCCATAACATCTTTTATATCTAATTTTGAAGCAATCAAACAAGCAGTTGAAGGCATACATAAAAAATCTGGTGTAACTGTTGCACAAATTATTAAATCTATCTCATCTTTAGAAATATTTGCTCTTTTTATTGCAACTTCTGCAGCTTTTGCACCTAAATCAGAAGATGCTTCATTATCTTCAGCTATTCTTCTCTCTTTTATACCTGTTCTTTTTGTAATCCACTCATCATTTGTATCAATTATTTTTTCAAAATCTGCATTAGTCATTATTTTTGATGGAATATAAGCACCAATTGACCTAAAAGCCGCATATTTCATATCATTTCCTTAAAGAGTAGGTTCTTTACTACTACTTTCATTTATTAAATATTTCTCTAATCTTTGCTCAATTACAGAATCTAAATTTGAGCTAGCACTATTAATTGCTTGAAAAATTGCATTTTTTATAGCTTTTGGATTTGATTTACCATGAGATATTATCACTGGTGCTTTTACTCCAAGAAGTGGAGCACCACCATACTCAGCATAATCAACTTTTAATTTAAGATTTTTAAAAACCTTTCTCATTAAAACTGCACCAGCTATTGATATAAGAGATCTTTTTAAATCTTTCTTCATAATTTTACTAATAGTATCAGCAACGCCCTCAGCTGTTTTTAGTAGGATATTACCTACAAAGCCATCACAAACAACAACATCTACTGTTCCTTTGAAGATATCATTTCCTTCAACATTTCCAGCGAAGTTAGGAACTTTAGAAATTAACTTATAAGCCTCTTTAGTTACTTCATTTCCCTTGCTCTCTTCTTCTCCATTGCTTAATAGTCCAATTATTGGTTCATCAAGTCTTAAAACAACTTGCGCATAAGCTTGACCCATAATTGCAAATTGGAATAAGTTTTTCGCATCACTATCTACATTTGCACCAACATCTAATACTAAAGTATTTTGATTTTCGCTCGTGGGCATAAGTGTTGCAATGGCAGGCCTTGAAACACCTTTTAATCTTCCGATTTTTAATGTAGCTAAAGACATAGAAGCTCCAGAGTGACCAGCTGATACAACAGCATCTGCTTTACCATCTTTTACTAACTCTATTGCTTTATAAATAGTTGACTCTTTTCTTTTTAGAGCATCAGTTGCACTATCATGCATACTAATAACATCTTTTGTATCCAAAATCTCTATTCTATCATTAAATGTAGGTGGGATAAGTTTTGAAAGTTGTTCTTTATCTCCTACAGCTATAGCTGTAAAATTGTTATTGTTTCTAATGGCTAGAATAAGCCCTTCTATTATTGGTTCGGGACCAAAGTCCCCTCCCATTGCATCTATTGCTATTTTTATCATTAGTTTTTGTATTCACCAGTGTTTGGGTTAACCATATGAGGCATTTTCCAAGAACCATCACTATCTTTTACTGGTCTTTTTAATGCAACCTTATAATGAGTTCTTCTCATTGCTGATCTTGAATGAGATACTCTTCTTTTTGGTACTGCCATAATTATTCTCCTATTTTAAAATTCTTGTTCAAATATGCTACTATCTGCTATACAATCTTTACAGAGCAAGTAGTCACTTTTTATACTATTTACTTCACTTTGAATTATTTCATCAAAATCAATTAAACTATTTTCAATTTCTATTACTAAAAATTCATCTTCGTCTCCTTTAAATACTCCATCACTTAAAAGAAGTTTTAACTCTTCATTTACAACCAAAGTATCTAAAGCTCCACATCTTGAGCAATCTATTTCAATATTTCCTATTAAACTTGCTTCAATTTTTACTAACGATGATGAAATTCTACAAAAAGTACCTTCAATTTTAACTGAATTTAAAGAAGTATTGAACTCTTTTTTTTCTTGAGGTATTTTCTTAAACTCTATTTTCATCTTATATTAACAAATTTCTCTTTGTGCAAAAAAGAAATCAATTTCAATAGCTGCATTTTCTAAAGAGTCACTTCCGTGCACTGCATTTGCATCAATTGAATCTGCAAAATCTGCTCTAATTGTTCCAGCTGCAGCTTCTTTAGGGTTTGTTGCACCCATTAAATCTCTATTTTTTGCCATTGCGTTAACACCTTCTAAAACTGAAACTACAACAGGTCCACTAATCATAAATTCAACTAAATCTTTAAAGAAAGGTCTAGCTGCATGAACTGCATAAAAAGCCTCAGCATCAGCTTTGCTTAATTGTAGTTTTTTTGTAGCTGCAATTCTTAATCCAGCACTTTCAAATCTATCTAAAATTTTACCAACTACATTTTTTGCAACTGCATCTGGTTTTATTATCGATAATGTTCTTTCCATAATCTAATCCTCTTTGTTTTTTTAGTCGCGGATTTTATCTAAAAAAAGATAAAAAAGCAAGTTTTATAACTTTATTAATCTACTACAGGTTCTCCAACCTCTCCTCTATCCTCTTTTTCTATCTTGCTAGAACCAACTTCATCCCAAACTATACAACCCTCAGTAGGACATGCATCTGCACATGCTGGAGCATCATTGTGACCAACACACTCTACACATTTATCTTTATACACATAATATACATCTTCACCCGTTGGGTTATCATCATTATCTACTATTGCTCCAACTGGACACTCATCTAAACATGCATCACAGCTAATACAAATATCAGTAATCTTTACTGCCATATCTATTCTCCATAAAAAATTTTATAAAACTCTATCAAAGTAAAAATAAATATATTATTAAAGATAAAGATTATCTTTTGAAAAATATTTTTATTTTTAAGCTTACTCTAAAAAAATAGTGATATAATTTCACCATTAAATTTTAAAAAAATAAAAAGGATTAAAAATGTTAGTAACAAAAAAAGCTCCAGATTTTACAGCTACAGC
>ERZ650306.98-NODE-98-length-44858-cov-34.100105_pt1 | contig 44858 bp, 47 predicted proteins | sample MGYA00376242_ERZ650306 | MGnify/ENA primary metagenome ERZ650306 (study PRJEB26733, sample SAMN07839244) | wastewater metagenome | biome: urban; feature: wastewater treatment plant; material: waste water | place: USA: North Carolina | collected 2016-03-31 ... | reverse complement strand
TCGACATGGGCCCCGAAGGCGGCAACGGCGGCGGCACGGTGGTCGGCACCGGCACGCCCGAAACCCTCGCCGCCAACCCCGCGAGCCACACCGGCCGCTACCTCGCCAAGCTCCTGGCGAAGCCCTGAAAGTCCGTCATGTCCGACATCTGGTCCGCCCTCCGCCCGCAGCTCGAAACCTTCACCGGCAGCGTGCCGCTGGCCGCCCTCGCCGAGGCCGACTCCCACCGGGACGAGCTCGCCCCGCAACTGGTGGCCGAGCTCCAGCGCATCGCCGCCGATCCCGCCGCCGCCCAGGCCGACGGCTACGTGCTGCATCTTTACGCGATGCTGCTCCTCGCCCGCTGGCGCGACAGCCGCGCCTACGCCCCGCTGGCCGAACTCGGCCACCTGGACGAAGCCGCCATCGACGCCGTGTTCGGCCAGCTTGGTCACGCCAGCTACGGCCGCGCGCTGGCCTCCACCTGTGACGGCGACATCGCCCCGCTCACCACGCTCGCCGACGACGCCGACGCCAGCGCCTGGGCCCGCTCGGCGGCGCTGGAAGCGCTCACCCTCGCCGCCGTCGAGCACCGCGCCCCCGCCGCGCCGGTGGCCGACTTCCTCGCCGATTTTGGCGCCCGCCAGGCCGAAGCTCTGCGCGGAAACCAGGACACCAGCGCCGACATCCAGCTCCTCGACCTGGTCGTCACCCACCTGGCCGACCTGGGCGCCACCGACTACCTGCCGGCCATCCACGAATGGTTCGCCGCCGGGCTGGTGGATGAAACCTTCGCCGATCCGGCCGACATCGAGGCCGACATCAACCGCCCCGCCGCCGAACGCATCGCCGCCCTGCGCCGCGTCGGCCACGGGCTGATCGACGACGTGGCCCACGAGATCGCCGACTGGCCCGAGATCTTCCACCTGCCGCCCGTCGCTCTGCGTCCGATTCCGCTGGGCGCCATCCGCGAACCGGTGCGCCGCGAAGAAGCCAAGGTCGGCCGCAACGACCCGTGCCCCTGCGGCAGCGGCCGCAAGTACAAGAAATGCCACGGCGCCACCTGATCCCCACCCCGGGCTGCTGTCATCGGGCCGACCACACCGGTCGGCTATGATTGCGCCCTCGTCCGCCCCCGGAAGCTCGCCATGACCGACACTGCCCCCTCCGACACCCCCGCCGGCTTCGACCTCGACGACTTTGAAGTCCGCGTCCTCGCCGTGCTCATCGAAAAGGCCTTCGTCACCCCCGACACCTACCCCCTGTCGGTCAATGCGCTGGTCACCGGGTGCAACCAGCTCACCGGCCGCGAACCGGTGATGAGCCTCTCCGAATCCGCCGTGCTCGCCGCCCTCGACCGCCTCACCGAGCGCGGCCTCGTCAGCCAGCGCCACCAGGCCGGCGCCCGCGTCGCCAAGTGGGAACACCAGATCCGCCTGCGCCACTCCCTCACCCCGCCGATGCAGGCCGTGCTCGCCATCCTGATGCTGCGCGGCCCCCAGACCGTCGGCGAGATCCGCGCCCGCTGCGAACGCATGCACGCCTTCGCCAGCCCGGCCGAGGTCGAGGAGATCCTCGAACGCCTCGACGACAAGCAGCTCGCCATGCAGCTGCCCAAGGCCCCGGGCACCAAGGAAGCCCGCTACGCCCACCTGCTGTCGGGCGAAGCGGCCATCCCCCAGCACGCCTTCGACGCCGAATCCGGCGGCGCGGCGCCCCGGGGCGGCCGGGTGGGCGAACTCGAAGAAGAAGTCCGCCGCCTGCGCCAGCAGCTCGAATGGCTCACCAACGAGTTCGAAGCCTTCCGCAAGCAGTTCCAGTGATTGCCGGCCCGGTGGCGGGAACCCCGCCGCCGCCGCGCGCTCTCACCGCCTGATCCAACCCGCAGCCAGTCCAGCCCATGTTCGTCCATCCCCAGTTCGATCCCATCGCCATCGCCATCGGGCCCGTCGCGGTCCGCTGGTACGGCCTGATGTACCTGCTCGCCTTCATCCTCTTCGTGGTCCTCGGGCGCATCCACGCCCAGCGCCGGCCCGAGCTGGGCTGGACGCCCCAGCAGATCGACGACCTGCTGTTCTACGGCGTGCTGGGGGTGATCCTCGGCGGGCGGCTGGGCTACGTGCTGTTCTACAAGCCGGCCTACTACCTGGCCAACCCGGCCGAGATTCTCGCCGTCTGGCAGGGCGGCATGGCCTTCCACGGGGGCTTTCTGGGCGTGCTGGTGGCCATGTGGCTGTTCGGGCGGCGCACCGGGCGCTCGTGGCTGGCCGTCACGGATTTCATCGCCCCGCTGGTGCCCCTGGGCCTGGCCGCCGGGCGGATGGGCAACTTCATCAACGGCGAGCTCGTCGGCCGCGTCACCGACGTGCCCTGGGCGATGATCTTCCCGCAGGTGGACGGCCTGCCCCGCCACCCGTCCCAGCTCTACCAGTTCGCCCTCGAAGGGCTCGCCCTGTTCGTCATCCTCTGGTGGTTCTCGGCCAAGCCGCGGCCCCGCGGGCTGGTGTCGGCGGTCTTCCTGATCGGCTACGGCGCCTTCCGCTTCATCGCCGAATTCGGCCGCGAGCCGGACGACTTCCTCGGCCTGCTCACCTTCGGCATGTCCATGGGCCAGTGGCTGTCGCTGCCGATGATCCTCGCCGGCATCGGCATGGCGGTGTGGGCCAGCCGGCGCAAGGCCACCTGACGCTCGCCGTCGCGCGTCAGTAGATGCGCGACACCATCAGCCCCGCGCCGTAGTCGGGGCTGGCGTCCGAAAAACCCTTCACACCGTACAGCTGGAGCTTCCACGTCGGGTCGAGCCGAACCGACACATAGGCCGTCGTCTCGCTCACCTCGCTGCCCCGCGGACGCAGCCGCTCGCGCCAGTCGTGGTACAGCCCGACGCTGGTCACCGCCGACAGCCGCCAGCTGAACCCCAGTCTCGCGAACAGCGGGTTGCGGAAGTCCACACCGTCCGGATCGCCGTATTTCTTCCAGCCCAGGGTGGCGAGCACGCTCACCGGGCCCACGCGCTGCACCCCATCGAACTGCATCGACCAGTCGGTCTTGCCGGTGCCCAGCTCCTTGCCCGGATCGGCGGTGGGCAGCTTCAGCTTTGCCACGCCATCCACCGAGAAATCGCTGGCTGACCACAGCGTCGCGCCGGCGGCGAGCACGATGTCCCCGAAGCCCTCCTGGCTACCCCCGGTGCCCGGAATCGCCACCCCGTCGGGCGTTCGGCTTACTGCCCCGGTGTTGCGCAGATAAGGCAGTGTTGCCCGGAAGATGAACGACCCCTGCTCGTAGCGGGCCACCAGCGGCAGATACCAGGACGTGGATGCTGCGGTGTCGCCGTACTTGCCTGAGGTGTATTCCAGGCCGGTGGCAAGGCTCAGCTCACTGGCCCGTGCCGCCCCACCGGCCACAATGGCGAGGGCCAGCACGACGCGCCCGCCGGCGAGGCTGCGACCGATCCACCGCAGCCTCGCCGAACCTGGCACGCATTCAGCCCACCAGGCGGATTGCACCATCGACGGCACCGACCTTTTCCTTCTTCTCGGGTTTTTCGGGCTTCTCCGCCTTTTCCGGCTTCTCGGCCTTTTCCGGCTTTTCGACCTTCTCGGGCCGCTCGGCGCGGGCAAGCTGCAGCGCGCCGTCGATGGCTCCGACCTTCTCCTTCTTCTCGGGCTTTTCGGGCTTTTCGGGTTTCTCGACCTTTTCCGGCCGCTCGGCGCGGTAGATGTCCTGGTCCAGCGCCGACGCGGATGCCGCAACGGCCTGCATTGAAAGGGCGCCCATGAGACCGGCCACGGTAAGTGCAAGCAGCGTGTTCTTCATTTTGTGACTCCTGTTGGTTTCGGGTTCCGGCCGCCTCGGCGGCCTGCAGGTTCAACCCTGCCCCCAACCTTGTGCAGGAGCCGTGCCACGTCCCCCAAGAGAAACCCAAACCCTTGATCCGACAGCACTTCGCCCTGCTCGACACCAGGTTTAACCCATTCTTGGGGGGACTATTCCCCAATCCCGCTGGGGGATATCCCCCACCCGCCGCGCACCGTGTTACCTTGCCCCAACTTGGGGGGAGACGCGGACGATGCCGACCGGAAAACGCACCAGACCTTTTGACCTGCTGCGCTGGTTCGCCTGGCTCAGCCCCGTGCTGATCGCCGGGATGGCGCTCGCCAACGCGTGGATCATCTCCAGCTTCCTCAACGACCAGCTGTTCCAGCGGGAGGCCGGCATCACCCGGGATTTCGTGCAGAACATCCTGGTCGCCGACGGCTCCCTCGAATACCTCTCCCGCCCCACCGACCCGCTCCTGAAGGAACGCTTCCGCAACACCGCCGACCACCTCTCGAACATGCGCGACGTGCTGCGGGCCAACGTCTTCGACAGCGGCGGCACCATCATCTGGTCGTCGGACAGGAGCCTGGTGGGCCAGCGCTTCGCCGACAACGACGAGCTCGAAGCCGCGATGGGCGGCGAGCTGGTGGTGCACGCCGGGCAGATCTCCGAATCCCACCGGGAGAAAACCGAGCACGTGGGCATCGACCCGTCGATCCACTTCTTCGTCGAGAGCTACATCCCCGTCCGCCGCCCCACCAGCGGCGAGGTGGTGGGCGTGATCGAGCTGTACAAGGCGCCCCTCGCCCTCACTCAGGCCATCCAGGCCGGGCGCCGGCAGGTGCTGCTCACTGCGCTGGGCAGCGCCCTGGTGCTCTACCTCGGCCTGTTCTGGCTGATTCGCCGGGCCGACGCCATCATCAAGCAGCAGCACGTCCGGCTGATCGACGCCGAAACCCTGGCCGTGGTGGGCGAACTCACCTCCTCCGTCGCCCACAACCTGCGCAACCCCCTGTCGTCGATCCGCTCGTCGGCCGAACTGGCCCTCGAATCCCCCGGCGAAGACTGCTCCGCCGAAGCCCGCGACATCATCCGTGAGGTAGATCGCATCAGCGACCGGGTGGCCGAGCTGCTGGCCTTCTCGGCCACCCACGAACCCCAACCCACCCCGGTGGACCTGCGCGAGCTGCTCGAAGCCTGCTGCGCGGATCACCGCCCCGCCTTCGAACGCCGCGCCCAGCACCTGAGCTTCCACTGCGAGGCCGACGCCCCTGTCATCAAGGGCGACCCGCCGCTGCTCCGCCAGGCCATCCACAGCCTGCTCTCCAACGCCAGCGAGGCCATGGGTGAGGGCGGGCGCTGCGAGGTGTCGGTACACCCCGAGGGACGCAAGACCTTCCGGATCGACATTACCGACAGCGGCAGCGGCCTCACCCCCGACGCCCAGGCCCAGATGTTCCGCCCCTTCTTCACCACCAAGCCCAAGGGCCTGGGCCTCGGCCTGCCCCTGGCCAAGCTGATCGTCGAACGCTTTGGCGGCACGATCCGGATCGGCGCGGCCGAGCACGCCGGCACCCTCATCCGCATCACCTTTCCCGCACGCTAAACCATCATGGCCAGCATCCTGATCATTGACGACGAAGCCACCCTCGCCCGCAACGCTGCCCGCTTCCTGGAAAAAGGCGGTCACGGTGCCAGCGTCGCCGGCACCGGCCGGGAAGGCCTGCGCCAGTTTGCCGAGCTGCGCCCCGACGCGGTGGTGCTCGACTACCGCCTGCCCGACATGGACGGCCTCGCGGTGATCGCCGCGATCCGCGCCGACGACGCCCAGGTGCCCATCATCATGATCACCGGCCACGGCAGCATCGAGCTGGCCGTGGAGGCCATGAAGGCCGGCGCCAACGACCTGCTCACCAAACCGGTGGCGCTGGGCGAGCTGCGCCAGCGCATCGGTCAGCTCACCCAGCGCCAGCGCGAAAACACCCGCCTGCAGTACTACGAAGCGCGGGAGCGCGACCGCAGCCAGCTCGACGCCCTCGTCGGCACCAGCCCGGCCATCGCCGACCTGCGCGACCGCATCAACCGCATCGCCGGCGTGGAGGGCATCGACACCCTGCCGCCCGTGCTCATCATCGGCGAGACCGGCACCGGCAAGGAACTCGTGGCCCGGGCCTGCCACTTCTGCAGCCCGCGGCGGGACATGCCCTTCGTCGAGGTGAACTGCGCCGCGATCCCGGCCAGCCTGCTCGAATCCGAACTCTTCGGCCACGAACGCGGCGCCTTCACCGACGCCCGCGAACGCAAGCTCGGGCTGCTCGAAGCCGCCGACGGCGGCACGCTCTTCCTCGACGAGATCGGCGAGATGGACCGCAGCCTGCAGGCCAAGCTCCTCAAGGTGCTGGAGGACGGCCGCCTGCGCCGGCTGGGCTCGGTGCACGAGCGTCAGGTGAACGTGCGCATCGTCGCCGCCACCAACCAGAACCTCGAGGCCCACATCCAGCAGGGGCTGTTCCGGGCCGACCTGTACTTCCGCCTGCGGGTGCTGCAGATCCACGTGCCACCCCTGCGCGAGCGGGACGGCGACGTGCTGGTGCTGGCCCGGCACTTCCTGGCGGAATTCGCCCAGCGCTACCGCAAGGGCGCGCTGGGCTTCACCCCCGCCGTCGAGCGCCTGCTCCAGGCCCACACCTGGCCCGGCAACGTGCGGGAGCTGCGCAATCTGGTCGAACAGGCCGCGCTCCTCGCCGGCGACAGCGCCATCGGCCCGGGCGACCTGCCCCTCTCCACCTCCCATGCCCAGCCCGGCGCCACCCGGCCCGACACCGAAGCCGGCCTCTCGGCCCTTGACCGGGTCGAGCGCGACATCCTCGTCCAGGCCCTCGCCGACACCCGTGGCAACGTCTCCCAGGCGGCCCGCCACCTGGGCATCAGCCGCGACACCCTGCGCTACCGGATGGACAAACACGGCCTCGCCGGCAAACGCCCGTCCGGCTAGCTGGTCATCCGCCGCCCACCCAGCGCAGCCCCCACAACGCCGCCATCCCGGCCACAAAGGGCAGCCACGGGTTGCGCGAGGCGCGCGCTGCCAGCACCGCAGCGATCGCCGCACCCAGCTTGGGGTTGAACACCTCCACCGCCCCCGCCACCAGCACCACGTCGGGCACCACGATGGCCGCCAGCGCCGCCGCCGGCGCATAGCGCAGGGCCCGCTGCACCACGTCGGGCAGGCTGGCCCGCTCGCCCAGCACGATGAAGCTGGCCCGGGGCAAGGTCGTTGCCAGCCCGATCAGCACGAAGATCAGCCACAGGCCCGCGTCGTCGCTCATCGCCGCGCCTCCCGGCCCTGCCAGTGTTCCGCCGCAAAGCCTGCCGCGATGCCGCCCACGATGGCCACCATCACCCCCAGCTTCAGGGGCATGCCCCGCAGCACCACCGCCAGCGCGCCGCCGGTGGCCGCCGAGACCAGCATCGGGCGCATCCGGGCCATCGGCACCAGAAGCACCAGCAATGCGATGCTGGCCATGAACTCCAGCGACCAGTTGCGCGGGATCGACCCCGCCGCCAGCACGCCCACCAGGGTGGACGTCTGCCACACCAGCGCGCACCACAGGGACGGCGCCAGATAGGCGCCCAGCCGCCACGCCGGATCGGGCTCCGTCCGCAGGCGCTCGAGCATGGTGGCGAACACCCCATCGGTGAGCAGATAACCGCACAACCAGCGCAGGCCCGGGCGACCGCCCGCCAGCGGCCGGGCCAGCGCCGCGCTGAAGATCAGGAAGCGCAGATTCACCACCAGCGCGGTGGCCACGATCAGCCACAGGGGCGCCCCCGCCACGATCAGCGGCAGGGTGCCCAGCTGCGCGGTGGCGCCAAAGACGATCAGGCTCATGCCCATCGCCTGCACGGTGGAAAACCCCGCGCCGACCATTGCCAGCCCGGTGACCAGGGCCCACGGAACCAACCCCACCGAAACCGGCAGACAGGCCCGGAAACCCACCCGCGCCCCGGCGCGAAAACTCGGAGACATGCCCTCTCCTGGTGCATGGAAAGCGCCGAACTTAGCACGCCGGCCATCCTCGCACTCGGCCTGTGACAAAGGAGGGACGCACGGCCCCAATCGCGCCTAGAATTCGGAGAAAGCGCAACGCAATAACAAGAACTCACCCCCCGGAGAGCGATCCGTGAGAATCGAGAGCCTGCTGCGCCATTTTGCCCCGCTGGCCATGATGGCCTTGCTGGCCGTGGCGGGGGCAAGCAGCCCGCACGCCTTCGCCGGCGACCCGACCCGACCCGACTGTTCCCGCGCCTACACGCTGGCCCTGCACGAGCACGGCCTGCTGTATTCGCGCCAGACCGGCAAGGGCATCGACAAGGACATCGCGGACGAGCTCATCCGCCGCAGCGGCTGCCGGATCAACGTGGTGGTGATGCCCCGCGCCCGCATCTGGCAGCTCATCGAATCCGGCGGGCTGGATTTCAGCCTGTCGGGCATCTCCAATCCCGCCCGCGACAGCTTTGCCGCCTTCGCCTGGTATTTCTCCAACAAGTATTACCTGCTGGTGCGTCGCGACGCCGGCATCCAGCGGGTCACCGACTTTCCCCGCAACCCCCAGCTACGCCTGGGCGCGATCCGCAGTTTCCGCTATAACCCCGGCGCCAACCGGTTGGTGGACGCGCTCGACGCCAGCCTGCGGGTGAGCTACGCCACCGGGCTCGCCCCGCTCTACGAGAACCTGCTGGCCGGCCAGATCCACGGCATGATCATCGAGCCCTTCGACTACCCCGCCGTAGAGAGCGCCAGCCTGCGCGAGCAGACCACCATCCTCGAGTTCGACGACCCGCCGGTGCCCCACGGCCTGATCATGTCGCGCCAGGCCGTGCCGGCCGCCGATCAGGCCCGCTGGCGCGCGCTGATCGACCAGATGCGCGAGGACGGCACCGTCGAGCGGATTTTCGCCCAGTACTTCAAACCCGAGCTCGCCCGGGAGATGACACGATTTTGAAGACCCTCGGCCAACTCCGCGATCTGCTGCTGCCCATCGCCGTCGGGTTATTCACCCTGACGGTGGTCGGCTGGCTGTGGTGGCACGAGCGGCAGAGCCTCGACGCCAACCTGCGTGCCGACTTCGACTTCAGCGTGCGCCTCGCCAGCACCCGCATCGAACAGCGCGTTGCCAACTACGAGCAGATGCTGCGCGCCGCCCGCGGGCTGTTCGACGCCTCCGACCACGTGAGCCGTGACAACTTCAGCGCCTTCGTGGATGCCCTCACCCAGGGTGCCGAGTTCGCGGGCCTGCAGGCCTTCATGTTCACCCGCTGGCAGGGCGAAGGCAAAGCCGCACCGATCCTCTACGTGTCCCCGGACAGCGCCGACAACCGCCCGATCCTCGGCTACAACCTCCTCGACAACCCGCCCCGACGCGCCGCCATGCTGCAGGCCCGGGATTCCGGCGAGATCGCCATCACCCCCCGGGTCAAGCTGCTCACCGACCAGCCCGACGGCCCTGCCGCCGTGGCCATCTATCTGGCCGTGTACGACCGCAACCTGCCCGCGGATAGCCCCGCCGCCCGCCAGGCCGCGCTGCGCGGCTGGGTGCACACCGCCTTCCGGATCCGCGACCTGATGGCCAGCCTCTACGGCGAAGGCATCCCTGGCGTGGCGATCCGCATCCACGACGGCGCCGTTGCCAGCCCCGATAACCTCCTCTTCGAATCCCACCCGGGCGCCGACCAGCTGCCGCCGCCGCGCTTCAGCACCACCGAATACATCAGCTTCCCCCAGCACAGCTGGACGCTGCAGATCCGCACCACGCCCACCTTCGAGGAGCGCCACAGCCGCCGCTCCGAGCACATCATCGCGGTGGCCGGGGTGTGTGGCAGCGTGCTGCTCGGGCTGTTCACCTGGCTGCTGGTCACCGGGCGGGCCCGCGCCCACGCCCGCGCCCAGGCCATGACCCGCGAACTGCGCGAGAGCGAGGAGCGGATGCGCCACATGGCCCAGCACGACCCGCTCACCCAGCTGCCCAACCGCGCCCTGTTCTCCGAGCGCCTGCACAGCGCGCTGGCCCGCGCCCGCCACGACCAGGGCAACGCCGGGCTGATGTTCGTGGATCTCGACCACTTCAAGGGCGTCAACGACGCCTACGGCCACGCCGTGGGCGACAAGCTGCTGGTGGCCGCCTCGGCCCGGATGCGCGACTGCCTGCGCGAATCCGACACCCTGGCGCGCATCGGCGGCGACGAGTTCGTGGTGCTGCTGCCGCGCATCGACGACCGCGCCGACGCCGAGCTGGTGGCCGGCCGCATCCGCGCCACCCTCGCCCACCCCTTCGCCATCAACGGCAACGAGCTGCACATCTCCGCATCCATCGGCATCGGCATCTTCCCCGAGCACGGTGCCGACGACGTGAGCCTCATGAAGAGCGCCGACGACGCCATGTACCGCGCCAAGGACATCGGCCGCGACCAGCTCGTCTTTGCCGGGTAAGCTTCGCCCCCATGTCCGCCAGCGCCTTCCAGATCCCGGTCTATTTCGACTATCTCGCCACCTTTGCGTGGGCCCTCTCGGGCGCCGTGGTGGCCCTGCGCAAGCGCCAGGACATCGTCGGGGTGTTCGTGCTGGCGCTGCTCACCTCCATGGGCGGCAGCATCCTGCGCGACGGCGTCTTCCTGCAGCGCACCCCGCCCGTGCTCACCGATCAGGTCTACCTGCCGCTGATCCTCACCGCCACCCTGCTGGTGGCACTGCTGCGCCGGCGCATCGCCCACCTGCCGGTGGTGAACCGCCTGGTGGACACCATCGACGCCTTCGGCACGCCGGCCTTTGCCGTGGTCGGCATGCAGCTCGCCCTCGGCGCCGCCATCCCGCTACCCGGCGTGGTGCTGGTGGGCGCGGTGAGCGGCGTGGGCGGCGGCGTGCTGCGCGACATGATCGTGCGCGAAGTGCCCTTCATCCTGCAGCCGGGGCAGTTCTCGGCGCTGATCGTGCTGCTCGCCTGCGCCGTCTTCCTGGGGCTCACCCTCGCCGCCGGGCTGGCCGCAGAGGTCGCCGCCTGGACGACCATCGGCGTCGCTTTCGTCGCCCGCATGCTCACCATCCGCTTCGACTGGCGCACCCGCCCGCTGCTGGACGCCGACTGAACCTCGGCCCGGCGGCGCTGGTCGGAGTGGACACGGCCCCCATCCGGCGGGCTGCCAACCTGGGAGCCATCATGTCCGGAAAGCCCGCCGTCACCGCCGTCCTTCACGACACGCCTTACCTCGTCAGCTTCACCGACGACCTCGGCCACACCTGGCAGGCCGACGAGCCCACCGACGTGGGCGGCGGCAACGCGGCCCCGCCCCCCGACCGCCTGATCCTCTCCGGCCTCGGCGCATGCACCGCGATCACCATCCGCATGGTGGCCACCCGCAAGCAGATTCCCCTCACCGGCGTGCGCGTCGAGCTGGCCCTCAACCCCGACGGCAAGCCCGAAGCCGGCAACGACATCACCCGGCAGATCATCCTCGAAGGCGAGCTCACCGACGAGCAGCGTGCCCAGCTGCTGAAGATCGCCAACGCCTGCCCGATGCACAAGCTGCTGACCGGCGAAGTGCGCGTCCAGACCACCCTTGCCTGAACCCGGAGCGCCGTCATGAGCCCGATCGAACTGATCCTCCCCCGCGCCGCCGACCTGGGCGAAGGCATGATCGTCCGCCGCGCCCTGCCCACCCGCCAGCGCCGCATGGTGGGCGCCTGGTGCTTTCTGGACCACGCCGGGCCGGTGGATTTTGCCCCCGGCGGCGGCATGCACGTGGGCGCCCATCCCCACACCTGCCTGCACACCTTCACCTGGCTCATCGACGGGGAGGTGCTGCACCGGGACAGCCTGGGCCACGAGCAGTGGATCCGCCCGGGCCAGGTCAACCTGATGACCGCCGGCCACGGCATCGTGCACACCGAAGACAGCGCCCCCGGCGCCCGCCGGCTCCACGCCGCCCAGCTGTGGATCGCCCTGCCGCCCGAGCTGGCCGACTGCCCGCCGGCCTTCGAGCACTACCCGGATCTGCCCCGCTGGCAGGACGCCGGCTGCACCCTCACCCTGCTGGCCGGGCGCTTTGGCGGCCGCGAATCCCCTGCGCGCATCCACACCCCGCTGGTGGGCATGGACCTCCTCGCCAGCCAGGATGCGCAGCTCGCCCTGCCCCTCGACCCGAGCTTCGAATACGGCCTGCTGCCGATGGAAGGCGGCATGGACATCGGCGGCCAGCACTTCGCCACCGACGAGTTCGCCTACATCCCGCCGGGGCGGGAGCGGATTACCCTCGATCTCGCCGCCGGCAGCCGCATCCTGCTGGTGGGCGGCGAGCCCTTCGGCGAGCCGGTGACCATGTGGTGGAACTTCGTCGGCCACGACAAGGCCGCCATCGCCCAGGCCCAGCGGGATTGGGAAGGCGGTGGCGAGGTGGGCAGCGTCCGCTTCGGGCCGGTGAAGGGGGGCGAAGACCGGCGCCTCGTCGCGCCGCCCCTGCCCTGGACGGTTTAGCGTTCGGGCTGATCCAGCCCGCCGGCGGCGAGCCAGGCTTCATAACCCCCGGCCAGCACCCGCACCGACAGATAACCCTCGCCCAGCAGGCGCCGCGCCGCCTGGATCGCCCCGGCGTCCTCGGGGCAGGCGCACAGGGTGATGATGGGCGCGTCCTTCGGCCAGTCACCCAGGGCGTCCGCCAGCCTGTCGTGCTCGGCCACCCGCGCGCCGGGGACGGGGCCCAGCTCAGCCACCATCGAGGCGCCACGCAGATCGAGGATCAGCGGACGCACCCCGGCGTCGATCTGCGCCAGGAGGTCGGCCGGCGTCACCATCGGCACCTGCAGGCGGCGGAAGCGGTATTTCTGCCACAGCTTCCAGCCCAGCCACGCCGCTGCCAGCCCCAGCGCCACCCCCACTGCGCGGCCCGCGTTGGCCTCCAGCCCGTCGATCACGGCCTGCACCGTGTCCTTCATCAACCACCCGGCGCCCAGCGCCAGCCCGGCCCACAAACCCGCACCCACCGCCGCCGCCAGCAGGAAGCCCGTGCGCGCCATGCGCAGCGCCCCGGCGATCGGCGGCGCAACGGTCGAAAAGCCCGGCACGAACTTCGCCACCACCAGCGACGACAGGCCCCAGCGCACGAAGCGCGCCTCCGTCTGGCTCACGCAGGAGGCCGGGTTGATCGACAACCGGCACAGCCCGGCCAGCACCCGGTAGCCAAAGCGCCGCCCTGCGGCATACCAGATCGCATCCGCAATCACCGAGGCGAGGATCGCCGCCGCCAGCACCTTGCCCAGCGCCCACGGGCTGGCCGCCAGGCTGCCGGCCACCAGCAGCGTCGGCACCGCCGGCACGGGCAGACCGATCTGCTGGAGCAGCACGTTCATGAAGACGAGGGCGACCGCATCGTGTTCGAGGGTCTGGCGGAGCTGGGCGATGTCCATGGCCCAAGCATCGCATGCCGCGGCTACCCGCCGCAGCTACGGAAAACCCGCGCCCGGGGCGGGCTGGGGTGAAAGCGGAGCGGGGTTCAGGTTCGAGATGAACCGGTTCAGCTTCAACTTGAACTCGTTCACCTCGAACCTGAACGCGTTCATCTCCGACCTGAGCGGGTTCAACCCGGACTTGAACCCCTTCATCTGAAACTTGAACCGCTTCAAGTCGCAGTTGAAAAAGTTCAGCCCGGACATGAACCGGTTTCCCTCAGCGCCAAACATGTTCAAGTCAGCGCTGAACCGGTTCCGCTGGAAGATGAACCAGCCCCCGGCAGATCAACCCTGAGCCGGGTTTTTGCGCTCTGCGCCCTTGCGCCCCACCAGCACCACCCCCGACACCACCAGCGCGCCGCCCAGGATCTGGAACAGCCCGATGGGTTCTGCGAGGATCAGCCAGCCGAGGAAGAGCGTCACCACCGGGCCGAGGGTGCCGATCAGCGACACCGGCCCCGCCCCCAGGCGGCGGATGGCTTCGGACACCATCCACACCGGCAGCACCGTGGAGAACAGCGCCATCGCCACCGCCAGCCCCATCACCGGCGCCGGCTGCACCAGCAGGCCCAGCGGCCGGGTGGCCGCGAAGTGGCCCAGGCACAGCAGGCAGGCGATGGCGCTGGCCCAGGCGGTGGTCCGTGCCGCCCCCAGGCGCACCACCGCCTGTCCGTTGCCCATCAGGTACAGCGCGTACGACACCGCGCTGCCGAACACCAGCCCGCCGCCGATCCACACGTCCCTGGCGCTGCCGGCGATGTGGAGATCATGGGCCACCGCCAGCGCGATGCCGGCGTAGCACAGCCCGATGCAGGCCAGCGCCCGGCGGGTGATCGGCTTGCCCAGGAACAGCGCCGAGAACACCACCACCAGGGTGGGGTAGGCAAACAGGATCAGCCGCTCCAGCGCCGCCGAGATGTACTGCAGGCCAAGGAAATCCAGATAGCTGGCCATGTAGTAGCCGGTAAAACCCAGCCCGGCCATCAGCGCCAGATCGCGCCCCGACAGCTTCGCGTGCTGGCGCCGTCGGCCATCGGCAAAGCCCAGGGCCAGGAAGAAGGGCAGCGACAGCCCCATGCGCAGGGCAAGCAGGGTCACGGCGTCGACGCCATAAGGGTAGGCCAGCTTGATGAGGATGGCCTTGAACGAGAAGCCCACCGCGCCGAGCACGGCGAACAGGAGCCCGAGACGATCGCCGGGGTGATTCATGGGGGCGGCTGCAGGAAGAAAGCGGCCGCAGAGTGTAGCGCGCCACCCGCCCGGCAGGCGATCAGGGCCCGGCGGCGGCGGGAATCAGCCCTGGGCCTCGCGCAGCCAGTCGAGCACGCTGCCCGGCGCCGGAATGCGCCCCGACGACACCAGCTTGCCATTGACCACCAGCCCCGGCGTCTTCAGCACATCCCAGGCGAGGATCGCCTCCGTGTCGGTGATCTTCTCGATCTGTGCCTCGACGCCCAGCTCGGCCACCGCCGCCCGGGCGATCTCCTCCAGCTTGCGGCAGTTGGCACAGCCCGGCCCCAGCACCTTGATGTCCAGCACGATCAGGCTCCTTTCAGCACGTTACGGCGGTTCGCCACCGCCAGGAGGATGGCCAGCAGGCCGATGAAGGCCGCCAGCCCCAGCACGATCAGGCCCAGCGGCAGGCCATCCACCCACGCCCCGTAGGTGAAGCCGGCCACCGCGCTGAACAGCGCCACCAGCCCCACGTAGGCCGCGGTCTTGGTCCGGCCGATGATCGCCGAGATGATGAGGATGCTCTGCAGCGACAGCTCCGGGTCGGACATCAGGTAGGCCAGCAGCGGCCCGCGGTGCATCCCCAGGTCGAGGAACATCCGGGCGATGGGCACCTCGACGAGGGTCGGGAAGTACATGAACACCCCGAAAGCCACCCCGGCCAGGTTGCCGAGCACCGAGTTGCTGCCCGCCACCGCCTCGATCCATTCGGGCCGCACCACCACCCGCACCATGCCGACGATGAACACGCCCACCACCAGCAGCGGGAAGATCTGCTTCACGAAACGCCAGGATTCCCACAGCCAGTCCTGCAGCGCCTGCCGCTCGAGCCGGCGCCAGGCCAGCATGTGGATCGCCGCGAGGCACGCCGCCACGCCGAAGAACTTGCCGGTAAAGCCGATCTGCAGCACGCCCTCGGCCGGCCGGATCGCCAGCGCCGCCAGCAACAGGGTGGCCCACACCAGCCCGAGGCTGGCCCGGGTCCAGCTAGTCACGCCGTCCTGGATGTTCTCCAGCCCGCGCCAGGCGGTGAAGCCGATGGCCCCGAGCAGGGCGATCAGCATCACGCCCTGCACCGACACGCCCTCCTCGCCGCGGCTCGCGTCGAAGGGCACCAGCCGGTCGAGCCACGCCTGCCAGCCGGACGCGGCCGGCAACGGGACGTCCAGATGGAACCACGTGCCGGTGAGAAAACCGAGCTTGAGGGTGCCCGCCAGCAGCAGCGCCACCCACAACCCCAGGAACCACCCGGCCACGGGCCCGACGCCCTCGCTGCCGGCCGCGAACATCGCGCTGCCGGCCTGCTCGTGGGCGGCGTCGTCGGCCCGGAACAGCAGCGCCATGATGAGCCCGATGCCGATCCCGAAGATCAGCGACAGCACGAAGCGCGCCCCGGCCAGATCGACCCCGATCACCCCGCCGGTGTACACCAGCGCCAGGATGTTGGCCGCCGGCGCAAAGAACAGGAAGGTGATCGCCGGCCCCAGCCCGGCGCCCTTTTTATAGATGCCGGCAAACAGCGGAACGATGGTGCACGAGCACACCGCCAGCAGCGAGCCGGCGGCCGCGGCGGCGGGATAGGAAACATGACGGGGAGAATTGCGCCCGAGAAATCGGGTGATCGTCTGCTGGGGGATCAGCGCCGACATGGCGCCGGCGATGAAGAAGGCCGGCAGCAGGCACAGCAGCACATGGGCGGCGAGGTAGGCGGCCAGATTGCCGGCACCACCGCGCAACACCGGCAGCAGCCATTCTGAGAGCACATCCATACGGCCTCCGGCCCCATCGGGGCGGAACGTGATGGAACCACTCTAGACCCAATCCGCCGCCGGCGCTTTGATACGCCGCAAGGGGCGCTCAGTGGTGGTGCTTGTGATCCATCGGCATCGGCGCGGCGGCGGTCAGGTCGCGCACCTCGGCCTTCACCTCGACACGCTCGACCTTCTGGTCCTTGCCCTCGACCTTGAGGGTGATGGGCACCACGTCGCCCTTGGCGAGGGGCTTCTTCAGGTCGATCAGCATCACGTGGTAGCTGCCGGGCTTGAGCTCAACCGGCTGGCCGGGCTTGATGTCGAGGCGCGGCACGGCGCGCATCTTCATCACGTTGTCGGCCATCACCATCTCGTGCAGCTCGACGATGTTGGCGGCCGGGCTTTCGACGCCCACCAGGCTCACGCCGCCCTTGCTGGAGAGCTGCATGAAGGCGCCGGTGGCCTTCTGGGCCGCGACGGTGCCGCGCACCCACGGGTTGGCCACTTCGATATCCGCGGCAAAGGCGGCGGTGGCACACAGGCCGGCCAGGGTGACAGCAACGGAACGGGCGATCAGGGCGAAAAGCTTCACGGGAGACTCCTTGAAATGAACGCCGCGAGCTTAACGCGGGCGGCCCCCGACGGGCCGGGAATGCGACCATTTGCCGCACGGATCTTTCGGGATGTGTCCGCCCGGGGCCGAAATCACATCCGCTTACAACACCACCGGCAACCCGGTGGCGGCCAGACGATCATAGAAAGCGCCATCCACCACGAAGGAACCCCCGCCATGTTCAAGAAGCTCACCGCCCTGTATGCCCTCATCCGCAAGGACGCGCGCATCCTGTGGTACGCCCTGCGCCACCCGGCGCGGCCGGCCTGGCTGGTGCCCTCGGTGGCGCTGATCGGGCTGTACCTGCTGTCGCCGATCGACCTGATCCCCGACGTGCTGCCGGTGATCGGGCTGGTGGATGATTTCGTGCTGATCCCGCTGGTGATCGCCTGGCTGGTGAGCCGCCTGCCGGCCGAGCTGAAGCGCGGTTTTGCCGACGACAAGCGCACCATCGACGTGGTGCCCCAGCGACGCTGAAGGCCAGCGCGCACGACGGGCCGGATCTGCCGCGAGGCGATCCGGCCTTCGTCCGTCTACGTCCAGGTGACCGTGGCCGCCAGCAGGTAGCCGGCGCCGTACACCGTCTTGATGAGCTTGGCGTGCTGGGGGTTTTCCTCGAAACGCCGGCGCAGGCGCGAGATGCGCAGGTCGATGCTGCGATCCAGCGCCGACACGTCGCGCCCTTCGAGCAGCTGCTCGCGGGTCAGGATGTGGTTGGGATGGGCCAGCAGCACGCCGAGCAGCTGGGCCTCGGCGGTGCTGAGGGTTTCCTGCTGGCCGCCGGGGCTGACCAGGGTATTGCTGCCCGGCTCGAAACGCCAGCCGGCAAACTCGGCGATCCGCTGGGCCGGATCGGCCGGCAGGGTGACCTGCCCCGGATAGCGGCGCAGGATCGAGCGCACCCGGGCGATCAGCTCGCGGGGCTCGAAGGGCTTGACCACGTAGTCGTCGGCGCCGAGCTCCAGGCCCATCACCCGGTCGTGGGTGTCGGCCCGGCCGGTGACCACCAGCAGGCCGCAGGTGTGCTTGCGGCGCAGCTGCTGGAGCACCGCCATGCCGTCCATGTCGGGCAGGCCCAGATCGAGCACCACCAGATCCGGCACCTGATGGCGCAGCCCGTGGAAGAAGGCCTCCGCGGTGCGGAACAGCTCGGTGCGGTAGCTGAACTTCTCGAGGGTGTCGGCGATCAGGCGCGCGATGGCCGCTTCGTCCTCGACGACGTAGATCAGCTCGGGTTTGCGGGTCTGGGCCATGGCTGCGAAGCTTGGCTCAAGCGGCGAGCGGACGCAAGGCGGCCAGCAGCTTGTCCCGCGAGAAAGGCTTGGAGAGGAGCGGCAGATCGCCGTCCATGCCCAGCTCGTGCTGGGATTCGGCGAAGCCGCTCATCAGCACCACCGGCAGATCGGGCCGGAAACGCCGCACGAAACGCGCCAGCGCCCGGCCATCCATCGCGCCGGGCATCACCACGTCGGAGATCACCAGCGCGATGGCCGGGATGTTCTCGACCATGTCGGCGGCCTCGGCGCCGTTCTCGGCCTCGACTACCGCGCAGCCCAGCTCCGAGAGCTGCATGCGCACCACGGTGCGCACGTCCACGTCGTCCTCGGCGAGCAGCACCAGCTTGCCGGCCAGATCGGTCTCGGCCACCTCATGCCCCACCGGCAGGGCTTCGACCTCCTCCGCCTCGGCCAGCCGCGGCAGCAGCAGCGCCACCGTGGTGCCCCGCGCCTGCCGGCTGCGGATGCGCACCCCGCCCCCCGACTGCTTGACGAAGCCATACACCATCGACATCCCGAGCCCGCTGCCCATGCCGAACTGCTTGGTGGTGAAGAAGGGCTCGAAAACCCGCGCCAGCGTGCTGCCGTCCATGCCCATGCCGTTGTCGGTGACGGCGATCTGCACGTAGTCGCCGGGGGGCACTTCGAGATCGGCCGCGGCGTGCACGTTGAGGTGCTCCAGCGACGATTCGATGCGCAGCTCGCCACCGTTGGGCATGGCGTCGCGGGCGTTGAGGGCGAGGTTGAGGAGCGCGTTTTCGAGCTGGTGGGCATCGACCATCGCCACCAGGCAGGGCTCGCGGCTGGCGGTGCTCACTGCGATGGTGCCCGGCAGGGAGCGGCGGATCAGCTTCGACATGCCCAGGATCAGCTCGTTCACCTCCACCGGGCGCGGCTCCAGCGGCTGACGGCGGGCAAAACCCAGCAGCCGGCGGATCAGCTCGGCGCCCCGGTTGGCGGCCTGCATGGCGGGCTCGACGAAGTTCTCGGTGAGCGGATCGTTGGGGTGGTTTTCCTTCAGGGCGACCAGGTTGCCGATCACCACCGTCAGCATGTTGTTGAAGTCGTGGGCGAGGCCGCCGGTGAGCTGGCCGATGGCTTCCATCTTCTGGGCCTGGGCCAGCGCCGCCTGGGTGCGCCGGCTCTCGGTGACATCCACCGAATGCACGTAGCAGCCGATCACCTCACCGTCGGCGATGTCGGGCACCAGGGTGCTGCGGGCCTGGGCCGGCGTGCCGTCGCGACCGGTGAGGGTGTATTCGTACGACACCCGCTCGCCCGCCAGCGCCCGGGATACGTAAGGCGAGACGATGGCGAAGACCTCCTGCCCGACCACGTCGCGGATCTGCCGGCCCTCGATCTCCGGCGCCGACCAGCCGAACCATTCGGCGTAGCCCTTGTTGGCGTAGCGGTAGGTCCAGTCCCGGTCGAAATACGCCACCGCCGCCGGGATCGCGTCGGTGATCTCGCGCAGGCGCTGCTCGCTGCGGCGCAGCGCGCCGGTGATCGCCTTGTTGGATTCGATGGCCGCGGTGAGTTCGGCGTTGGCGCGGGTCAGCGCGTCGGTGCGCAGGCGGATGTGCTCTTCCAGCTCGGCCTGGTGGCGGGCGATCTGTTCCTGGCTGTGGCGCTGGCCGGTGATGTCGGTATAGACGGTGATGAAGCCCTGGTGCGGCAGCGGAAAGCCGCGGATCGACAGGATCTGCCCGTTGGGCCGCACCCGTTCGGTGACGTGGGGCTGGAAGCTGCGGGCACGGGCCACCCGCTCGGCCACCTGCGTCGCCGGATCGCCCGGACCATAGTCGCCCCGCTCCGCGTTGTAGCGGATGAAATCCTCGAAATTGACACCGGGCTTCGCCAGCGACTCGGGAAAGTCGAGCAGGCGCAGGAAGGTCGTGTTCCACGCGACCATCCGCAGGTCTTCGTCGAACACCGTGACGCCCTGGTCGAGGAGATCCAGCCCCGCGCCCAGCATCTCCCGGTAACGCCGGTCGAAGGACGGCGGCGTGTCGGCGCCCCGATCGTTTCCCCCATCCATCTGCTGCCCGCTCATCGCTGCTCCACTTCAATCACTTTCACTGATTCTAGCCAGCGTCCGGCCGCCCCGAAGCACCAGACATGATTGAGTACATTTTCACGAAACTTCCGACAAGTTTGTTTGCGAACCTTCCGTCCGATCCTCGGCAGTCCGGCCAGGAGATTCAGCGCGAGCGCGCAAGCACAAGAACGGAGACAGGTTCCCATGAAGATTCTCGTACCCATCAAGCGGGTCGTCGATTACAACGTCAAGATCCGCGTCAAGGCCGACCAGAGCGGCGTCGAGCTGGCCAACGTCAAGATGGCCATGAACCCCTTCGACGAGATCGCCGTTGAAGAAGCCGTGCGCCTGAAGGAAGCCGGCACTGCCACCGAAGTGGTCGCCGTCTCCGCCGGTGTCACCCAGTGCCAGGAAACCCTGCGCACCGCCATGGCCATCGGCGCCGACCGGGGCATCCTCGTCGAATCCGACGCCGACCTGCAGCCCCTGGCCGTGGCCAAGCTGCTCAAGGCCCTCGTCGACAAGGAACAGCCCACGCTGGTGATCCTTGGCAAGCAGGCCATTGACGACGACTCCAACCAGACCGGCCAGATGCTCGCCGCGCTCCTCGGCTGGCCCCAGGCCACCTTCGCCTCCAAGGTCGAAGTGGCCGGCGACGGCGTGCGCGTCACCCGCGAGATCGACGGCGGGCTTGAAACCCTCTCCCTCCCCCTGCCCGCCGTCGTCACCACCGACCTGCGCCTGAACGAGCCGCGCTACGCCACGCTGCCCAACATCATGAAGGCCAAGAAGAAGCCGCTCGACACCGTCAAGCCGGCCGATCTGGGCGTGGATGTCACCCCGCGCCTCACCACCCTCAAGGTGGTCGAACCCGCCGCCCGCAGCGCCGGCATCAAGGTGGCCGACGTGGCCCAGCTGGTCGACAAGCTCAAGAACGAAGCCAAGGTGCTGTAAGCGCCTGAAGAACACGGAGACAAAGAACATGCCCATCCTCGTCATCGCCGAACACGACAACGTCGGCCTGAAGGCCGCCACCCTCAACACCGTTTCCGCCGCCGCCAAACTGGGCGCCGACATCGAAGTGCTGGTTGCCGGCAGCAACTGCGGCGCCGCCGCCGAAGCCGCCGCCAAGCTGGCGGGTGTCGCCAAGGTCAAGGTGGCCGATGCCGTCGCCTACCTTGATCAAGGCGCCGAGAATCTCGCCGCGCTGCTGGTCGACGTGGTCAAGGCCGGTGGCTACAGCCACGTGCTCGCCCCCGCCACCACCTTCGGCAAAAACGTCCTGCCGCGCGTCGCCGCGCTGCTGGATGTCGCCCAGATTTCCGACATCACCGCCGTCGAATCGGCCGACACTTTCGTGCGTCCGATCTACGCCGGCAACGCGCTGGCCACCGTCAAGTCGGCCGATCCGGTGAAGGTCATCACCGTGCGCACCACCGCCTTCGACGCCGTCGGCACCGGTGGCAGTGCGACGGTCGAAGCCATCGCCGCCGGCCCGGATCTGGCCCAGAGCAAGCTGGTCGGCCGCGAGCTCACCAAGTCGGCCCGCCCCGAGCTGGGCGCCGCCAAGATCATCGTCTCGGGCGGCCGGGGCCTCGGCAGCGGCGACAACTACCGCGCCGTGCTCGAACCTCTCGCCGACAAGCTCGGCGCCGCCATGGGCGCCTCCCGCGCCGCGGTGGATGCGGGCTTCGTGCCCAACGATTACCAGGTCGGCCAGACCGGCAAGATCGTCGCCCCGCAGCTGTACGTGGCGGTCGGCATCTCCGGCGCCATCCAGCATCTGGCGGGCATGAAGGATTCCAAGGTGATCGTCGCGATCAACAAGGACCCCGAAGCCCCGATCTTCCAGGTGGCCGACTACGGCCTCGTGGCCGATCTGTTCGAGACCGTGCCGCAGCTGGTTTCCGCCCTCTGATCGTGCGTCGGGCGTTTGCCCGACACCCCGGAATCTGATCGAAGCAACGGCGTCGGGCGAAGGCCCGACCTGCGCCACGCCGACGCCGCACTCAACCGAATTCGCAAGGAACAACCATGAGCACGTACATCGCCCCCGTGAAGGACATGCTGTTCAACATGAACGAGCTGGCCGGTCTTGAAGAGATCACCGGTCTGCCGGGCAACGAAGAAGTCTCCATCGACCTCGTCGAGGCCATCCTCGACGAAGCCGGCAAGTTCGCGACCGAAGTCGTCGACCCGCTCAACGCCGTCGGCGACAAGCAGGGCAACAAGTGGAACAACGGCGTGGTGACCACCGCCGACGGCTTCAAGGAAGCCTATGCCACCTTCTGCGAGACCGGCTGGAACGGCATGCCCGCCTCCACCGAGTTCGGCGGCCAGGGCCTGCCGGTGACCGTGTCCACCGCGGTGCTCGAAATGTGGAAGTCGGCCAGCATCTCCTTCTCCCTGTGCCAGATGCTCACGCTGGGCGCGGTCGAAGCCATCGCCCACCACGGCTCCGACGAGCTGAAGGCCACCTTCCTGCCCAACATGGTCTCCGGCAAGTGGACCGGCACCATGAACCTCACCGAGCCCCAGGCCGGCTCCGACCTCGCTGCCATCCGCAGCAAGGCCGAACCCCGCGGCGACGGCACCTACGCCATCACCGGCACCAAGATCTTCATCACCTGGGGTGAGCACGACATGGCCGAGAACATCGTCCACCTCGTGCTGGCCCGCCTGCCGGACGCGCCCCCGGGCGTGAAGGGCATCTCCCTGTTCATCGCGCCGAAGTTCCTGGTCAATGCCGATGGCAGCCTGGGCGAGCGCAACGACCTGATCTGCGCCTCCATCGAACACAAGATGGGCATCCACGGCAGCGCCACCGCCGTCATGTCCTTCGGCGACAAGGGCGGCGCCATCGGCTACCTGGTCGGCGAGCCGAACCGCGGCCTCGAGTACATGTTCACGATGATGAACCACGCCCGCCTCAACGTGGGCCTGGAAGGCGTCGGCGTCTCCGAGCGCAGCTACCAGCACGCCCTGGCCTACGCCCGTGACCGCATCCAGGGCCGCATCGTCGGCGACAAGTCCGGCGAGAAGAAGCCCATCCTGCACCACCCGGATGTGCGCCGCATGCTGATGGACATGAAGTCCCGCACCGAAGCCGGCCGCGCCCTGGCCTACTACGTGGCCGGCTGCATGGACCGCGCCCACAGCCATCCGGACGCCGACGTCCGCGCCGCCAACCAGCGCCGCCTCGAGCTGCTGACCCCGGTGGTCAAGGGCTGGTGCACCGAGAACGCCCAGGGCATCACCTGGAACGGCGTGCAGGTGCACGGCGGCATGGGCTTCATCGAAGAGACCGGCGCCGCCCAGTACATGCGTGACGCCCGCATCATCACCATCTACGAAGGCACCACCGCGATCCAGGCCAACGACCTCATCGGCCGCAAGACCGCCAAGGAAGGCGGCAAGAGCATGCAGCAGCTCCTCGCCGACATCGCCGAAACCGGCAGCGCCCTGCGCAACTCCGGCAACGCCCAGCTGAAGGCCATCGCCGACGCCCTGGGCAACGGCATCGCCGCGCTGGACGAAGCCACCAACTGGCTGCTCGCCAACTACGAAGCCACGCCGCAGGCCGCCCACGCCGGCTCGGTGCCCTTCCTCAAGCTCACCGGCATCGTGGTCGGCGGCTGGCTGATGGCCCGCTCCGCCGCCATCGCCGTCGAGCGCCTGGATGCCGCCGACGGTGACTTCTACAAGGCCAAGCTGGCCACCGCCGCCTACTTCGCCCAGCACGTGATCCCGGAAGCCAACAGCTACCGCGACGCCATCGTGAATGGCGCCGAGTCGGTGCTGGCCCTGGAAGAAGCACTCTTCTGACGAAGCACGAATAAACCTACTGCGCGACCCGATCTCGCAACTGCGGTGCTCACCGTACGCATGTACGGTTGCGCTCCTCGTTGCGACCTCGGGCCGCTCCCTACGGTTTCTTCGCGCTCCGTCTGGAGAACGTACGAATTGATAGCAACAACGGAGAGCAGTAATGACGCGTGAAGCGATGGAATACGACGTGGTGATCGTCGGCGCCGGCCCCTCTGGCCTGGCCGCCGCGATCCGCCTGAAGCAACTGGCAGAGAAGGCCGGCCACGAGCTTTCGGTGTGCGTCGTCGAAAAGGGCTCCGAAGTGGGCGCGCACATCCTCTCCGGTGCCGTCATCGAGCCTCGCGCGCTGGCCGAGCTGTTCCCCGACTGGAAGGAGCGCGGCGCGCCCCTCAACACCCCGGTCACCGAGGATCACTTCTACTTCCTGTCCACCGAGAAGGCCTACAAGCTGCCCACGCCGCCCCAGATGCACAACGAGGGCAACTACATCGTCAGCCTGGGCAACGTGGTGCGCTGGCTGGGCCAGCAGGCCGAGGAACTCGGCGTCGAGATCTACCCGGGCTTTGCCGCCGCCGAGGTGCTGTACCACGAGGACGGCTCGGTGAAGGGCATCGCCACCGGCGACATGGGCGTCGAGCGCAACGGCGAACCCGGCCCCAACTACCAGCAGGGCATCGAGCTCCACGCCCGCCAGACCGTCTTCTCCGAAGGCTGCCGCGGCTCCCTCACCAAGGGCCTGTTCGAGCGCTTCCGCCTGCGCGACGGCGCCGACCCGCAGACCTACGGCATCGGCATCAAGGAACTGTGGGAAGTGCGCCCCGAGGTGCACAAGCCCGGCCTCACCATGCACACCGTGGGCTGGCCGGTGTCCACCGACGTTTACGGCGGCTCCTTCCTGTATCACCTGGAGAACAATCAGGTAGCCGTCGGCTTCGTGGTCGGCCTGGATTACAGCAATCCCTACCTGTCGCCCTACGAGGAGTTCCAGCGCTTCAAGACCCACCCGGAGGTCCGCAAGGTCTTCGAAGGCGGGCGGCGCATCGCCTACGGCGCGCGGGCGCTCAACGAAGGCGGCTTCCAGTCGCTGCCCAAGCTGTCCTTCCCGGGTGGCGTGCTGATCGGTGACACCGCCGGCTTCCTCAACGTGCCCAAGGTCAAGGGCACCCACATGGCGATGAAGTCCGGCATCGTGGCCGCCGACGCCCTGTTCGCCCACCTCACCTTCGAGGGCCAGACCGGCACCGAGTGCATCGCCTACCCCGAACAGCTCAAGCAGAGCTGGCTGTGGGACGAGCTGTACACCGTGCGCAACATCCGCCCGAGCTTCCGCTGGGGCCTGTGGGGCGGCATCGCCTACAGCGCCATCGACACCTTCCTGCTCAAGGGCCGCGCCCCGTGGACGCTGCGTCACCACGACGACCACACCCAGCTCAAGAAGGCCGCCGACTGCCAGCCGATCGTCTATCCCAAGCCTGACGGCAAGATCAGCTTCGACCGCCTCTCGTCGGTGTTCATCTCGGCCACCAACCACGTGGAAGAGCAGCCCTGCCACCTGCGCCTGAAGGACGCCTCGGTGCCGGTGAGCGTGAACCTCGCCCTCTACGCCGCACCCGAGACCCGCTACTGCCCGGCCGGTGTGTACGAAATCGTCGAAGACCCGAGCGGCCCGCGCATGCAGATCAACGCCCAGAACTGCCTGCACTGCAAGACCTGCGACATCAAGGACCCGACCCAGAACATCAACTGGGCCGTGCCCGAAGGTGGCGGCGGGCCCAACTACCCGAACATGTAAGCAGTAACCACGGCAAGACCGGGGGAGAACAGCACTCACCCCGTAACAACAACCACAACCTGAAAAACCCGCCGAATTCAAGGAGGAATCATGTCGGCAGACATCTACAAGAAGGTCCGTGCGAACCCCAAGTTCGCCGAACTCGAAGGAAAGCGCAGTCGTTTTGCGCTGCTCCTCACCGCCATCGTGATGGCCAGCTACTACGGGATGATGATGATCGTCGCCTTCGCGCCCGAGGTCATGCGCACCCCCATCTCGACCGGCTCGACCCTGACCATCGGCGTGCCCATCGGCGCCGCCATCATCATCGGCTCCTGGCTGCTGACCGGCTGGTTCGTCAACCGCTCCAACGGCGAGTTCGACACCATCAACAACGAGATCGTCCGGGAGGCCACCAAGTGATCCAGCGCAAACACCTCCTCGCCGCCCTCGCGGCCACCCTCGTCGGTGGCGCAGCGCTGGCCGCCGACGCCATGGGCGCAGCCCAGAAGCAGCCCCTCAACCTGACCGCCATCGGGATGTTCTTCATCTTCGTGGTGGCCACCATGGGCATCACCTACTGGGCCGCCAGCCGGACCAAATCCACCGCCGACTTCTACACTGCCGGCGGCGGCATCACCGGCTTCCAGAACGGCCTCGCGATTGCCGGCGACTACATGTCCGCCGCCACCCTGCTGGGCCTCTCGGCGATGACCTTCGCCAAGGGCCTCGACGGCTTCATCTACGCCATCGGCTTCTTCGTCGGCTGGCCGGTGATCCTGTTCCTGATGGCTGAGCGCCTGCGCAACCTGGGCAAGTTCACCTTCGCCGACATCGCCTCCTACCGCCTCGAGCAGGGCACCATCCGCACCTTCGCGGCCTTCGGTTCGCTCACCGTGGTGTGCTTCTACCTGATCGTGCAGATGGTCGGCGCCGGCCAGCTCATCAAGCTGCTGTTCGGCCTCGACTACGCCACCGCGGTGGTCGTGGTGGGCGTGCTGATGGTGATCTACGTCACCTTCGGCGGCATGATCGCCACCACCTGGGTGCAGATCATCAAGGCCTGCCTGATGCTCTTCGGCGGCACCGTGCTGCTGTTCCTGTCCCTCAGCCAGTTCGGCTTCAGCCTCGAAACTGCGGCCCAGAAGGCGGTTGAAGTGCACAAGGACGGCATCAAGATCATGGGCACCGGCTCGCTGATGGCCGACCCGATCACCGCCGTGTCCCTGTCGCTGGGTCTCGTGTTCGGCACCGCCGGCCTGCCCCACATCATGATGCGCTTCTTCACCGTGCCGAACGCCAAGGAAGCCCGCAAGAGCGTGTTCGTGGCCAGCGGCTGCATCGGCTACTTCTTCATGGTGGTGTGCGCCCTGGGCCTGATGGCCATCGTGATCGTCGGCCAGAACCCCGACTTCTACGAAGGCGGCAACATCGGCGGCAAGCTGATCGGCGGCGGCAACATGCCGGTGATGCACCTGTCCAAGGCCGTTGGCGGCAACCTGTTCCTGGGCTTCATGTCGGCGGTCGCGTTCGCCACCATCCTGGCCGTGGTTTCCGGTCTGGCTCTGGCCGGCGCCTCCTCCATCGCCCACGACATCTACGCTCGTGTGATCCGCAAGGGCACCGCCAGCGAAGCCGAAGAGATGCGTGTCTCCAAGCTGTCCACCATCGCCCTGGGCGTGGTTGCCGTGCTGCTGGGCATCATGTTCGAGAAGCAGAACATCGCCTTCCTCGTCGGCCTGACCTTCGGCATCGCCGCCTCGACCAACTTCCCGATCCTGATCCTGTCGATGTACTGGCGGGGCCTGACCACCCGCGGCGCACTCCTTGGCGGCCTCATCGGCCTGATCTCGGCGGTGAGCTTCGTGGTGCTGTCCAAGGCCGTGTGGGTGGTGGTGCTGGGCAATGCCACGCCGATCTTCCCGTACGAACAACCGGCCCTGTTCTCGATGCCGCTGGCTTTCTTCTTCACCTGGCTGTTCTCGGTGACCGACACCAGCGCCCGCTCCAAGATCGACAAGGCGGGTTACGACGACCAGTACGTGCGTTCCCAGACCGGTATCGGTGCCGCTTCGGCGAGCTCCCACTGAACACGGTCGGGCGCTCCGGCGCCCGACTACACAGAGTGTCTTCTCTTCTCCCTCCCAGGAGATTTTCACGGCGCCCCGCAAGGGCGCCGTTTTTTTGTCTACCGCCGCCAGCCTGAGCTGGCCAGGCGGCGCAGCAAGGTTTGTGCAGCGGCCATCCCTGCGCGCCAAGGCCGGCCCTCGATCCTGCCGCTGGCGCGGTCGCCACGTCGGCGCCGGCTTTCACCGCGCTGGACGGATGCCTCAGTCTGCCGCCGCGCAATCATTGCGCAGGCTAAAAAATCACCTTGCTCACACGGGAGAACATGATGTCGGCGCCCGCGTGGTCAATACACCGGCGTCGACATTGAATACGCGGGCGCCAGATATCAACGCCACCTGCGGCGCGATCTTCGCACCGGCACCGGATATCAATATCACCGCGCGACATTTCATCACGCCGGCACCAGACATCGATGTCGACGTCCGCGCGATCAATACACCGACGTCGATATTGATTACGCAGGGGTGAATGATCACCACGCCAAGACCGATATGAACCGCATCGCGACCGAGATCGTCGGCAAACACGGTCGAAGTGCAGGCGCGCACGCGTCGCCGCCTGTCCAGCGAGGCCGATTGGCGCAGCCCGCGGAGCAGCAGGACGCCATCGGCCCCCGGCCACCACGCGGAGGGGCGGTTGAAGTGACATGCAGCCGCGCCCGCGCAACCCGGACAGGCACGCAAAACCATACCCGGTAGACGCAACAAACCCCGGTCGCCTTGCGGCGAACCGGGGTTTGTCATTTCCGGGCCGACCGGATCAGCGATCCGGCCGGTGGATTCAGGGCTTAGTGACCAGACGCACCAGATGCACCGATACCGGTTTCGGAACGGATCAGCTGGGCAGCAAAGTCAGCACGTTCCTGCTGGGCGTTCGGGCTGCGGTCGAGCAGCGAGAAGATCCAGATACCCACGAAGCCGATGGTCATGGAGAACAGGGCCGGCGAGGTGTAGGGGAACGGAGCGGAACCCTTCGGGTTACCCAGGGTGGCAACCCACACCGAGTCGGACAGGACGGTCATCACCACGGCGCTGAGCAGGCCGAGGAAACCACCGATCACCGCACCCTTGGTGGTGCAGTCCTTCCACAGCACGCTCATGAAGAGCACCGGGAAGTTGGCCGAAGCGGCGATGGCGAAGGCCAGGGACACCATGAAGGCGATGTTCTGCTTTTCGAAGGCGATACCGAGCACCACGGCCACGATGCCAAGACAAATGGTGGTGATACGGGACACGCGCAGTTCGGCAGTGGAATCCGCATTGCCCTTCTTGAACACCGTGGCGTACAAGTCATGGGACACAGCGGAAGCGCCGGACAGCGTCAGACCGGCAACCACGGCCAGAATGGTGGCAAAGGCAACCGCGGAGATGAACCCGAGGAAGACGTTGCCGCCGACCGCGTTGGCCAGGTGGATTGCCGCCATGTTGCCGCCGCCCTTCAGCGCGCCCTTGGCGTCGAGGAAGGCCGGGTCGGTCAGCACGAAGGTGATGGCACCGAAGCCGATGATGAAGGTCAGGATGTAGAAGTAGCCGATCCAGACGGTCGCCCAGCCCACGGACTTGCGTGCTTCCTTGGCATCCGGAACGGTGAAGAAGCGCATCAGGATGTGGGGAAGGCCAGCGGTACCGAACATCAGCGCCATGCCGAAGGAGATCGCGGAGATCGGATCCTTCACGAAAGAGCCCGGCCCCATGATGGAATCGCCCTTCTTGGCGGCCAGGACGGCGATATCCACGCCCTTGGCCGTGGCTTCTTCAAGCAGCTTGACGTCCTTGGCGGCGAGAGCGGTCTTGATCTCGACAGCCTTGGCAAACATGGCTTCGGGGCTGAAACCGAACTTGATCAGAACCATGAAGGCCATGAACGAAGCGCCGGCAAGCAGCAGACAGGCCTTGATGATCTGCACCCAGGTGGTGGCCGTCATGCCGCCGAAGAGCACGTACACCATCATCAGCGCGCCGACCACGACCACCGCGATCCAGTATTCGAGGCCGAAAAGCAGCTTGATCAGCTGACCGGCACCGACCATCTGGGCGATGAGGTAGAAGGCCACCACGACCAGCGTGCCGGAAGCTGCGAAGGCACGGATCGGGGTCTGCTGGAAGCGGTAACCGGCCACGTCGGCGAAGGTGAATTTGCCGAGGTTGCGCAGACGCTCTGCCATCAGGAAGGTGATGACCGGCCAGCCCACGAGGAAGCCGATCGCAAAGATCAGGCCGTCGTAGCCGTTGGCCATCACCGCGGCGGAAATACCCAGGAAGGACGCGGCGGACATGTAGTCACCGGCGATCGCCAGGCCGTTCTGGAAGCCGGTAATGCCACCGCCGGCAGTGTAGAAGTCGGCAGCCGACTTGGTCTTGGAAGCGGCCCACTTGGTGATGAACATCGTGCCGGCAACGAAGATGCCGAACATGATGATCGCGGTCCAGTTGGTGGCCTGCTTTTCGGCCTGACCGAGGTCGGCACCGGCAGCCAGGGCGGCACCGGAAGCCAGCACCGCCAGGAGGCCAAGGATAAGTTTGGAAGTACGCATCACTTGGTTGCCTCCTTGATGACCTGAGCCTTCAGATCGTCGAATTCGGTATTGGCACGACGGATGTAAATGCCGGTAATGATGATGGTGAACAGAATCACGCCAACGCCGATGGGAATACCAATCGACATCACGCCCGCGCCGGTCTTCTGGGCGAGGAACTCCTTGTTGAAGGCCACCAGCAGGATGTAGCCGTAGTAAACAATCATCATCAACGCAGTCATGATCCAGCCGTATGAATTGCGTTTCGAGACCAGCTCCTGGTACTTCGGATTTGCCCGGATGCGGTCGCCGAGGTCGTCTCTCATGTCTTTCTCCTCCTCTTCGAATTAACCTTGCTGGGCACCGTGGGGCGCCCTAAGGGTGATCGCAAGTTACCGGCGCAGACTTACGGTGAACTTACGTTCGCTTACAGCTGAGAAATCGCCTTAACAAGGAGCAAGAAGCACGCACAGAAAAAGAAAATCCCCGCCGGGCGGATTTCGCGGGGCGGGGATCTGGCGCGTGGACAGCAAAAAGCCCGGCATGGGCCGGGCTTCTGGGATGCGTCCGGAACAGCGTTGCCGCGTTCCGCAGCCCGGCTCCCGCCGGGCTGGTATCGACCGGGACTTAGGCCACCGGAACGATGTTGGCGGCCTGCTGGCCCTTCGGGCCGGTGACCACGTCGAAGGTCACGCGCTGGCCTTCAGTCAGGGTCTTGAAACCCTTGGACTGGATGGCGGAGAAGTGAGCGAACAGATCGTCACCGCCGTTTTCCGGGGTGATGAAACCGAAGCCCTTGGAATCGTTGAACCACTTCACGGTACCTGCTGCCATGATGAATATCCTTGAAAAAACGTTAAAACAGGGTTTTCCCCCTGGGAAGGGCGAAACTCAAGACGGCGGGGTGATGAAGGAAAGACTGCCGCAGGGCTGCGGGTACTGAACCAGACAACAACAACACTACTTGAAGATCGCGAGGTCGGACTGTGCACTGTATCGGCCACTAATGCAAACACTATTTTCGAAAACATGCCCGAAAGCCCGAAAAAATGTCAAAAAGGCGGGCTGCGACAATCCACCGCACACCCTCTGGCGCCTTCAGCGCGAGGCCTGGCGCCCGCTTCGGCGATAATCCGCCGACGCGTTTTCCTCCTCCCAGGCACACCGCCATGCCCTCTCCCGCCAGCCCCACCGATGCCCTGCGCCGCCTGATCGGCCTGCGCTGGCTGTCCATCGGGACGATGCTGGGCGTGCTGCTCTTCGTGCCCTGGCTCCTCGACATTCCCCTCCCCGGCGCCGCCCTGCTCCCGGTGGCGGTCACGCTGATCGCGATCAACGGCCTGTCGATGCTGCGCGCCGCCCGCATCAGCGCCATCCGCCCGGCCGAGCTGTTCGCCCAGCTATGCATCGAACTGGGCGCCTGGAGCGCCTTCCTATACTTCACCGGGGGCGCCACCAACCCGTTGATTTCGCTGCTGTTGCCACTGGTCGCGATCGGCGCGGCGACCCTCCCCGGACGGTGGGCATGGCTGCTTGCGGTGCTGGCCGTTGTGGCCTATTCGGTGCTGTGGGATTTCAACGAGCAGCTCGACATCTACGACTCGGGTCTCGCCGTGCATTGGCATCTGGCCGGCATGTGGCTCACCTTCGCCCTCTCGGCCGGGGTGATCGTGTGGTACGTGGTGCGCATGACCGCCGCCATCCGTCGCCGCGACCAGGCGCTGGCCGCGGCCCGCGAGTCCAGCCTGCGCAGCGAGCGCATCGTCGCCCTGGGCAACCTCGCCGCCGGCGCCGCTCACGAGCTCGGCACACCGCTGGGCACGATGGCCATCGTCGCCGGCGAACTTGCCCGCAACCCGGGCCTCGACGACGACACCCGGGCCGACGCCGAAATCCTCCTCACCCAGATCGCCCACTGCAAGACGATCCTCGGCGGGCTCACCCTGCGCGCCGGCAGCCTGCGCGCCGAAGGCGGCTCCACGATGGCCGCCGATGCCTGGCTCGCCGGCATCATCGAGCGCTGGCGCAGCCAGCGGCCCCACGTGCCGCTGGCCACCCGCATCGACTGCGGCGATCCCGCCCCCACGCTGGTGGCCGACACAACCCTCGAACAGGCCATCCACAACCTCATCAACAACGCCGCCGACGCCGATCCGGCGGGCATCGAATGCGAAGCTGGTGTCGACGACGCCGAGCTCGTCGTCCGGGTGCTCGACCGCGGCCCCGGCATGCCCGTCGACGAAGCCGCTCCGCGCAGCCCTGGCCAGGGCCTGGGCATCGGCCTGCTGCTGGCCGGCAGCGCCGCCGAGCGCTGCGGCGGCAGCATCCGCTTTGCGCCCCGCCCCGGCGGCGGCACCGTCGCCACCCTCAGCCTTCCTCTTGCCAACCTCCAGCCATGAACGCCCAGGACGCCCCCCACATCCTCGTCATCGACGACGACCCCGTCTTCAACCGCGTGCTCACCCGCGCCCTCGGCCAGCGCGGCTTTACAGTCTTCGGCGCTGCCGATCCCGAGAGCGCCCTCGGCCTCGCCCGCGAGCACGAGCCCGAATACGTGGTCCTCGACCTCAACATCGCCGGCAGCTCCGGTCTGCGCCTCATCGAGCCGCTGCTGGCGGTCAATCCCGACTGCCGCATCCTGGTGCTGACCGGCTACGCCAGCATCGCCACCACTGTCGACGCGATCAAGCTCGGGGCCACCCAGTACCTCGCCAAGCCGGCGGACGTGGATGCGATCCTGAAGGCGCTCTCGGCCACCGAGGTGGTCATCGACGACACGCCGTCGGCGGCGCCGATGTCGGTGGACCGGCTGGAATGGGAGCACATCCAGCGGGTGCTCAGCGAAAACGACGGAAACATCTCCGCCACGGCGCGTGCGCTTAAAATGCACCGACGCACCCTGCAACGGAAACTGGCCAAACGGCCGGTCAAGGAATGAAAGACAGCCACGACTCCACCGACCGCACCCGCCTCGACAAATGGCTGTGGGCGGCCCGCTTCTTCAAGCATCGCACCCTCGCCACCGACGCCGTCGAAGGCGGCAAGGTGCAGCTCAACGGCATCCGCGTCAAACCCGCAAAAGACGTCAAGATCGGCGATCGGGTAGAGATCCAGCTAGCCGAAGCCCGATTTACGCTGATCGTCACAGGCATCGCCGAGAAGCGCGGCAGCGCCACTGTGGCCCAGACGCTCTACGCCGAAACGCCTGAAAGCATCGCCGCCCGCGAAACGGCGCGGGAAGAACGCAAGTTCGCCGCCACGCCCGGCGCCGACCTTCACGGCCGCCCCACCAAGCGCGACCGCCGGCTGATCGGGCGCTTCAACAGCGGCGGCTGAGCCCCGTCACAAGGCCATCGCCAGCGCCAGCGGCAGGAAGGCCACCGCCAGCACGTTGCCGATCAGCACCATCGACGCCACCTTCTCCGGCTCCTGGTGGTAGCGCTCGGCAAACATGTAGTTGAGCACCGCCGGCGGCAGCGCGCCGAACACCAGCAGCAGCGCCCGCTCGCGCTCGGGCAGCGGCACCAGCCAGATCAGCACCACCGACAGCGCCATGCCGATCGCCGGCCGCGCCACCGCGCCGGTCATCCCGAGCCGGATCGCCGAGATGCGCGACTCGCTGATCCGCACCCCCAGTGCAAACAGCATCAGCGGAATCGAGATGTCGCCGAGCATCTTGATCGCCAGCATCGCCGGCTGCCACACCTCGATGCCGGCGATGCCCACCGCCAGCCCCGCCAGCGTGGCCAGCACCGAGGGCACGCGCCACACGCTCGCCAGGCGCGCGTGGTGATCGAGATACCAGGCGCCGAAGGTGAAATGGATGAGGTTCGACACCATGAACATCACCACCGCCGGCGCCAGCGCCTCCTCGCCGAAGGCCAGCACCGCCAGGGGCAGGCCCAGGTTGCCGCAGTTGTTGAACATCATCGGCGGCACGAAGGTGCGCGGCGCCACCCCGATCATCCGCGCCACGCCCCAGCCGACCAGCCCCGAGCCCACCACCGCCACCGTGGTCGCCCCCAGCAGCGGCAGGAACTGCATGATGTGGAAGGACTTGTTGGCCAGCGCGCCGAACACCAGCGCCGGCACGAACACATCCATGTTGAGCTTGTTGGCCTGGGACAGATCCGGCTTCGCCCGCCGGCCAACCAGAAAACCCACCGCGGTGATGGCAAAGAGCGGAAAGAGGATGGAGACGATGCGCAGGAGCATGGCGTTCAGGTGACGAGTTCTGGGGAGGTATCGGCGCCACTCTCCGGCGACGCTCGCCCGACGGTATACGCCATCCGACCCGTGAAATAAATGAGGGGCTACCCCGGTAGCCCCTCATTCGACAGCATCCGGATGAGCCCGGCGCAGCCTTACAGCACGTAGCGCGCCAGGTCTTCCCGCTGGGCCAGCACCTCGAGGCGCCCGTCCACATAGGCGGCGTCGATGGTGACGGTCTGCTCACCAGCCTTGCCAGCCTCGAAGGCCAGCTCTTCCAGCAGCTTTTCCATCACGGTGTAAAGCCGGCGGGCGCCGATGTTCTCGGTCTTTTCATTGACCTGGAAGGCGATCTCGGCGAGCCGGCGGATACCGTCCGGCGCAAACTGCAGCGTCACGCCGTCGGTGGCGAGCAGGGCTTCGTACTGACGCGTCAGGCAGGCGTCGGTCTGGGTCAGGATGCGCTCGAAATCCTCGACGGAGAGGGACTCCAGCTCCACGCGGATCGGGAAGCGCCCCTGCAGCTCGGGGATCAGGTCGCTCGGGCGCGACAGGTGGAAAGCGCCGCTGGCGATGAACAGGATGTGGTCGGTCTTGACCATCCCGTACTTGGTGCTGATCGTCGTGCCTTCGACCAGCGGCAGCAGGTCGCGCTGCACGCCCTGGCGCGACACATCGGCGCCGTGGCTATCGGAGCGGGTGGCGATCTTGTCGATCTCGTCGAGAAACACGATGCCGTTCTGCTCGACCATGCGCAGCGCTTCGAGCTTGAGCTCCTCGTCGTTCACCAGCTTGGCGGCTTCCTCGTCGGCGAGCAGCTTCATGGCCTCGCTGATCTTCAGCTTGCGGGATTTCTTCTTCCCGCCGCCGATGTTCTGGAACATGCTCTGCAGCTGGCCGGTGAGCTCTTCCATGCCCGGAGGCGCGAGGATCTCGGCGCTCATGCCGGGCACCGCCACCTCGATCTCGACTTCCTTGTCGTCGAGCTCGCCCTCGCGCAGTTTCTTGCGGAATTTCTGGCGGGTGGCGTTATCTTCCGGCGTGGCCGGCTCGGCGCCGAAGCCCACCGTCGGCCGGGCCGGCGGCAAGAGGATGTCGAGCACGCGGTCTTCGGCGGCGTCCATCGCCCGGTCGCGGCATTTCTTCATGGCCTGTTCGCGGTGGCTCTTGATGGCGATTTCCACCAGATCGCGGATGATCGTGTCCACATCGCGGCCCACATAGCCCACCTCGGTGAACTTGGTCGCCTCGATCTTGATGAAGGGCGCGTTGGCGAGCCGCGCCAGACGGCGGGCGATCTCGGTCTTGCCTACGCCGGTCGGGCCGATCATCAGGATGTTCTTGGGGGTGATCTCGCTCTTCAGCGGCTCCGCCACCTGGGCGCGCCGCCAGCGGTTGCGCAGCGCCACGGCCACGGCCTTCTTGGCCTTGCCCTGGCCGACGATGTGCTTGTCGAGTTCGGAGACGATCTCCGGAGGCGTCATCTGGGTCATTTGGGCACCCTTGGCGCTACGCGCTTTCCCGCCAGGCGGGAGATTTCGCCCTTAAGGCGGCTTTGCGGACTCATGGCTTCAGCACCTCGATGGTGTGGCATTGGTTGGTGTAGATGCACAGATCGCCGGCGATGGTGAGGGACTTCTTGATCACCTCTTCGGGGGCGAGCTCGGTGTTCTCGATGAGCGCACGGGCCGCCGACTGGGCGTAGGCGCCGCCAGAGCCGATCGCCACGATGCCCTGCTCGGGCTCCAGCACGTCGCCGTTGCCGGTAATGATCAGCGAGTTGTCGAGATCGGCCACCGCCAGCATGGCTTCGAGCCGGCGCAGGGCGCGGTCGGTGCGCCAGTCCTTGGCGAGCTCGACGGCGCTGCGCACGAGGTTGCCCTGGTGCTTTTCGAGTTTGGCCTCGAAGCGCTCGAAGAGCGTGAAGGCATCGGCCGTGCCGCCGGCGAACCCGGCCAGGATGCGATCCTGATAGAGCTTGCGCACCTTGCGGGCGCTGGCCTTGATGACGATGTTGCCGAGGGTGACCTGGCCGTCGCCGCCGAGGGCTACGTGCCGGCCGCGCCGGACCGAGAGGATGGTGGTGCCGTGATATTGTTCCATCGCACGGATGTGGGGACGAAAAAACGGATTACAAGCCCACTCCGCCCGCGGCGGAAACAGCGTGATCTGGCGGCGTCACGACGCCTGGGAGTGGAACGGAATCAGACGAAAAAAGCGCTGCGGACGAGGCCGGAAGGCTCAGCTGTGAAGCTCGATCCGGGCCACCTGATGAAGGCCCATCACCTGCATCAGCGCCGCGACCATCGAATTGACGCCGGTCAGCACGATCAGCCGCCCCTGGTTGTGGAGCTGGGAGATGATATTGAAGAGCATGCCGGCAGAGACGAAATCCATCCTCCGCAGCCGGCTGCAATCCACCTCGACCATGGTCTTGTCGGCGGCAAAACCGGTGATCTTGCGCAGCGTGTCGGTGTTGGGGCCGATGATCTCGCCTTCGAGCACATAGGTGCGGGCAGCGGTGGCGAGGGGCTCGGCGCCGGTCTGGCTGGCGGTGACCGTCAGGGGCGGCTCCCAGGACGGCGGCGACTCTTCGAAGGTCATCGCGTAATCCACGGCGAGCTCCTCGAAGCGATCCTGCTGATCGGTGTATTGCAGCACTTCGAGCAGGAGCAGCCACAGGGACTGGTTGGCGCGCTTGCCGGAAGTCACCAAACCGCTCAGCAGATTGACGAGATGGATCGCGCCACCCAGCGACAGCCGGACCTTGGCCCGGCGCAGGCCGCGCACCGCGCGCAGCAACAGCTCGGCACCGGCGTCATCGACACCGCTGAGGCGGGCAAGATCGATGCGCAGGGCACCGGCGCGCATCGCGATCTGGATCAACTGGGCAAACTGGGCGGCAGCCTGACCGCCGAGATGGCCGGACAGGTTGATCGTTTGTACCTTTGGCTCGTTACTGACCCGGGCCGACGGGGAAGACAGATCGCGCCAGGCCGGGGGCGAGCGCTCGAATTCGGTGGCAAACCCGAGGCTGAGGGCCTCGAAACGCTCCCGCTGGCCGGTAAGGCGCATCAGGTCAAGGAGCATCTGCCAGAGGTTGAAGCGGGCATCGGCGTTGATAGTGCCCTCTAGCGCGTGCTCGAGCACGCTGCGGGCTTCGTCATCGCCGCCGTGGGCAAACAGGATGGCGGCTTCTTCGGCCGGCGGAGCCATCTCGTCGACGCCCTCTTCCACGTGCACCTTGTCGGCACACTGGGCGAGGATGCGCTTGAGATCACCGCCGGCGATCGTGAAATCGAGGGTCGAGCTCTCGCTGCGGACGTTGCCGCCATGCGGCAGCCCGTTCAATGACATCTGGGCGCTTCCGGCGCTGGAAGCGCTCCGGGAACGGGGTGCGGTAGTTCCGGCAGGTGCAGGCTTCTTGCCGAAAAAAGGTAGCACCACTCCCATACCCTCCAAGTTACTTTTTTACGATTGACTAGGATATCACTCTACAAAGCACGGGCTCCGTGATTTACATCCTGTCGGATTTCACGCCCATCACCAAAACGAGCACCACGAAAAGCACCGCACAAACCGGCCCGAAAGGCTGGTCGAAACCCAGCGACACCGCAAACGCAACGCAGTACCCCGCCATTCCGATGACAGCCGAGAGCACCAGGCCCGATCGCCAGCCGCGGCCAAAACGGCAGGCCAGGAGCGGCGGCACGAAGACCAGCGCGAAGGCTGCCATCACCCCCAGGCTGACCGTCGCCAGCGCCACCGCGAGGCTGGCCAGCAGGTCGAAGAGCATCAGCCGCGGCCGCTCGTTGCGCCCCCGGGCCCGGTAGAACTCCGGAAAGAAGCGCGCCAGCAGCAAGGGCCGGGACAGCCAGGCCAGCAGCGGCACGATTACCGCCACGGCCAGCGCAGCGGCCACCAGATGACCTTCACCAGTGAAATATAGCTGACCGTCGAAGAGTGCGTGGCCGGCCTGTTCGGCCAGCGGATGATTGGCCACCAGCAGCACCCCGGCGCCCCAGGCGAGGAGCATCATCAGCGCGTAGGCGCCGGCCCCCGCTTGCGCGGCGACGCCTTTCACCAGCGCCGCGACAACGGCCGCCAGCAGGCCGCCGGCGATCATCGGCCAGTCGGCCACCATCGCCAGCAGCGCCCCGGCCGACGCCATCTGGGCAAAGGCCAGCGCCGCCAGCCATTCGTCCCGCAGGCGCAGGTACATGCCCACCAGCGGCAGCAGGCCAGCCAGCAGCAGGCCGGTGAAGAACGGCACCCGGAACAGCGGATCGAAGAGCAGATCGAAGCTCATGCGGGCGCCTCCTCCCCCACGTTCACCACCCGAGTGCACACCTGGTCGATGAAACTGTGGTCGTGGGAGACGATCACGATGCCCTGCGCCGCGTGGGCGTGGCCCAGCCAGTCCGACAGGAAAGCCACGCCGGCCTTGTCGAGGTTGTTGGTGGGCTCGTCCAGCAGGATCAGGTCGGCCGGCGCGGCGAGGCAGGCCCACAGACGCAGGAACTGCAGCTGCCCGCCGGAGAGCCGGTCGAGGCGCTCGTCGAGCCGGCCCGACAGCCACGCCGGCAGGCCGTCGGTCGTGGCGCCGGTGAGGCGCAGCAGCTCGCGACCGGTCAGCGGAATGCCGCGCAGGTCGTCAAAGCCCTGGGCCTGATGGGAGATCGCCAGCCCCGGCGCCTTCTCCACCGTGCCGCCAAACACCCGCACGCCACCCCACAGGGCCTTGAGCAGCGTTGACTTGCCGGCGCCGTTGGGCCCCGCGAGGCCGAGGATCTCGCCCCGGCGCAGCGCAAAATCCAGCGGCCCGGCCACCGGCGCGGCATAGCCGGCCACCAGACCGCTGGCGCGGATCAGGAATCCGGCCATGCCGCGCCCCCTTACTTCGCCCCGGCGAGCAGGCGCCGGAGGGTGTCGTCGAACAGCCCGAACAGGTCGGACGCCTCACTCGAACCGCCTACCGTGTAGGGCAGCACGACCACCGGGATCTTCGCCCGCTCGGCCATCCAGTCCGACGACGTGGGCCGGGCGTAGGCCGGGCGCAGGATCATCTTCGCCGGCGTGGCCTTCTGGCGTTCCAGCAGGCTGGCGAGCTGGGCACTGCCCGCCTCGACGCCCGGCTTGGGCTCCAGCGCGCCCAGCTCCTTCAGGCCCAGCCAGGCCGACAGATACGGAAAGCCCTTGTGCTGCACCCACACCGGCACGCCCCTGAGCGGCGCGGCGGCCTGCTCCCAGCGTCCCATCGCCGCCTTCCAGCGCTCGGCGAAGCGCGCGAAGCCCGCCTTGTAGGCGGCGGCGTTGGCCGGGTCCACCTGGGCCAGCCGGGCCGTCAGCGCCTCGCCCACCGCCAGGATGTTGCGCGGATCGAGCTGGATGTGGGGGTTGCCGCCGGGATGCACGTCGCCGTCCGCCCGGTCGAGGCGGGCTGGCACTTCCAGCAGGCGCACCGCCGAGGTCGCCTCGAAGTAGCCCGGCTGCCCCGGCTGGATCGCCGGATTACCCGACTCCCGCAGCACCAGCGGCAACCAGCCGATCTCCAGGTCGGCGCCGGTGGCCACCACCAGCTGGCTGCTCCGCGCCCGGGCGATCAGCGACGGACGCGCCTCGATGCGGTGCGGATCCTGAAGGGCGGTGGTGGCGGCCAGCACATTGACCTTGTCGCCCCCGATCTCCTTCGCCAGCGCCGCCCACTCGGGCACCGTTGCAAACACATTGACAGACGCCGCGGCCGGCAGGGCCGGCAGCAGCACGCACAGCAGCGCGACGACGCGCAGGATCATCTTGTCGATCATCTTCCGGCTCCTCAGAACTTGTGAGCACCGTGGGCGCCAAGACTCATCACGTACTGCAGCCACACCTGGTTGTCGGACTCGCCGCTGCGCGACTTGTCCCGCGCCACCTGCAGGCGCAGGCGCGAGAACTCCGACGGCGACCAATCCACCATCGCCGACTGGCGCGTCGGGTCGTAGCCGGCCAGGATCGGCAGCTCGGCGCTGGTCAGACCGCCCAGATCGACGTTGCCCGAGCGCAGCCAGTCGCCCCGCACGCCCACCCGCCAGCGCGGCATGAACTGATACACCGCCTGCAGGTAGGCGCCCGACTGGCGCAGCCGCGCCGCGTAGTCATTGCCGTCGCCCCCGTAGTTGATCGAACCCGATTCGGTGCGGCGCAGGTATTCGCCCTGCAGCTTGAAGTAGGTGTCGCGGCTGTTGCCGCCTGGCGCCCACTTGTAGATGAAATCGGCGATCCACGTCTGGCTGCGTCCCGAGAAGGCATTGGTGAAGCCGCCGTCCTCGAAGGCCCGCTCCTGCGGGTGGGTGCGCACGTGGGACAGGCCCGCCTGCCACGCCGACGACTCGCCGATGTCGCCGCCCACGTGGGCGAAGGCCGTCCACAGCCCGGCGCCGTTGGTGTGGCGCTCGGCCCCGGGGAACTTGCCGCCATTGGCCGCTTCGGCGCCGAACTCCATGAACAACGCGGTCGGCGCCACCCAGCGCAGCTGCACGCCGTCGTTCTGCAGGCGATAGCCGAAGAAGGCCTTGTAGGCCAGCGGCGCGTCGGTGAAATCCCACTCGTGGGGATGCTGCTGGTTGATGTAGCCGACGCCGGACAGGAAGCGCCCGGCCTTCATCTTGAGGCCGGCCGGCAGGGCCAGACTTTCCACGTTCACCTCTTCCACCTCGACGACGCCGGCGCCGTCGTCCTCGGCCAGCGAGAAACGCGCGTTGCCGCGGAACAGGTGGTCGATATTGGCGGAGAAGGCCAGCTCGGATTCGCCCAGGGAGAAGCCCTTCTTCGGTGGCCCGACCTCGCCGCCAGACGGGATGAAGCCGTCGATGCGGTAGGTGGACGGGTCGCGCTGCAGGCGGGTGAACTTGCTGTCGATGATCAGCGACACCGCCGGGTTGAAGGCGGACTCGCCCGCCGGGCGCTGGGGCGCGGGCTCGGCACTGGCCTTGGCCACGCTCTCGGCGCGAGCGGCCGTGCGGTCGGCCTCGGCCGCCACGGCCACCGCGGAGGCGCTACGGGCCTCTGCGTCGGCAAGCCGGCGCTCGAGGGCGTCGATGCGCTGCTGGTAGGTTTCGCGGAGTTCGCGCAGCTGGTTGCGGAGCTGTTTCAGGTCGGCTTCGGAAGCCGCGTCGGGGGCCGCCAGGGCGGCATGCGGCAACGCCGCGAGCGCCGCGCAGAGGGCGGCGGGTCGTACGAATTTCATGGAGAGTGCTCCGTCGGATCAGTTCGGATAAAGCAGCCGGCCGGCGCGCGTCTTGCCCTCGGGCAGCGACGGACGCCGGTCAGCGGTTCGGGAACGGGATCAGACGGAAGCGGGCGGCCCGCGACAGGGTGGGCAGGGCGCGCGCCGGGCCACCAGCACCACGGCGGGTTCGGCAAGCTGCGCGGGCGGGAGCGTCTCGACGACCAGCACGGCCGGCGAGGGAGGGAGGACAAAAGCCAGATCGGCCGCGGCCAGGCACAGCAGGCAACGCTCGTGACGCTCCGCCGCGGGCAGGCCGCCGGGGCCAGTCTCGCCGGTGGTCGCCGGCGTCGCGGCAAGAATGCCCGCACCGCGGCGCTCCGCCAGCCCGTCGCCCACGTGGCTGAGGGCGTGGGCGGCAGCGAACAGCTGGGCGCACACCAGCACCAGCGCCAGCACGCTGCGAAACAGCGGCGAGGCCCGGCGCGGCAGGCGGAAAGGCAGCGCGATGTGCCTCACGCCGCTGCCTCCGACGCGCAGAAGCAGGCAAACGCGTGGTCGACAATGGCGCGGTCGAGATCGCGGACGATGAACACCAGCCGGGTGGACCGGTCGTCATCCGGCCAGGCCGGCAGCGCGGCATCCGGGTAGCGCAGGTGATGGACGCACTGGATGACCCGCGGCGCGGCCTCGCCCCGCACGTTCACGATGCCTTTCACCCGCAGCAGGTGATCGCCCTTGAGGCCCTGGAGCATGTCGAGGGCCGTGGAGAAATCGCCCCAGCCCACGGGCTGGTCGATGCGCACCACGAAGGCGTGAGTGCTCGCGTCGTGACGGTTCGGGTCGCCCGCCGGACGCGTGCCGCGGCCCACCGGGGCATACGGGTTGCGGACAGCCCGGGCTGCGACGGCCTCGTCGGCCAGCCAGCGCGCCACGTCGGCGGATTTGGTGGCCGGGTTCCACAGGCCGCAATCGAGCACCGCAGAGGGCTCGACCACGCCGCCTTCGACGCGGAACTGGGCCGCACCCGGATTGAGCCCGGCGAGCGCCTCCGCCAGCGCATCCACGGCGTCGGGCGGCGCCTGGTCGCACTTGGTGATGATGAGCCGGTCGGCCATCGCGGCCTGCTTGACGGCCTCGGGTTGGCGGGCGAGCTGCCCGGCGCCGAACAGCGCATCCACCGCCGTCACCACGCCGTCGAGGCGATAGCGTTCGGCGATGAAGAAATCCTGCATCAGGGTGAAGATTACCGGCGCCGGATCGGCGAGGCCTGTGGTCTCGATGACCACCCGGGTCAGCGCGGGAAGCTCCCGGCGCAGGCGGCGCATGAAGACATCCTTCAGCGCCCGCGACAGATCACCCCGCACCGAGCAGCAGATGCAGCCGGATTCGAGCAGCACCACGTCCTCGTCGATCTTCTCGACAAGCAGGTGATCCAGCGGCACGGCGCCAAATTCGTTGACGAGCACCACCGTCCCGGCCAGCTCGGGCTGGCGCAGCAGGTGATTGAGCAGGGTGGTCTTGCCCGAACCGAGGAACCCGGTGAGCAGGGTGACAGGAATGCGGTTCGCCGGAGCGGTCATGGTGGGCCTGGCCGATCCGGCGAAACAGGGTGAAGCAGGAAGCGGGAACGGGGGGATTATTCCCCGTAAAGCTTCTGGGTGCGCTCGCGACGCTCCTGGGCGTCGATCGACAGCGTGGCGGTCGGGCGGGCGAGCAGGCGGCCGATCCCGATCGGGTCGCCGGTTTCCTCGCACCAGCCGTATTCGCCTTCTGCGATCCGCTCGAGGGCTTCCTCGATCTTCTTGATCAGCTTGCGTTCGCGATCGCGCACGCGCAGCTCGAGGGCGTGCTCTTCCTCGACCGTGGCCCGGTCGGCCGGATCGGCGACGATCTCGTTCTCGCGCAGGTTTGCGCCGGTGCTGGCAGCGTTCTCGAGCAGCTCTTCACGCATCTTCGACAAGCGCAAGCGGAAGAACTCGAGCTGCGCCGGATTCATATAGTCATCTTCCGGCATGGCCAGAATCTCGGCCTCGGTCAGCGTCTTGTCTTTGCTGGTAGTTGCAACCATCTCTTATTCCTCCCATGAATCGACTGTCGGGCCGGGATCCCGCGACATCCGCGCCGCGACATCGCCCATCTGCGACTCGCTGGCCAATGCACGAATCGCACCAGCCTGTCTCCAAGAGCGCGATTCTAGGCACAGGATTGCTGCAATTACAATGCGGCCAGCGCAATCGGCCCGCTCCTACCTACATTCTGAAACACTGAATCTACCGCGTTGCTTCGGATCAGGGCGAGTCGTGCGGTAAAATGTTGCGATGCATTTCACGAACGATCCCGCTCCTGCCGCGGAGAAGGCGTCCTTCACGCTGCCGGTGCGGGTTTACTACGAAGACACCGACGCCGGTGGTGTGGTTTACTACGCCAACTACCTGAAGTTCTGCGAAAGAGCCCGCACCGACTGGTTGCGGGCTATTGGTTTTGAGCAGGGCCGGCTCGCAGCCGAGCAAGGCGTCGTCTTCGTGGTGCGCTCCGTGAAGGCCGACTACCGCCAGCCCGCTGTCCTCGACGACATGCTGGACGTCGTCAGCCGGGTCTCCCGGCTCGGCCGCGCCAGTCTGATCTTCGACCAGCAGATCCAGCGCGAAGGTCAGCCCATTTTCGACGCCCAGATCACCATCGCCTGCATCGACAGCACCGCCAAGCGCGCCATTCCGATTCCTCCTGCCGTACGCGACCAGTTCGCCACCCTGGTTTAAACCGATGAACGTCACCGAAGACCTCTCAATCCTGTCCCTGATCGCCAACGCGAGCGTCCTCGTCAAGCTCGTGATGGCGCTGCTCGGCACCGTCTCCTTCATGTCCTGGTACTGGATCTTCCGCAAGTGGTTCCAGATCCGCGACGCCAAGCGCAAGACCGACCTCTTCGAACGCGACTTCTGGAGCGGCGGCGACCTCAACGCCCTGTACCAGAGCGCCGCCACCG
>ERZ650306.96-NODE-96-length-44905-cov-5.973891_pt1 | contig 44905 bp, 42 predicted proteins | sample MGYA00376242_ERZ650306 | MGnify/ENA primary metagenome ERZ650306 (study PRJEB26733, sample SAMN07839244) | wastewater metagenome | biome: urban; feature: wastewater treatment plant; material: waste water | place: USA: North Carolina | collected 2016-03-31 ... | reverse complement strand
AAAGTTTTTATTAGGTAGATAACCCGTTGGAATAAAAAGTGCTGTGATGATCCCCCAAGCGATAAACCCACCTATATTTGGCATGACCATGCCTGAGAGTGTCGTCCCCAAACGCTGGACTGCAACTTTTAAGTTGAATTGTGACTCGTTCATAATATTCTCCTTGTGCGTAAACACGATATTTAAGTCTGATGCTGAAACAAACGAACATGTTCAATAAAAAAATAGCATTTTGTTTCAGGTATCGGTTACTTACACATTTATTGTAACCGTTTACAAGTTTTAGGTAAATAAAAGCCTTGACACAATAATCTGTGTCAAGACTTATAACCTTGTAAAATTTGAACGTGAATCGTTGCTTTTTTTGGCGGGTTTTTAGCAATTTCTAGCTTGTCTGTTTCAGAAATTCGCCATTCTAAGGGACTCATGGATAAAAAATCTTGTCGCTGCTGTTCTGGCAAGTCAAATTCATAGTGGATTTCCTTTTGCGTAAAGTCTGGGAAATTTTCTGAAAATTTTGCTAGAACATCACCATTATCGTAATCTACGGGTAAACCAAAAGCTGAGCGCAGTTCCTGTAGATAATAACGGTCTGGGATGACCTTAACCACCTGACCACCATGTGACAAAACGCGATCGAACTCTCGATAGTTAGACGGTGTGAAGATGTTCAGCACAGTCGCCATACTTTGATCGGCAAAGGGAAGGTTGGTCAGATCCGACAGACTAAAGAAGGCCTGCATCTCGGTCAAATCCGTGGCCATGTTGACACCGTCTAGGGCGATGTCGAAACCGAATTTATGGCCAGAGACGTCCAGCAGCTCTAGAAAACTCCCCTCGCCACTGCCGACATCGAGCAGATTGCCAGGTGTGAGCTGATGCTGAATGGCGTTTAGGACGGGTGCGTACATGCCGGCTTGGATCAGATTGCGACGTGGTTCAAACATCTTGCGCGTGTAGTGGGTGGTATCTGGTTTGATCGTCAGGAAATTCACCACGCCTTTTTTGCTGAGATTGTAGGTGTGGCGATTGTCACAGATTAGGGCGTATCCATCTAGTCGAAAAGAGGTGTGACACAGGGGACATCTTAGTAGATCTATATTTTGCGCCAAATATTGGGCGGCTTTATCAATTTTCTTTAACATATTCTTTTCTAGTATATTCCAATCGTTTCATTAATTTATCACGAAGTAATGGTAGTGTATGAGACAGCATCAGGATTTCCGGACTAACCGTCTCAATGATATCTCCAAGTTTAAAGTGCTGAACTTCATAGGTAATAAAAGTACGAAATTGATCAACTGATGTCCAGTCTACCTCTGGAAAGGCGGCTTTTGTTTCCTCTGATATGTCATCTAAATTATAGGCGATATGTTCCAGAAATACCAGATAGTCAATATCTATCTTTTGCCCCTGTGTTTTTTTAACTAGCTGAATATGGTCTAGCATCAAATTTGCCATATATAAATCAGCCTTCAAATAATTATACAACTAAAAACACCTTTTCTTTTCACTATACTTTCTTCTTATAATATTATAGCATACGATAACTTTTCTTTAACCCTAGAATAAATACGATATCGTTAGAAAAAGACTACCCATATGAGTTAGCCTTTTCCTTTTTATTTTTTAGTAAGGTTCGATACTATGATACCTTTACATTTCGTGTTTAAATGTTTTTTATTTGCTTTATGCTTAATTCTTGTCAAAATCCCTACCAAAGAAACGATTAAACTCAAGAAGAAACCTATAGCGATCTGAGTTTCTCCTGTCATTGGCAGTGGCCGTCTTGGGTAGCCATCTGTTGATGGTAACTTAGGCTTATCTTCAAAATGAACAGTTTGGCCTTTATCATTAATATCTCTATGTGCTGCAACTTCCTTATCAGCAACCGTTTCTTTTAGCAATTCAAAAACAACAACATCTTTGTTAGCCAAATGAGTTGCATCTAGGGTGAAATCCAAACCAATACTACCCTTAGTTGTCACAGGCGTGAAAGACTTAGTTACCAAGACATCGTGACCAGTCACATCTTTCAAAGGCTGACCCGTTGCTTTATTCATTAAAGTACCAGTTAAAGTGTACTGTCGATCTGTAAAGAGATTTTCATAAGCTACTTCATCATGAACGGTGACTTCTTTTTCTAGAGAAAGTTGTTTATCCCCGTCCTCTGCATCTGTTGCAGTTGTTCCAATTTTAGGAGGGTTTAACCGATTTAAGATTTCTCCCAAAACAACTTTATTACCGTTTGCATCTTTCTGATAGAGATCCACTGCCACTACAGAATCATTGTTTGTATCTGCTACTCTAAAATAGTAGTGTGTCGTGTCTAGAGCAAAATTTTCACCTGCGTTGCTTTCTTGGAAATAATATTCTCCTGCAGGTAATTTTTGATTGAGCTCGATCAGACCAGCCGCATTTGTCGTATAGTGTCTGATTAAGCTATTAGGTTTTAGAATAACTCCTAGACCTTGATTCGGTAAAAGTGGATTTCTTCCTTTTGGATAACCCATAATCGGGTCATTATTATAAAGACCAAATGTTTTATTCGCACCTGGTTGTTTGCCAATCACAGGTTTATTATCGCTATCAAGGCCTGTGACGAGCTCCTCTAATTTTGGCAGAACGACTTTCACTGTTTGGCGATTATTATCAAATCTGTCAACCATTCCTGGTGTCCCAATATAGTCTTTGCCATTAAATGAAATTGACACAGGAATTTTCACATTTGAATCAAAGTATTGTCCAGCTGGTGCTTTCGTTTCAACGAGATAATAATCCCCAACATAGAGCGTACTTGTTGTCTGTGCCACACCAAGGGCATCTGTAGAAACGGTTGCTACTTTAGTGTCTTTACTGAATCTAGTCCCATCTGGTGCGACACGAATTGTTTTGCCATCTGCCTCAGTTATGTCCTTGTCAACGTAAACATCAAATGTTGCACCTTCCCAACCTCTAATGTGGTTCCAGATGAAATTCCAATTTCCTTCTTCGCCTTCAATCCCCATCAAACTTTCAAAATATTTGGTTAATTGGATATATGATTTAGCAGGCTTATCATTAAATTGAACGGTGACAACAGGTACTTTATTGCCACCAATTGTTTCATGGACAATCGTACTTTCATCAACTGAAAAAAACTAAGTCATTTAGGTTTATTTCGTAATTTTCAGGTGCAGTTACTTCTGATATACGGTATCTATTCTTACCATAGGTCAATTCTTTCTGTAAGAAAATTTCTCCGCTAGCATCCGTTTTGAAGGTCGTCGTTAATTGAGCAGTATTTTCTGGATCAACTTGTGTCACGTATTTGCCTTCTTGGATATCCCAAATTTTAAATTGAACACCTGCTAAAGGTATTTTCTTACCTGTTTCGGCATCCTTCTTCTCCAAACGGAGCTTGGCTTTAATAAGTGGATCTTCCACATTTATTACATTGGGCATAAGTATTGGTTTAGGCATGGCATTAATGTCTGACTGACTATAATCCGCTTCATGATAGATATACCCTGTGACACTGTCTACTATTTTGACATGAACATTCGCACCATCATCAGTCATTGTGATGTCAATTGGATTGATATCGTAATAGCCTTCTTTACCTTTGGTTTCTGTTAACGTATAGTTACCATAAGGCATGTCAAAAGAAAAATAACCTTCTTGTTTGTCATAAGTTGCAGTTACCGTTTTTTGAACAGGTGCATTTGTACCAGCTTTCGGTGTCAAGGTAAACTCTATCCCGTTGGCATTATTTTGATTCATCACAGTTTCATTCTGTGCTTTTTCAAGTTCTTTTTTCCCTCTTATTTTGAGTTTGATAACTTTTTCTTGACTCGTTGTCTGCGAAACAACGACAGATGTGTTTTGATCTGCATAAGCCAAATTGACTGGATGTTTCGTTGTATCTATCTGCATGCCTTCCGGCGCTTCTATCTCTTGCCAATAGTAGTCACCCAAAGCAAGATGTCCGACACCAACTTTATAACGATCATCAGTATCTTTGGATGTTTCAAGAACTATAGAATCATCAGTCGTTGTCACCTTTGTCCCATTGAGCAATGTTGGCGCAAATTTTGCATGCCAGAGGACTTTTGTTCCATCTGCATAATAAAGACTATACTTTGCACCTTTTAAACTTGCTTTCCCTTGGGGAATACTACCATTCTCATCATCAACTTTATTTAAAATTGTATTGCCAAAAACTTCTGTATCTGTTACTGACTGATTAACATCAAATACTGATGTGGTTTGATCTGTTGATTTAAGTTCAACTTTATAAACTGTCGGATCAATCAAAAAACCGTTTGGTGCCTTTGTTTCTTTGACATAATAAGTACCTAGGAGCAACTCACTAGAAACCGCATGCCCATCGCTTGTAGTCGTTAGCTTAACAAGATTATTTCCCTTGTCTTTAGCTTGTATTGATGCATTCGCATCAGTATAAACTGTATACTCTGCACCAACTAGTGATTAGTTAGCATTAAATACCTTATCTCCTGCAAGCGAAGCATGCTTGGCTTGCTTGTCAATTGAAATTCTACCATACTGTTCATTATCTGGGTATTCTGTCATTACGACTGTATTGGTACCTGTCGAAGGTGGTAGTAAAACTTCTTTGATATCATCAGACAGTTTGTGTCCTTTAGGAGCGACAAGCTCTCGGATATAATAAATTTTACCAGATACTAATTCGTTAGATTCTGGTGTCTCACCAGTTGCACCGGTTGTTAAAACTTGTAGAACATTCGCTTTATTTTGAGCATCTGCTTTTGAAGCATAGATACCGAACTGCGCCCCTTGATAGGTGTACTCACCGTTGTACGGTGTTAATGTATCAACTCCCACTTTTTTAATCTTTAGCTTACCCGTTAGTACAACATCTGTACTAGTTGCACCAGATAAACTATCTCCGTTTGGCCCTTTTGTAACCATTGTTTGAGTAGACCCATCATAGTAGCGATAAAGTGCCGTGCTCGGGAATCTCGTCGTTTTTAGACTTGCAGAAACCTTTCCGTTTCCTGTCAAAGTTAATGGACCAAATGACGTACCAACATTTACAGTCTTGGTTTTACTACCATCAGCAAAAGTTGCTGGACCGCTAAGTGTTGCTGTAATTTGTTCTCGATCTGTCACATAATTCGTTGCTTTATTGCCTTGATTCCATACTCTATAAGAAAAATTAGCAACCGCTGTATTACCGACTTGCACAATCGGATTCACAACTAGACCATATGGTCCTTTATTTGCTTCTCCTAATGCATCTAGTTGTGCGTATAGCCCCGTCCTATCTTTTTCATTTGCATATATACCTGCAGCAGATAGTTTTTTAATACTATTATCTGTCTCCCAAGTATTGCTTTGATATAACTTATACTGATTATTATGATAGGTTATATCAGTACGAAACGGATTCATCTCAAGCTCTGAATCGTGTACAATGATGCCAAGAGCTCCTGCACGTCTTGCTCTCAAATCTCCTTCAGGTGTTTCTCCAACATAATCCATAAGCCACGCCACTTTAGCAATACTTGTTAAATAAGTATCTTCTGGATTATAGTCAGAAAGCGTCACCGTGTTCATGTTTCCTCTATACTTACGAATACTTATTGTATCACCATCTTTAATCAGTTGAGCAGGTACATTCATATCCTGCGGATACTCTCCAATTGCTCTGCCAGACCACGTACAATATGAACGGGGATCATTAAGTGAACCAGAGTAATAAGCACCCAATGTGGTGCGTGTTGGTGCCACACTTGAGCGATCATATCGAATCCCGTCATATAAGATTTCTTTTCCAACTCCTTTAGTCGTGTTCCCCGAATAAAAATCTGCTTGTGTATTACCAGCAGAATCACCAAAATCTCCTAGGGACGTAGTATTATTCGTTTCAGCCACTACCTTTGATAGCGGACCTACTAAAGCCAACATCAAATTGAACAAAATAGTAACGAGCATTACCCCGTTGATTACCTTGTTCTTGTAATTATACATTTTTAACATTTTTCCCCTCTCGCTGAATGCGGTAGTGTTGTCAGTTTTCAGAGCATAATCGTTAAATTTGTAATGCGTTGTAAATTAACTTTTTCTCAAGCACACAACAAAGCAAGCGCTTTCAACTTTGTCTTGTTACTTAAGATAAAACAAATTAATTTCTAATAGGCAAATTTACATTTTTATTGAAGATACTGGATTGATACTGATAACCTTGTTATCTCACATGTTATATTTTATTTTTTTATAACAATAATCACACAACATGGATAATATAGCATAAAATCCAACTTTTTTCCTTTTTTTTTATAAAAAAAGTAATTTAAATGAAAACATTAATTCCACTGAGTTATAAAATATTAACTTATCATTAGTTTTTTTCGATAACTTGAGATATAATGGAGTCTGTAAACCATGGTAAAAATCCAAATCAAACAATATATGAATGGCTTAATTCTTTAAACTTAATTTCAGATATTATTATAATTCATGTAACTTTATAAACTCACATATTATAAACAAGGAGACAGTTAAATTATGGAAAACATTCTATTAGATAAAGAATCCCAATATATTTTAAAAATGACCAAGCTACTCAGTGCTGCCCCAAATCATGAACTATCATTAAGTGATTTAGAAATGGAACTTGGTCTCGCCAAACAGACAATAAAAAGTTATTTCAAAAAATTACTAAATTATTGTCAAGAACAAGGGCTAACAACTTTTTCTGTTGAATCAAATCACTTTAAGATGACACCTGATACCGCTTTTAATATTTTCAAACTTCGTCATTACCTCATTCAAAAGTCAGTTAAGTTTCACATCATGTTCCGAATTTTCACAGATACCTCTACAACCTTTACCAATCTACATCAGGAATTAGGCATTAGCCGTAGCAAATGTTCCGTTCACATTAAAGAATTAAATGACTATTTAGCTGACTATGATTGTCACATTAATTTCATACAAAAAAATCCACTGCTTGGCGAAGAACATCAAATCAGATTTGTTTTCCATAACCTTTTTTGGGGATTGGATTTAAATGATATTATCGAAAAAACATCTAGTCTTGAAGCAGTTAGTAGCCTGTTACTTGACTTTGTTCCCACACTCGACTACTCTACGTTTTTAAGAATCAAGCTTAACTTCTATATCTTCCAGATTAATACACGACACGGTTTTTTTCTGGCACCAGAGGAAGATGTGTTTTCAACACCCGATTCACCCTATGTTACCTATGACAACTTTTTCGATAAAATCGAAGCGATTGGTTTCTTAGATATCTGTCCAGACCTGGAAACTAAACAGCGTGAGTGTCGATATCTCTATTTCCTATTTTGCCGTGCAAATTTAATCATGTTAGAAACTTGGAAAAATACTGATTTACGAGTCAAACACTTACATGCTCCTGAAATAGATGACATTATTATGCAGTTTCAAAGCAAAATCAATTTTAATTTATCAGTATCAGAGTTGAACTATTTACACTATAACCTCATATTGATGAATCAAGAAGCATCGATTTTTAAAGGAATAAACAGAATCTTTGATCTCGAAGAAGTAACCAATGAAGTTCATCATACTGAAGCTAATACTTATACATTCATCAACGACTTCATTCTAAATTATCGTGATCAAAATGTTGAATTCAAAGCTTTAATTCAACATTTTCCAAACTTATTTCGCCATTATCTCATACTCTTAAAAAATATTCTCAGACAACACAAACAGCCACTTAAAATATTGGTCGAAACGATCTCAACACCAATCCATCGAGAAATGCTGATTTCACAAGTTCGAGATGTTTCCCCAGTCCCCATTATCATTTCTACCTTTAATCAACTCAATGGAGAACAACCAGATGCCATTATCTCAAACTGGATGCCTGAAAACAAATATAATGATGTTCCATTCTTCTCAACATCACTATTCTTCTCCGACTGGAAGATAACGAATCTTAATCACTTTCTAAATCAAATTGCAGATCGAAAAAATAATTTTAGTTTAACTAATGATTTCGTTGATTAAAAGGGGGTATAAATCATAAAAAATCACTCTGATAATAAATCAGAGTGATTTTTTAAGTCCATTCGTCTCATAATTCTCGTATTATTTCTCTATAAGTGGCGCAGTTCTCGTCTGCATATAATTCTCTAACCATGCCATACTTGCTTTTTTATGAACAGTTTTTCCTGCAAATCGATTAGCTATAAAAACAGTAGGCTCAATTTTGTCTGTCGCCACAACAAAAGAAAAATTATCTATGTTTGTTGCACAACCATAGTCACCATTTTTATCAATCGCAACAACCGACAAATCTCCTGCTATTCCTTTACGTTTGATAAGTCGCGCTTCCAATTCATTAACCGCTTGCTCACAGGCTTCTTGTGGTGACAGGCCTTCTCGCATTGAGCGGACAATTTCATAAGAGATACAGCCTTTCATCAAGTCCTCACCAAGACCCGTTGCACTTGCTGCACCAACTTCGCTATCCGCATAAAAACCTCCACCCGCAATAGGGGAATCGCCAACTCTACCCGCACGTTTCATGAATAAACCGCTTGTTGAAGTCCCTGAGACAATGCGGCCTGTCATGTCAACACCAACAACCCCAACTGTATCGTGTCCACGATAAGGAACAATACCTGACTCACTACCTTGACTATTCTCTTTTAGTCTATTTTTATAATGAGTCATCGCCCGATCTGTCAGCATATTTTTACGCTCAAAGCCCATTTTCTGGGCATATTTTGCCGCACCTTCTGCCACTAAAACATTATTGAGCTTCTCGGTTGAAAGCGCCCGTGCAATCGAAACCGGATTAGCAAAGTCTTGGATCCCTGCAACCGCACCAATATCTAAATTATCACCATCCATGAAACCTGCATCCAGTTCAACAATCATTTCTTCATTAGGCAGACCACCGTAGCCAACTGATTTATAAAAAGGAAAGTCTTCTACTTTTTTAATAGTTGCTTCAATATTATCGGCAATCGTGCCATTTTTTGCTAGATCTTTAGCAGCATTACTAATACCTTCAAATGCCATTGCCCATGTAGCGATGATACCATATGTCATTATTTGCCTTCTTTCTTAATCTGTCCTTGTATTGTTGCCACTGGCTGACAAGCATAACTTATAAATAGCTAAGGCATAGATGATCAAATTTGTTTTTAAATCTGCTTCTACAAAATACTCATTTTCTTTATGCGCGATACCTTTTTGTCCAGGAAATGATGGACCAAAAGCAACTGTATTCGGCATATATCTAGCATAAGTCGCACCTGTCGTTGTCACTGGTTTGACATCCAATCCCGTTACGCTACCATAGATATCGCTCAATAACTTGATATAGGGATTATCTATCGGGAAATTAGTCCCTTTCAAAGCACGTGTCACAGTCACTTGAGATTTTTGCGGAAGATGCTCCTTAATCGCGGTAATAATCATGTCCTGTGTCACTGAAATCGGATATCTAATAGCTAATTCTAGCAACAGATTCTGATCATCTATCTTTTCAATCAAGACAGGTGTTACAATCAATTTTCTCGATGCCTCGTCTGAGTAACCAATTCCTAATTTTCCACCATAATACTCCTCTGATAGATGATCGTCAAGCCATGAAAAATAAGTCTTTAAGGCGCCAGATGGGAGAATCTCGCTAAGCTCATGTGCTAATTTGGTAATGCTATTAACACCCATTTCTGGCGCGTTGGATGGACTAGATTTCCCTAAAGCAGTTATCTTTTGTTCATCGAAAATCACACTGAGCTCACTCGGAACGATACTTCTTGACATCTGGCCACGAAAGTCTCCTAATTTAACGGTTGCTGCATCCTCTATTGTCGTTTTGATCGCCAAATTAACAATGCCACGTTCACCATAAACAACCGGATATTTACAATCTGGTGTAAAGCCAAAAATGGGCGGCACTTCTTTTTCTAAATAGAGCGGCATGTCATGGCTACCCATTTCTTCATTGGAGCCAAATAGAATCCGTATGGGGATTTTAGGCTGAATCCCTAAATCTTTGATCAGTTTTAAGCCAAACAAACAGCTCATAATCGGACCCTTATTATCCAAAATACCTCTAGCATAAAGCACACCGTTACGTCGACTTAAGGCAAATGGCGGACTATCCCAATTTGATTCATCTGCTGGGACAACGTCTAAGTGACCAATGATCCCAAGATACTTTTGGTCTACGCGACTTTCCCCAAACTGAGCATAACCGACTGCTTGATTCACCAGCTTGGTTTCAAAACCATAGCCTTTCGCAATCTCAAGCGCTTGTAGAACGGCTGCTTTAGGTTCTCGACCAAAAGGGCAATTTGCTTCAGCGATACCTTGCACGCTAGGAATACGGATAACTTGGGCTAAATCATTCAAGAAATCTTCCCAGTTCTCCTCGACAAGTGCTTTGATTTTTGTTTCCATAAGACACCTCTAATGTTGACTTCTAACCAATGTATTTGAAAAGACATATTCATCACTACGATAATAGGAGATATCGTGCATAATTGGCACACCCGTTACTGAAAAAACATTAGATGTCGCACGAAACATCGGTTGACCAACTGGTAACTCAAAAGCAATGCTCATCATTTTATCAATTAAAACGGCTTCAATTTCTTGGTGTGAATAGGCGATCTCTATTTTTTGTTCGATCAACTCAAAAATAGAATTTTCAAACGCAGCCTCTTTTAAATTTTCGGGTAAAAATTTTTCCCTAATATAAAGGTCCTCAACCGTCATCGGTAAATCATCTAAATACCTGATGCGATTCACATTGATGATGACTTCATTTTCCTTAGCTTCAAGTTCTGCCCATAATTCATCGTCATAATCAATCTGAGAAACACCGATCACCTCAGTTCGCGGTGTTTTACCTTTAGCCTTGGCTACTTCATTAAAGCCTTGTAGACCAGACGCACCACTTGCGAGTTTTTGGCGGTTCATGACATAAGTCCCTGTATTTTGATGTTTGACAAGTACTTTTTTCTCAATTAAGAGGTTGATGGCTTTTCTGACGGTCAGTCTGCTCACATTAAATTCTTGGGCCAGTTCTGCTTCCGATGGTAATTTTTGTGCGGTGACATAAATCCCATTTTTGACCTTACACTCAATTTCTTTGGCGACTTGTTTATAAATCGAAATTCCTTTTTTATTTTCCATCTGGTGCCTCTTTTCTTTCTATCCCCATTGACTGGTACTACGATTGGTTTCGATGCCCTTGGTAATGCTCATAAAAGCCAATTGATCGACTTTTTTGACAACACTAGAAATCGCATTCAGCTCATGACTGGTAACGACGAGAAGTAATATATCTTGCGACTCATGATAATAGCCTCCTTGTGCATGATTGATCACGGTAATGCCACTTTGATGGTTGTCTTGAATCCGTCGTAACATCTCATTAGCGTGCTTGGTCACAATTAAAAGCTGAACTTTTCTCTCTTTCGTGTTAACAAAATCCAAGACTTTACCATTGATAAATACCGTAATCGCTGAATAGAGCGCATAACGCCAACCAAAAACAAAGCCTGCTATAAATTCAATCGCGAGATTAAAGGCTGTAAAAATCGTGCCAATACTTCGCGTCGTTACTTTTCTAACGAGAATACCGATGATATCCAAACCACCTGTTGAAAAATCACTATTTAAAGTGATCCCAACACCTAGACCATGGATGACGCCACCAAATACAGTACAAATGACAGGATCGTTAGTCAGCGCCATGACAGGGATAAGCTTCATAAATACTGATGTCAGAAACACAGCGATGATCGTAAAAATGGTAAACTTCCGGTCAATTTTAAACCAAGCTATGACCAGTAGCGGGACATTTATCAATAAGACTAAAGTCGCTAAATCAAGCATAGGCAAATGAAACTTCCCTGATAGGGCAACGACTAATTGTGCAAATCCCGTTACACCATTGGCATAGATCCCACCTGGTACCCAAAACAAATTCACCGAAACGGCAGACAGAAATGCGTACGATGCTGCGATGACTAGTTTTTAGATGGTTCTTTAAACTTGCCATTTTATCACTTCCTAACAGCGCTACCAGAAAGCGCTTTCAAACTACCCATTAAAATAATTTATCTTTTAACACATTTATTGTAACACGTATATACATTTTTTTATATACTATTTTTAAATTTATTTTTAAGTAAGATATGGTATAATCAAGATAATCGAAAAGACAGATTGGAGAACTTATTTTGTTAATCAGAGAATTTTGTGCTGAAAACTTTACCGATATCCCACGCGCTGTTGCTGCTGGTGCTGAACGCATTGAGCTCTGTGACAACCTCGCAGTTGGCGGCACAACCCCAAGCTATGGTGTCATCAAAGAAACCGCCGACTACCTCAAAGATACCAAAACAACCTTTGCCAGCATGATCCGCCCACGCGGTGGCAACTTCGTCTATAATTCCATCGAACTTCGCATCATGGAGTCTGACATTTTGAAAGCCGTTGAAGCTGGCACAAGCGAGCTGGTATTCGGTGCTCTAACAGATGACAATAGTTTAGACCTTGAAGCCTTGGAAACCTTGATGATCGCAAGTCAGGGCCTCCCTGTGACCTTTCACATGGCCTTTGACGAGATTCCGACAGACCTACAAAAATCTGCCCTAGACGAACTCGTCACACTCGGTTTTGACAAAATCCTCATGCACGGTGATAGCCTTGACAAGCCTGTTAACACTAGCAAAATCGCTGAACTCGTCAGCTATGCAGCTGGCCGCATCCAAATTTTAGCAGGTGGTGGCGTCACTTCTGCCAACGCTGAAACAGTTTCAGCTGAGACTGGTAGTTCTTATGTGCATGGCACAAAAATTGTGACGCTTTAAACATCAAAAATCCCTCAGATTTCAACTTGAAGTCTGAGGGATTTTTCTGTTCTAGCAGTTCAACGGCTTAAAAGTTTTTAACCAAATGTTTTTCTGAAATGGCTTTGACTTTTTCAACACGGCGAATATATTTTTCTTCTGGTAAAAAGTCTGTTGTCATCCAAGTGCGAACAATCTCAAGTGCGAGTGCTGAGCCGATGATTTTACCGCCTAAACATAAGACATTACTATCTGTATGCTCACGCGCCAATTTCGCACAGAAAGGATCTTGACACACAACAGCGTCAAGACCATAGATACGGTTAGCGATCAATGCTGAACCATAGCCCACACCATCGACGAAAATGCCCCGAACCTTTTCCTGGCTCACTTTAAGTGCAGCTGGATAAACGAAATCTGACAAATCAACCGCAGTTGTGTCATAAGGCCCCATATCATCAACCTCATGTTCCATTGTTTCTAGTAACGCTTTAATTTCTGCTTTTAACTCGACCCCTGCGTGATCACTTGCCATAATAATTTTCATTTTTTCGTTCGTTTACTCGACTTTCTTTAAGTATCTATTTAATCTTCAATGCGATAAACATCGCGATCTTTTGTTTCTTGGATATTGCGGTAATTGCTCCGCAATTTATCTTGTAATAAATCTTTTTCAGTTGGTGAAATTTTGATTGGCTCTTCTAAAATCAGCCAAGTAATCGTTTGGTTCAATGGTGGTGTCGTCATTGATCCCTTGTAAGTCCAGAAGGTTTGATTTTTGGGTAACAATTTATTGATATCAAAGTCAACCAACTTATGAGGCGCATCTAACAAAGTCAAGATACTGTCATCTGTACAATCTTCATCGACATCAGCAAAAACAGCCAAAACCAATTGGTTAATATCAACACTCTCAAAAGCAAAATGAATCTCTGCTGCGTGTCTTTTACCATTGACCAAATGTTCAGCACCATCATGAAAATGGAAACGGTTAAGCATATATTCATGCCCACGCCATTGCAAATCACCATCCGCATAGATCTGAATCCCGATTGGCGTATCTTTCACAATGACTTCTTGGTCACTTGGAAGATTAATTTGTAAAGAGGTATCCACCTCTGCAAGTAACTGATCCGTCTGCACATCGATTGGAGACTGAGGGATCAAAGTATTATTAGCAAGCGCCCATTTCTCTTGGTGCCTGTAGTCAAGATGTTTCATCATGGCAACTCCTTTAATGATGAGCGGGGAACCCGCGAAGAATTCGTAAAAAACTATATTGAGATAGAATAGGATGGAAAAGCCAACTTCTTAAAAAATATGAAATATTAAACTAATCTCGAACTCTATCTCATCTATCATACCATATTTTTAGTCAATTCTTTATCGCAAACATCCCTGAAATTACAATTTCATCCTCCTATCACTCAAACAAAAAATAGCAAAAACTTGCTATTCCTTACTTCAATTTATATTTAGGATAAAGTACACCTAGAAAAACAGCAATTGGGATAAAGATAACTGCCAGTAATTTGTCCTGAAAAACCAATAAACTCACACCTAGCTCAACTAGACAGATAAGAAGCGTCAAACCTCTAATCAACTTGCCCGCTGCCAAATTTTTCGCACTTGTTGGAAGTGGATAAAGCTGAGTCAGAATTTGATAATCTTGAGATTGGCGAAGCGGCAGCAATTGAAAAACTAACAAGTAGTCAAAAATTAGCGCTATCACCAAGGCAAAAACATCTGACTGAATAAAAATCAGCGATAATACCGCAAGTCCAAGCAATCGTAGCATGAGCATGAAATAATCACCACTGCGCAAAAAGGTTCTGACAAAAAGATAGTCATAAACCATTTTTGATTTAGGCAGTAAAACATCCAAATATTTACGACGTTTCGCCTGCTGTTGTAAGCCTCTGACATCTGTAAACTGGCTGAATACCTTAAGAATAGCATTCTGCCGATTCTTTTCGTAATTGATCAAATCCTGCCACTGGATCAAACCGTCTTGCATAAAAGTCCGAGCTTTCTTCAAAAGTAGCCCATATTTAATAGCGATTAAGACAAGCGCCCAGACAAGTGTTACGACTAGCGAAATATGGATAAGTGGACTGATGAGCATCGTCATCAAAACAATCAAAACTGCAGGCAGGATTAAAGATCCCTTGACCGCATTTATTAGATGAGTCTGAACCGCTTTCTCCTTTGCCAATAAAAAGAGCTGGTCTGGCTTTTCGACAAATGTTGCTAACCGTCCAAATAAGAGAATCAAAAGGGATATTAAGACAGCAATGACATAGCCTGGCCACCAAAGTTCCGGTAATTTTTTTAGGAAATCCGCGTATTGGTAGGCCAGAAAACCGATTAAAAACATGAGGACGAGGACAAAGTGATCATTGAACACATAGCCGAGGTATTTGAGATTTTGGGCGCGCCAGTGGGCACGTCGCTTGGCAAACAAACCAAAAATATCTTTAGCCATGTGCCTGCCAACTTTCATCTGTCAAGGCGACATAAATTTCATCTAAACTAGCTTCTGGTAAGTTAAACTTAGCACGTAAAGCAGCTAAATCACCATCTGCGATAACTTGACCTTCATGTAAAACGATAAATTTATCACAAAATTTCTCTGCTGTTGACAAGATATGGGTTGACATCAAGATAGACGCTCCCGTTTTCTTCATCTCTATCATGAGGTCAATTAAGTCATTGATGGCAAGTGGATCAAGACCTAAAAACGGTTCATCAATAATATAAAGAGAAGGTTCAGTCAAAAAAGCGCAGATAATCATCACTTTTTGCTTCATCCCCTTAGAAAAATTCGCTGGAAACCAGTCCAATTTATCTGAAAGTCGAAAGGTTTTTAGCATTTTTTCAGCACGCGCCAATGCAACATCAGGTGCAACATCATAGGCCAAGGCTGTAACCTCAATATGTTCACGTAAGGTTAGCTCTTCATATAAGGATGGTTGCTCTGGAATGAACCCGATTTTCTTTCGATAGCTTTCTGCATCTTGGGTAATACTCAAACCATCCAGCAAAATCTGTCCTTGATAAGGTGTCAGTAGCCCAATAATTTCCTGAATTGTCGTCGACTTTCCGGCTCCGTTTAAGCCAATCAAACCGACAAGTTCACCGTCATTGACCGTAAAGTCTACATCTTTCAGAACGGTCGTCCCAAAATAACCACCCGTTAAATTTTCAATTTTTAATGTCATATACGCTCTCTATACTCTTTTTTACATAAAATGCTATAATATAATTATAGCAAAATCCAGAAAAGAAACGGTGAAATTCATGACAGATTGCATTTTTTGTAAAATTATCTCTGGGGACATCCCCTCTTATCAAGTTTATGAAGACGATGATGTCCTTGCCTTTCTTGATATCACACAAACGACCAAAGGCCATACTTTAGTAGTCCCCAAAAAACATATTCGAAATGTTTTAGAAATGTCTGCTGAAGATGCCGCAACTTTGTTTTCAAAAATTCCTCATATCGCTTCACACATCACACAAAGACTGAGTGCGAGCGGCATGAATATCCTTCAAAATAATGAAATGATTGCAGGTCAGACTGTTTTTCATGCCCATGTTCACCTGATTCCACGTTATAGCAAAGACGATGGCTTCAAGGCTAGCTTCACAGAACACGACCTTGACTTGAAAGCACTTCAAGACACTTTGACCACTCTTTAACACTTTAAAAATGTTACAGAACGTCTAACTTAATGGAATATGACTTCGAGTAGACCTAAGTTCGTGAATCCCCCCCGCTTGGAGGGTACTTAATTGGAGAGCAAGTTTCAAGATTTCAGGAAATGAAATCGCAGAAAGGAGAACTGATATGAGCATTATTGATTATTTTAAAGACTTAAAAGCAATCGGCAGTGACTTGATTTCAGAAACAGCTGAGGCCAAAAAGCATTTAGATACCGTCAAATTCGAATTAGGTTATGCACAATTTGTAATGGATGATATCAAAAAGGACATCAAGGAATATCAATTCCAAGCACAACCGCGAATCGATGCAATCAATACCCTCTCAACTAAAATTCAAAACGAGCTCTCAAAGTAATGAGTGCTCGTTTTTTTCTATGTACTTAAAGCTTTATCTGAAACTATTAATGGTGATGATGGCTATAAACCTTGACTAAAAATGATCACGAGCAAACTTACGTCCCCAGAATCCCCCGAACAATTCAGCAATTACCATAGCACCAACAAAAATTAACAACATGCCTGTATTCTGAATATAGTGAAACGTATCATCAGAAAACCAAAGAATTAAAATAACAATAAGCAAACAAACATTTGATGCAACCATTTCTTTTATTTTCTGATCTTTGATTAACATAAAGGTTAAAAATAGCATCCCAACAAACATAGCATAGTCACCAACAGCCATCATTCCAAGGAACTGAAACGCATATAAAATAGCAAAAGCTATAGACATGTACCACCCAACAAATTTTAGCATAATATAACATCCCCTCATTGCTAATAATATCAAAATTCTAGTTTTAGGTCAAATGATATCACAAAAAATAACAAAAACGATTTATTATCCACACAATCTATCCACATTGTCAAGAAATCATAACTGAATGTCACGAGTCATCCACCAAACAAACTGAAATCCAGATATATTAGTTTTATTAAATCTTATCCAAAATTTGCTCTAATGTCAACTAAAATAAAAATTAGAAATGATACTATTTCCTTATTATTACTAATGCAGTTATAGCAAATTCCTATGCCTCTTTTTAAAACAGTATCCACAAATTCTTTTAATAACATTCTTTGGTTTATAGTAAATTTCATGAGACAAACGAATCTTCTCTCATTTAACAAGTTTATCTAGCCACCAAGTTCAATTTTAATGCTAAGAAAAAAGCCATTCATAACTGAATAGCTTTTTTCATTTGCCTGAATTAGAAATTTGGATCTACTTTGATACCAGGACCAAATGTAGTTGTCACTGTCAAGCTTTGGATGTATGTTCCTTTAGCAGTTGCTGGTTTAGCAGCAGCGATAACAGTGTTGATTGCTTTAAAGTTTTCAACCAATTTTTCAGTTTCAAATGAAACTTTACCGATTGCAACGTGTACGATACCAGCTTTTTCAGCACGGTAAGTTACTTTACCAGCTTTAACTTCTTCAACTGCTTTAGTAACGTCCATTGTTACAGTACCAGTTTTAGGGTTAGGCATGAGGTTACGTGGTCCAAGCACGCGACCAAGACGACCTACAACAGCCATCATGTCAGGTGTTGCTACGACAACGTCGAAGTCAAACCAACCACCGTTGATTTTTTCAACGTATTCCATTTCGCCAACATAGTCAGCGCCAGCAGCTTTAGCTTCTTCAGCTTTTTCACCTTTAGCGAAAACCAGGACTTTAGCTGTTTTACCAGTACCGTTTGGCAATACCATAGCGCCACGGATTTGTTGGTCAGCTTTTTTAACGTCGATGTTCAAGTTGTAAGCAACTTCAACAGTCGCATCAAATTTAGCGAAGTTTGTTTCTTGTGCCAATGCAACAGCTTCTTCAACTGTGTATACTTTAGTTGCTTCTACTTTTTCCAAAGCAGCACGCAATTGTTTGCTTTTTTTAGCCATTATATATTTCTCCTTGTGGTTTAGCGGTTGCAAGCAACCTTCCACCGCTTCATCTTAGTCGATCGGTGGTTTTACATCATTCAGACCTCAGTCTGAAAGCAGCATTCTGATCCTCTCCATCCCTTGAAATAACTCGAAGTCATTTCTGAAGTTAAGACAGAAAAATCGAAAATTAACCTTCGACAGTGAAGCCCATTGAACGTGCTGTTCCTTCGATCATGCGCATAGCAGATTCGACAGATGAAGCGTTAAGGTCTTCCATTTTTGTTTCAGCGATTTGTTGAACTTGTGCTTTAGTAACAGTTGCCACTTTAACAGTGTTTGGTGTACCAGAACCTTTTTCAACACCTGCTGCTTTTTTAAGCAAAACAGCTGCTGGTGGTGTTTTAGTAACGAAAGTAAATGATTTATCTTCGTATACTGAGATCACAACTGGAATGATCATGCCAGCTTGGTCAGCTGTACGAGCATTAAATTCTTTTGTGAAGCCCATGATATTGATACCAGCTTGACCAAGTGCTGGTCCTACTGGTGGAGCTGGTGTTGCTTTTCCGGCTGGAATTTGCAATTTTACGATGTTTTGTACTTCTTTAGCCACGATAATTTCCTCCTAATATTGATTTCTTCCGAAATCACTTCTCGTGATGTGGTTTAATGGGCGAATGCCCTCCCACGCAGTCTACTTTTTATAAAGCAGACCTTAATATTGTACCGCTATTTTGAGTTCTTGTCAAGTTATTGGTCGCGTTTGATGAAAACAAAAAAACAGCCACTCTTTGGTAGATAGAATTTTAAATCAATACTTATAATGATTCAATTAATTGTTTTATAGCTGAAAATCAGTTCGCCAAGTATTGTTCCCAAATCTCATCAAAAGATGACAAATTAAAGGCGAAATTAGCATGGGTTTCTAGATAAGTTGAAATTTCATCGAAATCTGATGCATGTTTCGGAAAGGTCGTATCTTCATAAACTAGATTGGCAAGTTTGGTGATGTCATCAACTTCCTTATATGCCCGAAACTTCATCAAAAAGTTGTAAAAACTCATTTCTTCCCCCATTGTTTGGCTAAAAAGTCATGACGCAGTTGTGAAATTTGGGCATATCGTACTGGATTCGTTTTATAGAAGCCTTGGTGATAGCTTTCTGCTGGCCAGAAGGTCTGACTCGGCTCAATCGCCACCACAATCGGAAAATCGAAGCGTCCTGAAGCCTGTAGCTGTGCCTTGCTTTCAGTCGCGATTTGTTGCTGTTCAGCATTGTCATAAAAAATCACTGGGCGATAGTTATCGCCGCGATCTTGAAATTGACCGAAGGCATCTGTCGGATCGGTCAGCGTCCAGTAGAGTTCAACTAACTCGCCATAGCTCACGATGCTGTTATCGAAAATTATCTCAACGGCTTCAATATGGCCTGTTTGATGCGTCAACACATCCTCATAAGTTGGATTTTGGGTGGTGCCTCCAGTGTAGCCGCTGAGCACACTCAGGATGCCTGGTAGTTCCTCAAAGGGTTGGACCATACACCAAAAGCAACCACCCGCGAAAATTGCACGTTCTTGACTCATAGTAATGTCGTTCCTGTCTCATCTTGTTTAATTTTGCCCTGTTTCATCAAGCCGCCGAGCGCTTTTTTAAACTGACCTTTAGAAATGGCAAAAGTTGCTTTGATATCTTCTGGTGCTGACTTATCATAGAAAGGCATGTGCCCACCTTGTTGCTCGAGGTAAGTCATGATTAACTGGGCATCGGCATCCAACATCTCGTAAGAGCGTGGTTTCAGGCTGAGATTTAAGGTTTTATCGATTTCACGATAACCGATCACGCGCACATCCAGCTCTTGCCCCAAACGCGGCTCAGAAAAGCGCTCATTAGGATGGATGAAGCCGAGCATGTTATTTTCTGGAAGATAGACAAAGCTACCAGAGAGTTTATTGCGGTAGACAATGGCGTGTAAATTCTGGTTTTGCATGTTATCATAAGCTTTACCAGCCATCTGAACAAAGGTTTCAGGATAGGCTAGCTCACCCCAGATCCGATCTTTATTGTCAACGTCCAGTTTGACGTACAGCTTATCGCCTTTTTTCGGCCACAACTCTTTCAACTCAGGTAAAATATCAACGGAAACGACCACATCTTTTTCAGGGATGTTGACATCCAAAAAGACACCCAGGTCTTTTCTGACATCCGTCACAGTCCCCCAACCGTATGTGTCTCGTGTGGCTGAAGGTTCTGTTAAAGTCAAGCGTTGTTTGCCGGCCTTGTCCGTGTAGGCGAAGCCTGTCACATCGTCACCAATGGTAAAATCACCCTCAGTTTTTGGCAGTCTAAAAATCAAGCCGTCTTTTTGAATGTAGTAATTTTGGTCATTTTCGTCGGTGATTTTTCCGGTAATCCTAGTTGCCATGATGGCATTTAAATCTGTCATAATATCCTCTTTAGTTTCTTTTATCATTGGTTAAATAGATGCAATTTTCTCCATTATACCATAAAATGGCGGGCTTGTTCTTGACTGCCGTCCAGAGTTGCTGGTTATCAATAACATGATTCTTGACACGAATTTTACAGATTGATATAATCAAATTAAACAAAAAGACTTGCGTCTACAAGTCCTTCTTGTAAGGCCGTTTTTGACGGTAGCAGGTATATGGGGAAAATAACCAGTCTAACTGCTAAAAGTTTTGAAGACTGGTTATTTTTTGCCATTTTTTAGCAAATCAACGATTAGCTTAATAAAATCTATATCTATTAGCTCCTAAACCAATCCCAAAGAAAAGGAACCCTTATTTACAAAGGGTTCCTTTCTTTTACATGGAGCCGAGGGGAGTCGAACCCCTGTCCAAATGCCTTGCTATATCAGCGTCTACAATCATAGGGACTGTCTAAATTTAACAAGCTAACGAGACAATCCTCGAACAAAGTTAACTTGCGAGTCTCTTAATCTCTTCTCTGACGTTAAGACACCGTCAAATCGTATCCTACTAAATTAGGCCATCAAATCGCCATAGGCGAGCGAAAGTCAGGCACGCAGGCTGTGGTTTAGGCAGCTACTGCGTAAGTTTGTGTATTTTTAGCAGTTATATTTATCTGCGGCGGTTTAGAGTGGCGCCGCACTAATCGCAGCTCATACGCGACAACACCTGTCGAATCCAGAACGACCCCGAATTCTAAGTCACTGTAACTAGCACAGTTTGACTTTTATGTGTCAAGACATCTAGCAAGTGATCTCTTGGAAACCTATTATAGCACTAAATAGCGACTTCTACAAGTTTTTTATCACCTATAGTGAGTTCTAACTTACCATGAAACTGCTCTGTTAGGTCTTCCTTTAGCTGCTCAAGCTCAGCAGTATCCGCAAAAACAGTGATAACCACCTTTTCGGTGAAAACTGAGTCGGCGATAGCCAGACCAGCACTCGTAAGATACCTCGAAACATTGTCAAAAAGTCCGTAATCCATGTCGATGTCTAGCTGGGTTTGCTCGACGATTTTGACGAGTCCAACGGCGTCAATGGCGTGGTTAACGCTACCGGCATAAGCGCGAATGAGGCCACCCGCACCGAGTTTGATACCACCAAAATAACGCGTCACAACGGCGACAAGGTTGGTCAACTCTCGTTTCTTAAGGATCTCAAGCATGGGGACACCTGCTGTGCCAGAGGGCTCACCATCGTCGGAGGAGCGCTGGATTTCCTGATGATCACCGATCGTGAAGGCTGAAACGTTATGGTTAGCTTTATGGTGCTGCTTTTTGATCGAGTTGATAAACTCACGCGCTGCTTCTTCAGTTGTCACCCGCTTGAGGTGGCAAATAAAACGAGATTTCTTGATCTCTTCTTCAAATATTACATCATCTTTTATCGTAATGGTCATAAAAATATTGTAACATTTTCTGATAAAATCCGTATAAGAAAGTATGGATAACTTATACGGTCGCCTATTAACGCGACAAGAACTGGGGGATGACTTCGAAAATCTCCCAAAAGACACCGAGACCTTCCCTGGGATGTCAATCACACCAAAATCGGTGACTTGCCATCGATGCGGGACAACATCTTCTCTTCAAGCAGTTAAGTTAGAGATTCCTGCTTACTTTTGTCCAGAGTGCCTTCACCTCGGACGGGTTCGGTCTGATGAATTACTCTACCACTTACCTCAGCAAGATTTCCCACCTCAAGATTCCCTCCTTTGGAGCGGCCAACTCACGCCCTATCAAGCTGAAATTTCAAAGGAACTGATGGCTGCAGTTGATCAGAAAACTCAGATTTTAGTCCATGCTGTTACAGGGGCTGGTAAAACTGAGATGATTTATGCTGCCGTGGCTAGAGTCATCTCAAGTGGTGGGGCCGTTGGGATTGCGACGCCCAGGACCGACGTTGCCCGCGAACTACATGCCAGATTATCTCGCGACTTTTCTATCCCAATCTCTCTCCTACACGCTGAATCAGAGCCTTACTTTCCGACACCACTCGTCATTTCAACCACCCACCAACTACTGCGCTTTCGCCATGCCTTTGATCTATTGATTATCGACGAAGTGGACGCCTTTCCCTTCGCTGATAATGATGTCCTTTACTTTGCGGCTGAGCAGTCCCGAAAACCTACCGCAACGTTGATTTATCTAACCGCGACATCTACTGACAAACTCGATAAGCTGGTCAAAACTGGCCAGTTAAAACAGGTATCTTTGTCCCGTCGCTTTCATGGCAACCCACTCGTTGTCCCAAAAGTCATCTTCAGTGGCAGCGAAAAACGCATCTACCGTCACATCAAAAAACAGCGGGAGACAGGTTTTCCACTCCTCATTTTCGCGCCCGTCATTGCCTTTGGTCAATCGTTCACAGAGCGCTTGCGACGTCTGTTTCCTGACGAAAAAATTGGCTTTGTAGCCTCTACTAGTGAGGAGCGTGCTGAGGAGATTGACCGTTTTCGACAAGGGCAACTCACGATTTTAGTTTCGACGACCATTTTAGAGCGAGGGGTGACTTTTCCTAAGGTTGATGTTTTTGTGGTCAATAGTCACCACCGTCTCTTTACCAAATCAAGTTTGATTCAGATTGCGGGAAGGGCTGGCCGAAGCCCTGATCGGTCGACTGGTCTGGTATACTTTTTTCATACTGGCCTAACCAGAGACATGACCCGAGCTATTTCAGAAATTCGCCAGATGAATCGACTGGGAGGTTTTACATGACAGACTGCTTATTATGCCACAATACGTTGACACCCTGCTTCCAATTCTCTGATATTTTCTTATCCCGAAAGCCAAGAGAGACCGTTTGTCCCGATTGTTGGGTAAAATTTGAAGTGATTTCAGATAGACACTGCCAAGTATGTTACAAACCTGATAGTGATGACATTTGTCGTGACTGTAAGGCCATCACTGACCCCATCTTACATCAGGCCATTTTTCACTATAATGATTTTGCAAAAAACTTTTTTCAGAACTATAAATTTCAAGGTGATTTCAGACTTAGAAGCGCCTTTGATCATGTCCTTACGAGCAGTTTGAAAGGCCAAACTCTCGTGCCTGTGCTAGTTTCACCTGAACGACTACAAAGTAGAGGCTTTAATCAAGTCACGGGATTTTTAAGTAGCGCTAAACTTCCTTATCTTGAACTCCTGACCAAAGAAGAAACGCGGCACCAATCTCACAAAAATCGTGCAGAGCGCTTAGCTTCTGAAAATCCTTTTCATCTCAAGAAAAATGTTACCATCCCTGAGCACGTGGTTCTCGTAGATGATATTTTCACGACAGGGACGACCCTTAAAAATGGTGCAAGCATATTAAAAAACGCAGGCTGCGCCCACGTTTCTACTTTTTCATTATTTCGCTAACCTTAAAAGATTAGCGCCCAAATTTTTGGTAAAAAGATCAACAAGCCAACGATCACAGCATAAAGAGAGATGAATAAAACCGCTCCCGCTGCCATATCTTTGGCATTTTTTGCTAGCATGGAAAAGTGATATTCACTAGCTAAATCGACAACATTTTCAATCGCTGAATTAATGATCTCACCGAAAATCACAAGAAATATCGCCAAAAGCAAGAAAAGCCATTCAATCCTTGAAATGCTGAAGATGAACCCAAAAATGATGGCTAAACTGGCACTTACTGCATGTTTACGCAAATTACGTTCTTCACGAAAAGCAGTGATAATCCCAGTCAAGGCAAACTCAAGTGAGGCATAAACCGTTCGGTTTTTCCATTTTTTTCCTGTGTTTTTATCTTGTAAGGCCATAAGCAGTCAAAATCTCTTCCTGTAGGGCAAACATTACTTTTTCATCCTCGGGAACCATATGGTCGTAGCCGTTGATATGGAGAAAGCCATGTACCGCCAAAAATCCCAGCTCACGCTCATAACGATGACCGTAATTATCAGCCTGTTCTTGCGCTTTTTCGATAGAGATATAAAGCTCCCCGATAAAACTATCAAAGTCTTCTAACTCAGCCTGAAGTTCTTCCGGCATTTCAAAGTCTTCACCAAAAGCGATATCTTCTGGTTCGTATTCTAAGCTGACCACATCCGTCGGTACATCTTTACCGCGATATTCTCGGTTAATCTCCTGGATCTCATCATTCAAGACATAGGTGATGGCCATTTCTTTATTTTCAGGCAGATGGATGAAATCTGCTGCAAAATTTAGCAACTTAATCGTATCCTGCTGCAATGCTTCAGACACTTGGCCTGTTTTATCTTGCATCTCAATATACATGCTAAACGTCTCTCCCTTCTGTGTTTTTACGCCGTCCAAGCGGGTGCACTCGCAAACTTATGGTTGCTTGTGGGCTTTCAAATAAGTTGTTAACCTTGAACGTAGATCGCCATGTTTGCGCTCGTCGTAAGCGTAGGTCTCATCAGACCAATGATACGCTTCGTAAAGCCAAACGGGCTTTTTCAAGTGATCAGGGGCTTCTGAGAGGTAGCGCGGAAAAATATGGGCATGAAGATAGTTATCTGTATTCCCTAGAATATCGTAATTAATCCGCAAACTATCTGTTTCAGATAGCAAAGCATCCCCAATCAATGACATATCCGTCAGAAATTGACTGCGTTCTGCTAAGGTCAAATCATTTAAACTGAATACTTCCCGCTTGGGTAAAAGCACACAATAGCCCTCTAAAAATTGCGTATCTCCAATGCAAGCAAAACCAGATGGTAACTCTACCATCACCATCGGATTTTTGCCTTGCTGGGCTGCTTCAATTCGGTTTTCCCGCCAATCACTCATTCGCATCTCTTCTCGTTTGAACTTGTTCCTGATCATCGGTTTCATAAGCACGAATAATTTCTGCTACAACAGGGTGTCTCACCACATCTTTTGCTGAGAAATAGACAAAGGCCACCTGCTTAATTTTAGCGAGTTTATCCTTGGCATCAATCAAACCCGACTTGGCATGTCTCGGTAAGTCAATCTGGCTAATATCACCATTAATAACCATTTTAGAGTTGAAGCCAAGTCGTGTTAGAAACATTTTCATCTGCATGGTGGTGGTATTTTGTGCCTCGTCTAAAATGACAAAAGCATCATCCAAGGTACGACCTCGCATATAGGCAAGAGGTGCGATTTCAATCGTCCCTCGCTCTAACATACGCTCCACTGTTACTTTGCCAAGAACATTGTACAAGGCATCGTAGATTGGGCGCAAGTATGGATCGACTTTCTCCTGTAAATCACCCGGTAAGAATCCTAGATTTTCACCGGCTTCAACGGCAGGTCGTGTGACAATAATGCGCTTGACCTGACCGCGACGAAGGGCAGTGGTCGCTAATACGACGGCAAGATAGGTTTTTCCCGTTCCGGCTGGGCCAATGCCAAAGGTAATATCATGATGCAAAATATCTTCAACATAGATTTTTTGACCTAGAGTTTTAACTCGAATCGGTTTCCCATTACTATCTTTGGTAATTTCCTCTTCGTAGAGGGCGATGAATTTGTTGATTTCACCGTTTCGTGCCATGGTTAGTGCTGTGACAACATCGGGTGTATTCACCGTCTGACCACGCCCAACCAAGACAAGTAAGGCTTGTAAGACTAAGCGAGTTAGTTCATTTTTTTCGTCAGATTCCGACACCACCTGAACCACTTCACTGCGGAAATGGATGGTGACACCGATTGCCTCTTCCAGATATTTTAAGTGTTTTTCCTGAGCGCCAAAAAGATTGGCCCCATCATCAGGGTGATTAAGTTTGATTTCAAGAGAGTTCAAATGGCTTTGTCTTCTTTCTTATCTTCTTTTTCTGCTGCTTCACGCGCCAACCGCAACTTGCGATTGGGATTGTATTTATCAAATAGCTCAGCTATTTTTTCTGGTGGCCAAGCATCCGCAGAGGCGATAAAATTGCCTTCTGCATCTCGATTTCCGATAATTTTAAATCCCACTTACTACCTCCAAATCATCCCTATCAGTGTTTTAATCGCCTTCAAGCACAAAACCAGATTTGGTTTTCATACTTAAATGTATCTGATTAATCCACAAATTCAAATTCGAATTTACCAATTCTGACAATATCGCCATCTTTGGCACCACGACCACGGAGATCTTCATCAATGCCCATACCACGTAATTGACGGGCAAATTTGAAGACAGACTCATCATGGTCAAAGTTCGTCATGGTAAAGAGTTTCTCAAGTTTCTCACCAGATAAAATCCATGACGCATCATCATCACGCGTAATTTCATACTCACGCGTACCTTCATCAAAGCCATAGTAAGCTTCTTTGTTATCATCAGCAAAGTCTGCATCTTCATATAATGGAAATTCAGGTGTTTCACTTAATAATTCAGCTGTTGCTTCAAGTAAGTTCTGTAACCCTTGACGTGAAATTCCAGAAACTGGAAAGACTTGTGGTTTATCTTCAAACTCTTCATAATTTGCAAAAAGTTTTGCTTTAAATTCAGCCAGATTTTCTTCTGCGTCAGGCATGTCCATTTTATTGGCAACAATAATTTGTGGGCGCTCCATAAGACGCAGGTTATAACCTTCCAACTCATCATTGATAGCCACGTAATCATCGTAAGGCTCGCGCCCTTCCATGCCACTCATGTCAATGACGTGCAGTAAGACACGTGTTCGTTCGATATGACGCAAGAACTGTGTCCCTAGACCAATCCCTTGGCTGGCACCTTCGATCAACCCAGGCATATCAGCAACGACGAAACTCTCGCCATCGCCAACACGTACCATCCCAATATTAGGGACTAGGGTTGTAAAGTGGTAGGCACCGATTTTTGGACGGGCGTTTGAAATCACACTTAATAGCGTTGATTTACCTACTGATGGGAAGCCTACAAGACCGACATCAGCCAAAACACGAAGTTCTAATAACAAGGTACGTTCTTCACCCGGCTCACCATTTTCAGCGATTTCAGGTGCAGGATTTCTAGCTGTCGCGAAGCGAATATTCCCACGACCGCCGCGACCACCATGAGCCACGGTAAAGGTTTGACCCGGTGCTAGTAAATCGACCAAAATCTTATCTGTTTCAAAATCTTTGACTGTTGTGCCTTGTGGGACTTTGACGATCAAGTCTTCTGACCCGCGACCGTGCATGCCTTTATTCATACCTTTTTCGCCTGGTTTAGCCTTGAAATGGCGGTTATAGCGGAAATCCATGAGTGTGCGTAGTCCTTCATCGACGACAAAGATCACATCGCCACCACGGCCACCATCGCCACCGGCAGGGCCACCATCTGGTACGTATTTTTCTCGACGGAAAGAAACGGCGCCATCGCCACCTTTGCCGGCCTTCACTTCAATTCGTGCTGTATCTAAAAACATTGACATGTTGTCACCTTGATTTTCTGTATTTTACTCTATAGTTACTTTCTATTATAACAAAAAACGCGAGCTTTCGCTCACGTCTTCTATCATTAGTTACGAATATATTATCTTACAGTCACAAACTGTGGTATAGACTGCCTGATTAAACAAAAAACAAGCCTAGGCTCGTTTTTTTATTTTAATGTTGTGCTTTATAATTTTCAGCTTCCTCAGTATTAGCCCAAACAAAATGGCCTGGTTTAATTTCTTGGAAACTTGGTTTGTCAGTCTCATAGTTATGAATTGAATCATCATAGACGATGAGCTGTTTCTGACGTTCAAGTGCTGGATCAGGAATTGGCACAGCTGACAAGAGTGATTTTGTGTATGGATGGATCGGATTGTTAAACAATTCCTCTGTCTCAGCCATTTCCACGATATCACCATGATAGATCACGGCAATGCGGTCACTGATGAAATGCACGACTGACAAGTCATGCGCTACAAAGAGATAAGTCAAGCCTTTTTCTTCTTGCAAGCGTTGCAAGAGGTTAAGGACTTGCGCACGAATCGACACATCAAGGGCTGAGATTGGTTCATCTGCGATGACCAAACGCGGTTCCATGACGAGTGCACGTGCAATTCCGATACGTTGACGTTGACCACCTGAAAACTCATGTGGGTAACGTGACAAATGCTCAGGTAACAAGCCAACTTCTTTTAGCATGGCTTCTACTTTTGCTTTTCTATCTGCTTCATCCTTGTACATATGGTAGTTGTACAAGCCTTCTGAAATAACGTAGTCCACTGTTGCCCGCTCGTTAAGTGATGCTGCAGGATCTTGGAAAATCATTTGGATATCTTTGGTCAGTTCTTCTTTTTCTGTGTTAGATAATTTGGTATTAATTTTCTTACCGTCAAAGATGATGTCACCATTTTCGATATTATTTAAGCCCATGACCGCTCGGCCAATGGTTGTTTTACCAGAGCCAGACTCTCCTACAAGCGCAAAAGTCTCACCTTTGTAAATATCAAAATTAGCGTTTTTAACCGCAACGTTTTTATTCTTACCTTCACCAAAGGAAATCGAGAGGTCTTTGATTTCTAATAATTTTTCAGCCATGCTTAAGCCCCCTCTTCTTTTGCATATATTTTAACCATTTTGGCATGCAAATCTTGGATGCCTTCTGGTTTTTTTAATTCTGGTGCACGTTCATCTAGCAACCATGTTTTAGCCCAATGTGTGTCACTTACTGGGAATTTCGGTGGGTTTTCGACAAAGTCAATCGCCATCGGTTTTGGATTACGCGGCGCAAAAGCATCCCCTTTAATCTCAGAATAAAGAGAAGGTGGTGTGCCTGCAATCGAGTAGAGTTTTTCGGTCGTTGCAAGCTGTGGCAAGCTAGACAGCAAAGCCCAGGTGTAAGGGTGACGGCTGTCATAGAAGATATCTTCTACCGTGCCGTACTCAATGATTTCACCAGAATACATCACCGCAACTTTATCCGCGATGGATGCCACCACACCTAAATCATGGGTGATGAAAATCATAGCAAAACCGTACTCTTCTTTTAATTCCTTCAAGAGTGCGATGATTTGCGCTTGGATGGTCACATCAAGGGCTGTTGTCGGCTCATCACAAATCAAGACTTTTGGTCGTGATGATAAAGCAATTGCGATAACGATACGTTGACGCATACCGCCAGAATATTGGAATGGATATTCATCGTAGCGTTTGTCAGCTTCTGGAATCCCAACACGATTCATCAAGTCAATGGCGATGGCCTTAGCTTCTTCAGCTGTTTTGCCTTGATGTTTGATGACAGTTTCTGAGATTTGACTACCGATAGTTTTAATCGGATTCAGTGATGTCATTGGGTCTTGAAAGACGGTCGAAATTTGACCACCGCGAATTTTTTCCCATTCGGCATTTGTCTTCAAATCCGTTAAGGTCATATCGCCATATGTTACTGTTCCTGTGGCAACAGAACCATTTGTCTCTAACATTCCTGTGAAAACTTTCGTGAAAACTGATTTACCAGAGCCTGATTCACCTACGAGTGCTAAAGTTTCGCCCTCATGCAAATCAACAGAAATATTGCGAATCGCACGCAAAGTACGATTGCGGACTTGAAACTCAACACTAATATCCTTTGCAGAAAGGATAACTTTTTTATTTGACATAATAAACGCTTCCTTTCTACTGGTGCGTACGTGGATCACTTGCGTCAGCAAGTGTTTGGCCCACGATATAAAGTGAGACAGTTACCATACCAAGGATCAATACTGGAATCCAGAAAAGATAAGCATGGTTGGTAATGTTGTCTGTATAGTCTGCGATAATCCGACCAAGTGACGGTGTATCAGATGGCAAACCAACGCCTAAGAAGCCTAGGAAGACTTCTAAAGAGATAAAGACTGGCATTTGGTTACTGATAATTGTCACGATAACTGAGATCAAATAAGGCAAAATATTTTTATTAATCATCGTCACTGGTTTTGTTCCCAATGTGCGAGATGCGATATTGTACTCACGATCACGATACATGATAACTTGGACACGAATGCTGTAGGCAATGCTGACCCAAGAAGTCACACACATGGCAAACAATAAATTCCAGAAACCTGATCCAAACGCATAAGATAATACGAGAAGGACCAAGACTTGTGGCACGTTGTTGACAACGTTATAAACCTCAATCATGAACTTGTCGATTGATTTTGACAAGCCCCAAACAGCTCCTACGATGACACCGATAACAGTTGAGATGAGTGTCGCAAGCATGGCGATTGAAATCGACGTCTTAGCACCTGCCCAAACAGCATCAAAGAGGGATTGACCTGTGGCATCTGTCCCGAACCAATTTTTAAAGTTAGGATAGTTATAACGCAAGCTGAAATCATCGATTTTACCTGAATTAATGACTGTATATCCTGAAAAAATAGGTTGGAAGAAACTAATCAAGAGTAAAGCAATCAATAAAACGAGCATGGCAATTGCGAGTTTTGAAGAAAGGAATTTGCGTCCCACACTCTTCCAATAAGAGTAAAGTGGTGCACTGATGACTTCAGATTCGTCGCCTTTGGCAGGGACGAATGAAAATAATTCTTTATCCGACATCTTACTTTTCTCCTTTCGCTAATTTATTTTTTGATTTTGCTTTAGATTTTGTTGCAAATTGGATTCGTGGATCGATGATTTGCATGATGATATCCCCCAACAAGACGGCAAAGACTGCTAATGTCGTCAAGATGAAGGTAATCCCCACAACCATTGGACTGTTATTTGCGCTAATTGAGTCTGGTAACATTTTACCAAGACCTGGGATGAGGAAAATCGTTTCGGTCATCGTCGCATTGGCGATGGAAGCGACAATCGCTGCTGGAATACCATTGACAACTGGAATGGCTGCATTTTTAAAGATATGTTTACGTGAAATTTCTTTTTCAGACAAACCTTTGGCACGCGCAAACTTAATATAGTCAGCTGACTGTTGGTCTACCATGTAACGACGTGTCCACATGGTCAATGGTGGTGTGGATATCAAGGCGATAATCAGTGTCGGCATGACGTAAGTCATAGGATTTCCGGCACCAAGTGTCGTAAAGGCCCCAGGCAAGCCAACTAATGAGCCAAGGAATCTATCAGTATAGATGATTGCCAAACTTGGTAAAGCAATCAAGGCTGTGATGAAAATCAGACCAAAGCGATCAATCTTACCACCAGCATGGCGGCTAAGATAGACAGCAAGGAAGGTTGAAATGATGTAGGCTAAAATTGTCCCTAGAATTGAAATTCTAGCTGAATTACCAATCATCGATGGATCTTTATAAACATTCTTCACATTTGTGTAATCATCTTTAAAAATCCGTTTCATCCGATCACTTTGATTTTTAGGACTTTGATAGGTTGCCGTATGAATGTTCATAGACGTATTCATCGTCTTACCATCTTCAAGTGTGATTTCACGTGTTACCGTTTCACCTTGACCACTTGTTAAAACATCCACAACTGAGCGACCACTGAAGGTTGGGTAAGATTGTCCTAAATTAATGGTGATAAATTTTTGATGAATGAACGGGAAGGTCCCATCAAAATATAGCAAGTATTTATGCTCAGTCCCTGAACCAATGATGGCTGGACCGCCACCTTTTTCCCAAGTGAATTTGATAAATCGTTTGAGATCAGGATTTGACTTATCTTGGATTTTCCAAGGATGGTCAATCTGAATCAGGTTGGCATAAAACTTCCCGACACGTTGCCAAATTGGGATTTCACGCGTGGCATAAATCTTTTTAGAAATTGGCAATTGCTCAATTTTCCAATTACCCTTGGCAGATTTCGCCCATTTTTCAGCCGCTTTCAAATTGGCTTTGCTGTCTGTCCCGTCATAATTAGGATCAATTTTTTCTACTTTATTCACCAAACCTTTTTGGTTCAAGTAGTCAATATAACCTTGACGTTCAAAAACTGCATTTTCATACTCACGACGTGCGTCTGCTTTACCGGCAACACGCGCATATTGTTCATCTGATACAAAAATCTGACGACGTGGAATTAAACTAAAGACGAGTGCGTAAACAATCGTTGTCACAATAACGATGGACAACAGAGCTCGCAACACTCTAAAAAAGATATATTTTTTCATCTATTTCAAACCGTTCTATATTAAGAATTAAGATACTTACGTAAAGTTGATTGATATGAGGGACTGCTAACAACAAATTTAGAGAGAGAAAACAGATAGTCTCTCTAAACGCAAAACTGAGACCAGAAATATCTAGTCTCACCTTTGCTTCATCCTATACTCACTCTATTCAATCAAGCATAAAATCAAACCACTTTCGATCCCTCTCGTAAAGAAGGTGCCACCTCATTTACACAACAAGGCGTTCAAAAGTTCCTATTTACCATTTACGTATGGTAGGCGCTATGCATGGTTGCTTTATTTGTCAGCTGCTTTTGATTTTTCTTCAACTTTAGCTTGCCACTCTTTTAACGCTTTTTCATATTCTTTAGCTGATACTGTCTTATCGCCTACTTTCAAATATTTATAAGAGTAAGCAGTTGACCCAACACTATTAGAATCAATTCTTGTAAATGGTACTTCATTTTGCATCTGTGGTACAGCACCCATTGCATAAATCGGTGTGATGATACCATTGTCAATCAACCACGCTTCAGCTTTGGCAAACGCTTCATAACGTGCATCATTATTGTCTGTGATAGCATTAGCTGCATCTAACAATTGTTGGTATTCTGCAATGTTCACTGCCGCTTTAGTAGCAAGTCCTTTATCTTCACCTTCAAGTGTTACTTCTGGTTCAAGACCAATCTTAATTGTAATATCACCTTGTTTTGGAGATAAGATATTGAGGTAAGTCGCTGGGTCTGCATAGTCTGGTCCCCATCCTGAGATATTCCAGTCGTAATCAGCTTCAGCAGCTGTCTTGAATGAGAAAGTCGCTTGTGTCCAAGGATCCATGGCAAGTTTGATCGAGTTCAATTTCACTTCACCATCAAAAGCTTTTTCTAGAGAGTTTTCCAGAGATGCTGCACTAGCAATGTTGATGGTACTTGTATCTAGGACTGGTGAGTCCAAAACGATTGGATTTTCTTTTGAAATTTCAACGCCTTGCGCTTTCAAGGCTTCTTTAGCTTTAGCAAATGCTGCTTTGGCTAAATCAACATTGTAAGTTGAGTTCTTACCTTGCTCAACTGATGCTTTAGACCAGTTTTCGCTGTCGATAGACTGGAGATTTGCTTGGACAGCAGTTCCATAGTCTTTACCAGCAATCTTAACGAAATCGTAAGGCACGAGTGTATTACGCGTCAATTTCTCTCCGCCTTCTTCACCAACACGTTGTGCATTGTATTTGGCTTTATCAATCGCAAAACCAATGGCTTGACGGAAATCTTTATTCAGAATCGCTTGTTTAGTTGCTGTTTTCTTAGCATCTGTATCATGGGCTGTGTTGCTATAGTTTTGACGGTTGAGGTTAAAGTAACCAAAATAGCTATTGGCTTCTTGTGCCGTCCAAACAACGTTAGCTTTATCTACATTTTTGAAGTAAGGCATGTTAGGGTAAAGTTGTGCTTTATTGTATTTACCATCTGTGTAGCCCTTGTAGAGGTCTTCTGGTTTTTTACCATCGAAGAATGATAATTTAACATTCTTGATGTGTACGTTTTTCTTGTCCCAGTAAGTATTATTAGCTTTATATTCAATCGCTGATTTATTATCAAACTTAGTTGCGATGAAAGCACCATTGTACAAGATACCATCTGTTGCGACTTTACCAAAATCTTTGCCTTTTTCTTTCAAAAATTCAGCATTGATTGGGTACAAGATACCATAAGTCGCTTTAGAGTTCCAGAAAGATTCTGGCGCATTTAAAGTATAAGTCAATGTGCCAGCTTTATCGTCAGCTTTGATCCCAACTTTTGAAAAGTCCTTATTTTTACCGCTTGCGTAATCAGCAAGACCAGTAATTGAATCGGTAACCAAGTAAAGTGTTTCAGAGTTAGTATCTGCTGCGTGTTTCAAACCAGTAACCCAGTCAGATGGTTTCACTGTCGCATATTCGTTACCGTCGGCATCGACCCATGGCACATCTTTACGAATGTGGTAAGTATATGTTTTACCATCTTCTGAGACATCCCAAGATTTTGCCAATGCTGGCACGATTTGACGATATTGGTCATAAGACACGAGACCATCAACAAAGTTGGCTGTATTTTCAGCTGTGTAGCGTTGACCTGAGAAGGTATAATCTAAGGTTTCTGGATCATTTGTATAGTAATACGAATAGTCTTTACCTTCTGACTCACTAGAATCAGATTTGTTACCGCAGGCCGCGAAAACGCCTAGAGCTGCAACAGACATCAAGCCGATGCTCATCAATTTTGTCTTTTTTGTCATATTTTTTTCTCCCATGAAATATTGAGTTAATAAAAAGTAACCACTCCGTTAGTTTACTTAATTTTATCTTAAATGTCAAGAAATTCAGACATTTCTTTTTTAAATTAGAACCCTTTCCTTAATGACAAGATCACTTAAGCTTTTGGATAACACAATGTTATCATTCGAAAAGCCCGTTGTTATCAAATATTTGGACGAAGAAACTAATTCTTTACAAAAATTAACCATCGAACTTCAGACAACGCGAACCTTGCCTCTCATTTATCGTACTACATCGCCTTACTCTGAACCAGCAGCTTGTGTGCTATCATTATTGCCAGTTTCAGCACTAGAAGTTGTTTCACTTCCATTTGTAGCAGATTGGTCACCCGATTTATTTGCAGCTGCAGCTTCTTTAGCCTTCTGTTCTTTTTCTTTTTCGTCATCCAAATCTTGCTGATAGGCGGCTTTAGACTTAGCATATACGCCCGCTTCCATATCCACGACACTCGGTTCAGTTAAATGCGAGGCAACGCTCGTATAATAGGGTAGTTTTTCAGCCATTTGGCTCAGAGGCACTCGAACTTGATGGCCGTCTTTCATCTCAAGCGCGATGAAGTCTGGCGTCACCTTGGTCGGTACCTTAGTCACCGTTGTGATTTGGGCTTTAAGCTCTGGCTTGAGCGTTTCGTAAGCTGTTACAAAGGTTTTGACCTCTTTGGCATTAAAGCCATCTAAAATAGGCAATCCTGCTAATTTTTGAGCATCCACTTGCTCTTGTGTCAAAATAACACCATTTGATAAGACAAACTGATAATTATTACCCGTCTTCAGATAAACACCTTCTCCATATTCAACAATTTTGACCCTAAAATCATTAGGAAACACCCAAGACATTTTAGCTGATTTGACACGTGGAAATTTTTGCTCGATTTTAGCTGATATCTCAGACGATCTTTTGATAACTTGCCACACATGATCATTGGTTTTGATACCCGTTGCTTCGGCAACTTGCTCTGTTGTTTCATGCACATTGCCATTGGCAGTAAAACTTGCAATTTTACTGAGCGGTGAGATGACATAAATACTACCTAGAAAGATCAGTGTGGCCACCAAGATAAAGGGCCAGATCTTACCTAGCACTTCAGAAAGTTCGCCTTTTTCTTTTGGCGCTGTCCAAAATTTAAAACGCTTTAAAAATGGTGTTTTTTCTTCATCTATGGGCTGATTAGGTATCGCTTCATATTTTTCAATGACTGATTCAACCTTGACAGGCTGCTTCTTGCGTTTTTCTTCTCGAGCAAGTTTTGCGGCTTCTTCCTGCTTTTTCTTTTGAAACTCAGCATGCTGTTTTTGCCAAGGCGTTAGTTCAGGTTGTTTATCTTTATCTGCCATTTAATACATCCTTGAGCACTTGATATAAGCAATCACTTGCATCTGGTACCCCCTCGCGCAAGGCATTTTCAGCCATTTTACGATAAGTCACATCATCCAACAAAAGGCTATCAATGGCACCAACAATACTTATTCCGGTCAATTCAGCATTTTTGATCATGATCGCAGCACCGGCATTTTCAAGTGCCTCTGCATTCTTCGTCTGATGATCTGCAGTCACATAAGGACTCGGCACCAAGATAGACGGTAAGCCAAGCGCCGTAATTTCCGCTAGAGATGTCGCTCCTGCCCTTGATAAAATCAGGTTGGCGTCATTTAAAACTTCGACCATATTGTTGATATAGGGTACGATTTTGATATTTTCTTTTTGATTATAAGTTGCGAATATTTCTGAAAATTCTGGGTCGTTGTAGTAAATTTCACCGGAGGCATAAAGAATCTGATAATCTTTCTTTGATAGCTCAGGCAACGCTTCAACGACTGCGGTATTGATTTTGAGTGCACCACGACTACCACCAAAAATGACGATTGTCTTCTTATCTGTTTTTAAGCCGTATTGGCTCAACACATGACGTGTATCTGTTAAATCAGCCACTTCCTGAGCTCTTGGGTTACCCGTAAAGACCGTTTTCTTAGACGGGAAAAATGAGCCAGCTTCTTGAAAAGCAAGCGCAACACGCGTTGCATAGCGACTCAAAAACTTATTGGTCACACCTGGAATCGAGTTCTGTTCATGAACAATCGTTGGGATTTTTAGCTTGGCTGCAGCATAAATCACAGGACCTGCCACATAACCACCTGTGCCGATGACGATATCTGGTTGAAAAGCCTTGATAATTTTTTTCGCATCTGATACCGATTTGAGAAATTTATAAACTGTTTTAAAGTTTTCAGGTGACAAAGACCGTTTAAAGCCTTGGATATCTATCGTTTGAAAGTCGATACCATTTTCTGGGACAATTTTAGATTCTAGCCCCTTTTGCGTGCCAATATAAAGCACTGACACATCTGGTTCTACCGTCTTAAGGTAGTTAATAAAACTAAGTGCTGGATAGATATGGCCACCCGTACCACCACCACTAACAATGATTTTCATGATTATTTTTCTTCCAATCCAGTAAAGGCGTCAATAAATAAATCGCCACGTTGTTCAAAAGTCTTGTACTGATCCCAACTCGCATTAGCCGGGCTCAAAAGGACTGTATCGCCAGCCTCAGCCTTGCTGTAAGCTAAGACAGTAGCCGTCGCGACATTCTTGCTATCATAAACAGGAATCGCTAGTGACTCTGCGAGCGCACGCAATTTAGGTGCTGTTTCACCGAAGACAATCATCCCCTTCAAATCAGCAACATCCGCTGACAACTCCTCAAAACCATTGCCACGATCTAAACCGCCAGCTAAAAGCCAGAGCGTATGATTATCAAAACCTGACAAGGCTTTCTGCGTTGCCAAAATATTGGTCGCCTTGCTGTCATTGTAAAACTTGATTTGAGCTTTCTGTCCTAAATATTGCAAGCGATGCTTGACGCCTGAAAATGTCGTCAAAACGCGCGTAATCGCAGCATTTGACACACCGGATAACTTAGCCACACAGATCGCCGCCAAGGCATTCTCAACATTATGCTCGCCAGGTAAGGATAAACCGGCCACAGCCATGATTTTGTCACCCTTGAAGTAAATCTGTCCATCTGAAACATAAGCTCCTGTTTCAACGATTTCAGTCGTTGAGAAAGGCACGACTTGCGCTGATGTCAGAGTGGCTTTATCTCTAAGTTTAGCCTGATTAAAATTCAGCACCAAAAAATCATCGGCAGTCATATTCTCTTGAATCCGCCATTTAGCCGCTTCATAATTATCTTGTGAGCCATGGTAATCCAGATGTGCTGAAAATAGGTTAGTAATAACCGCAATCTTAGGCTGAAACGCTTCAATCCCCATCAATTGAAAGCTTGATAGCTCCATGATCAAGGTCTCATCTGCAGTCGATTTCGAGGCTACATCAGAGGCAGGAAAGCCAATATTTCCAGAAAGTTTGGCAACCTTTCCATCCGCATTTAAGATATCTGCAATCAGTGTCGTCGTAGTTGTCTTACCATTTGTCCCAGTAATCCCAACAATTGGAGACTCAGAAATCAAATAAGCTAGCTCAACTTCCGTAATAATCGGAATCTTTAAAGCCATTGCCCGCTCAACCATTGGATTATTGTAGGGAATCCCTGGATTTTTAACCATGACCGCAAAATCTTCTTCAAGCAAGTCAAGCGGGTGCCCGCCAGTTACGACTTTAATGCCTTCCGCTAGCAAATCTTGGGCAGCTGGATTTTCATCAAAAGGCTTGCCGTCATTTACCGTAACAATTGCCCCTAACTGATTCAGTACCCTCGCTGCTGACTCCCCAGACTTAGCCAAACCCAGAACCAGTACTTTTTTATTTTCAAAATTTGTGATTTTTTTCATGATTATTTCCCTTACATTAAGTTTCTGGTTAACTTCACCAGAAACCTGTCTTCATATCCTTTAATTCTACCGTTTTTATCTCAATTTTTCAATACTCAGTCATGCGTCTGTACTCGACCAATTCATACACACAAAAAAACGCTTGGACTCCGACTCCTTCTAATTATATCTAGAAAAGTCTAGTCTTAAGCGCTTTGATGTGTGTGGTTGTGTGTGGTTACTGCGATATTAAATTTCGTTTAAAATTTGATGACTGGTGTCATCTGCGATATTAGTAGCATAGATGTCATAACTGGCCAAGTGACCTTATATCGCATCACCATCCTCTTCACCAGTGCGAATACGGATAACATTTTCAACTGGTAGCACAAAGATTTTACCGTCACCAACTTCACCCGTCTGAGTCGTTTCACGAATAACTTCAACTAATTTAGAGACACGTTCTTCAACGGTTACAATCTCAATTTTAATTTTAGCTAATAAGGTCGTGTGCAATTTTTGTCCTCTGACGTATTCAACAAAACCTTTTTGATTGCCATAACCCAAAACCTGTGTGACAGTCATCCCTTTCGCCAAATCATGTTTAACCAAGGCATCTTTTAGATCCTCTAGTTTTTCAGTGCGAATAATCGCTTCTACTTTTTTCATTCCCGAATTCTCCTATTTTTTTGCAAATTAACTGAAGATATTTTAATTCTAGAGTTTAGCTATCTAATCCCATAAATGTCGGATAGGCTGTTTCATCATGTTCACTGTCATCTAGACCGATAGCCTCTTCGCGATCGCTAACACGGATAGACATAAAGAGTGAGATAACTTTAATGATAACAAAGGTCGCAATGGCACTAAAAATAATCGTAAATAAGATAGCTTCTAGTTGCGCAAGTAGAAGCTTACCTGAGCCATATATAACGCCTGCATACCCTTTTTCTAAAGCAAGAGACGGTACTGTGAAAATCCCCGTTACGATACCACCAAAGATACCGCCGACACCATGAGCACCAAAAGCATCCAGAGCATCATCATAACCAAGTTTATGCTTGATAACCGAAATGAAGTAGTAAGAGATAGGTGATACAAGCGCCCCAATCAAAATAGACGACCAGAGAGAGACAAAACCTGCACCTGGTGTAATAGCAACGAGACCAATAACCAAACCGGTCGATGCGCCAACCAAGGTCGGTTTACCAATCGTGATTTTTTCAATCAATACCCATGATAACATGGCTGCTGCTGCTGCCGTATTCGTCGTCATAAAAGCATGTACAGCAAGACCATTGGCTGCAAGCGCGGAACCAGCATTGAAACCAAACCAACCAAACCAGAGCAGACCAGCACCTAACAAGACAAAAGGAATATTGTGCGGGCGATATTCTAAACGAGTATAATCCCTACGACGACCCAAAACAAGCGCCAAAACTAAAGCACTAACACCAGATGAAATATGGACGACATTACCACCTGCAAAATCAATCGAATGAATCTGAGCCAAGAAACCACCGCCCCAAACCATGTGTGCCAATGGATAATAAACGATGATTAGCCAGAAAGCCATGAAAATAACGAATGGCGTAAAACGCATCCGTCCGACCACTGAACCTGTCAGAATCGCTACCGTGATGATTGAGAACATCATCTGGAAACCACCAAAAAGTGCATCTGGAATTTCAAGACCATGTAAACTGTTGTTAGAAGTGCTCACACCATTAAAGAAAGCATGACCGAGATTACCAATCCAAGCACCATCTCCAGAAAACGATAAACTATAGCCAATCGCCACCCAAAGAATAGAAGCTAAACCTAGTGGTATAACCGCCATCAACATGGTGTTAATAACGTTTTTACGTCGTTCTAAACCACCATAAAAAAATGCGAGCGCTGGGGTCATAAGAAAAACCAGAGCAGCACAGATAATGATAAATGCAATACTTCCTGAATTCATAGATATCTCCTAAAATCATATCAAAAGATGAGCTACCGCTCAACAGGTTTTTGATGTTAGGTTTCCTAACATCTTAGCTATGTTATATATTCTAACACAGAAATATCAACTTGTAAATAAGAAATATTCAAAAAATTCAAACAAAATTTAAACGTAACAAAAAAACGTTGCTAACACAACGTTTCAAATCATTATTTTAATTCAGCTTTAGGTATAACTAGTGTAAAAACAGAGCCTTTGCCTAACTCTGACTTAACAGAAACAGACCCGTGATACATATGCGCGATATTAGCGATAATGGACAGACCTAGACCTGTACCACCAATCTCACGATTTCTAGCTTTGTCCGCGCGAAAGAAGCGTTCAAACACGTGAGCCTGGTCTTCTTCACAAATCCCCATGCCACGGTCAGCAACTGATGTGATAATGTGCTTGTCATCTTCTGACAAAATCACTTTGACAAAGCTTTCTCCCCCACCAGAATACTTAATAGCATTGTCGATCAAAATCGTTAAGGCTTGAATATAATGATTTTGATAGATTTGAGCTTTGGCCTGAGGATCAACTAACTTAACTTCAAAATCAAAATGACAACTCTGATGAATCATTTCCATATTATGAATCAAGTCGGTTACACTATCTACTACTACCGTTTCTTCCGTTTTAAACTTATCTGACTGTTTCAAACGTGTAATATCTAACATATCTTGGATCATACTCGACATTTTTTGAATTTCTTGCCTAGAAGCTTCTAGAGACTCTTTTAATTGTTCTGGATCATCCTTACCCCAACGTAGTAAGAGGTTAACATGACCATCTAGTACAGCAAGTGGTGTCCGCAACTCATGACTGACATCCGATACAAATCGCTCCTGTCCTTCAATATAGTCATGTGTTTTATACATCATTTTATTGAAAACATCGGCCAGTTCTTCAATTTCATCTCCTGAATGAATGTCGACTTTCTCAAATTCACTAGAAGGCGAGTGTGTCACTTTTTTCATAGCAGCGTGCAATTTGGATAATGGTTTCAAAAAGTGATTTGAGACAAAGTAACCAATGAAGTTAGCCAAGAACATAGCAACAATCTCTAGCGCAATCAGTATAAACAAAAGCTTGTTACGAATGTTATAGTAAAACCCTAGATTGTTAAATGACTGCAAATAACCAATGACTTGACCTGTTTTTTTAGACTTAATTTGCCGTGTTGTAATATAGCCCGACTGGTCATCAATCGTCACAATCACAGGTGCTGTCGATTTTTTATTGGCCAATGGTAAGCTTGCAGATTGTGTGGTAAAAATCATTTGACCGCTAACATCATAAACCTGAAAAGACCGCCAACCAACACCAGGAATACCAACGGATTCAGCAGACTTAATCACATGACCATCTTCATCATATAGGTTATCAAGAACAGTAGGCTCTTGATAATCTAAATATTTATAGATATTGTCTGGCGTTAGCTTATCACTACTCATCTCAAGTTTTTTAGCAACACTATCTACCACACTAATCAGACCATTTTTCTCACCATCTAAAAAATAGAGGACAGAGGTCTGATAGGAAATTGTTACAAATGTTGTAAAAACCAAGAAACAAAAAAGCATATTGGCGAAAGACCACTTGAGCATAATGCTCCGCTTTTTCGGTTGCTTTCTATCAGATGGCATCGTTTCCATCACCTTCTCCTAAATCTTTTTCATATTTTGCTGTATGGCTGAAATATTATTTGTTTGCATCACATCTCCCCCAGCTCCCTAATGCTCGAGACAGTTCAAACTAAACTCCGACACAGCAAAAACATTGCTTGAAATTAATCAATTGATACTTATACTTATTTAGATCGGCTATGTACACCAATAAGCTGACTTTCGTCAGCTTATTGGTCATGAAACTATAAAATATTGCTTAATTATTCTCGCGTAACATGTAACCCAAGCCACGAACAGTTTGGATATATGAGTCTTTACCTTTTTGATCGAGTTTATTACGGAGGTAACGAATGTAGACATCAACAACGTTTGTTTCAGTCCCTTCTTCATAGCCCCAAACATTTTGAACAAGTTGTTCACGTGTCACAACATCGTTAACGTTTTTCATCAAAGTTGTCAACAAATCGTATTCGCGTTTTGTCAAATCAATAATTTCTTCGCCACGTTGGACTTGACGGTTTTTCTTGTTAATGATCAAGTCACGGAAAGTTGTGCCATCAGTTTTCTTACGTTTTTGAACTTCACGATCTTGACGACGGAAGTTAGCACGAAGACGCGCTAGCAACTCTTCAATCGCAAATGGTTTTGTGATATAGTCATCTGCACCGATATCAAGACCAGCGACTTTGTCCATTGTACTATCACGAGCTGTCATGATTGTAATTGGTGTTTGTTTTTCATTGCGCAAGCGACGCGCTACTTCGAAACCGTCCAATTCAGGCAACATCAAATCCAAAAGGATCATGTCCCATTCTTGTGTCATAGCTGCTTCGAGACCGCTACGGCCATCATGACGTGTTTCAACGCTATATCCTTCGTGTTCGAGCTCAAGTGATACAAAACGCGCGAGTTGTTTTTCATCTTCGATGATTAGAATTTTTTTTCCCATTTTATATTTTCTCTTTTCTATTTAAATTTAGACTTAAGTTAGTTTGGTACGTAACTTTATGAGTAGTTCAATTATTTTTCGTCATACCAAGAATAGTGGAAGATACCTGGTTTGTCTTTACGTTCATAAGTATGTGCACCAAAGTAATCACGTTGTGCTTGGATGAGATTAGCTGGCAAGTTTTCTGAACGATAGCTGTCAAAATAGGCAATCGCACTTGAGAAAGTTGGTATAGGAACACCTGCTTGAACCGCAAGTGCAACCACATCACGCACAGCACTTTGATATTTAGCTGTGATGTCAATGAAGTACTCATCCAACAAAAGGTTAGCTAAATCTTCGTCCCGGCCATAAGCATCTGTGATTTTTTGCAAGAAACGAGCACGGATGATGCATCCCGCACGCCAAATGGCAGCAATCTCACCAAATGGCAGGTCCCAGTTGTTCTCTTTAGAAGCCGCACGCAACTGTGCAAAACCTTGGGCATAAGACATGATTTTTGAGAAGTAAAGCGCTTGACGAATTTTTTCGATCAATTCTGCTTTATCGCCTTCAAACTTAAAGTCTGGTGCTTTCAAGATTTTACTTGCTGCGACACGTTCTTCTTTGTAAGCCGAAATATAACGTGCAAAAACTGATTCTGTAATCAAAGGTAGTGGTACACCTGAATCAAGCGCTGATTGGCTTGTCCATTTACCAGTTCCCTTATTACCAGCAGCATCCAAGATATAATCAACAACTGGGCCATCTTGACCTTGGTCATCTTGATGCGTCAAAATGTCTGTTGTGATTTCGATGAGGTAGCTGTCTAGCTCGCCTTTATTCCATTCTGCAAAAACTGATTGCATCTCAGTTGCACTGAGACCGAGTAATCTTTGCATGAGGTCATAAGACTCAGCGATGAGCTGCATATCACCATATTCGATGCCATTATGCACCATCTTCACATAGTGACCAGCTCCAGCAGGTCCAATGTAAGTCACACACGGTTTACCATCTTCAGGCGCTTTAGCTGAAATTTCTTCTAAAACGTCTTTGACAAGTTCGTAAGCTTCTTTTTGACCACCTGGCATGATCGATGGACCTTCTAGCGCCCCTTTTTCACCACCTGAAACACCTGTTCCGATAAAGTTAATCCCTGAATCAGCTAATTCAGCGTTACGACGTTCTGTATCTTTATAGAAGGTATTCCCGCCATCAATCAGAATGTCTCCCTTATCCAAATGCGGCAAGAGATTTTGAATCGTTGCGTCTGTTCCCGGTCCTGCTTGAACCATCAACATAATACGACGCGGTTTCTCAATCGAGTTAACAAATGACGCAATATCATAGCTCAGATCGGAAGAGCGTCGTGTAGGGAAAGAGTGTCTTCGCCTGTGTAGATCT